>Ga0308165_1001831_pt1 | contig 28051 bp, 21 predicted proteins | sample PhyWR2_FD_201032 | JGI IMG/M metagenome (GOLD analysis project Ga0308165, IMG submission 201032) | Phyllosphere microbial communities from UC Gill Tract Community Farm, Albany, California, United States - DLSLW.R2 | ecosystem: Host-associated > Plants > Phyllosphere > Unclassified | place: USA... | reverse complement strand
TCAGGCGCGACGGCGCATATTCTAACAGCCAGGAAAGCGCCGCATCAACCTTACGAAAACGTTTTCTTGCGATAACCTCGCAATCGTTGCCGAATTCACATTTTAGTAACGTCTCTATTGACCGCACAGGCGTGTTTCTCGGCAAATCCGGATCGTTAAAAATAACCGGCGTTGGAATACTCACGTCAGGGTGTGCGATAAGATACCATTTTTCCGGCGGATCGACGGGGGTAATAATCTCGCCAACGCCTTCGGCAAAGGCTGCATGACCGCGAACGAATACCGGCACATCGGCACCCAGCGTCAGCCCAAGCGTTGCAAGTTCATCCTGCGAAAATCCGCAGCCCCATAGATGATTCAGCACGACCAGCACCGTTGCCGCATTTGACGACCCGCCACCCAGACCACCGCCCATAGGCAGGCGTTTTTCGACGCCAATATCGGCACCATAATGCTCAGGTAACCGCCCTGAATTTGCCGCCGCTTTTATTAGGAGCCGTGCAGCGCGCACGATCAGGTTGTCTTCGCTAGCGACGCCGTCAACCGGCGTCAGCAAATGGATTTCGCCGTCCTGACGGGGTTCAATGGAGATCGTGTCGCCATAATCAACAAACTGAAACAGCGTCTGCAGTGTGTGATATCCGTCAGCACGCTGGCCAGTAATATACAAAAACAGGTTCAGTTTTGCCGGGGAGGGCCATTGGGTCATCATTTAACGATCCAGTTGTCCATTTTCAGCTTGATGCGCTGCCCGCCTTCGGTCAGTTCCATACTGGATGGCAGCGCGGGTTTGCTGGCACTGTCATAACCGCCGTACACCACTTTCCAGGTTTTACCGTTCTGGCTGTAGTTGATTTGGCTAAGACGGTACTGATCGTCAAGTTTGTAATCCGTCGCATCGCCCGGGAGGCCCAGGATCCATTGACGCAGGCTGTTGATAGGAATCGGCATTCCCGTCAACTTGCCAATCATCTCTTCGGCATCGGTGCCGGTGTACTGCTGGCCTTTATTATCGGTAATTTGTGCTTCGCCCGGCTGCGCTTTAAGTTCTAACTCGGTGCTTCCCAACGGGTTCAGCAGAAGCAGACGATAACGATCCTGTCCGGTTTGCTGCCAGAAAAAGCGTGCGTACACTTTTTGCTGGTCGGAGAGATAAGCGAAAGCGCCGCGGGTCTGATACTGGCTTAGGTTGCGCACTTCCTGCTGATGCTGACGCCACTGCGGTGCGTCAGGGCTTTTGCCGGGGCCCTTGGGCGGAGTAATCGAGCAAGCAGAGAGGACCAGTGCCGCCAGCGGTAACAAACGAGTCAATCGGGCCATAGTAGTGACAAATCCTTGAGATGCGTTGCAGTTATAACCCTTAATGCTAGCGTCCGGCGGTGGCAGCGTCTACGTTCATATTGTCTTAAATCATGAAATTAGCGGGTGAGGCCTATTACTCCGAAAGGGGGCAGTCTCTTTTATTGATCTCGCGCATCAGGTATGATGCGTCCTGCTAACCTTATTAACGCTGGTACTACTCCCGCTCACATGACCCTTTTAGCACTCGGCATCAACCACAAAACGGCCCCTGTTGCGTTGCGAGAACGTGTTACGTTTTCGCCGGATACGCTCGACCAGGCGCTGGACAGCCTGCTTGCGCAACCGATGGTGCAGGGCGGCGTGGTGCTCTCGACGTGTAACCGTACTGAGCTATACCTGAGCGTTGAAGAACAGGATAACCTCCACGAAGCGCTGATTCGCTGGTTATGCGAATACCATAATCTGAACGAAGAAGAGCTGCGTGCCAGCGTGTACTGGCATCAGGATAACGATGCGGTCAGTCATCTCATGCGCGTCGCCAGCGGTCTTGACTCACTGGTGCTCGGCGAGCCGCAAATTCTGGGTCAGGTGAAAAAAGCCTTTGCGGATTCTCAGAAAGGCCATTTAAAAGCCAGCGATTTGGAACGCATGTTCCAGAAATCCTTCTCCGTCGCCAAGCGAGTGCGAACCGAAACCGACATTGGTGCCAGTGCGGTTTCGGTTGCTTTCGCTGCCTGTACGCTTGCGCGTCAGATCTTCGAATCCCTCTCAACCGTTACCGTGCTGCTCGTTGGCGCAGGGGAGACGATTGAGCTGGTGGCGCGTCATCTGCGTGAGCACAAGGTCAAGCACATGATCATCGCCAACCGTACGCGTGAACGCGCGCAGGTTCTGGCGGATGAAGTGGGCGCAGAAGTTATCGCGCTAAGCGATATTGATGAACGCCTGAAAGACGCTGACATTATTATCAGTTCAACCGCCAGCCCGCTGCCGATCATCGGTAAAGGGATGGTGGAACGTGCGCTTAAATCGCGCCGTAACCAGCCGATGCTGCTGGTGGACATCGCCGTCCCGCGTGATGTCGAGCCGGAAGTGGGCAAGCTGGCGAACGCCTATCTGTATAGCGTTGACGATCTGCAAAGCATTATTTCGCACAACCTTGCGCAACGCAAAGCGGCCGCTGTTCAGGCCGAAACCATCGTTGAGCAGGAATCGGGCGAATTTATGGCCTGGCTGCGTGCGCAAAGCGCCAGCGAGACCATCCGTGAGTATCGCGGTCAGGCGGAGCTTGTGCGCGACGATCTGACGGCCAAAGCGATGGCGGCCCTCGAACAGGGCGGCGATCCGCAGGTAATTATGCAGGACCTGGCGTGGAAACTGACCAACCGGTTAATTCATGCTCCAACCAAATCACTTCAACAGGCTGCCCGTAACGGGGATGATGAACGCCTGACTATTCTGCGCAACAGCCTCGGGCTGGAATAGCGCCACACACCCATTTTCTATTACAAGGTGCATTTTACGCCTATGAAGCCCTCTATCGTCGCCAAACTGGAAGCTCTGCACGAGCGCCACGAAGAAGTTCAGGCCTTGCTCGGCGATGCCGCGACTATTGCAGATCAGGATCGTTTTCGCGCGCTGTCGCGTGAATATGCGCAGCTTAGCGATGTTTCGCGCTGCTTTACCGACTGGCAGCAGGTTCAGGAAGATATTGAAACCGCGCAGATGATGCTCGACGATCCTGAAATGCGCGAGATGGCGCAAGAAGAGCTGCAGGAAGCCAAAGCCCGTGCAGAAGAGATGGAGCAACAGCTTCAGGTTCTGCTGCTGCCGAAAGATCCCGATGACGAGCGCAACGCGTTTGTCGAAGTCCGCGCCGGTACAGGCGGGGATGAAGCCGCGCTATTCGCCGGCGATCTGTTCCGCATGTACAGCCGTTACGCAGAATCGCGTCGCTGGCGTGTCGAAATCATGAGCGCCAACGAAGGCGAGCATGGCGGATATAAAGAAGTGATCGCTAAGATCAGCGGTGAAGGCGTTTATGGTCGTCTGAAGTTTGAATCCGGCGGACACCGCGTACAGCGCGTTCCGGCCACGGAATCTCAGGGTCGTATCCACACCTCTGCGTGTACCGTGGCGGTGATGCCGGAAGTGCCCGAAGCCGAACTGCCGGATATTAATCCAGGCGATTTGCGTATCGACACCTTCCGATCTTCAGGGGCCGGTGGTCAGCACGTTAACACCACCGACTCTGCTATCCGTATTACCCACTTGCCGACCGGGATTGTGGTGGAATGTCAGGACGAGCGCTCCCAGCACAAAAACAAAGCCAAAGCACTGTCGGTTTTGGGGTCGCGTATTCGCGCGGCAGAAATTGCCAAACGTCAGCAGGCCGAAGCCTCAACCCGTCGTAACCTGTTGGGCAGCGGCGATCGTAGCGACCGTAACCGCACCTACAACTTCCCGCAGGGGCGCGTGACCGACCACCGTATCAACCTGACCATTTACCGTCTGGACGAAACCATGGAAGGCAAACTTGATTCCCTGATTGAGCCCATCGTGCAGGAATATCAGGCCGATCAGCTGGCGGCACTGGCAGATCAAGACTAATGGATTTTCAGCACTGGTTACGCGTTGCGATCGGCGAGCTTAGCGAAAGCGAAAGCCCACGGCGTGACGCTGAAATCTTGCTGGAACATGTTACCGGCAAAGCGCGGACCTTTATTCTGGCATTTGGTGAAACGACGTTGACGGCGGATCAGCACGCGCAGCTTTCCGATCTGTTGTCGCGTCGCAAAGCGGGTGAACCCGTGGCGCATCTGACGGGAGAACGCGAATTCTGGTCGTTGCCGCTGTATGTTTCTGCGGCCACGCTGATCCCGCGCCCGGATACCGAATGTCTGGTTGAACACGCGCTTGCGCGTCTTCCCGCAACGGCCTGTCGGATCCTCGATTTAGGGACTGGAACCGGTGCGATAGCGCTGGCGCTGGCGAGCGAGCGTCCGGATTGTCAGGTCACTGCCGTTGACGTGATGCCCGATGCCGTCGCGCTCGCGATGCGTAACGTGGCGCGTCTCGGTTTCAACAACGTTAAGATCCAACAAAGCAGCTGGTTTGACGCGCTCGTCGGCCAGCAGTTTGACATGATTGTCAGCAATCCGCCGTATATTGATGAATGCGATCCCCATCTGTCGCAGGGCGATGTACGCTTTGAACCGCTCACGGCGTTAGTGGCGGCAGATGAAGGCTTAGCGGATATTGCGCATATTGTGACGGTGTCACGTCAGTACCTTACCGCTGGCGGCTGGCTGTTGATTGAACACGGCTGGACACAGGCCGAGGCGGTACGCGCGCTGTTTACTCAGGCAGGTTATGAACGGGTCGAAACCTGTCAGGACTACGGTGGCAATGACCGTTTAACGCTGGGCAAAATGGCATGAGTATGTTCAGCGTTCTGATTTATGCGCATATTGCCGCCGTTACGCTAACCATCAGCTTTTTCGTGCTGCGTTACTGGTGGCGCTACAGCAACAATTCACTCATTGATGCCCGATGGGTGCGCGTGTTGCCCCACTGTATCGACACGGTGCTGTTCCTTTCCGGCGCGGGTTTGATGTGGGTCACGGGCTATCTGCCATTTACTGATAAAGGCACATGGCTGACTGAGAAGCTGTTTGGCGTTATCATCTACATCGTTTTGGGTTTTATCGCGCTTGGGCGTCGTCGTCCGCGCAGCCAGCAGGCCGGATTTATTGCCTTTCTGCTGGGGCTGGTGGTGCTGTACATCATCATTAAACTCGCCACCACAAGAATACCGTTACTGGGGTAAGTCATGAAGTCCTTAGCCGATTTCGAATTTAATAAAGTCCCGCTTTGCGATGGGATGGTCCTGATATCGGAGATGATCCGCGACGATTTCACATCAGAGTGGGTCTACGATGAACTGGAAAGCCTGGTGAGCCTGGCGCGTGAAGAGATTACTCAGGCGCGTTCTCAGGAGTGGCAACTGGAAAAACTGATCGAGCTGTTTTACGGCGAATGGGGCTTTTGCGACACGCGTGGCGTGTACCGCCTTTCCGATGCGCTTTGGCTGGATGAGGTACTGAAACACCGTCAAGGCAGCGCAGTGGCCTTAGGGGCTGTTCTGCTGTGGGTCGCGAACCGTCTGGATATTCCGCTGGTTCCGGTTATCTTCCCGACGCAGCTGATTTTGCGCGCGGAATCGCTGGACGGTGAGATGTGGTTAATCAACCCGTTCAACGGCGACACGCTTGACGAACACACGCTGGATGTCTGGCTGAAAGGCAATATCAGCCCGGTTGCTGAGCTTTTCAATGAAGATCTCGATGAGGCTGACAACGCTGAAGTCGTTCGCAAGCTGCTTGATACGTTGAAATCTGCGCTCATGGAAGAACGGCAGATGGAACTGGCATTACGCGCCAGCGAGGTGCTGCTTCAGTTCAATCCGGAAGATCCGTATGAGATCCGCGATCGCGGGCTTATCTACGCACAGCTGGATTGCGATCACGTTGCGCTGACGGATTTGAACTACTTCGTTGAGCAGTGCCCGGAAGACCCGATAAGCGAAATGATTCGCGCGCAGATCAATTCGATCGCGCATAAACACATTACACTGCATTAATCTTAATTCCGATTCACACCTGAATAAGGCGATCCTATGAAACAAAAAGTGGTTAGCATTGGTGATATCAACGTGGCAAACGACCTGCCGTTCGTGCTGTTTGGCGGCATGAACGTTCTGGAATCCCGTGACCTCGCGATGCGCATCTGCGAACACTACGTGACCGTAACTCAGAAACTGGGTATCCCGTACGTGTTTAAAGCCTCTTTTGACAAAGCCAACCGCTCCTCTATCAACTCTTACCGTGGCCCAGGCCTGGAAGAGGGGATGAAGATTTTCCAGGAGCTTAAACAGACGTTTGGCGTGAAAGTGATCACCGATGTACATGAAGCGTCACAGGCTCAGCCTGTCGCGGAAGTGGTTGATGTGATTCAGCTTCCGGCATTCCTCGCGCGCCAGACCGATCTGGTGGAAGCGATGGCGAAAACCGGCGCGGTGATCAACGTAAAAAAACCACAGTTCGTCAGCCCAGGCCAGATGGGTAACATCGTTGATAAGTTTATCGAAGGTGGCAACGACCAAATTATCCTGTGTGACCGTGGTGCTAACTTTGGCTACGACAACCTGGTTGTGGACATGCTGGGCTTCAGCGTGATGAAGAAAGTCTCCAACAACTCACCGGTAATCTTCGACGTAACCCACGCCCTGCAATGCCGCGACCCGTTTGGCGCAGCATCCAGCGGTCGTCGTGGTCAGGTGACTGAACTGGCACGTGCGGGCATGGCAACGGGTATCGCCGGCCTGTTCATCGAAGCGCACCCGGATCCAGCCAACGCGAAATGCGACGGCCCGTCCGCGCTGCCGCTGGATAAGCTGGAACCGTTCCTGAAGCAAATCAAAGCGATTGACGATCTGGTTAAAAGCTTCGACGAGCTGGATACCAGCAACTAACGCGTCACGCGATATAAAGCAAAACGGCAACCCCAGGGTTGCCGTTTTTCGTTTGAGGCTATCAGTCTCAGGCGAAAATTGTCATCAGATAGGCGATAAACAGCGCCATATGTGCTGCACCGTTGAGCACGTTCGTCCGTCCGGTAGAGAACGAAATCTGACACAGTAACAATGACGCCACCATGACAATCATTTCTGGCGCACCCAGCGCAAACTGCAGCTCATTGCCGGTCATAAAGGCAATCATTGTCACGACAGGAACGGTCAATGAAATCGTTGCCAGCACCGAGCCAAAGAACAGATTCATTGCGCGCTGAACCTGGTTGCTCAGTACCGCTTTCAGTGCACCCAACCCTTCTGGCGAGAGAATTAACAGGGCTACCAGGAAGCCGGTAAACGCAACAGGCGCATTCAATTCGGTCAACAGCGTTTCGAGCGGATTGGCATTCATCTTGGTCACGGCAATCACCGCAATCAGATGCACGATCAGCCAAACGGTGTGCCACAGGCTGCTATGCGCGGAGGGCTTACCGTGATGCGGGTCATCGCCGTCATCTTCATGCTCGTAGACAAACAGGCTTTGGTGCGTTTTGGTCTGAATCAGCAGGAACACGCCGTACATGGCGGCAGAGATGAGCGCGACCAGCAGGGCCTGACCGGTGGTAAAGTTCGCACCCGGCAGTGCCATCGGAAACACCAGAACGATAATTGCCAGCGGAAACAGGGCAATCAGATACTGTTTAATCCCAAACAAATTCATGTACTGGGTCGCAAATTTTTGTCCGCCCAGCAATAACGAAAAGCCCACCAGACCGCCGGTCACAATCATGATGATGGAGTAAAGCGTATCGCGCATCAGCGTTGGCGCGGCGTCGCCGGTCGCCATTAATGCGGAAATTAAACTGACTTCGAGGATAACGACGGAAAGGCTTAAAATCAGTGAGCCGTAAGGCTCTCCAAGACGGTGTGCCAGAACATCGGCGTGTCGTACTACGCTAAACGCGCTAAATAAAATACCTACCAGAGCAAGAGCATTAATCCCGACGACCACTGGCAATGACTGACTGCTTCCTAAGAAGAAGAGCACAGCCAGTGCCACGACCGGGAAAATGAGTGACGTCTCCTTGTGGCGGGTTTTTACCGCCTCCTGTGTTGTTGTCATGCGATTCTCCGTCAATGCAGATGATTGTAATTATAGAGTGAAATTCAAGCCCACTAAACTAACAGAAAACGGGTAAATTCCTGCAAATTTTTACCTAATTTTACGACATAAGTGGATTTTTTGCCTAAGTGCTCATAATGGTGCATTTATTGAAAATACATCCTAATTAACAGCATATTAAGATGTTGGATTTAACACGAATGTCATATTGCTGGCAGGGTTGCACACTATCGACCACACTTATTATTTTAGTGAAAAGAGAGGTTAGCGATGCCTTATAAATCGAAAAGTGATTTACCCGATAGCGTACAGCATGTGCTGCCATCGCATGCGCAGGATATTTACAAAGAAGCGTTTAACAGTGCCTGGGATCAATACAAAAACAAAGACGATCGCCGGGACGATGCCAGCCGCGAAGAGACCGCACATCGCGTGGCCTGGGCTGCGGTTAAACATGATTATGAAAAAGGTGAGGATGATAAATGGCACAAAAAGAGATAGCGGCCACATGATGAGCCATCACTGTTTGGACATTTCTGGCTGTTGAACTTCCGTTGTATTGCATCCGGCCCGTTATTTGCTTATCGTTTATTAACTGCTGTCAAAATGAGCAGTCAATACAATGCCGGGAAGGCGCTAACAGTTGTCGCAAGGAAGCAAGCAGTGGCGGAGGTGTAAAGTGTTAACGCGTGATTTCTTGTTGAACGCAGATTGTAAAACGGCATTTGGTGACATAGAAGAATCGCTTCTCTGGTCAGCCGAACAGCGCGCAGCGTCGCTTGCGGCGACGATGGCCTGCCGTCCTGATAATGGCCCGGTCTGGATATTTGGCTATGGCTCGCTGATGTGGAACCCCGCGCTGGAGTACCGGGAATCCGCAACGGGTACGCTACCCGGCTGGCATCGCGCGTTTTGTTTGCGCCTGACGGCTGGACGCGGCAGTGCCTGTCAGCCAGGCCGGATGCTTGCACTGAAAGAGGGCGGGCGCACCACGGGCGTGGCCTACCGTTTGCCCGACGACACGCTGGAAGACGAGCTGACTCTGTTGTGGAAGCGCGAGATGATCACCGGCTGCTATATGCCGAGCTGGTGCAAGCTGGAGCTTGACGACGGACGCACCGTCAATGCGCTGGTGTTTATCATGGACCCGCGTCATGCGCTGTACGAAGCCGACACGCGCACACAGGTGATTGCGCCGTTGATTGCCGCGGCCAGTGGCCCGCTGGGCACCAACGCAGAGTATGTATTCTCGCTTGATCAAGAGCTGGCACGGTTGGGAATGAAAGATGACTGCCTGAACGAGCTGGTGTCGAAAATCAAAACGTTGTTGGACGGAGAATCTCAGGAAGCGTCGTTACGCCCAGGGTTCGCCTGATAAAAAAAGCCCGGTTGCGTTAAGCATCCGGGCCATATCCTTCACTGTCAAGCTGTCAAGCTGTCAAGCTGTCAAGCTGTCAAGCTGTCAAGCTGTCAAGCTGTCAAGCTGTCAAGCTGCCACGTAACTTACGGAATGCTCAAGAGACTGGCTGTGACTGTCGATCAACACATCCCATGTGCCGGTATAAGGCACCGTTAGCCACGCATTGTCTTTATTCTGCACGCTTAAAATATCCGCCTGCGACGACTTCTGTGCTTTTGCGCTCATCAAATGAATATGGCAGCGCTCTGAGCAACGCACCACGACTGTATCCCCGCCAAACAGCTTCAAACTTGTTTTTACCAGTGCCATTATTTACCCCGTAGTCCGAAAACAACGCTCTCCCTGCGGTTAATCCTGAGCGTGATGTTGTTCACAATTCACTCATGGCATAACACCAAAGGGGAAGGGTCGGGATGCTGATTTTGATCAAAAAATGGCATAACGATTAAACAAAAATGACAAAATGCCTGAAAGGGATTAGCTGGCGCGTATTTGAACAGGCAAATACGCGCCGTCATAACATTAAATGCGGAAATGGCCGGCCGTTTCAGCCAGGTCACCGGCCTGGCTCTGCAGAGCGCCTGCCGCCGCGGCGGATTCCACCACCAGTTCGGCGTTCTGCTGCACCATGCGATCGAGATGCGTCACGGCATGATTAATCTCGTGAATGCCTTTCATCTGTTCGCTGGTCGCCACCGAAATCTCGCGCATAATCCCCGACACGCTGCCAATGCTGGCGCGGATCTCATCCATGCTTTCACCGGCAAGGTGAACATAGCGCGAACCGGTTGCCACGCTGTGGGCGGTCGAATCGATCAGCGTTTTGATCTCTTTCGCAGCCTGCGCACTGCGGCTCGCCAGACTGCGGACTTCACCGGCGACAACAGCAAAACCGCGGCCTTGTTCACCCGCACGAGCAGCTTCAACCGCTGCGTTCAGCGCCAGAATGTTGGTCTGGAACGCAATTCCGTCGATAACGCTGGTGATGTCGCCGATCTTCGCAGAAGCCACTTCAATTGACTGCATGGTGGTGATGGCTTGTGAAACCACTTCGCCCCCGCGCGATGCGGCAGCTGAGGCTTTGCTGGCCTGATCGTTGGCCTCGGCGGCGGACTCATTAGACTGCGTCACAGACGCGGTAATTTGCTCGACCGCACTGGCGGTTTCACGCAGGCTGGAGGCAGCTTGCTCGGTACGTCCCGAAAGATCCTGGTTTCCGGCGGCAATTTCGCGCGCCGCATTTTTCACCGAGGCGCTGGCATCACGCAGTTGTACCATCACCGTGGAGAGCTTATCGCTAAAGGCGTTAAACGCATGGGCGATTTCCGCCACTTCGTCCTGGCCATTTTCCGGCAAGCGTTGAGACAGGTCGTTCGTCCCGTTCGCGATGGCGTGCATGGCATCACGAACGTCTGACAGACGTTTCAGCAAGCGGGCGATGACGAAATGAATAATGGCCCCGCTGAGCAACACCAGAATCACCAGCGACAGGCCAGAGGCTTTCAGCAGGGAACGCATACCCGACGTTGCATCGCTGCTGTCGAGGGCGACCACCAACAGCCAGTGGGTGCCTGCGATCGGCGTGGCGATAAAGGTTTTCTCGACGCCCGCTAATGTCCCGTCGATTGCTGCACCTTTTTTCAGGTCGTTCAAATCGACATTTTTGATGGCTTCGGAAAACGGCTTCATTGTTTGAGCCGGATCGTTTGCGGCAATCACCGTCCCGTCGCTGTCGATCAGCAACCCGCTGCTGGCAGGCGTAGGATGGATACCGCGAACGTTCGCGACCACGCTGTCCATCGCCACGTCTCCGGCGACGACCGCTTTCAGCTCACCGTTCTCTTTCACCGGCACGGCAAAGGTCACCACCAGTTTAGCCGTTCCGGCATCCACGTAAGGCGCAGTCACAACGGGCGCATCGGCGGTTACCACCTGCTGATACCACGGACGCACGGTCGGATCGTAATCAGCCGGTACGCCTTCAGGATCGGAGAATTTCGCCGTTTTATTGGCGTAGCCGACGTAAACGTTGGTGAATCCCCCCGCATTGGCCAGCTGTTTAAACACGGGCACCGGGTCGTCATTGAGGGCCACGGATTGCGCAGAAGCAATCACCGTAAGCTTGCTGTTCACCCAGTCGGCAATGGCAATATTATGGCTGGCGCTGGTACTGGCGAGGATATCGCGTTGAGATTGCTGGTTATCCTGTCGCGTGACGTAGAAGTTGATGAAGGTATTAAGAACAAGGGCAACGACCAGACAGCCTGTCGTTGCGGCGATAATACGAGCGCGGATTGATCTGAACATACGTTAATACCTGCTGAGTTGACTTAAGGTTCGTATCGGCAACTCAGCGGGGAACTTGATGATGCAACCGCGTCCATAAGAAAATAATATTATCTGAGGTTTATTATTAAAAAGTTAATACTTTATCGGCGGTCAACGTCCACTCGGCTAATTCAACCAGTGTGCCAATTTCCACGCCCTCGATCAGCGGCAAAGACGTGATCCCGCGTCCGTCAGTGCAGGTCTTGCACAGCTTCACCGGAACATCCTGCGCGGTGAGGATCTCCAGCATCTGCTGGATGTTATACCCTTCGGCAGGTTTTTGCCCTTTTAGCCCGGCGGTCACGGCATCCGACATCAAAAACAGCCGCAGGTCCAGCGCGCTCTCCCGATCGCGCAAAGCAATCGCCAGTCGCAGACTGTTAAAAAGGGATTCACTTCCGTAAGCCGCACCGTTGGCGACGATAACGATTTTCTGCATGTTCACTCCAGTTTCATAAAGGGGCACGGATATTGCTTAGCTCTGAGGATAAAAACGATCCGGGAGAGTAAGCATGACGAACATCTACGGCAGTCCACCCGGCGCAACCGAATGGCTTCAGCGCGCAAAGCGGATGCGCAAACAACAGTTCAGCAACCTGGCGCAGCTCGGCGAACTGGTGAGCTGCATCAGCACGCTCGCCCACATGCTACAGTGCGAACGCGGAGCGTCAAATATCTGGCTCTGCTCGCAGGGGAAACTCTACGCCGCCGAGTGTAAAGCCAGCCGGGCATTAGCGGATCAAAATCTGGCCGCATTTCACGTTGCGCTGGCGCAGCAGTCGCCTTTTTCAGGCAGCGCCGTCTGCGAGCGTATCGCCAGCGCCCTCCATCAGCTTGAGCAGTTGGGCCCGCTGCGGGAGGCGGTCGTTTCGCGCAGCATCAAAGCGCATCTGGCGATGGAACAATACAGCCGTACGCTGCGCCATGTCCTCAGTATCATTCCTCAGCTCAATGACAGCATTGACGATCCGCAAATAGCGAGTCGATTTGTGGCGCTGTATAGCCTGATGCAGGGCAAAGAGCTGGCGGGGCAGGAGCGCGCGCTGGGGGCGATTGGTTTCACCGAGGGGCATTTCAGCGATGACATGCGCCAGACTCTGGTCGACCGCATCGATGCTCAGCAAGCCTGTTTTGACGTTTTCCTGTCGCGCGTCCAGCCTGACGTGCAGACCACGTTTGATCGCCACTGCTTGCCCGGTGTCGAAACTGAACAGCTGCGCCGGGTCGCCTGTACCCGCCAGCCTGCCGCCGATCAGGGCGCGACCGCGCTCAACTGGTTTGCGCTGCAAACGGCGCGTCTTGAACATCTACGCGCCCTTGAAGAGGTCATGATTGCCGATCTAATGCACGCCGTCGAAGCGCGAATGCATTCAGATAATGAATCTTTTGAGTTTTTTGACGAGACGGATGATCCGTTCACACACTGGCCCGACAAACCGCTTCTGTCGCTGGTGCGTCAGCAGGCGCGAGAAATCGAATTATTGTCCCGCCAGCTTGCCTCGCTGCGCGACACGCTTGAGGAGCGCAAAACCATCGATAAAGCGAAAAGCGTGCTTATGACGCATCAAAATATGAGCGAAGAACAGGCGTGGTATGCCCTGCGCAAAATGGCGATGGATAAGAATCAGCGCATGGTGGATATCGCCCGCGCGCTGCTCACGGTCAAGACGCTGTGGCAGGTAATACCAAAGGAGTAGATGCACAATCGGCGGGCATTGTTTGCATGATTGAGGTGCGAAAAACGGGGGCAACAGCGTGAAAACCGCCTGACTAAGGCGTTAAAACCTGGCATCCGCTTTGCATTATCACATTAACAAATTTTAACGACGCGCCAACGGCGGTGCGTTCGTTTTCAGGATAAAGGCGTCCAGCGATGCTTCGGCATTGACGGGCGCTTTTTTTTGGCTTTTTTTCGGGAGTGAGCATGGTGAACTGGACGAGACGGCGATTTTTACAGGCAAGCGCAATAGCAGGCGGGGCGATGCTGCTTCCAGGCGTCATGCACTCTGCGTGGGCGGCAGGCTCGGATAAACCGGAGCTGGAGACGGTGCGTGTAGGCTTTATCCCCTTAACCGACTGCGCGCCGTTGGTGATCGCCGCGCTAAAAGGTTTTGACAAAAAGTACGGCATTACGATTGTTCCGACAAAAGAAGCCAGCTGGGCCGCGGTGCGCGACAAACTGGTCGCCGGTGAACTGGATGCGGCACACATTCTGTATGGCCTGCTGTACGGGCTGGAGCTGGGTATCGCCGGTAAACCGCAGCCGATGGCCAATCTGATGACCCTGAACCACAACGGTCAGGCAATCACGCTTTCAAACGATCTGTTGGATAAAGGTGTACGCGACGTTGATGGGCTGAAAAAGCTGATTCAGCAACAGGCACCCGGCACTTACAGTTTCGCCCATACCTTCCCAACCGGCACGCACGCCATGTGGCTCTATTACTGGCTGGCCAGCGCGGGCATTAATCCCTTTGACGATGTGCGCACCGTGGTGGTTCCGCCGCCGCAGATGGTGATGAACATGCGCATCGGCAATATGGTCGGCTTTTGCGTCGGCGAGCCGTGGAACGCCCGCGCTATCAACGACCGTATCGGCTTTACCGCCGCGACCTCACAGTCCATCTGGCCGGAACATCCGGAGAAAATTCTCGGCACGCGCCGCGACTGGGTTGAGAAAAACCCGCACACCGCGCGAGCGTTGGTCAGCGCCGTGATGGAGGCGGCGCGCTGGATTGATGCCTCACCGGAAAACAAACGTGAAACGGCACTCATCCTCTCGCGTCGCGCCTGGCTCAACACCAAAGAGCAGTATCTCACCGGGCGCATGCTGGGCGAATACGATAACGGCATCGGCCAGCGCTGGCAGGATGCCCATCCGATTCGTTTCTTCAACGACGGCGCGGTCAGCTATCCGTGGCACTCCGACGGCATGTGGTTCCTGACCCAGTTCCGCCGCTGGGGGCTGCTGAAAACCGAACCGGATTACGCCGGAATTGCACAGCGCATTAATCAGACCGCTGTCTGGCAGGACGCCGCTACCGCCGTGGGCGGGATAGGCACGCCGTCGTCACCGATGCGCAGCAGCACACTCATGGACGGCACCGTCTGGAACGGCACCGATCCCGAAGGCTATGCCAGTCGCTTCGCCATTCACCGTAAAGGGGCATGAAATGAAACAGATGCAAACTACACAGATCGTGGCTGAAAAGCCCGTCAGCGGCGAAGTCATTACGCTGCCACCGGTTCAGGTTCGTCGCCGCGCACCGGCATTTGCCCGCCGGATAAACGAATTCCTCCAGCGCGTGATCCCGGCGTTTCTCGGCCTGGGATTGCTGGTGGTGTTATGGCAACTGGCTGCGATCAACAGCAAAGGTTTCCCTACGCCGCTCAGCACGCTGGATTCCGCTATCACGCTGTTTGCCGACCCGTTTTACCGTGACGGACCGAACGACATGGGGATTGGCTGGAACATTCTCGCCTCGCTCCAGCGCGTGGCGATTGGGTTCGGTCTGGCGGCGATTGTCGGCATTCCGCTCGGTTTTCTGATTGGTCGATTCACCTTTTTCTCGCGCATGTTCACCCCGCTGATTGCGCTTCTGCGTCCGGTCAGCCCGCTGGCGTGGCTGCCGATCGGTCTGCTGCTGTTCCAGAAAGCGGAGCCGGCGTCGAGCTGGACCATTTTCATCTGTTCCATCTGGCCGATGGTGATCAACACCGCCGAAGGGGTACGCCGGATCCCCCAGGACTACCTCAATGTTGCGCGCGTATTGCAACTTTCTGAGTGGACCATCATGCGCCGCATTCTGTTTCCTGCCGTACTGCCCGCCGTGCTGACGGGCGTGCGGCTCTCAATTGGCATTGCGTGGCTGGTCATTGTTGCCGCCGAAATGCTGACCGGGGGATTAGGGATCGGCTTCTGGATCTGGAACGAGTGGAACAACCTTAACGTTGAAAACATTCTCATCGCCATTGTCATCATTGGCGTGGTCGGGTTGCTGCTGGAGCAGGGGCTGATGCTGATCGCCCGTCGTTTTAGCTGGCAGGAAAAATAAGGAACGAACATGAAACCATTAATTCAGGTACAGGGCGTGAGCCAGCGTTTTTCCACGGCCAGCGGCGAGTTTCTGGCGCTGCAAAACGTCTCTTTTGATATCCACGAAGGTGAAACCGTTAGCCTGATTGGCCACTCCGGCTGCGGCAAATCTACGCTGCTGAACCTTATCGCCGGGATCACCTTACCCACGGAGGGCGGGCTGATTTGTGATAACCGCGAAATCGCCGGACCAGGCCCGGAACGCGCGGTGGTGTTCCAGAACCACTCCTTGCTGCCGTGGCTGACCTGTTTCGACAACGTGGCGCTGGCGGTCGATCAGGTTTTCCGCCGCACCATGAGCAAAGCGGAGCGCAAAGCGTGGATCGAGCACAATCTCGACCGCGTGCAAATGGGTCATGCGATGCATAAACGTCCGGGGGAAATCTCCGGCGGGATGAAGCAGCGCGTGGGTATTGCGCGGGCGCTGGCGATGAAGCCAAAAGTGCTGCTGATGGATGAGCCTTTTGGCGCGCTGGATGCGTTGACCCGCGCACATCTGCAGGATTCGGTCATGAAAATCCAGCAGGAGCTGAACACCACTATCGTACTGATCACCCATGATGTGGACGAAGCAGTGCTTCTCTCCGATCGCGTGCTGATGATGACCAACGGCCCGGCGGCCACGGTGGGCGAGATTTTGCAGGTCGATTTGCCGCGTCCGCGCAATCGCGTGCAACTGGCTGAAGACAGCCGCTATCACCACATGCGCCAGCAGGTTCTGCGTTTCCTCTATGAAAAACAGCCGAAAGCGGCCTGAGGAGCTAACGATGCGGCTGGTCATTATTGGTAACGGCATGGCAGCAACGCGACTGATCGAGTCGCTGACCGAACGTGCACCCGGTCGCTTCATCATTACCGTGATCGGCGAGGAGGCCGAGCCTGCGTACAACCGCATTCAGCTCTCGCCGGTGCTGAGCGGCGAAAAACAGGCGGCTGCCACGCGGTTTCATGATGACGCCTGGTATCAGGCGCGTGGCGTGACGGTGATGACCGGTGAAAGGGTGACGGCGGTGGATCTGGCCGCGCGGGAAATCCGCACGGAACAGCGGTCTGTGCGCTGGGATGAACTGGTGTTCGCCACCGGTTCGCAACCGTTCATTCCGCCCGTAGCGGGCAGTGACGGGGCGAACGTGTTTACCTTTCGCACGTTAAAAGACGTGAACACCATTTTGGCCGCGACCGGTCCAGTGGTGGTGCTTGGCGGTGGCGTGTTGGGCGTCGAAGCTGCCGCCGCGCTACGTCATTCTTGTGACAACGTCACGATTGTGCATCGCGGCCCGTGGCTGATGGAACAGCAGCTTGACCAGCAGACCGGCGCGCTGCTGGAGCAGGCGTTAAGCGAGCGGGGAATTGACTGCGAGCTGGCGTCGGGGATCACCAACATCACCTCTCACTCCGTGACGCTCTCTGACGGGCGCACGCGTGCGGCCACGCGCGTAGTGCTGGCGACCGGCGTAGTACCCAATGCCTCACTGGCGAAAGCCAGCGGGCTGTTGTCTGCCAAAGGGATCGTGGTGGACAGCCTGATGCAAACCTCACATCCCGGCGTCAGTGCCATTGGCGAATGCAGCGAAATTAACGGCCAGACGTGGGGACTGGTCGCGCCATGCCTGGCGCAGGCCGATATTTTGGCTGCCCGACTGGCTGGCAAAATCTGCGCCGCATTTACCCCCTGCGACAGCGGCATGCGCCTGAAAGTGACCGGCATTGAGCTGTTCAGCGCCGGTTGCGTGGCGGCGCAGGCGGGTGATGACCTCTGGACGTCGTGGGACCCGCTGACGCGTCATTACCGGCGCTTATTGATTCGCAACGGCACGCTTGCGGGCGTGCTGATGTTTGGCGATTGCCGCAGTGCGGCGGCGCTCACCGATTTACTGGCAAAGCCGGTGCCCGCGCAGGCGGACTGGCTGTTCGATCGATTCACTACGCAACCCCAGGTTGCAGGACAGAACGCTATGACAAAACCTACTCTGGTGGTGGTTGGACACGGTATGGTCGGCCACCATTTTCTCGAAGATTGCGTGAACCGCAATTTGCATCAGCACTATCAGATTGTCGTGTTTGGCGAAGAGCGCTATGCGGCCTACGACCGTGTGCATCTTTCAGCCTATTTTGACGATCGTAATGCCGATTCACTCTCACTGGTGCAAGGTGATTTCTTTGCCGGGAATGGCATTGAGCTGCGTCTTTCGCAGCAAATTGTCGATATTGACCGCGAGGCGCGGGTGGTGCGCACCGCCAGTGGCCATGAAACCCACTGGGACAAACTGGTGCTGGCGACGGGATCGTATCCGTTTGTGCCGCCCGTGCCGGGTCGCGATCTGCCGGGCTGTTTTGTCTATCGCACGCTGGACGATTTAGACAGTATCGCGGCGCATGCAGCCCATGCGCGACGCGGCGTGGTGATTGGCGGCGGTCTGCTAGGGCTGGAAGCGGCGAACGCGCTCAAGCAGCTGGGACTGGAAACGGACGTTGTTGAATTCGCCCCGAACCTGATGGCGGTTCAGCTTGATAACGACGGTGCGGCGATGCTGCGCCGCAAAATTGAAGCCCTCGGCGTTGGCGTGCACACCAGTAAATCGACGACGGAAATCGCTCGCACCGATGACGGTCTGGTGCTGCGTTTCGCCGATGGCGGCGAGCTGAACACCGATATGGTGGTCTTTTCCGCTGGGATCCGCCCGCAGGACGCGCTGGCGCGTATCAGCGGATTAACCCTTGGCGAACGCGGCGGGATTTGCATCGATCACCACTGCCGCACCTCGGATGAAGACGTGTTTGCCATTGGCGAATGCGCGCTGCGGGAAGGTAAAATTTTTGGTCTGGTGGCGCCTGGCTATCAGATGGCTCGCGTGGCGGCGGCACAGCTTGCCGGGGAAGAACACGCGTTTGCGGGCGCGGACATTAGCACCAAACTGAAGCTGCTGGGTGTGGACGTCGCCTCTTTTGGTGATGCGCATGGCCGCACGCCCGGCGCGCAAAGTTATCAGTGGACGCACGGTCCGCAGCAAATCTACAAGAAAATTGTGGTCAGTGAAGACGGTAAAACTCTGCTCGGCGGTGTGCTGGTGGGGGATGCCGCCGAATACGCGACGCTGGTACAGATGATGCTCAACGGCATCAGCCTGCCGAAAGAACCTGAAACGCTGATTTTGCCCGCCGTTGCGGGGAGTGCACCCAAAGTGCTTGGCGTCGCCGCACTGCCGGACAGCGCGCAGATCTGCTCCTGTCATAACGTCAGTAAAAGTGATATCTGCCAGGCGGTGAGCGCCGGGGCAACGGACATCGGCGCGGTTAAACAGTGCACCAAAGCCGCCACCGGCTGTGGCGGGTGCAGCGCGCTGGTCAAACAGGTCATGGAGTTCCAGCTGGCGGCGCAGGGCGTGGAGGTGAAAAAGGATATCTGCGAACACTTCGCCTATTCGCGTCAGGAAATTTACCACCTGGTGCGCGTCAACCGCATCCACACGTTTGAACAGCTGATTGCCCGCTACGGGCACGGCCACGGCTGCGAAATTTGTAAGCCGCTGGTCGGATCGGTGCTGGCGTCGTGCTGGAATGAATACCTGCTCAAACCTGCGCATCTGCCGCTCCAGGACACCAACGACCGCTATTTTGCCAATATTCAAAAAGACGGCACGTATTCGATTGTCCCGCGCATGCCGGCCGGTGAAGTCAGCGCTGACGGGCTGATCGCCATCGGGCAAATCGCGAAGCGTTATCAGCTGTACAGCAAAATTACCGGCGGTCAGCGAATCGACCTGTTTGGCGCGACGTTGGAACAGCTACCGGAAATCTGGCAGGCGATGGTCGAAGCCGGATTTGAGACCGGGCATGCCTACGGGAAATCGCTGCGTACCGTGAAATCGTGCGTCGGGTCGACGTGGTGTCGTTACGGCGTGCAGGATTCAACGGGTCTGGCCGTGACGCTGGAGCATCGCTATAAGGGCCTGCGCGCGCCGCACAAAATCAAAATGGCGGTGTCAGGTTGTACCCGCGAATGCGCCGAAGCCCAGAGTAAAGACGTCGGCGTGATTGCGACCGACAAGGGCTGGAACCTGTATCTGTGCGGTAACGGCGGCATGAAACCGCGCCATGCAGATCTGTTTGCCAGCGATCTGGATGACGAAACCCTGCTGCGCACCGTGGATCGTTTCCTGATGTTTTACATCCGCACTGCCGATCGTTTGCAACGCACCAGCACCTGGATGGACAATCTGGAGGGCGGCATCGAGTATCTGCGCGATGTGATCATGAATGACAGTCTGGGGATTGCCTACGAACTGGAGCAGGAGATGGCGCGGATTGTCGACACGTATCAGTGCGAATGGCAAACCACGCTCGCCGATCCAAACCGTCTGGCGTTGTTCCGCACCCGCGTGAACGCGCCGGTGACGGAGGCCTTCAAACGCTGGCAGGAAATTTGTGCAGTCGACGAAATCCCGGAACACGCGGGCATTGGCGCACATCTTGGTGAACAGCAAATCGCGCTGTTCCGATTCGGCAAAGTCGTATATGCGCTGGAAGATATCGAGCCGGGCAGCAGCGCCAGCGTGCTGTCGCGCGGGATTCTGGGGGATGCGAGCGGCGAGCCGATCGTTATCTCGCCGCTGTACAAACAGCGTATCCGCCTGCGCGACGGGCGACAGGTGGACAGCGGCGAACCGGCGGTACGCGCCTGGCCGGTGAAAATTGAAGCCGGCAAAGTGTGGGTGAGCAGCGAAGAGCTGGTGATGCGTGCGGAGGCTTCATGACCCAAACCCGAACGACGTGCCCGTATTGCGGTGTCGGCTGTGGCGTGTTGGCAAGCGTAAACAATGGCGAAGTGCGCGTGCGCGGTGACGAAACGCATCCGGCGAATGACGGCAGATTGTGTGTGAAAGGTTCGGCGCTGGGGGAAACAACCGGCCTCGAAGGGCGTTTATTGCGCCCGATGATTGACGATCGTGAGGTTGAGTGGTCACAGGCGCTTGAAGCGGCGGGAGAGCGTTTACGGGAGATTATCGCGACTGACGGCCCGCAGGCCGTGGCGTTTTATGCCTCCGGGCAGCTCCTGACGGAAGATTACTACGCGGCCAACAAGCTGATGAAGGGATTCATTGGCGCGGCGAATATCGACACCAATTCGCGGCTGTGCATGTCATCGGCCGTGACCGGCTATAAGCGCGCGTTTGGTGAAGATATCGTGCCGTGCAGCTACGACGATATCGAAAAGACCGATCTGGTGGTGCTGGTGGGGTCGAATGCCGCCTGGACGCATCCGGTGCTTTATCAACGGCTGGTGCAGGCGCGCGCCGCCAATCCGGCGCTGAAGGTGGTGGTTATCGATCCCCGCAAAACCGCAACCTGTGATATCGCCGATCTGCATCTCGCGTTGCTGCCGGGCAGCGATGCAGGATTGTTTGTCGGACTGCTTAAACATATTCAGGGCGAAAATAGCTGGCCAACGCCGCGCGTGGCGGCATTTTGCGGGTTAACGGTTGCAGACGTTGAGACATTTTATCAGTGGTTCACCGCCGCGCCGCGCGCCGTCACGCTCTACACCATGGGCATCAACCAGTCGTCGAGCGGGAGCGATAAGTGCAACGCGATAATTAATGTCCATCTCGCCAGCGGGAAATTTGCCCGCGAAGGCTGCGGCCCATTTTCGTTGACCGGACAGCCTAATGCGATGGGCGGGCGAGAAGTGGGTGGGCTGGCAAACCAGCTGGCCGCACACATGAGTTTTGAGCCGGACGATCTCTCACGCGTGGCCCGCTTCTGGGGAACTGAAAGGCTGGCGCAGACGCCGGGGCTGATGGCGGTCGACCTGTTTGATGCCATTGCGCGTGGAGAGGTGAAAGCCGTGTGGATTATGGGCACGAATCCTGCCGTTTCGCTTCCCGATAGCCACGCCGTATGTCAGGCGCTGGCGTCGTGCCCGCTGGTGATCGTCTCCGAAGTGATGCGCGATACGGACACCAGCCGCTTTGCGCATATCCGGTTTCCGGCGCTGGGCTGGGGCGAGAAAAATGGGACGGTCACAAACTCTGAACGCCGGATTTCGCGCCAGCGCGCGTTTTTGCCCGCGCCGGGAGAGGCAAAACCGGACTGGTGGATTATCGCTGAGATAGCCAAAAAACTGGGTTACGGTGCCGCGTTTAACTGGCAGCATCCGCAGGAAATTTTTTGCGAACATGCCGCGCTGTCGGCGTTTGAAAATGCGGGCGCACGGGCGTTTAACTTAAGTGACCTTGTCACGTTAACGCGCCAGCAGTGGGATGATTTAGAACCCTATCAATGGGCTACAGGTGAAATACCGGTGCGGCGAATTATCCCGGTCGAGCCGGAACGCCATGGCGCGGTGCCCGATGCGCTTTATCCGCTGATTCTGAACAGCGGTCGTGTGCGCGATCAGTGGCACACCATGACCCGCACGGGCTACGTTCCACGGTTGATGCAGCATATCGCCGAACCGCAGGTGGACGTTTCGGCGGCGGATGCGCGACGTTTTGCGCTGCAAGACGGACAGCTTGCGCGCCTGAGTTCGCCGCGCGGGGTGATGGTCGCGCGCGTGCATGTGACTACGGGGCAACGCGACGGCGAAGCGTTTACTCCGATGCACTGGAATAACCGCTTTGCGCGTCAGGGGAAGGTGAACGCGCTGGTGGAAGGGCGTTGCGATCCGCTTTCTGGTCAGCCCGAAAGCAAACAAACGGCGGTGAGGATTATGCCGTGGCAGCCAGGATGGCAGGGCGAACTTTACGCGCGCGAGCTGCCTGAACTGCCTGCTTTTGCCCACTGGTGGCGCAAAGCCACGGTGGGTGTTGAACGTCTTACGCTGGCGAGCGACAAATCGCTGTCAGAGGTGATTCTGGCGCACTGTAGCGCGCGGGGCTGGCAGTTACAGATTGCCCAGACCGGCGAGCGTAGCAGCATACTGGCATGGCATAACGGCGATCTGATGCTGGGGTTTTGGGAAGGGAAAACGCGGCCAGCGCTGGCACATGATTTTATTGTATCGGCGTTTCAAACGCCGCCTGCTGAACGCGTTGAACGTCATGCGTTGTTGGACGGACAACGCCCTGGCGAGCGTAAAGACCCTGGACGAATAATCTGTAGCTGCTTTAGCGTAGGAGAAAACACAATCCGTGAAGCCATCGCGGGCGGGTGTGATTCGGCAGCGGCGCTGGGGGCGACATTACGCTGCGGGACGAACTGCGGGTCGTGCGTGCCGGAGCTTAAAGGGTTGATTGCCGAAGGGAGTACGGCGGCATTAATGCAGCGGTAAATATCTTCACAAAATATGCATCTCAACGCGTTGCTCTGGTCCGGCTGTAAATCGTCGACGCGTTTTCGTCAGGCCGGGGCGACGCGCAGGGAAGCGCGGAGAGGGTGCGGCCTGCAAGGATGCAGAGTCGTGCCCGACCCGAACGCCTGACGGAAAAGCGGAGAGTACCGCGAAGCGGCGATTTTCTTGTCGGGAGCCGGGAGTGTTAAGGGGGCGGCGATAGCTGCCTTAACCCATTCACGTGTGGGGTGGTTATAGACCGGCAAAAAAAGTGAGGTGAACGGAACAAATAACTGAGCCATATCTGGCCCTAAATTGGCCCCCCCGAAGCGTCGAGGGGGTATTCAGCGCCACAGCGGGCACGCCGATTAATCACACTTCTGCTCACGCACCAGACGCTTCAGGATAATCCGGAAATTCCCCCTAAAGCTGCAAACTGTGCCAAACCACGTTATGGTGTAAACTGGTCACACATGAGATCTGGATCACATTTATAATTTGATGGTTGCTGTTTTCCGCGTTCGAAATCTTCTCTTCCTCCTCCTTGTCACGGCCGGAGCCGTTTTCGGTGCGCCAAATTCCTTTATGCAACAGGCGCAAAATCCGTTTGATAACAACGGCGATAGCCTGCCGGATCTCGGGCTCGCTAAACCGACTGGCGAAAGCGAAAAGCATCTTGCCGAAATGGCGAAAGCATTCGGTGAAGCGAGCATGACCGACAACGGCCTGACGACCAGCGAGCAGGCGCGTCAGTTTGCGTTTGGCAAAGTGCGTGATGCGGTCAGCGGCGAAGTGAATGAGCAGATTGAATCCTGGCTTTCGCCCTGGGGGAACGCCAGCGTCGATTTACTGGTCGACGAAGAGGGCAAATTTAACGGCAGCAGCGGCAGGTGGTTTATCCCCTGGCAGGATAATAATCGCTATCTGAGCTGGAGCCAGCTGGGCCTTACGCAGCAAACGGACGGTCTGGTGAGCAACGCCGGGATTGGCCAGCGCTGGGTGGCAGGAAAATGGCTGCTCGGCTACAACACGTTTTACGACAATCTGCTGGATGAGAATCTGCAAAGAGCCGGGCTTGGGGCGGAAGCCTGGGGAGAAAACCTGCGCCTGTCCGCAAATTATTATCAGCCGTTTGCCAGCTGGCGTGACAGCACGGATCTCCAGGAGCAGCGCATGGCGCGCGGATATGACGTGACGGCCAAAGCCTGGCTGCCTTATTTTCATCATCTGAATACCAGCGTGAGTTTTGAGCAGTATTTTGGCGATAACGTCGACCTGTTTCGTAGCGGAACGGGGTATCACAATCCGATGGCGGTTAATTTGGGTCTCGATTATACGCCGGTGCCTTTGCTGACGTTTTCCGCCGCGCATAAGCAGGGCGAAAGCGGGGTGAGCCAAAATAATCTGGGCATGAAGCTCAACTATCGCTTTGGCGTACCGCTGAAAAAGCAGCTGTCGTCGGATGAAGTGGCGGCAACACGTTCGCTGCGCGGGAGTCGTTACGATCCGGTGGATCGCACCAGTCTGCCGGTGATGGAGTTCCGCCAGCGTAAAACGCTGTCGGTCTATCTGGCCACGCCGCCGTGGGATTTAACGCCGGGGGAAACGGTGATCCTGAAATTGCAGGTCCGCAGTACCCACGGGGTGCGCCAGCTTCACTGGCAGGGCGATACGCACGCGCTGAGTTTGACCTCGCCTGCGAATGTGAATAGCGATGAGGGATGGAGCGTGATTATGCCCGCCTGGGATGCGAGCGAAGGGGCGACTAACCGCTGGAAACTGTCCGTTATCGTAGAAGATAAAGATGGGCAGCGTGTCTCTTCCAATGAGATCACGCTCTCTCTGTCGCAACCGCTGGTGGCGTTGCCAGATGACGATGGCGGCTATCAGCTGCTGCCAAATGAGTGAGATTAAAAGATACGATCCTGATGTACCCACACTGCCGCTTCGACGCGCGATTTTAGCTTCATTTTCTTGAGCATATGCTTCACATGCACTTTCACCGTGCTTTCGGTGATATCCAGACGGCGGGCGATCATTTTGTTCGGCAAACCCTGGGCGATCAGCTTCAGAATATCGCGCTCGCGTGGGGTTAATTGCGTGACGTCGCGGTCAGATGTGGCGCGGTTGGCGCGCAGGCTGGCGGCGAGGACGGGCGTTAGCGCTTCGCTCAGTACCATTTCACCCGCTGCCGCCTGTTGCAGGGCTTTGAGTAAATCTTCCGGTTCCATGTCTTTGAGCAGATAGCCATCGGCCCCGCGTTTCAGCGCGGTCACCACGTCTTCTTCATGGTTGGATACGCTAAACACCACGATCCGTCCGGACAGCGATTTTTCACGCAATTTATCCAGCGTTTCCAGACCGTTCATGCCAGGCATATTGAGATCAAGCAGGATCAAATCAGGATCGAGAGATTCGGCAAGTTCAATCCCCTGTTCACCGTTGCTGGCTTCACCCACAACGGTAATATCTTCCGCCATGCTGACAAGTTGTCTTACGCCGGTGCGCAGCATCGGATGATCGTCGATTAACAGAATGGTTGCCGGTTCCTGATTAGACATAATTTTCTCCTGGATAAGTGGTTAGAGGCTTTTCGGGTATAAATGTCACCACTACTTCAGTGCCGCCAGACTCACCCCGGCGAACCTGGCAATCTCCGCGCAGGCTTTGCGCTCGGTCTCGCATAATAATTAAACCATAGTGGTTGCTTCTCTCAGCGTTTTCCGGCACGCCGCAGCCGTTATCCTGGACGGTAAGTTTCACCTGATTATTGTGGTGACTTACGGTCACGGTTACTGCCGTCGCGCTGGCGTGCTTGAGCGTATTGCTCAATGCCTCACGGGCGATTTGCAGCAAATGTATGGCCTGATGAGAGGGCACAAAACGCGGGGGTAGCTGATAATCCAGCTTCACCGGGAAGCCCAGCCGGGCACTGAATTCATCGCAACTCGACTCCAGCGCAGGCCGTAGACCGGGTTCCGTGAGCTGCAGGCGGAAGGTCGTTAACAGCTCGCGAAGCTGCACCCATGAGGTATTCAGCTCGTTGCGGATCTGGCCCAGCAGCTGCTTACTGCTCTCGGGCAGTCCGTCATCCTGCATTTGCAGACAGCTGACCTGCATCTTCATGCAGGAGAGCGATTGCGCGATCGAATCGTGTAGCTCGCGAGCGATGGTGGCGCGCTCTTCCATCACGATCAGCTGCTGTTGTTTTTCCTGGTGTCTGTCGAGCGCCAGGGTCGCGGTGAGCTGTTCGACCAGCGTGTCGACCAGCTGTTGCTGATCGTGGTTCAAATGGCGGCCCGTCGGGAGCGTTGCCAGCAGGATACCGTACTGAGTGTGGCTGTCAGTGAGACGCCATTTCAGCGTTGTACCGCTACTGGTGAGCGGCGGTAAACCGCGCGGGCAAAGATGACAGCCTTTGTCATCGCAGGACATATCGGACTGGCAGGTGAATTCCTGGTGATTTTCTTCGTCTTCAACGTCATAGACCCGCAGTTCGATATCATGCAAAAGCGTGAGACTTTGCAGGCCGTTGAGCACTGGCGAAAGGCGTTCACAAAGCGGGATTTGCGAATGCAGACGGCGGTTTGCCTGCCACAGGAAAGAGAGAATTTCGTTCTTTTGCTCCAGACCCGCCGTCTTTTCCTGTACGCGCTTTTCCAGCACCGCGTAGCTTTCGGCCAGTTCCCCGGACATAGTGTTAAGCGCCTGACCCAGCATGGCCATTTCGTTGCGTCCGCTAATGTGTGCGCGCTGGGTAAAATCTCTTTCCGTGACGGCCCGTGCGACGGCCAGCAGTTGTTGCCATGGATACAGCAAACGCGCGCGCAGCCAGACGATGGTGAAAATGAGCAGAAGAGCCATAAAAATAGCCATTGCCCGGTGGACCATCACGACGCGTTCAATGCGCATTTCGGTGGAGGAATCGAAGGAGGAAACCAGCGTGTCGATTCGGGCGACAAAACGGGCGACGTCATCGGCAACGGTTTCCGCGCTTTTGGCCTGCTTAAGGCCGGGCTCCAGTTGGCTATGCCAGTAACCCTGCAATGCCTTCAACTGGGCCTGCTGACCATCACGCCGCGCGGCGATCACCAGTTCCGGGCTGAATGCGGTGCGTTCCATGTCGTCCAGCAGGGGTTTGTCTACCGGCGTAAGCGGGACGGCCGCCAGCAGGCGATAACTCTGCATACGCAGCGATCCTGCCTCGTTGATGGCATGGGCGCTACCCTGTACGCCTTGTACCAACCAGCCAGAGATCGCCATGCCCGTCACACCCACAGCGGTGGACAGCAATACGATGAGAGCCAACTGATTAACCAGCGTCAGCGGGGAGAAGAGTCGTTTTAACATGGGTTTGCCTTGCTCCGGATTTTGCCTGCCTCCAGGAATGGCGCTATTCTGGTGTATACCCTGGAGTATACCCATACCAACAAGGGATTACTCCTAAATTGCCATGTGGGTAATCGTCGGGGGGAGGCGGTGAACTTACGTCGTCAGCACTGTGAAAAACCACACCTTTTTTATCGAAAAACCCTACTCACTTAGGGTAATGACGATTTTTTGCGCGCTAATCTGCCCCCTTTTCCTTTGATTTATATCAACTTACCGCCTGCTTAAAACCCTACAGTTTGCAGCATCATTTTGATAATCAGAGGTGTCTATGAGTCACTCATCCGCCCCCGAAAGGGATACTGGTGCTGTTATTAGCGATTGGCGTCCGGAAGATCCGGTGTTCTGGCAACAGCGCGGGCAACGTATAGCAAGTCGTAATCTGTGGATTTCTGTTCCGTGTTTGTTGTTGGCGTTTTGCGTTTGGATGCTGTTTAGTGCCGTGGCGGTGAACTTACCTAAAGTCGGTTTTAAATTTACGACCGATCAGCTGTTTATGCTGACGGCGTTGCCTGCGTTGTCGGGTGCGCTGCTGCGTGTGCCTTACGCGT
>Ga0308165_1001830_pt1 | contig 28059 bp, 36 predicted proteins | sample PhyWR2_FD_201032 | JGI IMG/M metagenome (GOLD analysis project Ga0308165, IMG submission 201032) | Phyllosphere microbial communities from UC Gill Tract Community Farm, Albany, California, United States - DLSLW.R2 | ecosystem: Host-associated > Plants > Phyllosphere > Unclassified | place: USA... | reverse complement strand
TCGTGCAGCGCGACTTCACGACCACGCCGTTCATCGTGGCCGCGTGCTTTTATCTTGTCATGACCCTGGTGCTGACCTGGGGCTTCCAGTACCTGGAGAAACGCTATGCCAAATACGACGCTTGAGAAGACGGCCGCGTCGGCGGCAGGCAGCGACGTGATGATCAGCGCGCGCGACATCTGCAAGGGCTTCAACGGCCTGCCCGTGCTGCGCAATGTGTCGCTCGACCTGCTGCGCGGCGAGGTCGTGGCGGTCATCGGTCCTTCGGGTTCGGGCAAGAGCACGTTCCTGCGCTGCCTCAACCACCTCGAGACCATAGACAGCGGTCACATCCATATCGAAGGCGAGCTGCTGGCCGAGACCAGCGCCGCGGGCGTCTGCAGCTATGTGCCCGACGCGCAGATCCGCCACATCGGCCGCAAGATGGGCATGGTGTTCCAGTCGTTCAATCTGTTTCCCCACCTCACGGTGCTGGAAAACGTGATCGAGGCGCCGATGGTCGTCAAGGGAATGGCGCGCGGCCAGATCGTGCCGCGCGCCGAAGCGCTGCTGCAGAAGGTCGGCCTGTTGGAAAAGCGCAACAGCTACCCTGCGCGCCTGTCGGGCGGGCAGAAGCAGCGCGTGGCGATCGCGCGCGCGCTGGCCATGGAGCCCGACATCCTGCTGTTCGACGAACCGACGTCGGCGCTGGACCCCGAACTCACGGGCGAAGTGCTGCGCACCATGCGCGAGCTGGCCCAGGAGAGCATGACCATGCTCGTGGTCACCCATGAAATGGGCTTTGCGCGCGAAGTCGCGCACCGCGTGGCGTTCATGGACCGCGGCGAACTGATCGAATCGGGGCCGGCCGCGGAATTCTTTGCGCAGCCAAAACACGCACGCACGCAGGCATTTCTGCACAATATGCTTTAACCCCATTGCCGCTGCAGCCCCTAAAAGGGGGGCTGTTTCCGGAAGGTTAGTGTCAGCAAACATACATGGATGTATGTAATCGTTTAACATCACGCACGTGATGAATTCTTGTTTTTTCCTGTAGGAACCGTCGGTCCATGACAGCACCCGCGCCACTGGTCGAACTGCGCAACGTAACGTTTGGTTATGGTGAGCGGGTGATCCTGCGCGACCTCAGTCTGCAGATACCGCGCGGCAAGGTCACGGCGCTGATGGGTGCTTCCGGCGGCGGCAAGACCACGGTGCTGCGCCTGATCGGCGGGCAGCAGCGTGCCCAGCAGGGCCAGGTGCTGTTCGACGGCCAGGATATCGGCGCCATGGACCAGGCGCAGCTCTATGCCGCGCGCCGGCGCATGGGCATGCTGTTCCAGTTCGGCGCGCTGTTCACCGACATGAGCGTGTTCGACAACGTGGCCTTCGCGCTGCGCGAACACACCGACCTGCCTGAAGCGCTGGTGCGCGACATCGTGCTGATGAAGCTCAATGCCGTGGGCCTGCGCGGCGCGCGCGGCCTCATGCCCAGCGAGATTTCGGGCGGCATGGCGCGGCGCGTGGCGCTGGCGCGCGCGATCGCGCTGGACCCCGAACTGATCATGTATGACGAGCCTTTCGCCGGCCTGGACCCGATTGCGCTGGGCACGGCCGCCCATCTGATACGCGAGCTCAATGACGCGATGGGCCTGACCACGGTGCTGGTCTCGCACGATGTGTTCGAGACCTTCCAGGTCGCCGACCATGTGATCATTCTCGGCCCGGCCTGTGTCGCGGCCCAGGGCACGCCGGCCGAAGTCATGGCCAGCACCGACCCGCTGGTCGACCAGTTCGTGCATGCGCGCGCCACGGGTCCCGTGCCATTTCATTACCCAGGCCCCGATGCGGCCCAGGACTTCGGTCCGGGAGGTCGCGCATGAACCGCTTTCACCCGGCGCGCATAGGCCGCGCCGCGCGCGAACAATGCACCGCCATCGGCCAGGCCACGCGCCTGCTGCTGCGTCTCATAGGCCTGCTGGGCGCGACGCTGCGCCGGCCGCGGCTGATGGGCGACCAGATCCATTTTCTCGGCAACTACTCTCTGGCCATCATCGGCGTGTCAGGCCTGTTCGTCGGCTTCGTGCTGGGCCTGCAGGGCTATTACACGCTGCAGCGCTATGGTTCGGCCGAAGCGCTGGGCCTGCTGGTGGCGCTGTCGCTGGTGCGCGAGCTCGGCCCCGTGATCACGGCGCTGCTGTTCGCGGGGCGCGCGGGCACGGCGCTGACGGCGGAGATCGGCTTGATGAAGGCCGGCGAGCAGCTCAGCGCGATGGAGATGATGGCCGTGGACCCGGTGCGCCGCATTCTGGCGCCGCGTTTCTGGGCCGGCGTGATCGTGCTGCCCTTGCTGGCCGCGGTGTTCAGCGCCGTGGGTGTGATCGGCGGCTGGATTGTCGGCGTGCTGATGATTGGCGTGGACGGCGGCGCATTCTGGGGCCAGATGCAGCAGGGCGTCGACTGGTGGGCCGATCTGGGCAACGGCGTTCTCAAGAGTCTGGTGTTCGGCGTGGCCGTGACCTTCGTGGCGCTGCTGCAGGGTTATCTGGCCAAGCCTACGCCCGAAGGTGTTTCCCGCGCGACAACGCGCACCGTGGTGATGGCCTCGCTGGCCATCTTGGGGCTGGACTTCCTGCTCACCGCGACGATGTTCAGTATTTGATGCTCCCACCAGGTGGGTGAGAGGAAGATTCATGCAGCAATCCAAAAGTGACGTGTGGGTGGGCCTGTTTGTGCTGCTTGGCGCAGCGGCCCTGGTGTTCCTGGCCTTGCAGTCGGCCAATCTGCTGAGCCTGAGCTTTCAGCAGACCTATTCCGTGAGCGCGCGTTTCGACAATATCGGCGGGCTCAAGCCCAAGGCCGCGGTACGCAGCGCCGGCGTGGTCGTGGGCCGCGTGCAATCGATCACTTTCGACGACAAGACCTTCCAGGCCAGCGTCAACCTGGCGCTGGAAAAGCAATACAGCTTTCCCAAGGACAGCTCTCTCAAGATCCTGACCAGCGGACTGCTGGGCGATCAATATATAGGCATAGAGGCCGGAGCGGATGAAGCCGTGCTCGCTCCCGGCGACCGCATCATCGCCACCCAGTCGGCCGTGGTGCTGGAAAACCTCATTGGACAGTTCCTTTACAACAAGGCGGAAGATGGTGGCTCCAGCGCTCCTGCACCGGAAAAACAATGACCACAACCAACTTGGCGGGTGCGTCCCGCAAACCAATTCTCCTGGCACAGCGTGGCCTGTGTGGCGCCGCACTGATGCTGGCGCTCGCGCTCACCGGTTGCGCCACCACGGCCGACCCCCGGGCCGCGGGTGACAGCGCGACGCCCACCACGGCGTCCAATCCTGCCGACCCGTTCGAGTCGTTCAACCGCAGCATCTACAGCTTCAACACTGCGCTCGACGACGCGGTGCTCAAGCCCGTGGCCACCCTGTACCGCGATGTCACGCCCGCCGTCGCGCGTGACGGTGTCGGCAATTTCTTCTCCAACCTCGGCGATGCCTGGTCGTTCGTCAACAACCTGGCCCAGGCCAAGGGCGAAGGCGCCTATTACAGCATCGTGCGCTTCAGCGTCAACACGGTGTTCGGTATCGGCGGGCTGTTCGACGTGGCCAGTGAAATGGGGCTGCCGCGCCGTCCCCAGGACTTCGGCCTGACGCTGGGCCGCTGGGGCGTGCCCACCGGCCCTTATGTAGTGTTGCCGCTGCTGGGGCCCTCGACGGTACGTGACACCGCGGCCATGCCTGTCGACGTCAAGGGCAACCTTCTTGGATATACCCATGACGTGCCGGTGCGCAACAGCATGGCGGTGCTGGGTCTGGTCGACAAGCGCGCGCGCCTGCTGCAGGCCGGCGACATGCTCGATGCCGTGGCGCTCGACAAGTACAGCCTGACGCGCGATGTCTACCTGCAGCTGCGGGGTCAGCGTGCCCCGGGTGACGGTCTTGACGCCGATGATTTCAGCAGCGACGACGATGCCGGCATGCTGCCGCCCGAAGAATAAGGGCTGCTTGCATCTGCTTGCATCCCTTGACATGCGCGTCATCATCCACACGGCGCGCTCAAGCACAATTGGAAGCGACGAGGTCTGCAAGGCCTGCGCTTCAAAAAGGAAAATACGATGATGAATCGACGTATCTGGGCCACCACCGCTGCCGCCTGGCTGGCTTTGTCGGCGGCCCTGCCGATGGCGGCGCAGGCCGCCGAAGAAACTCCCGACGCGCTGGTCAAGCGCGTGTCGGCCGATGTGCTGGACACGATACGCAATGACAAGACGCTCAAGTCCGGCGATGTGGCGCGCGTCAGCGCACTGGTCGACAAGGTGGTGATGCCGCATGTGAACTTCCAGCGCATGACTTCCGCGGCGGTGGGCCCCAAGTGGCGCGAAGCCACGCCCGAACAGAAGCAGCGGCTGCAGGCCGAGTTCAAGGCCTTGCTGATCCGCACCTATTCGGGCGCGCTGGCCCAGGTCAATGACCAGACCGTGGTGGTCAAGCCCATGCGCGCCGCAGCCGGCGACAAGGATGTGCTGGTGCGCACCGAAGTGCGCGGCAAGGGCGATCCCATTCAGCTCGACTACCGGCTGGAGCAAAAGGACGACGGCGCCTGGAAGATCTACAACCTGAACGTGCTGGGCGTGTGGCTGGTCGAAACCTATCGCAGCCAGTTTGCCCAGGAAATCAATGCGCGCGGCATCGACGGCCTGATCCAGGCGCTGGCTTCGCGCAACAAGGCCTGAGGCGCAGCGCAATGGAGGCCGCACGCCTGCAACTGCCCGCCGAACTGACGCACGCGCAGGCGCGGGCCTGCGCGCAGACGCTGTCTGCGCAGATAGCCGCCGCATCCGAAGTCCGTCTGGACGTCGATGCGTCGGCGCTGGTGAGCTTCGACTCGTCGGCGCTGGCGGTGTTGCTGGAATGCCGGCGCGCGGCGCTTGCGGCCGGTAAATCGCTGGCGGTCGCGGGCCTGCCCGCGGGCTTGCAGTCCATGGCCAGGCTCTACGGCGTGCAGGCACTGCTGGTGCCCGACGGCGCGCTGCCGGCCGCTTAAGGCGCGCAGCACCGGCGGCGCACGCGGCTTTCGGCGCACCGGCAGCGAACAATGCGGGGTCGGGCTTAAAATGCCAAGTTCCCATGCCCGCTGTCTCATTCCAATCCATCTCCAAGACCTACCGCACGCCCAAGGGCGTGTTCCGGGCCCTCAATGACGTCAGCCTGGACATCGAGGAGGGCGAGTTCTTCGGCCTGCTCGGGCCCAACGGGGCGGGCAAGACCACCTTGATCAGCATTCTGGCTGGCCTGGCGCGCGCCGACAGCGGCCATGTGCTGGTGCAGGGCAGCGACGTCCAGGCCGATTACGCCCAGGCGCGCCGCAAGCTGGGCATCGTGCCGCAGGAACTGGTGTTCGATCCGTTCTTCAATGTGCGCGAGGCGCTGCGCTTCCAGTCGGGCTACTTCGGCGTCAAGCACAACGATGCCTGGATAGACGAGCTGCTGCACAGCCTGGGCCTGACCGACAAGGCCGATGCCAACATGCGCCAGCTCTCGGGCGGCATGAAGCGCCGCGTGCTGGTCGCGCAGGCGCTGGTGCACAAGCCGCCCATCATCGTGCTCGACGAACCGACGGCCGGCGTCGACGTCGAGTTGCGCCAGACCCTGTGGCACTTCATCGCCAAGCTCAACAAGCAGGGCCATACCGTGCTGCTCACCACCCATTACCTCGAAGAGGCCGAAGCGCTGTGCAGCCGCGTGGCCATGCTCAAGCAGGGCGAAGTCGTCAAGCTGTCGAGCATGTCCGACCTGCTCAAATCGGCCTCGGCCAATGTGCTGCAGTTCAAGACCAACAGCCTCCTGCCCGAACACCTGCGCGCCGCGGCGCGCGTCACCGGGCGCATCGTGCAGATGCCCGCGCATGACGCGGGCGACATCGAACGCTACCTTTCCGCGCTGCGTGAAGCCGGCGTGGTGATCGAAGACATGGAAATCCGCCGCGCCGATCTGGAAGATGTATTCCTCAACGTCATGGGCGAAGCCAAGGCCACGGCGCAGACCGGGAGCGTCGCATGAGAGGCTGGCAGACCCTGTTCTACAAGGAAGTGCTGCGTTTCTGGAAAGTCAGTTTCCAGACCGTGGCCGCGCCCGTGCTCACGGCCGTGCTGTACCTGCTGGTGTTCGGCCATGTGCTCGAAGGCCGGGTGCTGGTCTATGACCGCATCAGCTACACCGCGTTCCTGATTCCCGGCCTGGTGATGATGAGCGTGCTGCAGAACGCGTTCGCCAACAGTTCCTCGAGCATCGTGCAGAGCAAGATCATGGGCTCGATGGTGTTCATCCTGCTGACGCCGCTGTCGCACTGGGCCTGGTTCACGGCGTATGTGGGCTCGTCGGTGCTGCGCGGGCTGCTGGTCGGTCTGGGCGTGTTCATCGTCACGCTGTTCTTCGCCGTGCCCGAATTCGCCGCGCCGGTCTGGATCCTGGTGTTCGTGGTGCTGGGCGCCGCGCTGCTGGGCACGCTGGGCGTGATTGCCGGGTTGTGGGCCGACAAGTTCGACCAGATGGCCGCGTTCCAGAATTTTCTGATCATGCCCATGACCTTCCTGTCGGGCGTGTTCTATTCGATACAGTCGCTGCCGCCGTTTTGGCAGACAGTAAGCCATCTGAACCCGTTCTTCTACATGATCGACGGCTTCCGCTACGGCTTCTTCGGCCAGAGCGATGTATCGCCCTGGGTCAGCCTGGCCATCGTCGGCGGTGCCTGGCTTGCCGTGAGCGCGCTGGCCGTGCATCTGCTGCGCACCGGTTACAAGATTCGCCATTGAGTCGCTTCGCGATGACTCTTTTTGTTTGCCCCCTTGCCCCGGCCTCTGTGGCCGAGGCTTCGCAGGCCGCGACAGCGGCGCTGCGCGAGATCTGACATGACTGCCGACCAACTCAAAGCCATCATCAGCGCAGGCCTGGCCTGCGAAATCCTGGAAGTCGAAGGTGACGGAAGTCACTGGTACGCGACCATCGTCAGCACCGCCTTCGAAGGCCAGCGTCCGCTGCAGCGCCAGCGCCTGGTCTACGGCACGCTGGGCGACCGCATCCAGACCAATGAGGTCCATGCACTGTCCATGAAGACTTTCAGCCCCGCCGAGTGGGCCAACAAGGCCTGAGGCCTGCAAGCAACGCCTTCGCGCCTGCGAACAATGCCTTCGCGCAAGCGCTCAAGGCCGTTTTAACTTTTATTTGGGCTCATCAGCCATGGACAAACTCCTGATTCGCGGCGGTCATCCGCTGCACGGTGAAGTCTCGATTTCCGGCGCCAAGAACGCCGCCTTGCCCGATCTGTGCGCCGCGCTGCTCACCGACGAGCCGGTGGTGCTGCGCAATGTGCCGCGTCTGCAGGACGTGTCGACCATGCTCAAGCTGATCCGCAACATGGGCGTCGAGGCCGAGCATGCGTCCGACGGCTCGGTGCGCATAGACGCCAGCCGCCTGTCGACACCCGAAGCCCCGTACGAGCTGGTCAAGACCATGCGCGCCTCGGTGCTCGCGCTGGGCCCGCTGCTGGCGCGCTTCGGCGAAGCCACGGTGTCGCTGCCCGGCGGCTGCGCGATCGGCTCGCGCCCCGTGGAACAGCACATCAAGGGCCTGCAGGCCATGGGCGCGCAGATCGTGGTCGAGCATGGCTACATGATCGCCAAGCTGCCCGCGGGCCGCACGCGCCTGCAGGGCACGCGCATCACGACCGACATGGTGACCGTGACCGGCACCGAGAACTTCCTGATGGCCGCGTCGCTGGCCGAAGGCGAAACCGTGCTGGAAAACGCGGCGATGGAGCCCGAAATCGTCGATCTGGCCGAAATGCTGATCAAGATGGGGGCGCGCATCCAGGGCCATGGCACCAGCCGCATCACCATCCAGGGCGTGGAGCGCCTGCACGGCTGCGATCACCAGGTGGTCGCCGACCGCATCGAAGCCGGTACCTTTCTGTGCGCCGTTGCCGCCACGGGCGGCGATGTGCTGCTGCGCCATGCGCGCGTGGACCACCTCGGCGCCGTGCTCGATAAGCTGCGCGACGCGGGCGTGCACATCGAGGAAGTCGAAGGCGGGTTGCGCGTGCAGTCGCAAGGCCGTCTCAAGGGCCAGAGCTTCCGCACCACCGAATACCCGGGTTTCCCCACCGACATGCAGGCCCAGTTCATGGCGCTGAACGTCATTTCCAATGGTGCGGTGTCGGTCACCGAAACGATTTTCGAGAACCGCTTCATGCATGTCAACGAACTGGTGCGCCTGGGCGCGAAGATCCAGATCGACGGCAAGGTGGCGCTGGTCGAAGGCGTGGAACGCCTGTCGGGCGCGACCGTGATGGCCACCGACCTGCGCGCTTCTGCCAGCCTGGTGATTGCCGGCCTGGTCGCCACGGGCGAGACCGTGGTCGACCGCATCTACCACCTCGACCGTGGCTACGACTGCATGGAAGCCAAGCTGCGCGCGATCGGCGCCGATATTGAAAGAGTCTGATGATTACCCTTGCCCTGTCCAAAGGCCGGATCTTTGAAGAAACCCTGCCGCTGCTGGCGGCCGCCGGCATCGAAGTGCTGGAAGATCCCGAAAAATCGCGCAAGCTGATTTTGACCACCAACCAGCCCGACCTGCGCGTGGTGCTGGTGCGCGCCACCGATGTGCCGACCTACGTGCAGTACGGCGGCGCCGACCTGGGCGTGACCGGCAAGGACACGCTGATCGAGCATGGCGCCCAGGGCCTGTACCAGCCGCTGGACCTGCGCATCGCGCAGTGCCGTGTGAGCGTCGCGGTGCGCGCCGATTTCGACTATGCACTGGCCGTGAAGCAGGGCTCGCGCCTCAAGGTCGCGACCAAGTACACCGAGATCGCGCGCAACTTCTTCGCCAGCAAGGGCGTGCACGTCGACATGATCAAGCTCTACGGCAGCATGGAACTCGCGCCGCTCACGGGCCTGGCCGACGCCATTGTCGATCTGGTCTCCACGGGCAATACGCTCAAGGCCAACCATCTGGTCGAAGTCGAGCGCATCATGGACATCAGCTCGCATCTGGTCGTCAACCAGGCGGCACTCAAGCTCAAGCAGGCGCCCATGCGCCGCCTGATCGACGTGTTCGCGCGCGCCACGCAGGCCCAGACCCAGGCCTGAACCCACGCCCTCATTGAAGCCGGAAAAAATGAAAGCCACGCCTCTTCGCCTGCGCACCGACAGCGCCGATTTTGAAACCGCCTTCCAGGCCCGCCTGCATTGGTCGGCCGACACCGATGCGGCCATCGAGCAGCGCGTGGCCGACATCCTGGCCGACGTGCAGCAGCGCGGCGACGCCGCGGTGCTCGAGTACACGCAGCGCTTCGACGGTCTTGCCGCCACCGACATGGCGGCGCTGGAGCTCACGGCCGAGGAGCTCAAGGCCGCGTTCGACGGCCTGCCCGACGAGCAGCGCCAAGCGCTGCAGTCGGCCGCCGAGCGCGTGCGCCGCTACCACGAGGCGCAGAAGAAGGCCTGCGGCGAAAGCTGGAGCTACCGCGACGAGGACGGCACGCTGCTGGGCCAGAAGGTCACGCCGCTGGACCGCGTGGGCATCTATGTGCCCGGCGGCAAGGCGGCTTACCCGTCAAGCGTGCTGATGAACGCGATTCCGGCGCATGTGGCCGGTGTCGGCGAAATCATCATGGTCGTTCCCACGCCCCAGGGCGCGAAGAACGCGCTGGTGCTGGCCGCGGCCCACGTGGCCGGCGTGCACCGCGCGTTCACCATAGGCGGCGCCCAGGCCGTGGGCGCGCTGGCCTACGGCACGCAGACCGTTCCCAAGGTCGACAAGATCACCGGCCCGGGCAATGCCTATGTCGCCAGCGCCAAGAAGCGCGTGTTCGGCACCGTGGGCATAGACATGATTGCCGGCCCCTCGGAAATCCTGGTGCTGGCCGACGGCAGCACGCCCGCCGAATGGGTGGCCATGGACCTGTTCAGCCAGGCCGAGCATGACGAGCTGGCACAAAGCATTCTGCTGAGCCCAGACGCCGACTACCTCGACGCCGTGCAGCGCGAGATCGACCGCCTGCTGCCCGAGATGCCGCGCGCGGCCATCATCGCCAAGAGCCTCAACGACCGCGGCGCGCTGATTCTCACGCGCGACATGGAAGAAGCCTGCGCGATCAGCAACCGCATCGCGCCCGAGCATCTGGAAGTCTCCAGCCAGGACCCGCACCGCTGGGAGCCGCTGCTGCGCCACGCGGGCGCGATCTTCCTGGGTGCCTACACCAGCGAATCGCTGGGCGACTACTGCGCCGGCCCCAACCACGTGCTGCCCACCAGCGGCACGGCGCGCTTTTCCTCGCCGCTGGGGGTCTACGACTTCCAGAAGCGCTCCAGCCTGATCGAAGTCAGCGAAGCCGGCGCGCAGACGCTGGGGCGCATTGCCTCGGTGCTGGCGCATGGCGAAGGCCTGCAAGGCCATGCGCGCGCCGCCGAAATGCGCTTGAAAGACTGATTTTTCCCGGATCCTGCCGCAAGGCAGCCAAGCCACGGTCTTGCAGCAAGCCGTGGCTTTTTTATTGCCCGGCAAAAATACACGAAAACCGTGAGACACGAATTTCGTGTAACACGAAGTTCGTGTAAACTTGCAGCCATGAAGAACGTGACCATCACCGTGGACGACAATGTGCTTGAATGGGCACGCGTGGAAGCGGCCCGGCGCGGCACCAGCGTGTCCCGCATGGTTGGCGACTTCCTGGCCGAAATGCAGCGCCGCGAAGACGCCTACGAGCGCGCCTACCTGGCCTGGCGCACCGACGAACGCACCTGGGAGGCGGGCGAACCCAACTCCTCAGCGCGCAGCGTGTGCTTTGCGCGCACCGGAGACGCCGCATGAGCCGGCCCAATCCGCTGCGCCAGCCGGTGTTTGTCGACACCTCGGTGCTGGTGTGCGCCGAGAACATTGCCGATCCCGCGCAGGCCGCCGTGCTGGCCTGGCTGGACCGCCTGTGGCGCGAGCGCCTGGGCCGCGTGAGCGCGCAGGTGCTGGCCGAGTTCTACGAAACCGTGACCGGCGCACGCCAGCCGCCCATGCCCCAGGGCGATGCGCGCGCGGCCATGCGCCGCTATCAAACCTGGACGCCGTGGCAGATCGATGCCGCGACGTTCGAGACCGCCTGGGCCGTCGAGGCCCGCCACCAGCTCGCCTGGGGCGATTGCCTGGCGCTGGCCGCGGCCCAGCACAGCGGCTGCGAGACGCTGCTGTCGCTGCAGCTGCCGCACGGCGCGCAGTATGGCGGCGTACAGATCATTCATCCCGTCCAGCAGCCCGTCGTGGAGTTGGCTGGCGCCGGGGCAGAGGACTGAAGTCATGACACAACCGCAGAATCTTTCGCGCGCGCTGGAGCGCATCCGTGCCGACGTTCGCGCCATGCACGCCTATGTGGTGCAGCCCGCGACCGGCATGCTCAAGATGGACGCGATGGAAAATCCGTTCGGCCTGCCGTCCGGATTGCAGGCCGCGCTGGGCGCGCGCCTGGGCGCCTTGCCGCTGAACCGTTATCCCGGCGAGCGGCTCGAGGACCTCAAGCAGGCGCTGATGGACTACGCGGGCGCGCCCGCGGGCTCGGCCATCGTGCTGGGCAACGGCTCGGACGAGATCATTTCGCTGCTGGCCCTGGCCTGCGCCCAGGCGGGCGAGCGCGCCAAGCTGCTCGCGCCCATGCCGGGCTTCGTGATGTACCCGATGAGCGCGCAGCTGCAGGGCCTGGACTTCGTCAACGTCTCGCTGGACGCCGATTTCGCGCTCGACGAGACCGCGATGGTCGCGGCGATTGCCGAGCATCGCCCGGCAATCACCTATCTGGCCTACCCCAACAATCCCACGGCCACGCTCTGGGACGAAGCCGTGGTGCAGCGCGTGATCGACGCCGCCGGCGCCCAGGGCGGCCTGGTGGTCATGGACGAAGCCTACCAGCCGTTCGCCAGCCGCAGCTGGATCACGCGCATGCACGCCGAGCCCGAGCGCAATGCGCATGTGCTGCTGATGCGCACGCTCAGCAAGTTCGGCCTGGCCGGCGTGCGCCTGGGCTATCTGATCGGCCCCGCGGCCCTGGTCGGCGAGATCGACAAGGTGCGCCCGCCCTACAACGTGAGCGTGCTCAACGCCGAAGCCGCGCTGTTCGCGCTCGAGCACACCGAGGTGTTCGCGGCCCAGGCCGCCGAACTGTGCGCAGCGCGCGGCGAACTGCTGAGCGCGCTGCGCGCCATGCCCGGCGTGCACAAGGTCTGGGACAGCGAAGCCAACATGGTGCTGATACGCGTGACCGACGCCGCCGGTGCCCATGCGCGCATGAAGGCGCGCGGCGTGCTGGTGAAGAATGTTTCGGCCATGCACCCCTTGCTCGATCAATGTTTGCGTCTGACCGTGGGCAGCACGGCCGACAATGCCCTTATGCTTGCCGCACTGGAAGCTTCGATATGACCTCCTCCGCCCTCATTCCCTCCACCGCCAGCGCGCCGCGCACCGCGGAAGTCAGCCGCAACACGGCCGAAACCCGCATCACCGTGCGCATCAACCTTGATGGCACGGGCCAGAACCAGCTCAGCAGCGGCATCGGTTTTCTCGACCACATGCTCGAGCAGATCGCGCGCCACGGCCTGATCGACATGGACGTGCAGTGCGAAGGCGACCTGCACATCGACGGCCACCATACGGTCGAAGACATAGGCATCACGCTGGGACAGGCCTTTGCGCGCGCCGTCGGCGACAAGAAGGGCCTGCGCCGCTATGGCCACGCCTATGTGCCGCTCGATGAGGCGCTGTCGCGCGTGGTGATCGACTTCTCGGGTCGCCCGGGCCTGCACATGGACGTGAAGTTCACCGCCGGACGCATTGGTCAGCTCGACACGCAGCTGGTCTACGAGTTCTTCCAGGGCTTTGTGAACCACGCCGGTGTCACCGTGCACATCGACAATCTCAAGGGCTTCAATGCCCACCACCAGTGCGAGTCGGTGTTCAAGGCGTTTGCGCGCGCGCTGCGCGCCGCGCTGGAAATTGACCCGCGTGCGGCCACCACCATTCCCTCGACCAAGGGCTCTCTGTGACAATGGGGATGACGGCGCGCTGATGCGCGCTCCAATCTCGATCCGACAGCTATGAATATGCAAGCAAATACCGTCGCCGTGGTCGACTATGGCATGGGCAATCTGCGTTCGGTCTCGCAGGCCGTCAAGGAGGCAGCAAAGGGCACGGGCTGGCAGGTCGTGGTGACCGCCGATCCCGACGTGGTGCGCGCCGCCGACCGCGTGGTGCTGCCCGGCCAGGGCGCGATGCCCGACTGCATGCGCGAACTCACGGATTCGGGCCTGCGCGAGCCGGTGCTCGAAGCCGCGCGCAGCAAGCCGCTGTTCGGCGTCTGCGTGGGCATGCAAATGCTGCTGGACCACAGCGAGGAGGGCGATACGCCCGGCCTGGCGCTGATTCCCGGCGAAGTGCGCAAGTTCCAGCTCGAAGGCCGTACCCAGCCCGATGGCAGCCGCTTCAAGGTGCCGCAGATGGGCTGGAACCGCGTGCACCAGACTGTGCATGGCGGCCAGGCCCACCCCATCTGGCAAGGCGTGCCCGACGACAGCTTCTTCTATTTCGTCCACAGCTTCTACGCGCAGCCGCTTTCGGCCGCGCATTGCGCGGGCGAGGCCGACTACGGCGGCCGCTTTGCCGCGGCCATTGCGCGCGACAATATTTTCGCCACCCAGTTCCATCCCGAGAAAAGCGCCGACCAGGGCCTGGCCCTGTTTCGCAATTTCCTGCACTGGAAACCCTGATTCCTGTTCCCCGCCGGCCCTGCCGGCAATCTTTCCTCTCCAATCATCATGCTGCTCATTCCCGCCATTGACCTCAAGGACGGCCACTGCGTTCGCCTCAAGCAGGGCGACATGGACCAATCCACCACTTTCGGTGAAGACCCCGGGGCCATGGCCCGCAAGTGGGTCGACGCGGGCGCGCGCCGCCTGCATCTGGTCGATCTCAATGGTGCGTTCGCGGGTGCGCCCAAGAACAATGCGGCGATCAAGTCCATTCTTGCGGAAGTCGGCAACGAGATTCCGGTGCAGCTCGGCGGTGGCATTCGCGACCTCGACACCATCGAGCGCTATATCGACGCCGGCATGCGCTACGTGATCATCGGCACGGCCGCGGTGAAGAACCCCGGCTTCCTGCAGGACGCCTGCACGGCGTTCGCCGGCCACATCATCGTGGGCCTGGACGCCAAGGACGGCAAGGTGGCCATCGACGGCTGGAGCAAGCTCACGGGCCAGGACGTGATGAGCGTGGGCAAGCGCTTCGAGGACTGGGGCGTCGAGTCCATCATCTATACCGACATCGGCCGCGACGGCATGCTGTCGGGCATCAACATCGATGCCACGGTCAAGCTCGCGCAATCGCTGACGATTCCCGTGATCGCTTCGGGCGGCCTGGCCGGCATGAGCGACATCGAGCAGCTGTGCGCCGTGGAGAAAGAAGGCGTGCAGGGCGTGATCTGCGGCCGTGCCATCTATTCGGGCAACCTCGATTTCGCGGCCGCGCAGGCGCGCGCCGATGAACTCGCCGGTGCTTGAATCGGGCTTCGCCGCCTGCGCCGCCGACTGGCAGGGCCTGCCGGCCATCTGCCTGACGCTGCCCGGCGGTGACAGCGCGCTGATCGCGCTCCAGGGCGCCCAGGTGCTGTCCTGGGTGACCGGCGGACAGGAGCAGCTGTTCCTGAGCCCGCACGCCGCCCATGATGGCCATACGCCCATACGCGGCGGCATTCCCGTGTGCTTTCCCCAGTTCAATCAGCGCGGCCCGCTGGTCAAGCATGGCTTTGCGCGCACGCTGGCCTGGCAGGCCCAGGCCGACGCTGCGCGCATCGACGGCGACGGCCTGCGGCTCGTGCTGCGCCTGGCCGACAGCGCCGCGACGCGCGCCGTATGGCCGCAGGCGTTCGCGGCCGAGCTGAGCGTCTGGCTGCAGCCCGCGGCGCTGACCGTGGCGCTGGCGGTACACAATCCGGGCGACGCCCCGCTGGCCTTCACGGCCGCGCTGCATACCTATCTGCGCGTCGATGACGTGGCCGCGACCACGCTGTCGGGCCTGCAAGGTCTGCGCTACTGGGATGCCGTGGCCGACACCCATCCCTTGCAGGAGGGCGAATTGCGCTTCGGCCCCGAACTCGACCGCGTGTATCCGCGGCCCGCGCAGGCCATGGGCTTGCATGCGGGCGGCGCGCCGCGGCTGCGCATTGCGCAGGATGCGGGCTGGGCCGATACCGTGGTCTGGAATCCCGGCGCCGCGCTGTGCGCACGCCTGGCCGACATGCCGGCCAACGGCCATGCCCATATGCTGTGTGTGGAGGCTGCGGCCATCGATGCGCCCGTGGTGCTGGCGCCGCAAGCGTATTGGCAGGCCGCGCAGAGGCTGGAGCGGCCCCAGGCCGCGCCGGGCGGCGCCCATGGTATTGCGTCCGCGTGCTAATCTTTTCATCCGTCCCTTTTCCAGAGATCCCAGCGCCATGCTTGCCAAACGCATCATTCCCTGCCTTGACGTGACCGGAGGCCGTGTCGTCAAGGGTGTCAATTTCGTCGAGCTGCGCGACGCCGGCGATCCGGTGGAAATCGCCGCCCGCTACAACGGCCAGGGTGCGGACGAACTGACTTTTCTCGACATCACCGCGACCAGCGATGGCCGCGACCTGATACTGCCCATCATCGAAGCCGTCGCCAGCCAGGTGTTCATTCCGCTCACCGTGGGCGGCGGCGTGCGCACCGTCGAGGATGTGCGCCGGCTGCTCAACGCGGGTGCGGACAAGACCAGCTTCAACTCGGCGGCGCTGGCCAATCCCGACGTCATCAACGCGGCATCGCAGAAATACGGCGCGCAGTGCATCGTCGTGGCGATCGACGCCAAGCGCCGCACGCCCGAAGACGCGCAGCGCGTGGGCGCCAACGGCCTGCCCGTGGGGCCGGGCTGGGATGTCTACAGCCATGGCGGGCGCAAGAACACCGGCCTGGACGCCGTGCAGTGGGCCAGCGAGATGGCACGCCGCGGCGCGGGCGAAATCCTGCTGACCAGCATGGACCGCGACGGCACGAAGTCGGGCTTCGACCTGGCGCTCACGCGCGCCGTGAGCGATGCCGTCAGCGTGCCCGTGATCGCTTCGGGCGGCGTGGGCAATCTCGATCACCTCGCCGATGGCGTGCAGCAGGGCGGCGCCGACGCCGTGCTCGCGGCCAGCATCTTCCACTATGGCGAATACACCGTGGGCCAGGCCAAGCAGCGCATGGCCGAACGCGGCATTCCGGTACGGATTTAAGCAATATGAACTGGCTCGATCAAGTGAAATGGGACGCGCAGGGCCTGGTGCCCGTCATTGCGCAGGAGCGCGCCACGGGCGATGTGCTGATGTTTGCGTGGATGGACCGCGAGGCGTTGGCCAAGACCGCGGAGCTGGGCCGCGCGGTGTATTTCAGCCGCTCGCGCAACCGCCTGTGGTTCAAGGGCGAGGAGTCGGGCCATGTGCAGCTGGTGCATGAAATGCGCCTCGACTGCGACAACGACGTGGTGCTGCTGAAGATTACCCAGCAAGGCCACGAGCCCGGCATTGCCTGCCACACGGGCCGCCACAGCTGTTTCTACAGCGTGCTCAAGGACGGCGTCTGGACCCCCGTGGATCCGGTGCTCAAGGACCCTGAATCCATTTATCGGTGAATGTTCATGACAGCTTCTGACAATTTTTCGGCTTCTAGCGAAGGCGCGCTGGCGCGACTGGCCGCGGTGATAGAAAGCCGCAAGGTGGCCAATGGCGGCGACCCCGAGAAAAGCTATGTGGCACGGCTGCTGCACAAGGGGCCCGACGCTTTCCTCAAGAAGATTGGCGAGGAAGCCACCGAGGTGGTGCTCGCCGCCAAGGACGCCGACCATGGCGGCGACAAAGCCAAGCTGCTGTACGAGGTCGCCGATCTCTGGTTTCATACGATGATTGCGCTGTCGCACTATGGCCTGACACCCGACCAGGTGGTCGCCGAGCTCGAGCGCCGTGAAGGCACGAGCGGCCTGGCGGAAAAGGCCGCGCGCCCGGCCCAGTAGCCTACCCCGTAAGGAGATTTGCATGCGTGATGACATCATAGAAGTCCGAGCCGTGGACCCCCAGCAGATGGAGGGCCTCAAGGCCTGGGGCTGGGTCAGCTATGTGCTGCACCTGATCGTGGCCGTGGCCGCGGTCCTGCCCAGCGCCCAGCCCAGCATCGTGCTGCTGGTCATCGCCCTGATCATCGACCTGGTCAAGCGCAGCGATGCCGTAGGCACCTGGCAGGCCAGCCATTTTTCCTGGCGCATTCGCAGCGTGATCTGGGCCGGGGTGCTGTACCTCGTCACCGCACCGCTGTGGCTGCTGCTGGTGTTCCCCGGCTGGATCGCCTGGGTGGTGATTTCCATCTGGTTCCTCTATCGCATCGTGCGCGGCATGGTGGCGATGAACAGGAACCAGGCTATCGAAGCTTGATGAACCGGATCTGATTGACATGCACGACCCCGACTGCCTTTTCTGCAAGATCATTGCCGGCCAGATTCCCTCGCGCAAGGTGTACGAGGACGATCAGGTCTTTGCCTTCCATGACATCCATCCAGGCGCTCCCATCCACTTCCTGATGCTGCCGAAAAAGCACATCGCGTCGATGGCCCAGGTGCAGCCCGAGGATGCGGGCCTGCTGGGCCACATGCTCACGCTCGCCCCGCGGCTGGCCCAGGAACAGGGCTGCAATCCCTATCCCGAAGGCGGCTTTCGCGTGGTGATCAACACCGGCACCGAAGGCGGCCAGGAAATCCACCACCTTCATATGCATGTCATGGGCGGCCCCCGCCCGTGGTTGAAGGGCTGATGCCGTCTGTGTGACAAAAAGGGCGATTCATCAACGCTTCACGCGCGCCCGTCTAAAATGTTCTGAATTCGTTAGGAGATACTCATGGGTTCCTTTTCCATCTGGCACTGGCTGATCGTGCTGCTCATCGTCGTCATGGTGTTCGGCACCAAGAAACTCAAGAACCTGGGCTCCGATCTCGGCGGCGCGGTCAAGGGGTTCAAGGACGGCGTCAAGGACGGCGGCACGGATGCAGCAGCAGCGCCTGGCGCTACGCCCGCTCCCGGCCAGGTCCTGAACCAGACCGCGGCTGACAAGACCACGATCGACGTCGAAGCCAAGCAGAAGAGCTGAAGCGCCCAGGCGCTGCTTCCATGATTGATATTGGCCTGTCCAAGATGGCGCTGATCGGCGCGGTGGCATTGATTGTCATCGGGCCGGAAAAGCTGCCGCGCGTGGCGCGAACCGTGGGGACCTTGCTGGGCAAGGCCCAGCGCTATGTCGCCGATGTAAAAGCCGAGGTCAACCGCTCGATGGAGCTCGACGAGCTCAAGAAGATGAAGGAAACGGTGGAAGGGGCTGCGCGCGATGTCGAGCAGACCATTCATACCAGTGCCAGCGACTTCGAGAAGGACTGGAACGCCAGCACCGGCGACGGGCTCGACAACGCGTCCAGCAGCTATACGTCTTCCTATGAAGACGCCGGCCGCAACGTGGTGCCAGCCTATGCCAAGCCGCGCAAGAACTGGCGCATCAAGCGCACTGCCGTGCCCCAGTGGTACAAGGCGCGCGCAGGTGTGCGCAGCAAGGCACAATCAGGCGCTGCCCGCGTGGCGCGCTTTCGTCCGCAGAAGTTCCGCTAGGCGCTTCGCCGGGCGACAGGGCTGGGCGGTCTCGCAGCGCAGGCACCGCGCTGCGGGCGTGCTTTTTTACTGGTCTTTCCGAAAAGTGTCAGGGCCTGAGGGCCCGCAATCCCCACCATGTCAGACATTCCATCCAAAGACGACGAGCTGGCCGGCACCGAGCAGCCATTTGTGCAGCATCTGCTGGAGCTGCGCAATCGCCTGCTTTATTGCATCTACGGCGTTGCGCTGGCGGTGGCGCTTCTGGCAATGTGGCCAGGCCCCAACGGGCTGATCGATTTCATTGCCCTGCCGATCAAGGCGCATATGCCGCCCGATGCCAAGCTGATCGCGGTCGGCGTGTTCACGCCGTTCTTCGTGCCCATCAAGGTGCTGGGCATGGTCGGCGTGCTGGCCGTGCTGCCGTGGATCATGTACCAGATGTGGGCTTTCGTTTCGCCCGGCCTGTACAGCCATGAAAAGCGCTTCGCGCTGCCGCTGATCCTGTTCGGCAGCCTGCTGGCCTATGTGGGCATCGCGTTCGTGCAGTTCTTCGTGCTCGACAAGATGTTTGGCTTCATCCAGGGCTTCACGCCCGACAGCGTCGCCGCGACGCCCGATATCGCCTCCTATGTCGAAGCCATCCTGTCGCTCTATCTGGCCTTCGGCATGGCGTTCCAGGTGCCCATCGTGGTGATGCTGCTGGTGCGCTTCAAGCTGGTCGAGATCGAGAAGCTCAAGGCTTTCCGCGGCTACTTCGTCGTGGTGGCATTCGTGATCGCCGCCGTGGTCACGCCGCCCGATGTCATCTCGCAGCTGGCGCTGGCGATTCCCATGTGCATCCTGTACGAAGTCGGCATCCTGGGCGCGGGCTGGTTCAGCCGCGTGTCGCGTGCGCCCGACAGCGAAGAGGACGAAGCTTCGGCTTCCACGGACAAGTAATCCGGCAATTGCCGGACATGAAAAAAAGCGGCCAATGGCCGCTTTTTTCATGGGTGCCGGAAGTCAATCAGCGGCGCTGCTGGGCGCCGCGCTGCGCCTGGTTGGGACGCGCGGTGGGCGTGACCTTGATCGTGACTTCGCTGTCGCCGCGGCGCAGCTGGAAGTCGGCAGCGGTGCCGGGAGTGAGGCTGGCAACCGTGGTCAGCAGCTCGGAGACCGTGCGCACCGGCTTGTCCTGCACCTGCAGGATCACGTCGCCGGGACGCATGCCGGCCTGGGCCGCGGGGCCGGCCTGCAGCACGCCGGTGACGATCACGCCCGCGCCGGGCTTGACGCCGAAAGTCTCGGCGAGTTCAGGCGACAGTTCGTTGGGCTCGACGCCAATCCAGCCGCGCGTCACATGGCCGTCCTTGACGATGCTGTCGAGCACCATCTTGGCCGTGGACACGGGAATCGCGAAGCCTATGCCCATGCTGCCGCCCGAGCGCGAGTAGATGGCGGTATTGATGCCCATCAGGTTGCCGTAGACATCGACCAGCGCACCGCCAGAGTTTCCGGGGTTGATCGCGGCGTCGGTCTGGATGAAATTCTCGAAGGTGTTGATGCCCAGCTGGCTGCGGCCCAGCGCGCTGACGATGCCGCTGGTCACGGTCTGGCCCACGCCGAACGGGTTGCCTATGGCCAGCACCTGGTCGCCGACGTCGAGCTGGTCGGAGTTGCCCAGCACGATCACCGGCAGCTTGTCGAGCGCGATCTTGAGGATGGCCAGATCGGTCTCGGGGTCGGTGCCGATCACGCTGGCCTTGGCCTGGCGGCTGTCGGGCAGCGTGACTTCGATGTCGTCCGCGCCTTCGACCACATGGTTGTTGGTCAGGATATAGCCGTCGGGGCTGATGATCACGCCGCTGCCCAGGCCGGTCTGCTCCTGCGTTCCCTGGTCGCCGAAGAAGAACTGGAACCAGGGGTCGTTGCTGCGCGGATGGCGCACGGCCTTGCTGGTGTTGATGCTCACGACGGCGGGCGCGGCCTTGCGCGCGGCCCCGCTGAAGCTGCCGGGCGCGGGTGTGCCAGCCGGCGTTGCAGGTGCTTCGAGCAAGGCTACGCCAGCGCCCGAGCGTGTCATTCCGCCGCGCAGCCAGTCAGGCTGCAAGGTGGCAACGACGAAGTAGGCGGCGACCAATACGGTCACGGCCTGGGAAAACAAAAGCCAAGAGCGCTTCATGAAATCCATCAACAAAGGTCAAACAAGTAGCCATTGTGCTGCAAGGCCCGGCGCGCGCAAGTGCCATCGCTGGACACGGAGTAGTGGGGTTGCCCATGCAGGTTAAGTAGAAACCCTAGAATGACCTTTGACTGCGCCAGGCTGCGTTCACTACGGCTCCGTCCTATCTGTTCGGGCTGCTAGACATTCTTTCCTCACCCAGGCATTGGAAGAACCGGTTGCCGACCACCTATCCGGTGGGTCGGCAGCTGCGCTGTCTTGTTGTTGACTTTTTTCTGCGAACACCATGACTACGCTTGACTACTCCACCGGCAAGGCCTTGCCCGACGGTGCGCCGGCCCGACCGCTGACCAAGAAGGACTACAAGACCCTGGGCCTGTCGGCGCTCGGCGGCACGCTCGAGTTCTACGACTTCGTCGTCTACATCTTCTTCGCCAATGTGCTCGGACGGCTGTTCTTTCCCGAGCAGATGCCCGAATGGCTGCGCCAGCTGCAGACGCTGGGAATCTTTGCCGCGGGCTACCTCGCGCGCCCGCTGGGCGGCATCATCATTGCGCACTATGGCGACATCCTGGGTCGCAAGAAGATGTTCACGCTGTCGATTTTCCTGATGTCGCTGCCGACGCTGGTCATCGGCCTGCTGCCGACCTACGAGGCGATCGGCATCGCCGCGCCGCTGCTGCTGCTCGCGATGCGCGTGCTGCAGGGTGCGGCCATCGGCGGCGAAATGCCCGGCGCCTGGGTGTTCGTTGCCGAACATGTGCCGCAAAAGCATTACGGCCTGGCCGTGGGCACGCTCACGGCCGGCATCACCGGCGGCATCCTGCTGGGCTCGCTGATCGCCGTGGGCATCAACAGCTGGTACAGCACCAGCGAAATCAATGCCTATGCCTGGCGCATTCCGTTCATCCTGGGCGGCGTGTTCGGCATGGTGTCGGTCTATCTGCGCCGTTTCCTGGAAGAAACCCCGATTTTCAAGGAGCTTGCCGAGCGCAAGAAGATCGGCCGCGAACTGCCGCTCAAGACCATCCTGCGCGAACACCGCCCCGCCATAGTGCTGGTGGCGCTCATGACCTGGGTGCTGTCGACGGCCATCGTGGTCGTGATCCTGTTCACGCCGGCCTATCTGCAGAAGGTGTTCCAGATTCCCGCCGCGCTGTCGCTGCAGGCCAACGTCGCCGCGACGCTGATGCTGACCATTGGCTGCCTGTTGACCGGCTGGGCCACGGACCGCTTCGGCACCAAGGCGGTGATGATCGTCGGTTGGGGCGGCATGACCGTGACCGCCTATCTGTTCTATCTTGGCCTGCCGGGAACGCCCACGTCGCTGATCGCGATGTATGCGCTGGTCGGCTTCTTCGTCGGTTCGATTTCGCTGTTGCCCATCGTCGGCGTGCGGGCTTTCCCGCCCGCCGTGCGTTTCTCGGGTCTGTCGTTCTCCTACAACATGGCCTATGCGGTATTCGGTGGACTCACGCCCGTGCTGATCAGCGTCGGCCAGCAGTATGACCACCTGTTCCCCGCCCATTACGTGGGCGCGATGGGCCTGTTGGGCGTGGCGCTGGCGTTCTGGCCGCTGTCGTACAAGGGCTGGCAAGTGCGCGACGGCGCCAAATCCTGAAATCCGTCATCGGGGTGCGCGGCAGTGGATGCGACAATCGCGCCATGACCCTCTCGCGACAAGACCTGCTGGGCAGTCTCGACGACCTGCTGCAGCCCCAACGCTTCAAGGACTACGGGCCCAACGGTCTGCAGGTGGAAGGCAAACCCCGCATCTCCCGGCTGGTCAGTGGCGTCACTGCCAGCCGCGCGCTGATCGAGGCCGCCATCGACCTGCGCGCCGATGCCATATTCGTGCACCACGGGCTGTTCTGGCGCGGTTATGACGGCCGTGTCACGGGCTGGATGAAGGAGCGTCTGCGCCTGCTGCTGGCGCACGACATCAACCTGTTTGCCTACCACCTGCCGCTCGATGCCCATCCCGAACTGGGCAACAACGCCCAGCTGGGCCTGCGCCTGGGCTGGGAAGGGCGGGGGCGCTTCGGCGAGCAGGAACTCGGCTGGCTGGGCGCCTCGACCATGGGCGAGGCCAGCGCGGAAGATCTCGCCGCCCATGTGGAGAACGTGCTCGGTCGCACAGCCACCTGCCTGCCGGGCGACGGCCGGCCGATTCGCCAGCTTGCCTGGTGCACGGGCGGCGCCCAGGGCTTCTTCGAGTCCGCGATTGCCGCCGGCGCCGACCTGTTCCTCACGGGGGAAATTTCCGAGCCCCAGGCCCATCTGTCGCGTGAAACCGGCGTGGCTTTCATTGCCGCCGGCCACCATGCGACCGAACGCTACGGCGCGCCCGCGGTCGCGGCGCATATCGCTGCGGCCCATGGCCTGGACCATGTCTTCGTTGAAATCGACAATCCCGCCTGATTGCCTGCGGGTCGGTATTTTTGGAGTCTTTCGTGCTTTCCTCGCCTGACCAGACTGCCGCCATGCCCGCCGGGCGGGCCATCGCCATCACCCAGGGCGACTGCGCGGGCATAGGCCCGGAAACCATCGTCAAGGCGTTTCGCGATGCGCCCGATGCCTTGCGCGGCTGTTTCATCGTCGGAGAAGTTGCGACGCTGCGCCGCGCGGCCGCGGTTGTGTTGCGGCATGGCGACACTTCCATGCCGGTCGCTGTTATCGGAAACCCGGACGAAGCCTGGTCCGTGCCGCCGCGTTGCCTGCCGGTGCTGGCGCTGGCCGGCCTGGCCGGACCCGCTCCCTGGGGGCAGATTTCGCGCGAAGCGGGCGAGGCGGCGGCGCGCTGCGTCGAATGGGCGGCGCAGGCGGCGCTCGACGGCCGGGTCGCCGCGCTGGTGACCGCGCCGCTGCACAAGGAAGCGCTGGCGCTCGCGGGCGTGGATTTTCCCGGTCATACCGAATTGCTGCAGGCCGCGGCCGCGGCGCACGCGGGCGTGGCGCTGGCCGACATGCCGGTGCGCATGATGCTGGCCAACGACGAACTGCGCACGGTGCTGGTGAGCATCCATGTCGCGCTGCGCGCGGCGCTGGACGCCGTGACCCGGCCGCAGATCCTGGAGACGCTGCGCATCACCCACGCAGCGCTGGCGCGCACGCTGGGCCGCGCGCCGCGCATTGCGGTGGCCGGGCTCAACCCGCATGCGGGCGAGGGCGGACGTTTCGGCCGCGAGGAAATCGACACCATCTTGCCGGCGATCGAGGCCGCGCAGGCGCTCGGCATGGACGTGCACGGGCCGTTCGCGCCCGACACCGTATTCATGCGCGCGCGCAACGCGCCGGGTCATCCCGGCGAGTTCGACGTGGTGCTGGCGATGTACCACGACCAGGGCCTGATTCCGGTCAAGTACCTGGGCGTGGAGAAGGGCGTCAATGTGACGCTGGGCCTGCCGCTGGTGCGCACCAGCCCCGACCATGGCACGGCGTTCGATATCGCCGGCCAGGGGATTGCCGATGCGTCCAGCCTGATCGAGGCCGTGCGCATGGCACGACAGCTCGCGGGCTGAAGCCGCTCAGGGCGTCTGGCGGTTCAGGCTGTCGCGGATCTCGCGCAGCAAAACGATGTCTTCGGGCGTGGCGGGCGCCGCGACCGGTGCGGGCGGAGCGCTGCGCTTGAGGCGGTTGATCTGCTTGATCATCAGGAAAATGATGAACGCCAGAATGATGAAATTGACCGCCACGGTGATGAAATTGCCGTAGGCCAGCACCGGAACGCCCGCCTTGCGCAGCCCGTCCAGCGTCTGCACCGTTCCTTCGGGCACCGTGCCCAGCACCAGGAACAGGTTGGAGAAGTCGAGCTTGCCGAACACCAGGCCGACGACCGGCATGATCAGATCGGACACCACCGAGTCGACGATCTTGCCGAATGCGCCGCCGATGATCACACCGACCGCCAAGTCAATCACGTTTCCCTTGACCGCGAATTCGCGGAATTCTTGCATCATGCCCATACGCTCAGCTCCTTTTGTTCAAACGAAGATCTGAGTATTGCTTGACTTGCGTCAGTGTCAACTGGCAAACAGCGCATGGAATAACCCCACTCACTCCGCTACAATTTGTAGCTGACCCCCAAATAATAGCGATCTACATCGAGGATCCCCATGAGTGATACTCCAATCGACTCCAGCAAGCGCACGTGGATCATCACGTCGGCCTGTGCTGGTGCGGTGGGCGGCGTGGCAACAGCCGTACCCTTTGTGAGCACCTTCCAGCCGTCCGAAAAGGCCAAGGCTGCAGGCGCGGCAGTAGAGGTGGATATTTCCGCCCTCAAGCCCGGCGAGAAGGTCACGGTGGAATGGCGCGGCAAGCCCGTCTGGATCATCAAGCGCTCGCCCGAGCAGTTGGCCGAGTTGCCGTCGCTCGACGGTCAGCTCGCCGATCCCAAGTCGCAGCGCAAGCCTTCGGAACTGACGCCCGAATACGCGCGCAACGAACACCGCTCCATCAAGCCTGAAATCATGGTGGCCGTAGGCATCTGCACCCACCTGGGCTGCTCGCCGGTGGACAAGCTGCACGCGGGTCCGCAACCCTCGCTGCCCGACGATTGGAAAGGCGGCTTTCTGTGCCCCTGCCATGGTTCGACCTTCGACCTGGCCGGCCGTGTGTTCAAGAACAAGCCCGCGCCCGACAATCTGGAAGTGCCGCCCCACAAGTACCTGTCGGAGACCAAGCTCCTGATCGGTGAAGACAAGGCCTGAGGGAAAACGACATGGCTCACGAATTCAAGGACATCTCTCCGAACGCCACCGCGGGCGCCAAGGTCACGAACTGGTTTGAGAACCGGTTCCCCACGGCTTTCGACGCGTATCGCGTTCACATGTCGGAGTACTACGCTCCGAAGAACTTCAACTTCTGGTACATCTTCGGCTCGCTGGCGCTGCTGGTGCTGGTGATCCAGATCGTGACCGGGATCTTCCTGGTGATGCACTACAAGCCCGACGCCGCCAAGGCGTTCGAGTCCGTCGAGTACATCATGCGCGACGTGCCCTGGGGCTGGCTGATCCGCTACATCCACTCGACCGGAGCCTCGGCGTTCTTCATCGTCGTCTACCTGCACATGTTCCGCGGCCTGCTCTACGGTTCGTACCGCAAGCCGCGCGAGCTGGTCTGGATCTTCGGCTGCGCCATTTTCCTGGCGCTGATGGCCGAAGCCTTCATGGGCTACCTGCTGCCCTGGGGCCAGATGTCGTACTGGGGCGCACAGGTGATCGTCAACCTGTTTGCGGCGATTCCATTCATCGGTCCTGATCTCGCGCTGCTGATCCGCGGCGACTATGTGGTCGGTGATGCGACGCTCAACCGCTTCTTCGCCTTCCACGTGATTGCCGTGCCGCTGGTGCTGCTGGGCCTGGTCGTGGCCCACCTGCTGGCGCTGCACGATGTCGGCTCGAACAACCCCGACGGCGTCGAGATCAAGGGCCCCAACGCTCCCAAGGATGAAAAGGGTCGTCCGCTCGACGGCGTGCCTTTCCATCCGTACTACACGGTGCATGACATCCTGGGCGTGTGCGTGTTCCTGTTCCTGTTCTCGGCGGTGGTGTTCTTCGCGCCCGAGTTCGGCGGCTACTTCCTCGAGTACAACAACTTCATCCCGGCCGATCCGCTGAAGACGCCGTCGCACATCGCTCCGGTCTGGTACTTCACGCCGTTCTACTCGATGCTGCGCGCGATCACCACCGAGATGATGTACGTGCTGATCGCCTGCGTGGCGCTGGGTGCGGGCTTTGGCGTGTTCAAGTCGCGACTGCCGTCGGTGGTCAAGGGCGGGGTGGCCATAGTGGCGCTCGTGGCCATCGCGCTGATGCTGTCGATCGACGCCAAGTTCTGGGGCGTGGTCGTGATGGGCGGCGCCGTGATCATCCTGTTCGCGCTGCCATGGCTGGACCACAGCCCGGTCAAGTCGATCCGCTACCGTCCCGACTGGCACAAGTATGTCTACGCAGTGTTCGTCGTCAACTTCGTGGTGCTGGGCTACCTGGGCGTGAAGCCGCCGTCGCCGGTGTTCGAGCGCATCTCCCAGGTCGGAACGCTGTTCTACTTCGGCTTCTTCCTGCTGATGCCCTGGTGGAGCCGCCTGGGTACGCCAAAGCCCGTGCCTGACCGCGTGACGTTCAAGCCGCACTGAGCCGGAGAAAAATAATGAAGAAACTGATACTCACGCTGATCGCTGCCTTCGGGTTTGTCGCGGGCGCCCAGGCTGCCGAAGGCGGCATCGCCTGGGACAAGGCGCCGGTCGACACGACCAACCAGGCTTCGCTGCAAAACGGTGCCAAGCTGTTCGTCAACTACTGCCTGAGCTGCCACTCCGCGGCATTCATGCGCTACAACCGCCTGCAGGACATCGGTCTGACCGAGCAGGAGATCAAGGACAACCTGCTGTTCACGACCGACAAGGTTGGCGAGACCATGAAGGCTGCGATCGATCCCAAGCAGGCCAAGGACTGGTTCGGCGGCAATCCGCCCGATCTGACGGTGATCGCGCGCTCGCGCGCCGGCGCCGGCGGCTCGGGCGCCGACTATCTCTACACTTTCCTGCGCACGTTCTACAAGGACGAGACCAAGCCCACGGGCTGGAACAACCTGGCCTTCCCCAGCATAGGCATGCCGCATGCACTGTGGCAGCTCCAGGGCGAGCGCCGCGCGGTGTTCGAAGAGCATGACGTCCATGGACAGAAAACCCAGGTTTTCAAAGGCTGGGAACAGCTCAGTCCAGGGTCAATGACGCCTGTGCAGTACGATCGGGCCGTTGGCGACTTGGTGAATTACCTCCAATGGATGGGTGAGCCTGCACAAAACAGCCGTGTACGCATAGGCGTGGGCGTGCTGATCTTCCTTGGAATTTTCATCGTGATTGCCTGGCGCTTGAACGCTGCATTCTGGAAAGACGTCAAGTAACGGACGGTCCACACGCCTGAAGGCGCGCTTGCCGCGTGCCTTCGGACGGATCGGTACAGAGTGGGCGCTTCAGGCGTTCCACTCTTTTTGATTTTTAGGAGCCTTCACCATGATGGTGCTTTACTCGGGAACAACCTGCCCCTTCTCCCACCGCTGCCGCTTCGTGCTGTTTGAAAAGGGCATGGACTTCGAGATCCGTGATGTGGACCTGTACAGCAAGCCCGAAGACATCAATGTGATGAACCCCTACGGCCAGGTGCCCATCCTGGTCGAGCGCGACCTGATCCTGT
>Ga0308165_1001826_pt1 | contig 28075 bp, 23 predicted proteins | sample PhyWR2_FD_201032 | JGI IMG/M metagenome (GOLD analysis project Ga0308165, IMG submission 201032) | Phyllosphere microbial communities from UC Gill Tract Community Farm, Albany, California, United States - DLSLW.R2 | ecosystem: Host-associated > Plants > Phyllosphere > Unclassified | place: USA... | reverse complement strand
CAGCTCCACACAAAGCTGCCTTCGCTCTCGCTGCTGGTGCCCACCAGGCAGACGGTGCCCTGCACCTCATGCAAGGGCGCCTGCAGCACCAGGCTGGCGCTTTCCAGATCCCAGTGGTATTGCGGCGCATTCTGCAGGCCGAACTGGCGTGGCCATTCGGTGTTGCGGGCCATCATCGTCTCGACGGCCTCGCGGCTCCAGGCGGCCCAGTCGGTCTCGCCCCCGTCGGGGCTGGTGGTGGTGTCGTTCATAGCGCTAGCGGTTCAAATTGCAGCCGCCATTGTCGGCCAATCCAAGAGCCTGTTCTAAGAGCCTGATGGTCGACAACTGCGTCAGCCATAAAAAAACCGCCCCTTGCACAGCACAGGGACGGTTCATCGTTCAGCGCCTGCGGGCGTGATCAGTTCAGGCCGAGCATGCCGCGCAGCTTGGACAGGTCTTCGGCCAGCGTGTTGACGCGGCCTGCCAGGATCTTGCGGTCGCCCTCACCCAGCTTGGTGTACAGCTCAAAGCTGCCATCGGGCTTGCGGTACTTGGCCAGGATGTCGAACACGGTCTTGAAGTTGGCCGCAGTCTTTTCGACAAAGGCCTTGTCCTTCTTCTCGACCAGGGGGCGCAGCAGTTCGAAAATCTTGTCCGCACCTTCGAAGTTGGCCTGGAAGTCGTCCAGGTCGGTGTGGCTGTAGCGCTCTTCTTCACCCGAGATCTTGGTGGCTGCCACCTCTTCCATCAGCACCGCAGCGCCGCCCACGACCTTTTCAGGCGGGAAGGTCAAACCGCTCACGCGCTTTTGCAGTTCCTTGGCATCGGCCAGCAGCTTGTCGGCAAAAGGGGTCAGGCCCTTGGTGCTTTTTTCGACCCAGAGGCCGTACTCGATGCGGTGGAAGCCGGTGAAGCCCGGGTCCTTCTCGGCCTTTTCATGGTCGTCGGCACGCGAATCCATGCTCTTGTCCAGATCGGCAAACAGCTCGGCAATCGGCTCGATGCGCTCGTAGGGGCGGCGCACGACAGCGTACATCTTCTTGGCCTCTTCGATCTTGCCGGCCTTGACCGCATCGGTGAAGGCCTGCACGCCCTTGACCAGCTCGCGCAGGTTGTTGTTGACGTACAGCTTGTACTCCGCCAGCGGCTTGACCAGCTCCAGCGCAGACACGCCTTCTGCTGCCCAACTGGACAGGGGGATGACGCTGGCACTGCCGGCCAGCAGCAGGCCTTGCAAGAATTGGCGACGCATAAACATACGAGAACTCCTAGACTGTTAGATTGATAATTTTTGGCTTCCGGTATCCCCATGCCAAATCCCGGCTGACATGCTTCATGAAGAAGAACGCGCCCAGGCCTTGCAGTACAGACACCGGTGGCTGGTTAGGAAACGAGGTCAGGCCTTGTTGGCGGCAGCGGCCAGCAGGCCACGGCCCAGCCAGTCATTGGCATCGGCCACACCGGGCAGCACATAGAAAAAGCCGCCGCCAATGGGCTTGATGTATTCTTCGAGCGGCTCGCCGTCGAGGCGCTTTTGCACGGTGACAAAGCCCTTTTCCAGATCGGCCTGGTAGCAGATGAACAGCAGGCCCATCTCCAGCTGGCCGGACTTGGTCACACCATTCGAATAGTTGAAGGGCCGGCGCAGGATCAGGTTCGCTTCGCTGCCATGGTTGCGCGGGTTGGCCAGCCGGATATGGGCGTCCATCGGCGTCTTCTGGCCTTCGGGATCGGCCGCATAGTCCGGCGTATCGTGCTCGGTCTTCTTGCGCGCATCCAGCGGCGCACCGCTGTCCTTGTCGCGGCCCATGATGGCCTCCTGCTCGCCCAGCGGCGTGCGGTCCCAGCGCTCGACAAAGTTGCGGATGATGCGCACGGCCTGGTAGCTGCCGCCCGCGGCCCACGCGGGCTCGTCGGATTCAGGCTGCACCCAGACAATGCGGCGCATCATGGCCTCATCGTCCGATGGTGGGTTGGCCGAGCCATCGCGGAAGCCCAGAAAATTGCGCGCGCTCTCTGCGGGCTGGCCCACGGCAGCGGGGATCGGCGGTACCGAGCCCTCCTGCTTCCAGCGCACCATCAGCAGATCGGGCAGGTTCTTGATGATGTCGCGCAGCGCATGGATATTGGTATCGGGCGTGTTGGCGCAGAACTGGATCGACAGATCGCCATGGCAGAGCGCGGCCTGCAGCGCATCGTTGGGGTGCTGCTGCATGGGGGTCAGGCGCTTGGGCCGCTGGTCCTTCAGGCCAAAGCGGTCATCAAACAGGCTGTGGCCCACGGCCACGGTGACCGTCAGTGCATCGGGCTGTACCACCGGGCCCAGAATGCCAGAGCCCGCCGGCGGCAGCTTGGGGTCGAGCACCGGCTGGGCACCGCCCTGGGTCAGAAAGTGGATGCGCTCGGTCAAGGTCTTGAACAGGCGCTCCAACTCTGCCGGGTTGCTGGCCAGCACATCAAAGCTGACCACCATGCCGGCCAGCGGCCGGGGCGTGACGATGCCGGCCTGGTGCCTGCCGTAGAACGGCACGCGCTGCGCAGACACGCTGCTGTGCGGCGCATCGGCCACCTGGGTGTTGCCTGGCGAGGCATCGTCGGCAGCCAGCGCCTGGCGCACGGGCATGCCGGCCAGCACGCCGGCGCCCATGGCGCCAGCGGCCTCGCCCAGCCAGCGGCGGCGCGACGGGTCGGCGCCCTCGCGGATGATGGATTGAGACTCGTTCCTGTTCTTGAACCAAGACATGTGGTGCTTTCTGTATGTTATTTGTAGAAATAGAAGGCGGAAACTTTAGGGCTGCAAGCCCAGCGCTGCATTGACCTTGGCCATGCTTTGCGAACTCTGGTAGAGCGCCTGGGCCAGGTTCTGGCACTGCACCGGGTTCAGTGCCTGGCCGGCCATGTCGGCCACCTGGCTGTCATCGGCGGGCACGCCCAGCTCTTCGATGCGCTGGCGCAGCTTGGCCAGGCTGTCCTGCAACTGCTGGTTCAAGGCCGGGTTGGCATTGCCAAGTACCGGGGACAGCACTTGCTGGGCCTTGTTGGCCGCCGCCCAGCTGCCATAGACAAACTGCAGCACCGCCCGGCCATGTTCGGGCGTGGTCGCCTCGCCGGGAATCAGCGTGGAGGCACGCTCCAGCGCCTTGGCCGCTGCGGCGGCAATCGACTGCGGCTGCAAGGCCGCATCGCCCAGGCGCTGGGCCAGTTGCTGCACATCCTGCTGCAGGCTGGTGGCCAGCGGCAGCAGCTGCTCAGCCGGCTCGCCCGCTTGCAGACCGGAGGCAATGCGCTGCAGGCCCACAAAGGCCGGGTCCTTGTCACGCAGCGCAAAGTCTGCGGCGCGCGCATCGATGCGGGCATTCAAATCGCCGTACTGCACCGCCAACGGGGCCAGCTTTTGGTACTGGCCGCGCGCCAGCGCAGCCAGTTGCAGGGCATCGGCGGGGTAGCCATCGGGCGAGGTGGCACCGGCTTCCAGTGGATGGGCCAGGCGCTGCTGCAGCGCATCGACCATCTCCTGCAGGCTGGCCGTTTCGGTCAGCATGTAGACCTGGTACTCGGCCAGTGCGCCCAGGAAGGCGGTCACCGGCGGCTTGGCGGCTTCGGCCTTGAAGGCGTCCGACGTCGTCACCGTCAGGCTGCCGCGTGCGGCGTTGAGCAGGCCGCAGGTCATCTCATAGTTGCCGGGTACCAGGCGTGCGCTCAGCTGCTGCGTCATGCCGGGCAGAATGTTCTCGCGCTCTTCGAGCACCATCACGCCGTCCAGAATTTCCCATTCCAGCGCCCGCTGCGACTGGTTGACGATGCGGAAAATCACCTTGCCCGCAGGCACGGTCACCGCATTGGGGGTGCAGGTGCCCTGGTTGATCTCGATGGTCACCACCGGCACGCCATCGACCGATGTACTGCTGCCTGCAACGTCGCTGGCACGCGGCACCGTCGATGCCTGCCAGAAAGCGGCGGCACCGAGCAGAAACACGACGACGCTACCCAGGACAACCGGGCCAAGACGCGGAGCAGGCTCATCAGCGGCCACTTCGGCCGCTGCGGCTGCAGGGGTGGGCGTGGCAGGAGCGCCCGCCACGGCAGGCGCCGCCTTGACCGGCCAGAAGAACATCACCAAGGTCACGGCCAGGTACAGCGCCCAGGCCAGCACTTCGCCGGCGACGGGTGCATGCATGTAGCCCAGCAGGCCGCCCAGAATGACACCCAGCGGGCTGTCTTCGGGCAGCACGGCGCTGCTGTCGAACACCACTTGCTGCAGCTGGTTCCAGACCCCGGCCTCATGCAGGCGGCGCACGGCACCGGCCAGCAGGCCAGCTGCCACGACCAGGATAAAGATACCGGTGTAGCGGAAGAACTGGCGCAGATTGATGCGCACGCCGCCTTTGTAGAGGCCCACGCCCAGCAGCACCGACAGCGCCACGCCGAGGAAGGCGCCCGCTGCGGCACTCCAGCCCGAGCTTTGCTGGAAGATGGCCAGCAAGAAGAAGACGGATTCGACGCCTTCGCGCGCCACCGCCAAAAAGACCATGCCGATCAGTGCCCAGCTGGCACTGCCCGAGGTGCTGAGCGCCTTGTCGACCGAGGCCTGCAGCTCCCCTTTGATCGAGCGCGAGGCCTTGCGCATCCAGAACACCATGCCGGTCAGCATGCCCACGGCGATAAAGCCGACCAGCGCTTCAAACAGCTCCTGCTGCTTTTGCGGAAACTCGGCGGCCATCCACTGCAGACCCGCGCCGACAAACAGCGACAGACCCAGCGCCAGGAACACCCCCGCCCAGACAGCGGGCATCAGCCTGGCACGGCCCGTGTGGCGGAGGAAACTCGCAATGATGCCCACGATCAGCGCGGCCTCGATGCCCTCGCGCAACATAATCAAAAAAGGAACCAGCATGTAATGTGTTGCTCAAGCCGGGGTCGCACATCAAGGCTGCGCCGCCTGCTGATCTTTCTCAGTTCTGTCGATGAATACCAAACCCTGCAGGATGGCCAACGGTCGGCCGCAGGCAGCCCATGCGGCAATGCAACAAAGGCAGGTGCAGCATGTTAAGACCAAACTGGCGACCCTGGCGGTCCAGCGTGCAGTCTTCGACAAGCAGCTACCATCTTTACAAGCGAAAACGTATATCTTAGCACCGCTCACGGGGCTTTCAAGCTATCAATTAGATAGCAACCCTGCAGAACCCAACACCCCTGCCGCCAACATGGCGTAAGCCGGGCTTCAGAATGGCCCGGGCCGCCTGGTGCCGCCCGTTTCGCGCCAGGCCACTACACACCCAGCTTTTCGGTCAACCGCACCAGATCGGCCAGCGAGCTCAGCTGCAGCTTGCGCATCGCATTGCCGCGGCGCACCTTCACGGTCACTTCACTGAGTTGCAGCTGGTGTGCAATCTGCTTGTTCAACAGGCCCTTGACCACCAGTTGCACCACCTCGCGCTCGCCGTCGCTCAAGGTCTGCCAGCGTCCGCCGATCTCGGCACGGTCGGCATCCGCCAGGCGCCGGGCGCGGTCTTGCGCAATGCCTTGGTGGATCGCGTCCAGCAGGTCCTGGTCGCGAAACGGCTTGGCCAGAAAGTCGATGGCGCCGCTTTTCATGGCTTTGACGCCCATCGCAATATCGCCATGGCCGGTGATGAACACCACCGGCAGTTGCAATCCCAGGGTCTGCATCTGGCGCTGGAACTCCAAGCCGCTCAGCCCCGGCATGCGCACATCCAGCACCAGGCAGGCGGGCACATCGGCCAGCGGCTGTGCCAGGAATTGGGCCGCCGAGGCAAAGGCGCGCACCGGCAGACCGACCGATGCGAGCAAATCCTCCAGCGCGGCGCGCACCGAGTTGTCGTCATCGACCACATAGACCATCGCTGCGTCCGTCATGCCTCGCCCTCCGCGGGTGCCACCGGTACGCTGAATGTGAACACCGCCCCACCCGGTGCATGGGGTTCGGCCCAGATATGGCCGCCATTGGCCTCGACAATGCTGCGGCTGATGCTCAGCCCGACGCCAATGCCCTCGTGCTTGGTGGTCCAGAAGGGTTCGAATACCTGTTCCTGCGCACCGGCGGGCAAGCCGGGGCCGCCGTCCGAAATGCGGAACACCAGCTTGTCGGCCTGCTGCAGCGATTCGACAAGGATGGTGCGGCGCGCTACATCGACCAAGGCCGTGGCCTCCATCGCATTGAGCACCAGGTTGGCGATCACCTGCTGGACCTGCACCGGATCAGCCAGCGCCAGCGGCAATCCGGGCGCCAGATCGGCGCGCATCGCAATGTCCAGCCGCTGCATCTCGGCGTGCGACAGGGCCAGCACTTCACGCACGGCGGCGTTGAAGACGAAGGGCCTGGTGCTGGCCGGCTCGCCTTTGCTGAGCTTTCGCACCCGCGCAATGATGCCGCTGGCCCGGTCCGCATCGCCAAGGATGCGCTGCAGGGCCTGACGGGCCTTGTCCAGCTGGGGCGGGTCCTGCTCCATCCAGCGCTGGCAGGCGTGGCCGCTGGTGACGATGGCCGCCAGCGGCTGGTTCAGCTCATGCGCAATCGACGTGGTCAATCCCTCCAGGCTGTGAATGCGCGAGATGCGCAGCAGCCTGGCCTGTGCCTCGTGCGCCGCCGCGCGCGCCAGTTCCGCCGTGCAGGCCAGGTAGCCGGTGATGACAATCGCCACCGTGCTGATCAGCATGTTGACCAGCCCGGCGCGCTGGTCACCATAGCTGGTGATGAGAAAGCTCAGCCAGGTCAACGCAACGCAGCTGCCTGACAGCACGATGAGCCCACGCCATGTCAGCGCATGGGCCATCGCCAGAATGATCACGGTGTAGAAGACCGACACGGCCACTTCATAGCGGGTTGCCGTGTCTATCAAAAACAGCAGCGCCAGGGCCAGCACCATGGCGGTCAGATGCAGGCCCCGGCGGCGCCGGGGCGGGGTTGGCAGGGACGGTGTCTTCATCAGCAACAGAGCGTCTGTGGGTTACAGGGATTGCCAAAGGCTACCACGCCGATCCCAGCGGTGCAGCGAAGTCCCTGTGCCTCAGAAACGGGTGTTCAGCCCGAAAGCCACCTGGCTGACCGAGGGTTGGCTGGCATCCAGAGCCACACCCATCGCATAGGCCCGGCCATGGGCGGCAAAGGCGTACAGGGAGGTGCGCAGCGACAGCGGGTAGATGTAGCCCAGCGACATCACCTGGCTGGTCTTGGCGCGTGCGCCGCTGTCCTGCCAATCCCAGTTGGGCCGTGCCTGGGACCACTGCATCTGCAGCTCGCCATGGCCCATCGGAATCGATGCCGCCAGATAGACCGCGTCCAGCCGGCCTCCATCGATGAACTCGGCAGGCCCCAGGCCCTTGAGCCCGGCCGCCTGCCACTGCGCCGGGCCATCACCGCCATTGCGCCCGACAAAGCCATTGCGCTGGCGGCTCCAGCCTGCTGCCAGGCGCGCCACACCAAAGTTATAGCTGGCGCCCAGCTGCGCAGCGCTGGGGCGCCGCCCTCCCAGGGCATCCAAGCGCAGTGCACTGGCTTGCTCCCAGCTGGCGGCCATCAGCCAGGGGCCTTGCTCATAGCGCAACGCCAGGCTGTAGAGCTTGTAGGCAGAGCCGCCGACCGCATCAGCGGCTGCTGCATCACCTGCATCAAAGCTGTAGCTGGCGCCCAGCTGCACACCGCTCCACTGCGGGCTGCGCCAGCTGATCTGTCTGGACACCTGGTAGTTGTCGGAGGCCCGCAGCAAGGCACCCACGCCAAAATCGCGCCAGGCCCCCACTTCGATCGCGCTGACAAAGGCCTGGCCGACTGTGTACTGGCGCCCCAGGCGCAACTCGCCCAGGCTGGCGCTCCCCACCCCCACCCAGGACTGGTAGTTGAACGGCCGTGCCGGGTCATCGGGCGCACCATGGGCAACATCCAGCCCGCCCTCCAGCGCGAAGGCGGCGTAGCTGCCGCCGCCCAGCGCCTCACGGCCCTGCAGGCCCCAGAGCGAGTCCGACTGGCCCCCGCTCAAAAGGCCGTTTTCGGTGGGCCCGCCGCTCACCCGGGTTGAACTGACCGCCGCATCGACGGTGCCATACAGGCGTACATGGGTTTGCGCCTGGGCGGGCATGGCCACCACGGCGGCCAGCACAGCGGCAGCGCTGCACCAAGCCCAGCGGATACGTGTCTGCTCGGGCGCCAAGGGGCGCGCAGCAATCCATACAAAAAACAACGGTGACATAGGTGGCTCAGTAAAAGTGGGGCCGGGGCGCTGCTGCAACGCGCGACGGGCGCAGCGGCCCGGCTGCAGAAAACAGGAAGATAACCAGCACCAAGGGCTGCGCAGGCCATGGCACCAGCCTCCCCCGTGCGATCGTGCGGCGCCAGCAAGACGGTTTCGTGTCATCGCAGCGTACCCGATTGCTTGACCATCCAGACGGGTACCGCGGTGAGCACCAACACGGCAAGCAGCTGCGTCCACAGCGAACCCTCCCAGGACAGTTCGGGCATCACGCGGAAGTTCTGGCCATACCAGTTGATCAGGGCGGTGCCGGGGATGAACGCCGCCCAGAGCACGCTGAACACCTTGGTGACATTCAGGTCGCTCATCGCCACGGTTTCCTCGGCCGAGCGGCGGTGGAAGCGCTGGCGCTCCAGCATGAAGCGACTGCGCCGCTGCACCCCGTCGATCTCGGCCAACAGCGCATCGACATGCTGACGCCCGAGCTGCGAGCCCTGCAATACGCTGCGGCGCAGTTGCTTGGCAGCCTGTTCCAGATCATCCAGCGCCTGCATCACGACCGACAGCGGTCGGCTGAGCATGGACAGATGGCTGTCCACATCGATCAGGTCCTCGGCACCCCGGGAGTCCGGCGTACCCACCGCAAGCTGGAAGCTGCGCAGCGAGCGCATCGAGCGCGTCAGCCCCTCATCCATGCGATCGAGCACCAGCCCGGTCTGGCCCAGCAACTGGTGCAGCAGCACCAGCGCCACGGCATGCGCGCTGCCCGCAGGCAAACCCTGCGCCCTGAAGCGCTGCTGCGCCTGACCGGGCCGGAGCATGCGGTGCCCCGTCTCGACCGTGTAGAGGGTCTGCGCATCTGCAGTCTGGTGCCACAGCAGATCGGCCACCAACACGCGCCCGTCCTGCACACGGGCGCAGCGGATGCGTATCGCCGCCCCGCCATCCGGTCGCTGCGCCGCGCTGGCCGGCGCCAGGTCCATGCCATGGTGCCTGCCCAGGTCATCAAGCGCCTGGGGACTGGCGGCGTGCAGACGGGCCCATAAGGGCAAGGTCTGGTCCCAGGTCATCGCATCCACCCCTTGCGTTTGATATAGGCCAGCGGCACCAGCGCGAACAGGCCCGTGAGCCCCATGACCATCCACTCTCCCCACGGCAACGCCAGCTCGGGCATGTAGGCAAAGTTCTGCCCATAGAACGCAGCGACCAGCGTGGGCGGCGTGAACACGGCAGTCACTACGGTGAACACCTTGATGACCTGGTTTTGCTTGATGTCCAACGTGGTCATCAGCGACTGCTGCAGGTTGCGGATCTTCTCATGCTGAAACCGGGCATAACGGCGCAGGCTGTGGATGTCCGCCAGCAGTACCGTCAGGCGCGGGCCCAAGCGGGCATCCCCTGCAGCACGCCGCAGCCAACGTCCGGCACGGGCCAGCATCAGCTGGCCTTCCACCGCTTTGGCAACCAGTTCCTCGGCTTCTGCCAATGCCATTGCAGTACCGGCAATGTCGGCCACCCCGGCCTGGCGCTGGGCGGTGTCGAAGCCGCCGCTGGCCGCCGCCACGGCATCACTGCGCTCGTCCAGGCGCTCGGCGATGGCGCGCAAGCTCGCATGGGCGGCATCGTTGAGCGCTTCCAGCAGGTAGAGCATCATCGTGCCGGGCCCGAGGGCGCCACCATCGGTCAAGCGGGTCAACAGCTGTTCGCTGGCCCGGTCCAGCGCATGCAACGCGGGGCCTTGTTCAACACTGATCAGCTGCTCCTTGCCCAGTGCCAGGACGAGGACGGTTTCTCGGAACTCTCCCTGCTGGCAGACGACCAGCTCCATCGGGATGACAATGAACTCACCCTCCTGCGTCGCGGCTCTGCCTCGGATCGGGGAAAGATCCAGTCCATGCAGGTGTTGTTCAGCCGCCAGCGGCTCGGCTTGCTGCGTATGCAGCCGCTGCCAGCCAGCCTGGGCCAGGCGCGCCGCCATCAGGCCGCCTGCCGCATGGGGGTGGGTGCGGTCTTCGGTCATTGCTGCACCTCGGGGGTGGCGCTGCCTGCCGGCGCGGCGGTTGTATCGGCTTGCGCGGCCTGGCTCTGTTGCTCCAGCACATGGCCGCCATAGAGATGCAGCGCGGCGAAGCTGCCCAGAATCAGCGCATAGAGCACGATCACTGCGATCATGATCTCGCGCTCGATCTGTGCGGTGCGCGGACGGCTCGCACGCGCCTCGTTGATGGCCTGGCGGCGCTGCGATGCGGCCTCGCCCGCATCCTGCAGGCTCAGGTCGGCATTCCAGACCAAACCCTCCAGTTGGCGGTTCAGCGTGGTGTAGGTATAGCGGCTCTTGTCAGTCGTTGGCGGCATGGAAATAACTCCTGGTGGGGGGAAATCGCAGACAGCACGCCGGTCTTTGACAAAAGCCCGAGCGCAGTCTTTGCAGTGGCAGGTCTGGGCTCAGCGCAGCCAGCCACGGTGCTTGACATAGAGCAGCGGCAGCAACGCCAGCCCTGCCGTCAGCGCGATGGTGATGGGCTCGCCGTAGTGCCACTCCAGAATGGGCATGCGGGCGACGTTCATGCTGTAGTAGGTGGAAATCAGCATGGCAGGTAGAAACACGGCTGTGACGACCGAGAAGACCTTGACAATCTGGTTCTGCTTGACGTTCAGTGCCATGTTGTTGGTTGCTTGCAGCAGCCGCACGCGGTCATGCACAAAGCTGACATGGTCCTCCACGGCTTCAATGTCTTCGATCAAGGTCGCATAGAGCGCTTGAAGAGCGGTGTCGGCCTGCGGCATGCGCGCCTGTGCATGGCGCGCTGCCAGCGCCAGCTGCAACTGGCTCTCCAGGCAGTCGGACAGCAGCTCTTCGACTTCGCCCAGGTCCAGCTGCGCAGAGACCACATCGCTCACGCCAAAATCGCGGTCCCGCGCTTCCAAGCTATTCAACACCGAGTTGGTTTGCACCAGCACCCGGCCCAGATCGCTGTTGAGCGAATCCAGCAGCTCGTCCGTCGCATCGTTGATGGCCTGGAGCACCATGGCAAAGTTCTCAAATGCCGGCAAGGCTTGCCCTTGGCGCTCCAGCCTGGATTGCGCCGTCTCCAGCGCCTGCGGCGCGGTGCCGGGTTCCAGCGATACCAACATGCGTGGGCCCAGCACAAAGATGACGCGGCTGGCTTTCCTCAGGCCCTGCTCAACGCCCAGAAAAGTGATCGCAAAGTAGCTGAATTCGCCATCCTGGCTCAGGTTGCGCTGCAGGCCATGGGCAATGTCCAGGCCCAGGCTCTGCTGGATGCCGGTCAGCCTGCCGGGTTCATCGGCTCGGATGCGCAGCCACTGGGGCAAGGCTTCCCGCGCGGCACCTGCAGAGGGCTGCAAAAGATCAGATCGGTGTTGCATGTTCATCGGGAAGACTCCTGCGCAGGGCTATCGGATTTGAGAGACCTCGCACTTTCGTAGAAACCGGCGTGCGAGCCCGAGGTGGACGAGGTTTTGGTATCCAGGTGGTAGTTGCCAAAATGCAGAGCCGCTACGGCGAGCACCAAGATGCCCCAGGTGACGCCCAGCATCGAAAAAGAGAGGCGCTCATACCGCGACCAGGGCCGAGGCGGCTGCAGCGGCAGCGCATAGGGGCGGCGTGCAGACCGGCTCCAGACAAGGCTGTGCAGGTTCAGGCCGGTATTGGCGGCCGGTGGCGGTCCACCGGACGAGAAATGTTGAAAGTACGGCATCGCGCGTCCTCGGTTGGCGCAGCTCCGCGCTGGCGATGGCACATGCAATGCGCGCCAAGGCCTGGCGGATTGACAAGTAGGGAATAAGCCGGCTGCAGGCTTTGCGTGTGGCAAAGCGCAGCGCAGGGGTTAGCGGCGGGCGCTTGCAGCCGTCACGGATACAGGCAGACCTGCCCGATGGCCAAATATCCAGCACAGCGCGCGCGAGCGGGCCGTGGGCCGATAAGCCGCCAACCGGGCAGGCCTATCGAGGCTCTGCAAGCGGCGTCGGGCGAGCCGGCTCAAATGGGGTAGTACCCGTGCACGCTCGGGGCTAGGCAGCTTCGACAGCGCATCGGCAATGACCGGGCCAGACAGGCCGGACAGCGCCTGGGCAAAGGGCTTGTCGCCCTGCGATGCCAGAAAGGCAGACAGCACGGACGGGGCGTCAGACGCTACAGCGGCTCGAATGACGCGCTGCAGCAGCGCGCTGGATGGGGAGTGAAAGAACAGCATGAGATGCTCCTTGGGGCCAGGTGCCGCCAAGGCCTCTCATGCATTTAGATGCGTGACAGCCTCGGGGCGTTGGCCCGATGGGGATGGGTGGTAATGCAGTGCAAAGGGAGGTGGCGCTGGCAGCAGCGCATTTCAGGCTCAGGATCGGGGTCCATGCTTTTCTCCGGTTGAACAGTTCTAGAGATGCCCATGTGTTGCCTTCAACAACTGAAGTGCGCATCGGCGGCAATCGCCGAGCTGGTACATGGCCACAGGGCGAAGCGTCATCGCAGTAACAAGACTCAGGGCTTTCGCGACGACAGACAGGATTTTCGCAGGCCAAGCGCGGGATCGCCAGTGGTCTTTGGGGTGCATGCCACTGCCATTGGCATGGGAGCCATATACGAAGGTATACGCCAACCGAACACCCCCAGTCAGCAAACCGGTAGCCAACAAAAAAAACCGGCAGCCCACAAGGGACTGCCGGTTCTACTTGGAGGATCGCAACCCGGGCAGCATCAGCCAGCCCAGGCCAGGGCCTTATCAGCCCAGTGCAGCCACCGCTGCGTTGAAGGTGCTGCTGGGGCGCATCACAGCATCCAGCTTGGCAGTGTCCGGCTGGTAGTAGCCGCCGATGTCGGCAGGCTTGCCTTGCACGTCCTTGAACTCGCCAACGATCTTGGCCTCGTTGTCGCTCAGGCTCTTGGCCAGTGGCGCAAACTTGGCGGCCAGTTCGGCATCGGTGGTTTGGGCGGCCAGCGCCTGGGCCCAGTACAGGGCGATGTAGAACTGCGAGCCACGGTTGTCCAGCTCACCGGTGCGGCGCGATGGCGACTTGTTCTCGTCCAACAGCTTGCCGGTGGCCTGGTCCAGGGTCTGGGCCAGCAGCTTGGCGCGCTCGTTGTTGTTCTTGATGCCCAGCTCTTCGAAGGACACGGCCAGCGCCAGGAACTCGCCCAGCGAATCCCAGCGCAGGTGGTTTTCTTCCACCAGCTGCTCGACATGCTTGGGGGCAGAGCCGCCGGCGCCGGTTTCGTACAGACCACCGCCTTGCATCAAAGGCACGATCGACAGCATCTTGGCCGAGGTGCCCAGCTCCAGGATCGGGAACAGGTCGGTCAGGTAGTCACGCAGGATGTTGCCGGTCACCGAGATCGTGTCCAGGCCACGGGCTGCGCGCTCCAAGGTGAAGCGCATCGCGCGGACCTGCGACAGGATGTGGATGTCCAGACCGCTGGTGTCGTGGTCCTTCAGGTAGGTTTGCACCTTCTTGATCAGCTCGGCTTCGTGCGGACGGTAGGGGTCCAGCCAGAACACGGCAGGCATGCCGGAGTTGCGGGCACGGGTGACGGCCAGCTTGACCCAGTCGCGGATCGGTGCGTCCTTGACCTGGCACATGCGCCAGATGTCGCCCTGCTCCACGTTCTGGCTCATCAGCACTTCGCCGGTGGCGATGTCGACGATGTTGGCCACACCGTCTTCGCTGATCTCGAAGGTCTTGTCGTGCGAGCCGTACTCCTCGGCCTTTTGCGCCATCAGGCCCACGTTGGGCACGGTGCCCATGGTCTTGGGGTCGAAGTTGCCATGCCACTTGCAGAAGTTGATGACTTCCTGGTAGATGCGGGCAAAGGTCGACTCAGGCATCACGGCCTTGCAATCGTAAGGCTTGCCATCGGCGCCCCACATCTTGCCGCCAGCGCGGATCATCGCAGGCATCGATGCGTCCACGATCACGTCATTGGGCGAATGGAAGTTGGTGATGCCCTTGGCAGAGTCCACCATGGCCAGCGCGGGGCGGCCTTCCTGGCACTTGTGCAGGTCGCGGATGATTTCTTCGCGCTGCGATGCGGGCAGGGTTTCAATCTTTTCGTACAGATTGGCCATGCCGTTGTTCACGTTCACGCCCAGCTGCTCGAACAGCTTGCCGTGCTTCTCGAACGCTTCCTTGTAGAAGATGCGCACGCAGTGGCCGAACACGATGGGGTGGGACACCTTCATCATCGTGGCCTTGACATGCAGCGAGAACAGGATGCCCGACTGCTTGCAGTCTTCGATTTCCTTTTCGTAGAAAGCCAACAGCGCCTTCTTGCTCATGAACATCGAGTCAACCACTTCTGCGTCCTGCAGCTTGACCTTGTCCTTGAGCACCACGGTCTTGCCGGACTTGGTCTCCAGCACCATCTTCACTTCGCGGGCCTTGTCCAGGGTCATGGACTTTTCGCCGTGGTAGAAGTCGCCCTCTTCCATGTGCGACACATGGGTTTGCGACCACTGCTTCCACTCGCCCATCGAATGGGGGTGCTTCTTGGCGTAGTTCTTCACGGCCAGGGGCGCACGGCGGTCGGAGTTGCCTTCTCGCAGCACGGGGTTCACGGCCGAGCCGATGCACTTGCTATAGCGGGCCTTGATGTCTTTTTCTGCGTCGTTGGCAGGGCTGTCTGGGTAGTCAGGCAGCTTGTAGCCGTGGTCTTGCAGTTCCTTGATCGCTTCTTGCAGCTGGCCCACCGATGCGGAGATGTTGGGCAGCTTGATGATGTTGGCATCCGGCGTCAGGGTCAGTTTGCCCAGGTCGGCCAGGTTGTTGGGCACGCGCTGTGCTTCGGTCAGAAACTCGGGGAATTCACCCAGAATGCGGGCTGCCAGCGAAATATCACTCTCGGCCACATTGATGCCAGCGGCGCTCGCAAAGCTGCGAACAACGGGCAGGAACGCTGCGGTCGCCAGACGAGGGGCTTCGTCGGTCAGGGTGTAGATGATGGTGGGTTGCTGGGTAGTCATCTGGTCTTTCAAGTGGCAAAAGTTCTGATGTGCGTCGCGCCTTGGCGGGTCTCCACGGCTCAGGGCGCGCCCGCGTAAACTCCCTCATGATGTACTGCTCGACCACCGTTGGGAAGCCTGTCCCTCAAATGCTGCAATGCAATATCACAATACGGAATTCAACGCCAAGGATTGTCGCCGCTTTTTAAGTCTTATACAAGAGTTGGCCCAGCGATTTGTTGAGGCTTCCCGGACAGCTGCCGCAAAATACAGGTTATGCCAGCGCTGCACGACAGCGCTGTGAAACCCCCACCCCGCCTTTCCCTGCCGCTTTACCGCGATACGCCTCCCGACATGACCACGCCCTCGCCCTCCGCCCTCACCCTGCATGAAGCCGATGTGCAGTGGACGGCCATTCGCGCCCAGGGGCCCGGCGGGCAGAACGTGAACAAGGTCAGCTGTGCCATCCACCTGCGCTTTGATGTGCGTGGATCGCGCCTGCCCGAGCCCGTGCAGACCCGTTTGCTGGCCCTGGCCGATTCGCGCATCACCCAGGAAGGCGTGGTTGTCATCAAGGCGCAGAGCTACCGCACCCAGGAGCAAAACCTGTGGGATGCGCTGGAGCGCCTCAACGCGCTGGTGGCCAGCGTGGCGGTGGAGCCGCGCAAGCGCCGCGCCACCAAACCGACCTGGGGGTCACAGCAGCGCCGCCTGCAAAGCAAGAGCCTGCGCGCCAATGTCAAAGCCCAGCGCGGCAAAGTGCGGGATTGACCATGCACCGCACCCACTGGCAGATGGCCGGTGATAATAAGAAGTAATCTCATTTGCCAATGCCCGAATTTCCATGAATGTGCGACGCAGCATCCTGATCGTCGATGACCACCAAAGCATCCGCGACCCTCTTGCCACTTTCATGCGCCGCTATGACTTCGATGTCGACACTGCCTGCGATGGGCTGGCGATGCGGCAGTTGCTGAAGGACCGCAGCTATGACCTGATCATCCTGGACGTCATGCTGCCTGGCGAGGACGGTCTGTCGCTGTGCGGCTTTGTGGCCGAGCACATCGGCACCCCCGTCATCCTGCTGACCGCGATGACCGACCAGGCCGACCGGGTGGCGGGCCTGGAAATTGGCGCCGATGACTATGTGCTCAAGCCCTTTGACCCGCGCGAGCTGGTGGCCCGGGTCCGCAGCGTGCTGCGGCGCGGCGCCCGCCGGCGGGCAGACGATGCGGCGCAGGCGGCGCCCACCGCCGACGTATCGGCAGAAAAGCGCTACACCTTTGAAGGCTGGTCCTTTGACCTGACCACCCGCGAGCTGCAGGACCCCAACCTCAGCCCTGTGCCGCTGACCACGGCGGAGTTTCACCTGCTGCGCGCACTGCTGGAGAACCCCAACCGCGTGCTCAGCCGCCAGCAGCTGATGGACCTGACCCAGCGCGAAGGGGACGCTTTTTTTGACCGCAGCATCGACACGCAGATCAGCCGCCTGCGCAAAAAGCTCGAATCCGATCCGCGCCAGCCGCGCATGCTCAAGACCGTGCGCGGCGACGGCTACCTGCTGGCTGCCAGAAACATCAGCCTCGCCCCATGAAGCTGCTGCCGCGCACCTTAGCCGGCCAGTTGCTGGCTTTGTTGCTGCTGGCGCTGATCGTCGCCCACCTGGTCGCCGTGCTGCTGCTGACCTGGCTGCGCCAGGACAGCGATGTCGTGCACCCGCTGTCGGCCCACACCATCGAGACCCGGGTGGCCGCCGCCTACCGCGCGCTGGAGGGCAGCCCCGAATCCGCCCATCGCCTGGTGCACAGCATCAGCCTGCCCGATTCGCAGTTCCGCATCCGCCCACGCCCTTTTGACGACGGCCAAGCTGTCACCGAGCAGGAAGCCAAACTCACCGCCAGGCTGCAAGAACGCCTGGGGCTGGATGCCGGTGCCAACGCTGCAGACCCGCCAGTGCGCATCCATCTGCGCATGCGCTCTCCTGCAGCCGCCAGCGAGGCTGGTGATGTGGACCAGGACATCCTGGGCAAGCTCAGCCCGGCATTTGATGACGATGGCAGCTGGATGCTGCATGTGGATGTGCGCCTGCCAGATGGCCAGTGGCTCAGCAGCTGGCACCTGCCCACCATGCTGCTCAGCCACTGGAGCCGGGTGCTGAGCTTCTCCATCCCCGTCGGCATGCTGCCCATCATCGTCATTGCGGTGCTGTTTGGCCGGCGCATCATGCAGCCCTTGCGCATGCTCACCGACGCGGCCCAGCGCATCAGCCGGGGCGAGCGCTCCGCGCACCTGCCGCTGTCCGGCCCCGAAGGGGTGCGCGAAATCATCGAGGCCTTCAACGAGATGCAGGACCGCCTGCTCGGCGTCGTGAACGACCGCACCCGCATGGTCGCCGCCATCGGCCACGACCTGCGCACCCCCCTCACCTCGCTGCGCATCCGCGCCGAGCTGGTGGACGACGACGAACTGCGCCAGGCGATGGTGAACACCATCAACGAGATGCACAGCATGGTCGAAGAGATCCTCCACTTTGCCCAGGACGACGCGATGCGCGAAACCACCCAGCCTGTCGATCTGGACGCGCTGGTGGGCGACGTGGTCGAGCAGCAGCGCACCCTGGGCCGCCAGGTGGACTGGAGCCCGCCAGACAGCATCAGCTACCGCTGCCGCCCGGCCCACCTCAAGCGCGCCCTCGCCAACCTGATCGACAATGCCGCGCGCTACGGCAGGGTCCACGTGCGGCTGGCCGGCCCGGATGCCGCAGCCCCGGACACTGCCGCCACCGTGCGCATGGAAATCGAAGACGAAGGCCCCGGCATTGCGCCGCAGGACATCGAGCAGGCGTTTCGGCCCTTCAGCCGGCTGGAGGTCGCCCGCAATGGAGAGACTGGTGGCTTTGGGTTGGGGCTGGCGATTGCGCGCTCATGTGTGCGGGCGCATGGCGGCGAGTTGAAGCTGCATAACCGCAGCGAGGGTGGGTTAAGGGCGGTGATTGAGTTGCCGGCTTGAGTGACTTCTATCGGTTGGCATTCCAACGTCTGGAATGGCAAATTCGCGGCCGAGTTCTTTGGAGCGGTTACACCCTGCGCACTACGACCGCGCGGCGCGTCAGACGCGGCTCGTTGCACGAGTTTTCCCCTCGGAACATCGCGACGCAACACTCGCGTGGTACCGGCGCGCACAATCCCAGCCGAACCGCTAGTGCCAAACCATCGCGCACCCGCAGCCAATAGACTTATTTGGTGACCAAACTTACAATATGCAACTGACAGACACAATGTTTCGCGGTGACGATTCACGCATCGTATAAGCCCAGTACCACTGACGATACGTTAAGCCTGTGCCTTTTTCAGTCCAGTCGCCCATGCTTAGGCATCCGACAGAAAGTCTTATCGTGAAGTTCATTACCTCTACAAACATGCCTCGGACAAAGGGCTTCAGCGCCACCGTGGCTCCGGCAGCGACAGGCCTGTTCATTGCATTGGCGGGATTGCTGTCGTCTTTTGGCGCACAGGCGCAAGCGGCGCTGCCTACGGTGTCGTGCAGCTCGTCATCGGCGGCATTCAGCACGGGACATAACGCAGCAACCGGAGGTGCCCTGCCCCAAAACGCGGTGGAACCATCTTGGCAATTCGCATTTGCAGGCAGGCCAGTCACCAACCCCGCCGTCGCCTTGAGCGCCATACCCCCCGCTGCTTGGACACCCCTCACGGTTTACTGGACAGCGCCTTGGAGCGAGTCACCTTATGCCAACGCCAATTGGGTTTCGCCGTTGGGCTTTGACAGAGCCAATTCCCAACGCTGGGGCTATTACCGGTACCAGTTCAACTTGGACCCTGCCGTCGATCCGGCAGATCTGGCGGTCCAGCTGTCGTACCTGGTGGACGACAGCGCCACAGAGATCTACGTCAACGGCGTGGCCCAAAGTGCTTACGCGCCCATCGTGAACCCCGGATCGGCATTTTCCACGCCGCCCGTCTCTCGCACGTTGACGCAGGACTGGAAACCCGGTTTGAACGAAATCGTTTTTCAAGTGCTGGACTATGGCTGGGTCACGGGCCTGCTCGTGCAGGCTGAGCCTACGGCCGTTTGCAAACCCACCTCAGTCGACATCACCAAAAACGCCAGCGCAAGCCAGGTCAATGCGGGTGGAACCTTCAGCTATGACATTGTGCTGACCAACCAAGGCTCGCAGCAGGCCACGGTGTCGCAACTGACGGACACCCCGCCGGCCGGTATCACGCTGAACGCTTGGGCCTGCACAGCTGCCAATGGCGCCAGCTGCCCGGTTCCCAGCAGCGGCACCGGCACTCTCAATCTGGCCAACCTGGCCTTGCCACCAGCTGCCGCAGCCGGAGATCCTGGCGGACAACTGAGGTTTACCCTCCAAGCCAGCGTGGAGGCCAATGCAACGCCCGGCTTGCTGACCAACACAGCCCAAGCCACGCCGGACGCCACAACCACGCAGTGTTCTGCCACTTCGGGCGGCGCGAGTGCCACCCAGTGCACGGCATCGGCCAGCATTGAGGTGATCACACCCGTCACGCCGCCGGTGACGACACCGACGCCGGTACCTGCCGATGCGCCATGGGCCTTATTGGTGCTGAGTGGCTTGCTGGTAGGCCTGGGCGCCCGGCAAGTGAAATCTCGCGATTCTTTGTAACGTCGAGGCCTTGGCCGAGTGCGCCTCCTCAGCTCAGGCTGTCGGGGCGCTTTTTTTCGTCACCACAGCCCCCACTTCTGCCTTCACGGCGAACAGCAAGCAGCGAACCAAGTCACAAACTGACACAAACAGGCAAACACCTGCCACATACGCCGCAAATGATTCTGATTGCGAATCAACTTGCACCCCCAGCCAACGTGACCGGCCCCTGACCGCGTCCACGCCAGCCAGCTCCGCTCTGCATACCTTTGGCCCGCCCGGCTTTGCCCGGGGCTGCGCCGCCTGCAGGCCGTCTTATCGCCATTGTCTGTTGTCATGTCTCATCCCGCTGCTTCATTTCCCCTTCTTCCCATTGCGCTGGCCGCAGGCCTGTGCCTGGCGCCGGCCGCTTCTGCGCAAGACCGTGCCGACGCTGGTGCTACGCTGGACACGATCACCGTGACGGCAGCGGCTACGGCCACAGCCGTCAAGGACGCACCGGCCAGCTTGACGGTGCTGACCGCCGAAGACATCGCGCGCGTGCCGGCCACCGATTTGAACGAGGTGCTGCGCCGCGTGCCGGGCCTCACGCAAGCCACCACGCCCGATGGCGGCACCAGCCTCCAGATTCGCGGTCTGCCGCAGCAGTACACCTTGATCCTCGTCGATGGCGTACGCGTGGGCAGCTCCAGCGAGACCTTTGACCGCTACACCCGCAACGAGCTCAACTGGATTGCGCCTGAAGCGATCGAGCGCATTGAAGTGGTGCGCGGCCCCATGTCCTCGCTCTACGGCTCGGATGCAATGGGTGGCGTGATCAACATCATCACCAAGAAAGGCGGCGACACATGGGGCGGCCAGGTCTCTGCCGGTGCCGAGATCAATCCAGAATCCATCCGTGGCAACGACTACAGCGGTGGCTTCAACATCAGCGGCCCGCTGGGCAAGGGCTTCAAGCTGCAGCTGAACGGCCAGCAAACCTACCGCCAGGCAGACAGCGGCCTGGAAGACGGCACCACTGCTTTCCGCTGGGGCGGCGGGCGGGAAGGCGCCAAGCGCCAATCGCTGGGTGTACGCCTGGAATGGGACATCAACGACCAGCACAAGCTGAGCCTGGATGTGCAGCGCGCCGAGTGGAAGACCCTGGGCGGCCCCTCGCCCTCCACCAGCAACCCGGGCGGCTTTGCGGCTGCGGCCACCACGCGCGGCCCGTCCAATATGGAGCGCGAAAGCACCAGCCTGACCCACCAGGGCAAGTACAGCTTTGGTACATCCAAGCTCTCGCTCAGCCACAGCAAGTACAGCAACGAGACGACTGCGCCTCGGATCGAGAACGGCCAGTTTGTGCCGGTGCCCGGTGGCACCGCTACCCAGACCTACAACACCCATTCGGTATCGGAAGATCTGATCCTCGACGGATCGGTGACCATGCCCTTTAAATGGGGCTTTGACCAGATGCTGACCGTGGGTGCGCAGTGGCAGCGCCAGGAGCTGGACAACCCGAACTCGGTGGGCTCGGTCGCCAATGAGGCAGGCGTGATCGGCCTCAGCTACAAGCAGGCCAAGTCGCAGGCCCTGTTTGTCGAAGACCAGATCTTTTTGCGCGACAACCTGACCCTGACCCTGGGCCTGCGCGGTGACCGCCATGACGACTACGGCTCGCACATCAGCCCGCGCGCCTACCTGGTCTACCATCCCACCGCTGCCTGGACCTTGCGTGGCGGCTACTCGGAAGGCTTTCGCGCGCCCAACCTGCGCCAGTCCAACGAGAACTTTGTGAGCCAGTCGCAAGGCGCGGGCTGCGGCTTTGCCGGCTACACCGGTGGCGGTTGCAGCATCCGGGGCAACTCTGACCTCAAGCCCGAGACCTCGCAGAACTGGGAGCTGGGCGCCGCCTGGGAGCATGAGGGCTGGCAAGCGGGCCTGACCTTCTTCAACACCGACTTCAAGGACAAGATCGATTCGCAAGGCATTGGCTACCTGCCGGGCGGCAGCAACTACTGGGCTCAGTATGTGAATATCGACTCGGCCATCACGCGCGGGCTGGAAGCCAATCTGCGCGTGCCGCTGAGCCGCAGCATCACCTGGAACAACAGCCTGACCCATATGCTCAAGGCCGAGAACAAGACCACCGGTGTGGCGCTGACCACCGTCTCCAAATGGAGCGGCTCCTCGGTGCTGGATTGGCAGGTCAACGCTGCCCTGGGCCTGAGCCTGGGCGCCGAGCTGGTGGGCAAGCAGATGGGCCTGGCCCAGCGCCTGGCCGACAACTCCAACTTTGGCGAGCAGCGCATCCAGAACAGCTATGTGCTCTACGACCTGGCTGCCAACTACCGCATCAACAAGGCGCTGCGCATCAACGCCGGCGTGAAGAACCTGTTTGACCGCAATGCCAGCGGCAACCGCGATGTCGGCAACAATTTCTACCTGCCCGGCCGCCGCTTCTTTGCCACCTTGACGGCCAGCTTCTAAGCGGATTTAACGCCCTGAAGGCAAAGGCGCTGAGATCCTGTCTCAGCGCCTTTTTCTAGGCATGCTCTGTCAGGGCCGGGCCGCTGCAAAGCCATGGCGCTTGGCCATCAGCACGACCGCCAGGCTCAGCAGCATCAGCAGCAGCACCACTGGCGAGAAAGCCGCCACGCCCCACTGCGCCAGCAATACACCGCCAGCCATGCCGCCACCAGCAATGGCCAGGTTCCAAGAGGTCACCAGCATCGACTGCGCCACATCGGCCGCCGGCCCCGCGCTCTTGGCCAAGGCCGTCTGCAGCAACGGCGGCAGCCCGCCAAAACCCAGGCCCCAAACGGCCACAGCCAGATAGACGGCAGCGGGCAGCTGCATCGCCAGCGCCAGCAACACAGCGCCAAACAGGAACAGGCCCGTGCTCGCCAAGCTCAGCGCCCGCAGATAGCGGTCGATCAGCAGGCCAGTGATCCAGATGCTGAGCACCGACATCAGCCCAAACACCAGCAGCACCCGGTCGATCTGCGCGCCCAGATTGGCAGGCGCCAGCAGAGGCGCTATATAGGTGTAGAGCAGGTTGTGCGCCAGCACATAAGCCAGCACCACCAGCAGCACGGGCCGCACCCCAGGCAGGCGGAAGACCTGGCCCAACCCAAAGGCCTGGCCAGCGGGCTGGCCGGCAAAATCGGGCAGGCGCAGCTGCACCCAGGCCATCAGCAGCAGCGCCAGCACGCTCATGCTGGCAAAGCACAGGCGCCAGCCCAGGTGCTGGCCCATCCAGGTGCCCAGCGGCAGGCCCAGCGAAAGCGCCAGCGGCGCACCCAGCATTGCAATCGCAATGGCGCGCCCGCTTTGGTGGGGGGGCACCATGCGCGTGGCATAGCCCGCCAGCAACGCCCAAAGCAGGCCTGCCGCCACCCCGGCCACAAAGCGCGCCAGCAACGTGAGCGCATAGCTGCCCGACACCGTCGTGACGCTGTTGGCCAGCACAAAACCCGCCAATGCCGCCAGCAGCAAGGGCTTGCGGCGCATGCGTTGGGTGGCCGCCGTCAGCGGTATCGCTGCCACCAAGGAGCCAATCGCATACAGGCTGACCAGCTGGCCGGCCATGGCCTGCGACACCCCCAGACCGGCGCTGATCTGCGGCAGCAATCCGGCCGGCAAGGCTTCCGTCAGGATGGTGACAAAGCCCGCCAGCGCCAGCGCCAGCAGCGATGCCAGCGGCAGGCCGCCGCTTTGGGGGGTGCAGCTGGGTTCAAGACAGGGAGATGGGTGAGAGGAAAGCGAAGAAGAATCTGCCATGGCGCTAAGCGAAAGTCCTGTACAAACCCGCGCAGGCCAAGGGCCGCTGCCGGGTGAAAAGCATCAGCCGCCATGGTGCAGCGATTGCGGCACCAAGACAATCAGGCCGATATTCTGAACATATCGGACGAAAATGTCCGCAATCCGGCAGCCTCCAGCAGCTACCGCGGACATGCAGGCGGCTGATGTATGCCGCTCCCTCCGTCCTCGCTGGCTATACTGCCCGCTGCGCCCCAGCGCCCCCATAACCACAGCTTGAAAGGCCAACCATGGGCCCCCGCGAACAGCTCCAGCACGACGGCTATCTGCTGCTGCGCCAGGCCATCCCGGCTGACTGGCTGCCCGGTCTGCGCGAGGCCTTTGATGCGGGCATCACCAGCCACTGGCCGGTGCCCCGGGGCTGGGATTGGCGCCATGCGCTGGTGGAGGACAACGCCCAGATGCTGGCGGTGTGCCGGCTGCCGCAACTGCTGGCCGCTGCGGGCGTGCTGATCGGTGAGCGCTTTTTTCTGTCGCAAGTGGAAGGGCGCGAGCCCGTGGGCGGCGGCGGCTACCAGCGCCTGCACCGTGACCTGTCCAAACAGCGGCCCGGCGATACCGTCGGCGCACTGGCGTTTTTGGATGACTTTGGGCCTGAGAACGGCGCCACGCGCCTGGTGCCCGCCAGCCACCGTCCCAACGCCGAAGAAGCTGCGCGCATCGAGCATGATGAATCGCTGGCCATTCAGATCTCTGGCCAGGCCGGCGACATTCTGGTGTTTGATGTCGACTTGCTGCATGCCGCCAGCCTCAACCCCAGCGGCGCACGCCGCCGCAGCCTGCTGATCAACTATGCCGCCGAGGTGCTGTATGACGCGCACCAGCAAACGGCAGCGCTGCGCCAGGTGCGCATGGATACCAGCGCCCGTTTTGAGCCCGGCGATTTTGTTCCGGCAACTGGCTGATGCCAGCTTGATGCCCGCTGGATGCCCGGCGGGACCCAAACAGCGCCAGCAGCGTTACAGTGGCGCGCCGCCTGTGCTGCCCGGCTCGCCTTCTGCATCTTTCGCATCTTTGGCAATGTGCGGCGCATGCCAGCCCATCTTTTGCGAGATCGCCGCACTGGCGGTTTTCAGCAAGCTGCGGTAGTAGTGCGGCGTGTCCGCGCCGCAGCGCATGATCGGGAAGGACACCGACAGCGCGGCAATCACGTGGCCAAAGCGGTCAAACACAGGCACCGCGATACAGCGCAGACCGGGTTCGGCCTCTTCATCGTCCTCGGCCACCTCCTGGGCACGCACGCGGGGCAGGATGTCCATCACGGCATCGACAGAGCTCAGGGTACGGGGCGTGAACAGCTTGAGCGGCTGTGACGACAGCAGGCTGTGCGCCTGCTCCGCAGGCATGAAGGCCAGCAGCACCTTGCCAATGGCGGTGCTGTGCAAGGGCTTGCGCCGGCCAATGCGCGACTGCATGCGCAGCCCAAAATCCGATTCGATCTTGTGGATGTAGATGATCGCGTCTTCATCGAGCGCACCCAGGTGGATGGTCTCGCGGGTCAGCGCGCCCAGGCGGCGCATTTCCTCGTCGGCCTCGCGCACGAGGTCGGTGTTCTCCAGCGCCTTGCCGCCCAGTTCGAACAACCGCAAGGTGGCGCGGTACAGCTCCGATTCGCCATCCTGCGCCACATAGCCCAGGGCCTTGAGGGTTTGCAGCAGGCGGTGCACCGATGACTTGGACAGCGACAGCTGCTGGGCCAGCGCGGTCACGCTGACATCACGCTGGTTGCCCAGGCATTCCAGAATGGCAAAGGCTTTTTCCACCGCGGCGACGGTGTCGGTCTTGTCCAGGGCTGCGGGGCTCTCGCTCATCGGTCCGTCCTTCTGTGTTGGGCTGTGGTGGATGGCCTTGATTATCGGGCCAGCCAGCCGCCATCGACGGCCAAGGTATGGCCATGCACATAATCGGCCGCGCTGGAGGCCAGAAATACCGCCGCGCCCCCCAGGTCCGCCGGCTGCCCCCAGCGCCCGGCCGGTATGCGCTGCAGGATCTCGCCCGCGCGGCCTGCGTCCTGGCGCAGCGCCTCGGTGTTGTTGGTCTCGATATAGCCGGGCGCAATCGCATTCACATTGATGCCCTTGGCGGCCCATTCATTGGCCATCAGGCGCGTAAGGCCCAGCACGCCGCTCTTGGCTGCCGTATAGGAAGGCACCCGCACCCCTCCCTGGAACGACAGCAGCGATGCGATATGGATGATCTTGCCGCCGCGCCACTGCGCGCCCTGCTGCGCGGCGCAGTCCAGCATATGGCGCGCCACGGCCTGCGACAGAAAGAACAGGCTCTTGAGGTTGGTGTTCATCACCGCATCCCAGTCCGCTTCGCTGAAGTCCAGCGCATCTGCACGGCGAATGATGCCGGCATTGTTCACCAGGATATCCACCTGGCCAGCCGCTGCCAGCACCTGGGCCAGGACATCGGCCATCGCCTCCGTGCGCGACAGGTCGGCCTGTATCGGCACAAACCGGCGCCCCAGCGCCTGCACCTGCGCGGCCGTCTGGCTGGCATCGCTGCGGTTGAGCCCGACGATCTCGGCCCCCGCCTGCGCCAGCGCCACCGCAATGCCCGCGCCAATGCCGGTATTGCAGCCGGTCACCAGCGCCACCCTTCCTTGCAGATCAAACGGATGACGGGGGCTGGACGGGGCCAGGGCAGGCGCATGGGAGATGGAGGAATGGGACATGGACCGTAGGAGGGGCGGGATCAAAAACAGCCAGCGCTAGGACCGGCCAGCCAAGAGATATGGCAACTATTGGAACACACTCTTTATTTTTCAGAACAATGTTCCGTAAATTTTTATGAACGGAATTGGACAAAGGGTTTACCAGCTATTTTCCAGTTTTAAATTTATGGAACACTGTCCCGGTTGTTTCGGTAGTCATCGGACAACACCTCTACAAGCGATAACAAATTCACCACCAAAGTGTGAGGAGCGAGACATGGAAATCCAGAAAACCATTGAGCGTGTGCCCGGCGGGCTCATGCTGATTCCGCTGCTGCTGGGCGCCTGCGTGCACACCTTTGCACCAGATGCCGGCAAGTACTTCGGCTCGTTCACGAACGGGCTGATGACCGGCACCGTGCCCATTCTGGCGGTCTGGTTCTTTTGCATGGGGGCGACGATCAACCTCAAGGCGACGGGCGTGGTGCTGAAAAAATCCGGCACCCTGGTCGTCACGAAGATCCTGGTGGCCTGGATCGTGGCCATGGTGGCCACGCGCTTCTTGCCGCCAGGCGGCATCCAGACGGGGCTGTTCACCGGCCTGTCGGTGCTGGCCCTGGTCACCGCGATGGACATGACCAATGGCGGCCTGTATGCCGCACTGATGCAGCAGTACGGCACGCAAGAGGAGGCAGGCGCCTTTGTGCTCACCTCCATCGAGTCGGGCCCGCTGGTCAGCATGCTGATCCTGGGCGCCACCGGCGTGGCGGTGTTTGAGCCGCGCTTGTTTGCCGGCGCCGTGCTGCCGTTTCTGATCGGCTTTGCACTGGGCAACCTGGATGCGAACCTGCGTGAGTTCTTTGGCCGCTGTGTGCACCCGCTGATCCCCTTCTTCGGCTTTGCGCTGGGCTGCTCGATCGACCTGGGCGTCATCGCCAAGAGCGGCTTTACCGGCGTCTTTGTGGGGGTGGCGGTCATCATCGTCACTGGCATTCCGCTGATCCTGGCGGACAAGTTCATCGGCGGCGGCAATGGCACGGCCGGACTGGCTGCCTCATCCACGGCGGGTGCGGCTGTCGCCAATCCGCAAATCATCGGCACCATGGTGCCCGAGCTCAAGTCCATGGCCGATTCGGCCACGGCGATCACCGCCACCGCCTGCCTGCTGACCGCGATCCTGGTGCCCATCCTCACGGCCATGTGGGCGCGCAAGCATGGCCGCCGCCAACAGGTATCCGCTACCGCACCTAGCCCGGTAACCAGCGCGGCTGGCAGCCCGCCCAAGCTGGCCCAGGACGGCCACTTCTAAACCCGCAGCGCTTTCATCCCCTGCCCTGCTGCGCTGACCTGCGGCGCAGCCGGGCCTTTTGATAGTTTTGACAGGACTGACTCCATGACCCATTCTTCCGTTTCTCCCGGCCGCCTGGCAGGCAAGGTGGCCCTGGTGACCGCAGCGGCGCAAGGCATTGGCCGCGCCAGCGCCGAACGGCTGGCAGCCGAAGGCGCCCGCGTGATTGCCACCGACTTGCACATCGGCCCGCTCGCAGGCTCCGGCCTGGATGCGCGCCAGCTCGACGTGCGCGACAGCGCCCAGATCCAGACCCTGGCCGAGGTGCTTGGCCCCATCGACATCCTCTTCAACTGCGCAGGCTTTGTGCATGCCGGCAGCGTGCTCGAATGCAGCGAGGAGGACTGGGACTTCGCGTTTGACCTCAATGTCAAAGCCATGTACCGCAGCATCCGCGCCTTTTTGCCGGGCATGCTGCAGCGGGGCCAGGGCAGCATCATCAATATGTCGTCGGCCGCCTCCAGCATCAAGGGCGTGCCC
>Ga0308165_1001825_pt1 | contig 28080 bp, 36 predicted proteins | sample PhyWR2_FD_201032 | JGI IMG/M metagenome (GOLD analysis project Ga0308165, IMG submission 201032) | Phyllosphere microbial communities from UC Gill Tract Community Farm, Albany, California, United States - DLSLW.R2 | ecosystem: Host-associated > Plants > Phyllosphere > Unclassified | place: USA... | reverse complement strand
GAGAGAGGTGAAAAGGCACAAACGTCAGATATCATCTCCCCCTCACATCATGACAATGCCAGAGAACCCCGGAATAAGGTCACTGCACTTGAGAGGGCTTCAGACAAAAAGAACCCCAGCAAGAATATAGTGATTCTAAAAATGCCACCAAAGGTTATTGCTATATAAATCAATAAATTATGTTGTAATGTGGTTTTTTTACTTGCGGATTACTGTACATTATCACAGTATTAACAATCATTTTTGACGGGTCAGGATCCCCTGCAGGACCCCCTGAGCATCCCAATCAAACAGGGCTGATTCTATGGCTTACTACGTTATTGAAAAAAGAAAGACGTCTAAGGGTGAGTTTCGTTATCGCTGTACTGTAGCAGTAAAAAACGAAGGGGTAGTAGTTCACCGTGAAAGAGAGACTTTCTCCAAGCAGTCTGAGGCAAAATCATGGGGTGTCATCAGGGTTGCCGACATCGAAAAGAACGGCATACCTGTTGAGAATAAAAAGAATAGCGCCCTCTTTGGCGATTTGCTGAAGATGTATATCAGCCACCCCAGCATAACTTATAGTGCAAGCAAGGCCTCATCCTTAAGCCTAATTAGTCGCTGCGAAATTTGCAGCGTACCTCTCAAAGACTTCAGCTCAAACACTTTCATAAATCACGCCAAGCTGAGGGCTGACCAAGGTGCCGGGCCTTCCACCATTAGAAACGATATCACCTTTATCGGTGCTGTCCTGGCTTCGGCATCGCCTATGTTTAACATAGCATTTGATATGGAGTGTTATCGTTCTGCCAAATATCAGATGAGCAAATTAGGGATGATCGCTCATTCTCAAAAAAGAAGCCGGCGACCTACCAAAGATGAAACGGATGCCCTTCTGGTTGCACTTGAAGAGCGGTCGCGTCATTCATACAAAAAAATTCCATTTCACCGCATTTTTCTTTTTTCGATATTGTCTTGCATGAGGATTGGCGAGGTAACTCGCTTGAGGTGGGATGATATCGATCATCAGCAGAAAGCCATACTGGTTCGCGATCGTAAGCACCCACGTAAAAAGATGGGTAATCACATGTACGTCGCGCTGCTTGGTGATGCCTGGGACATAGTCATGATGCAGCCTAAAACCAGCGATCTGATTTTTCCCTACAGGCACAAAAGGATTTCAATCGTGTTTGGTGAAGAAAGGAACAAGTTAGGCATTGAAGACCTTCGATACCATGACCTGCGCAGAGAGGGAGCCAGTAGGCTTTTTGAGGCGGGATTTGTGATCGAGGAGGTAGCCCAAGTAACAGGACACCGTTCGCTTAAGACATTGTGGCAAATATATACAGAGCTTTATCCCCGCTCCCTGCATGACCGATTCAAAGAGTTGAAGGATAAAAGAAGCGACCTCATTACTGACCTTGATAAAACACCCGTGAACGCGAGTGTTAAGTAAGTAACGCCCGGAAGGTGCCGGGCGGAAAATCATAAGCAGGTTTTGATTGCAGCCTTACGTTTTTCTATGCCACTTGTGACGTCCAGAGCGCCACGAAGAGAGTAAAAGTTTATCCGCGTCACCTCGCCATCTGCAAATACATCTGCGTTATCTGCTCCAGAAAATACGCTGTAATACTTACCTGTTTTCTGAGGAATAATTTGGTACATAAGTGGATTTTTCTGCCATGCAGCTAAAATGCACTCTTGAGTCTCTTCTGGGGTTTTTGCCGTCGTATATGACGCTAAAACCTCTTGATCCTCACGATAATTATATGGGTTAGTGCATCCCACTAACCCCAGAGCTATCAGCGCGACGGCTAAACTTTTCATCAATTAGTCCTTTCATTTTTACTTGAACCAATGCTAACAGAGATGCATCACGAGGGGACATAATCGATAAGGGTATAACTTAAATCGTGGGACGGTATTGCTCATAGACAGAAACTATCTCCGCCGTGACTTTCCCCAGCACGATAATCCCTTCCATGCCCTCTCCGTCGATCGTCTCGCCATCCGAGGTGATAATTCCTGTTTTGAACAATCTCCCCAGCTGCGAATAGTCTCCGAGCTGGAATGCGACCTTGTCGCCTATCTTGCCGTGAACCGTTCTGTCAACAATCGCGAAGCCGGCCGGCGTTTCGATCATCAGCATGTGAGTCGGATGCGGCATTAGAAGTTTGTTCAGGTCGATACGGCCTTCAACATAGTCAGACGCCGGTGATGGGAAGCCCATATCATATTCCCCCGTTCGGGTTGAACTGACGGTAGGTCTTAGCCTCACCCTCCTTCGTTGAGGCATCGCGGAACGTAGCCGTGTTTGCCTTTATCCACTGGTTAGCTTCCCGCAGGCTGAAATGCCAGTTAACCAGCTCCAGCTGGCGTACAAAATCCTGAGTCGTGACGATGACGCCCAGCCCCGGCTCTCGCCTCATGGCAGCCATGAATGCCGCCTTAATGTCACCTTCTCTCGCCATCATAAATCCTCCTCTAATAAATACTGTATGGATAAACAGTAATATTAATCGGTAGGATTGATCAACTCGGACCAGTTCATAGATTTGTAAAGGGTATGAGCAGAAAGGGAATTTTGGTTGGCGGCATTGGCTTGGCGTGACTAACCTCAAATTACCCACCCCGTAGTCTGCTCAGAGAGGCACGGCTGAGTCATTGCCCGGTCGCCGGGCTTTTTTATGCATCTAAACCGTCTATTGCTTTTAATCTTTCCTGAAGCTCGCCGATAGCGGTATCTCTCATATTTACTGCCGCCTCAAGTGATTCTATTTTTCCCATTAGAGCAAGGATTGCTTCATGATGGAGACCTGCTGCTACACCTGTCGTGTCAGGAGCCAACGTATCTTCGACTACTGTGCCATCTTTTAAAGTGGTGTCTCCAAGGTTCATGACACTTTCAGGGAAAACCTGTTGAACCTGTTGTGCCAGAAAACCAATGCCACTGGCCTTAATGTCCTTTCTAATCCACGTATAACCACGGATTAGTTTCATTTTATCCAGTGGGTCCTGAATAATCTCTTTGTTGTCCTTAATCCTTTCATCAGATGCAGTTGTCCAGCCTGATGGGGCGATACCGTACCCGGCGTTGTTCATCCTGAAGTTAGTCGCAGTACCACCTATAAGAAGCGTAAAAAGGATATTCTCATCTACACCACTGTTCAGGTAATACTGCATTGTTGCCGACCGGGCGTTACCTGTTCCTATCTGAAGTGAAGACCGGACCGCCCCGCCATAGATGAGCCCGCCAGTAGCGCCAGCCACCCATGCATTAGCCATAACAGACCCAGCATATAGTGAAACCCACCCAGGATTAGTGCTGGTAGACACAGCAGCATCGGTCGAGCGAAAATCGACGCGAGAATAAGCTTTTACCTTAAACTCACTAAACGTGTTGCCTATGTTAAGAACACCATTGGTGTAGTCATAGCTAAGGAAACCTAATTGCTGAGAGGAGTTAGCAGGGTTTTCATAGCTAACAGAGCCGCCTTTCTTCAGCGCGATAGTACCTGAAATACCACTCAACGATGTTATGTCTGAGTTTGCGCCGTTGCCTGCTTTTGAGGTTAAAGAGTTACTCAGCGTGCTCCATGCAGGTCCGGTGTACTGACTTCCATCAGGCAGGGTGACGGTTATGTTGCCGCTACCATAATAAACCTGTTGCCAGTTAGCCTTGTCCAGATTAAGCTCGCGAATGGCTTTGGCAACATCGGCGGCCACCTGTGCAGTAATCCCAACAAGTGCCGCATTCGGGACTGCTGTCCATGCCACGCCAGATGAGTTAGGTCCGTTGTACGCCGTAATTAGGGTCAAGCCTGTTGCTGAGTTGACCGACTGAACGCCGAGCGTATAAGTAATCCCGCCAACAACCGCAACAATAAAATCGTTCGCTTTAAGCTCAGTTGTGAAGCTGGTCCCCGAGCCTGTCACAGCTGTTGAGTTATTGGTTAATGCAATAGTGCCTGCTGGCATAGCTTTCTCCGGGCAATAAAAAACCCGGCGCGGTGGCCGGGCTCATTGATTTGAGTTATTTACTATTTGTCGCAGGTGCTTCCGGTGAAGTTTGATTTCGATACCCACTGCCAACCGAATGGATTTCCTGCGTAATACTTAGTCTGGTTTGCCACTTTTTTGACGCCATAAATCGGCACCGCCACATCCTGACCGCCTACCCGCGCCGTTGCTGAACATTGTTGCGGCGGCAATGACTGGCATCCAGCGAGAGTGGAAAGAACTAGACATAAGAGAATTTTTTTCATTTCATCATCCTTGTAAAATTTTATCTCTTATACCTAGGACACGAAAATTCATCAACATCATTTATCAATCATAATGATCGAAAATCTCAATACCTCAAAACATTCACAGCTACCAGTCGGTTTCGGTAATTGGTAAGAGTACCAGTACCGCCCCCGCCAGTATTAATATTGCCTATATAGCCACTGGTGATTTGCGTGGTGCTGCCGTTGAACCTTGCGCTGCTTGCATATTGAGCGACTACTGGGTATACCTGCCCTCCCTGACTCACTGTGCCGGTATAATTTCCAGTATAAGCCGGGGCGACCGCCCACTCTCCGCTAATATTAAAATTGGCGTTGAGGCCAGATCCTGCGTCAGATGCTTCATCTCCAAGTTTTTGGACATCACGGAGAACCTTAGTCTCATTGGTAAGAATGCACCTGCCCTGCGCATCATTTATCTGAATTCCCCATGCAGGAATTGGCTGAAACTGGTACCCGAAAATATAAACATTGACTGTTCTTGCCGCGCCAGCGCAGCGTAAGCTCCAGACCCCACCAGATAACTCCAGCGCTTCACACGTGCTTTGTGCGTTGCCCTGAGCGCCATTACTGTTGACAAAAACAAACCTGATGACCCCGTCATTGTTAAATAAATTTATAACGGCTCCCGACCCTGACGCCGCAGGTACACTAAGTCCGCGCTTTTCAAGAAGGGTTAATGGCATTGTTTCGCCAATATAAAATGGCACGCCTGCTGAGTCTGTCAGCATTGCTCCGTAGGACATATTACCTCACGAACACCAATATATTGCCCGGCACGTTGGGAAAGGTGCCTGCCGAGTAATCCGAACCAGATACCTGACCTACTACAATGTTTGAACCGCTGACATATATCTTCTTTCTGCCATTACCACTCCTGTCGCCGCTGGCCTGAAAAAGATAATCAAGGGAATAACCGGCAGGTAATGAGAATCCCTGATTGTAATTACTGGTGGCGTCAATAGGCATAACGCCGAGCGCGTTTATCTTAACGAGCCCGGTATTATTATCGACGCCGCTGGCATCCCATGTTCCGAAGCCATATGCCATTAGCTGAGTTTCCCCATTCTGACGCGCAATACGCCACTTCCGTCGTAAACGCTTATCTGGTTATTCGTTTGCACCATTCGTCCGTTGCCAGGCTCATAGCCGTTGTTCTCAAAGGTTCCGTCTTTACTGAGCCTCCACCCCGTAGCGCCAGCAACGTAGTTTGTGGACTCGATATAGGCGGCAATCATTGCACTCGTAATAGTTGCTTCACCGATGAACGCCTGATTGATGATTGTCTGGCCGTTCTGAATGGCAAAGAAAGTTTTCGGGGTCGCTCCAACCTGTGACATCACAGCAAACCGATCAGCGAGGAACAGCACCTGCGTCTGCATACCAGCAGGGCTGTTTTCAACACCAATACCCATCCCTGCAGCGTACTGACGCCCGTTACTGTCTACGGCCACTTTTACAGAATACTGTGCTGACAGCTTGCCGTTGGTATCGGCCAGCGCGGTTGACGTCTGCTGAACTGCTGCAGTGTTCTGGTCCACTGTGGCCTGCACCTGTTCAAACTTCTGCGCATAAGCCTGATCGTTCGTTGCTATGGTCTGCTTCACAGTAAGAATGTCAGCACGGTTTTTACCGGACTCTGCCATCTGATGATCAACTGTCGCATCCAGGTTGAGAGCATTTTGCAGCATGGCATCGATATTGGTATCGACTTTGGCAATGAGCTGCTTACCGGCATCCGTTTTCAGAACCTGCTCTGTGATGTCGCCCAGTAACGCGGTCGCATCAACGCTGCTGGCACCTTCGACAAACTTCGTCCAGTCGCCTGTATTGCCTATACGGTCCACCAGCCGGGCGCGATACCAGCGGCGAACGCCAGCGGGCATAGGGCCGTGCTGATAGCTGACGCCGGGATAAGGCACATAAGCCAGGAACTGTGGATTCTGCCCGTCTGCCGTTGTGGCCACCTGTATCTCTGTGTAAGAGGTATCACCGGAACCATCAGGAAACGCCCACGTTACATCGATTGCCCAGACCACATTGTCAGTAGCACGGAGGTTAACCGGCGTGCCAGGCTTACCTGCCTTGCCACTGAGTGAGGTTGAGTCGGCGTATCCCCACGGAGAAGAAACCTCTGCCGCGTTAACGGCACGCACCCGGACATCATAGACCCCGGTGTAAATACCCTGAATACTGAAGCCCTGTGCGCTGGTCACTGCAACGTTAATCCAGTCGCCTTTATCCTTACGCCACTGAGCCACGTAGCTGATTGCACCCTCAACACGGTCCCACGTTACCTGCATTGATGAAACAGACAACCCCTGCTCAACAAAGCTGACTTCGCTGATTTTGATGTTGGCCGGTGCCTTAAGCACGCTGATGGGCGTGACCGTGATTGGCGCGGGCTCAATGCGCACGCCATCATCAATATAGCGGTACTTGTTCGGATCGTGCTGTACGCCGGTAATGGTAAACGTGCCGTCATCATTCCCGGCTACTGAGGTGACGCGGAAATACTGAATTGCCAGATTATCGCTGTCGATGGCCCAGACTGCGCCCGACACCGGCGTAATGCGAAAAGCGGTATTCACACTGACGGTTTTCTTATCGGCGCTGATGCTGCCAATTGTGCGTGTCTGCGCGGTACCGTCCGGCAGGTTGACCACCAGTCGGTCACCTGCAGCGTAATCAACAGCACGGTCCAGCGTGATGCGCAGGCCGTTAACCGTGCTGATGCGACCGCCGTTCTGCTTGCCACTGCGGAACGGGTCAGCCACTCCGATGATTTCAGCAGGGATCGGAATGTAACCATCCAGACCGACGCCGAATGAAACGGTGCCATCTTTAGCATTCGACAGAATGGCCCAGCGTCCGCGCCGGTGTGCCTCGCTCTGCGACGTACAGCCAATGGCCGTCAGGCTCATCTCGCGAACGCCGTAGCGCTGAACAAGGTCTGAATCATATACGCCCTCAACGGTGTCCGAATAATGATTAACCGGATCGGACCAGCTTGACTGACAGGACGTGTAGCGGTTTTTATAGCTGCCGCCAGCATAAGTGAACAGGCCGTCAATGACGTTCGCCGCGTGGTAGACGAAATCAACATCAACGTTACCGTCTGAATCGACCTGCGGCACGTCTGCATTCACGAAAATCTGGCTGTTACCCCAGAACGTGATGCCACGGAATATCGCCGCAATGTCCTTCAGGACCGTATACGCATCCTGCTGATTCTGGATGAAAACATTACAGGTAAAACGCGGCTCCGTTCCGCCTGCGCCGTCTGACACCATCTGATCGCAGTACTGCGAAATGCTGTAAAGCTCCCACTTGTCGATCATGGTGGCATCAACACGAGTACCCATGCCGAAGATTTTATCCAGCACCAGGTCATAGAAAATCCACGCTGGATTGTCCGTATAGGCGTATTTGAAATCACCCTGCCATGTACCGGCATACGTGCGTGAAACTGGATCATAGGTCGTTGGAACCCGTACCAGACGCCCTTTTGGCTTGCAGGTGACTTTTGGTGCCTGGCCGCTGAACTGGCTGGCATCAACCTCGATGTACAGCACCGCGGTATTGGGATAACGAAGTTTGCTGTCGATGACCTCTGCAAAAGAAAACACCTTGAAGGCGTTTACCAGCTTTGAGGATGTTGAGTCAGCAGTGATGCGGCGAACCCGGATTGACCAGCCAGATGTTGCTTTGGGTAAATCGATACGGTGATCGCGCTGGTATTCAGATGTGGTTTTCCCATTGAAGCTGCCATTAACGACCGTGGTCCATGAACTGCCGTCTGTTGAGAGGTCAATAGCGTACTGCGTGACGGTGCCAACCATGTCGCCATTATCTTTATACTGATACTGCACCGGCAGGCTCAGCTTGATGCGAACAGCATCGAGTGTCAGATTGGTAAACTGACGCGTCCAGGCGACGGCCTGCGTGACAGCAACGCCCACTGACAGTTCGTTATCGACCTCCGGCATACCCTGAATGTAGGTCTGGTCCTGCGTTCCCCTTCGCCAGTCCCACACGACGCCGGTAAAGTTATAGGTGCCGTCTTCGTTCGCCAGCTGTGTATCGTTCAGGTAAATCTGCTGAGCGGTTAAATCGCCCTGAATCTCACCTTCAGAGATAGCCAGCAGCATTTTCAGTTTGGCGATAGACAGCAGATCATCCGCCTGCTCTACCGGCGTATGGGCACTGCCTCCACCGCCTTTACTGCCTGATATCGAATAATTAATAAGTTTGTGCATAGCGATATAAATCCATAAAAAAATAAAGTCACCTAAAAAAATGCCGATATTCGATTGCGACTAAACTCAGGAGGAAACATGGAAAATAAGTTCACTACTGCTAAAGATTTTAATGATGATGGCTTTTGGTCTAAAACCGTGAAGTATGCGAAAAAGGCAGGTAGCGGAGTAATAGAGAAATCACTTTGGCTTTACTATGCAGCTCAACGACCTGATACGCCAATTTGGGCTAAAACAACAATTTACGGAGCCCTTGCATATTTCGTTTTGCCTATCGACGCCGTACCAGACGCATTACCTGCAATAGGATATTCAGATGATTTAGGTGTGCTTGCCGGTGCGTTAGCTGCCGTGACTATGTACATTGACGATGATGTCAAAGAGCAGGCTCAGGATAAAATGGACGACTGGTTTGAATGAATTTTATTGCTGATCGCTGGTAAAACTTCCGGCGCTGATTATAGCGCCGCCTATTTCCCGTGTTCCGTATAGCACCGGCACCGGATATCCCATTGCGACTGTGTTGACCGGCGCACCGAACGCGTAGTTCGGCTTATTGTCCGTGCTGGAAGATGCACCCACGTTAAGCTTGGGCTGCGGCGTCAGCATCTGCACAACCCCACCCAGCAGCATACTGATACCAATACTGGTCAGTGCTGTGGTTGCCAGTCCAACTGCGGTCGTGGTTCCGATAGCCGCGCCGTATGCAGCCAGTGACGCGCCCGCCGTGAAGAACGCGGCCACAATCGCGACGGCACCGATGATGATCTGCAGCGTACCGCCCCGCTTTGAACCCTCCAGAACCGGCTCCATCTGAAACTCAGTTGCCGCTGAGGACATGTCGAACTCCTGCAGGCCGATGTTGTCTTTGCCGCTGAAGAAGGCGAACCGGATGCCGTTGAGGTGGGCATTTGACACAAACTTTTTAAAGCCCGGTACCTGTGAGCACATCGCACGCAAAAGCTCGCGCAAATCAGTAACGTGGAACTGGTGAACCGGTCCAAACATTTTTGCCATCCGGCCTTTGAGTCGCATGGTTTTAAGCATCCATCAGCTCCTTTCTGCGCACGATGCGAACGGTACGGTTGCGCCAGTATTCGCCATAAGGCACCCGTGTAGACAGGCTCCCGGCGTTATGATGAAGAATGATATTGTTGCCCAGATAGATTGCGGCATGGTTTGTTACCGGGGCGCTGATGCGCATCATGATCATGTCGCCCTCTCGCATTTCTGCTGGCTCAAACTCCACGAACCCTTCTGATTTCCAGTTATCGTCATAAAGGTTTTCTTTGCCGTCCACCCACCACTCATAGTCAACAGACCAGTTTTTCAGGGTGATGCCGTGCTCACGCTGGTACCAGTCCATGATGAGTGTCCAGCAGTCATTGCTGCCAATCAGCCAGGGTCGGCCCGTGTAGTCGCGGTCAGTGCGCGGGCTGATAGTGCAGAAGTCGCCATCCGGCCACGACATGATGCCCCACTCCACGCCGGAAAAGTCGCACTGGACCCTGTCATGTTCTGACGGAATGAGCTGAGGCACGTCCGGGTGTGAATGGATAACCATCAGGATGTCGCCCTGTGCTTCCGCTGCCCGCTTATCCTCCGGCGACAGCGTGAAGTGCTCTGCCGGCGCGTCTGCGATATTCCGGCAGGGGATGTAGTTCTGGGTCCGGCCTGACTGGATGACCAGACCGCATGCCTCGTTCGGGTATTCGGCGGCCACGTGATCGCGTATTTTCTCAAGAATCTTTTTGCGCATCGTTATTTCCCCTGCAGGTTTGCAGCCGGGAACCCGCCGAACGGCAGTGGCTGGTCATCGCCAAAGCGTGCTTTGCAGTCAGCCATGCGCCCGCCGCAGACATCTTTTGACGGGTCGCTGGTCGCCGTGCCGTCCTTGGTAAAATACCGGCTTCCTGCGTAATCGCAGCCCGTGCCGGTGCGGTACCATCCGCGCATGCACCAAGTACAGACCGGCGTTATCTGGCGTGATGGCAGCTGCAGGCTCTGGATATCAAAGGGGGAGCAGAGCTCGAAATCCACCTGAGCGCGTGTCTCGGAGGTTTTCGCATTTACGTAAAACAGCTGAACGCGCTCTTCCTGTGGATTTGCGTTTGGGTTGCCCGCCGTCCAGTTTGCCGCATCGAGATACTTTGCCAGCGTGGTGTGGATGCGCACCTTCGCCTTTACCATGTCGTCGAACTGCAGGCAGAGCGCCGTGACATAGTTACCCACGTTGCCGACTGAAAGCTTTGGCGTCGGCTGTGAACCGGTACTGCTCATCTCCATGCCGGTCAGCTCATACGGATGCGGGTCGTACTCATTACCCTGCCAGATGATTGACGGAAGGTTTTCCGCTGCAAAAGACTGCCAGCCCTCGGTCGGAAGGTTATATGCATGGAAGCGCAACACGGTATCCAGCCCGAAAGCTGTACCGTCAATCTCTATCAGCTGGACCAGACTCCCCGGCTCCAGCGCCTGAATGTCCTGGTTAAAACTCATTTTTCACCCAATAAAAAAGGGCGCATCAGCGCCCTGTTGTTATCGTGACATGTCACGGTACGAAAGCCTGCTCAAAGGTAAAGCTAATTTCTACGAAATTGCCATTGATGAAGGCGGGCCGGATCGAGTCCGACTTAACGCGGTAAAGCTTTTTCTCTCCCCACGGATTGACCCACCAGCAGGAAACAGTGACGTGTGCTTTGAGAAAAGCCCTTACGGTCGCCATTTCTGCTTTGCTGCCGCTGCAGGTTATCGGCCATGACTCGCGCTGATCGTTAATCCCGACACCGGCCACCTGCTTATATCCGTCACCGAACTGGGCCTGAAGCGTGGCAACGTTGACCTCCTCCGTCGCCCCCGTTCTGACGCACCAGTCAAAGGTATCAATCGCCATTTTTCACCCTGAATGTTATCCGCCGCGATAAAGTATGCCGCCAGGCAGTATTGCTTTCTTAAGTTCGGTAGACAGAACCGTCTGGATCATGCTCTGCAGCTGTCGGGCAGTATTAGCAGTGTTGGCACTGCTGGTTTCACCGGCTCCGCCGCCCTCGACCGTCACAGGTGCGCTGACAGAAATAGACGTGCCGCCAGTGCCACCGCCACTACCTATCGCACGCACACCAAGTGAGCCATCAGCTGCACGCGTCAACGGCATAATCGCTTCGGGACCCGCCTCGCCCATCAGACCAGCACCTTTAGCGAAGGCAAACAGCGTCGGAGAACTGACAACCGATCCGCTGTACTGGCTCAGGTCATGGGACTCATACACGCCCCCTTTGGCGTTAAGCGTCAGGTTGTTGTATGAACCGCTGCTGAATGAGTTATTCGCTGTGCCACCGCCAGCCGATGCCGCGCCAACCGCAGCGCCACCGACTGAACTGACAATGCCACTCACCAGATTAACCGCGGCCATCTGCAAAGCGACTTTAGCGATCATGCTGAGTACCGAAGAAGCCCAGTTTTTCCAGCTGGCCTTGTTACCCATCAGCATGGATGAAACGTTATCCAGAGCACTATCCATAGAGCTGCTGACGACGCTTGCCGCTGAAGCTGAATAGTTTGATGACGTATCCAGCCAGTTAGCCAGGCCGTCACTCACGCCGCCCATCCAGTCAGACTGCATGGCATCCATGCTTTTGTAATAGTCTTCCTGAATTTTCAGGCGGTCGCTCATGGCGCTGCCGATAGCGCTGGTTTCACGTTCATAAAGGGATTTGGTGATATCACCAGACTGATACTGCGTCTGCAGTTCACGCTGCTGATCGAGGTATTCCCGCTCAATGCTCAGGCGTTCCTTCATGCGCTGGCGCTCTTTGTCGCCCTGACCGGCCCCCTGAACGTCGATGTTCAGCGATGACTTTGCATTGCTGTTCTGCGCCTGCAGGTTTGCAACGAATGCCGCTATTTTGGCATTTTCCTCATTCGCCTTTTTGACCTCATTCAGCCGGTCAACTTCCTGCGCAAGAAATTCCAGACGCTTCTGCTGCGTGGCGTTAAGCCCCTGCAGTTTGCCGTCAGCAATATCAAACTGGAGCTTCTGTTGTTCGGTGACCACAGCCGTCTTTTTGCCGGTTGTGTCAATCAGCTCAATCTGGCGCATATAGCCACGCTCAGTAGCCTTGAAAGCAGACTCCAGCTTTGCAGCTGCAGTGTCTTTCTTCACCTTCGCCGGCTTGCCGTTTGTTTCTCCCTTATCAAGCCCGAAGTCCAGCAGTAGAGAAGCTGTTCCCGGTGTGACGTCAGGCGACACTTTGATGTCTTTAGGCTGCTTATTCAGCTCTGCCAGGCGTCCGGTAAGCGTGGCGATTTCGTCAGATACCGCTTTAACACTGTCGTCCTTGCCCATAATCCAGCCCAGAAAGGTCTGGCTGCCATCGTACATTCCGTTGCCGCGACCTTTTGTTGTGCTGTTCAGGTAGTCTATGCGGGCCTGAATCTGGTCAGGATTATCCATATCCACGCGATTACCCAGCGCGGCCATTCTGTTACCGGAGGCGGACGCCAGTTTACCTGCACCCGCCGCAGCCTTAATCAGCCATCCGGCAAGCTGAGCCACCTGGCTGACCAGGTCAGCGATGCCCTGCAGAACCTGTGGATCGGTCAGCACATCATGAATATCTGAGAGAGAGTTATTCAGCGGGCTGAGGTCAACGTGCGCCAGCCCGGCAGCGATCTCCATCTTCAGCCCTTTTACCTGCGCCTCCATATCCTGAAACAGGGTGTTGACCTTAATCAGATCATCAATGGATTGCGGGTCAGGCGCGACGCCATAATCTTTCGCCAGCTGAATGAACTGAGTCAGCTTTGCGTTGTTGTTGTCGAATAGAGGAAGAAGTTTTGAAAGGTCATTGCCCAGACTTTCAAGGATGGTGACCTTGCCTGCGTTGGTGCTGATTTTGCCCAGCGCCTCGCCAATCGCCAGTAACTGCTTGTCCGGTGATACCTTCGACAGCTTATCGGCAGACAGGCCAAGCGAGTTAAGTGCATCAACGGCCTCCCCTGACTTATTCAGAACCGCGTCACCGATTTTGTCGCTGAGGTCTTTAAAAATATCCGCCATGTTGTCGCCGGCGACACCGGCTTTCTCTGCCGCGAACTGCCAGGCAAGAAGCTCCTGAGTGGACATCTTCAGCGACTTAGCCCACTGGTCTGTGGCATTTACCTGTTCAGACGTTGATTTAAGCAAAGCGAAACCGGCTGTGCCTGCCGCGAGCGCTGCCGCCTGAACCGCGCCGCCTGCTGAGAGCAGTGCAGCTGAACTGGCAGCGGCGTCCTTCTGGACCTGCTTAGCCCACTTTTCAGAGGCACGCTCAGCCTTGTCCATACTTGAAACGAAGCCGCCCACTTTTGCAATCAGGTCAATCGTCAGCGTGCCAAGTGACTTACTGGCCATATCATCTCCAAAAAAAAACCCGCCGAAGCGGGTTTGACTAAGCATCAATCAGTTATTTATTTTTGGGACTCGCGTAACCTTCTAAGTCGAACTTAAACTGTTTAGCGCCTGCCTGATAAAACTCAGCTTCAATAATTACTTTTTTGTGGGAGCTAAGATTTTTGATAAATGATGAGGACTGATCGAAGAAAATCACGTCCGAATTGCCGTTACCAGATTCTGACATTGAGAACTTTTGAATTTTCTCACCATCAAACTTAACCGATACATGACAATCATTAAAAGAATTGCATGAAAATTGACCTTTACTGATTACCAGAAGTGCTTCACTTGGTTGTAGATCTTCTGGTTTCTGCCCTTCTTTCAGCTCCGTTTTTTTCGAACGTAAGACAATGGCCATTTTCGAGCCACCATTATATGGAAACTCAAACTCAACGGCGTTATCAGATTCAGTTTGAATGAATTTTTGCGCTGTTCCACGCATCTCATCGTTATTGTAAGTAGTAATCCAGTCAGCGGCAGCCGCTGAAAACGAACTCATCACAATCGCGGAGAAGATTGTTAACTTGATAGCCTTCATTTAGCAACCTCTTGTTTTATTACTACTTCCTGAGGTTTTAATTGCTGTATAGCACGGCAAATGCAATATGGAATAACAGCCCATGCCATTCCCATAGCTGCGCCTGCTGCTTGCTGAGGTGCACTATCAGCTGCAAAAACCATAATAACGCCTTGAATGAATCCAATCACTGAACAAACAATTGATGCTTTCCACATACCAATGTCCTTATTCCCAAAAGTTAGGAATAATCCTAAAGAAAATTTTGACATATGTGAAGCATTTATCATTCAGCATTTGCTGATTATCCGTTATCCCCAGCTGGTCATGGCTTCATTAAGTGAAATCGGCTCATCAGCAGCAGTGACTTTTGTGAAGTGCAGAGTGAAGTCGGTCGGACTGAACGGCGGTGTTTTCGCATCCCGGTTCACGTTAGCGATGATGCTTGCCACCACCCCTGCGCCCCACTCGGTACGCATCATGGGGTTCAGGCTTCCGTAGCGTTCCCGGTATTTTGCCCAGAGCTGCGACTCTTTGAAGGTGATCGTCTCACGCGCTTCGGCGATGGTGCGCCCGCCGATGCCGTTGAGGACGAGCTCGCACCAGAATTCGTCTTCGGCGCTGAGCTCGAAGTCTTTCCCAGGTCGTTAACTTCCTGAATGACCACCAGCAGCGCAATGGTCAGCGCACCGTCGAGAGAGCCCCGCTCCGGGTCAGCTTCGCCGGTGATGTCAGCCGGGGTGAAAACGGGCTTGCCGGACTCATCACAGATTGATGCTGCGATGCGGCCTGCCACACCATCCACTTTGCCGCCCATTGCCAGCACATCTGACGTTGCTGTGTGGTAGCCCATCGGACGCACATATACGGTCGCGGTAAACTCTTTGTCGCCCTGCTTCCAGCTGATTTCTTTTTCTACCGGGCGTCCGGTGAAAGCACCGGAGGATTTCAGTGAATCAAGCGTAAGTTTCATGCTTATCCTGCTATGTTTGGGGCCGAAGCCCCGGTTAATTACGAGCCGGACTCAGCCTTTGGAATCCATGCGCCCGCGCCGGAGCGCTGAATTGTTGCTGTGGTCTGAACCACCGTGTTCGCCTGAAAATCAAACGGGAAGTCAGCAACGTAGCCTTTGAAAACATACCAGGTGCGATCGTCAGGCAGGTTAAGCCCATCGACAGCGTTTGCTGCATTTGCTGCGGCCACGGTTGGTGCGGAATCGCCGTCAGACCAGCCGATTGCAAATACAAGGTCGGTCTGGTCCGAGTTTTCTGCCAGATTGCTCAGCATCAGATGGCTGGCGTTTTTGGGGTCAGCATTGAGCGTTGCCGACGCCTGAGCAGGTGTGCGCAGCCCTTTCTTATAGGTGCGCGTACTCTTCTCGCTCAGGCAGGTATCTTCAATCTGATCTGCCGGGCTGCTGCCCGGGTTGAATGCGGTAATGCATTCGATTTCACTCACCGTGTTATTTGCAAACACATAGAGCTGCGTGCCCTGCGTCAGTACAGACATAGTTATCTCCGGACATAAAAAAACCGGCATCTGCCGGTTGGTTAGTTGGTGAGGTGATTATCGAAGGACTATCCAGTCCACATCGAATGAGTAGCGGTAGCGTTTCGTTTCACTGTCGCGGGCCTGATCGCCCCACCGCGTGATGTGCGCGTGAGACTCAATGGCATCGCGCAGCGCAGCAGCCACAGCAATAGCCTCGTCAGGAGTATCCGCATAAACATCGACCTGTAGTGAGAACGCATCAGCATCAGGACGCTGACCGAGGTAGTTCTCAGGCTCGCCGCTGATGTTTTGCCACACTGCATAGGGATAAGTGACATCATCATCCTGAAGCCCGAAGGGATAAAGGCGCAGACGATCACCACCCAATAATGCGTTTACGACAGGGCTGGCGGCGCATACCGGGAAAATTGGCGCAATCATGACGATGACCCTTTCTTTTTGGCCCGGGCAATCGCACGATCCAGCGCTTTATCGTATTCATTGACGAACGTGCTGATGACCATATCCACACCGTTCTCAGCAGCTGGCCGCATAATTGGCTGAGCCCGCATTTTTTCCGTACCGAACTCCAGCAGTCGCCAGTGAGGAGTGGGTGCGTTAACAGCTTTGTCAGGGTGATTTTTCAGTACCGCACCATGAAGCACGCCTATTCGAAAGGCAAGATCGCCGGTTCGCCTGAATACACGGCCATTCCATCGCTGAGCTATGTTGTCGGCGATGCTCCGGCCGGTATGGATGTCATCCACGCGACGGGCATTGGCCTTCGCCCTGTCCACAATGACATTTCCTGCTTTGCGTAATGCGGCACGCCCGCCCTTTTTTTTCAGATCGTCGCTTATAGATTCAAGCCTGCCCAGCAACGCATCCAGACCTGTCAGGGAAAATTCCACACCATCAGCCATCGTTAACGCCCTCCGAACACGGCAATGTCAGGTAATCCCGGCCGCTTTCAGGGTCAGGAAGCACACCTTCAATGTTGAAAATTTTATTCCTGTATACGATGCGATGCTTTGAGGTGATGTCGCTGCGGTAACGGATCGTTAATCGCGTTGTCACCTCGGCCTGTGTAGCCTGCGCCGCAATAAACTCTCGGGCTGAAAGAGGTACAACGTCAGCCCACAGCTTTGTAATTTCCTGCCAGGAATTGACGGTTGCTCCGGTCGTAGGGTTCTGAGTTTTGACGGGCTTCTGAAGCGAGACGCGATGGCGCAATTTGCCAGCCTGCATGATTTACCCCTTTGGCTTTCCGTTGAGATAAGTGGCAACCGGCATATCATCCTGCACCTCATCAGCAAGAGACTGATAAAGCACCGCGGCTAAAGACTCGTTTGACTCAGCCAGGCGGCTTATTGCCGCTGTCTGGTCGGTCATCGCTTTTGTCTGAGCTGCCATCGCTTTCAGCAGTTCGCTTACCTGTTGCTCGTTCATAGGCAATTCTGGTCCATTTCTTTATCCAGTCACGGCGCGCCTGACAGCCACTGCATGCCATATATGTTCCCGCGCTCAGAGAATGGTTGGTTTACGTAGGGAATAGATGAGGCATGACACCGAGTAAGGTAACTCACCCTGTTTATACATGCCCTCTTCCTCACCGCCACGAACGCGATCAAGGATGCCGACTAAAATCAGCGTTGCCTGTTTTACCCGCTGTAGTTCTGGTGCGGACTCAATGACTTTACCATCTGTACCAATAACCCGGTCCCGGCTGCCCTGGATATAATCCAGCACGGCTGCGCTTGCAGAGTAGATTTTCAGCTGCAGATCGGAGTCACCGTCATCCGTGTCGATTCGCAGATGCTCTTTGGCTTCACTGAGCGTCACAAATTCCAGCATTACTTAGCCCTCGCATCACGACCGCGTTTCACGGCCAGCTTCCAGCCTTTTGAGCCATCTTCACCCGGCTTATCACCTGTTGCTTCATTGCAGTACCAGACCGAACCACCCCAGGTAACACTGTCGCCCGGAAAATATTTCTCGCCATCCTTGAAGATGTCCCGATAAATCATCACCGGCACGCTGAATATCTTCTCTGTTTTATCCCCACTGGATTTGATCGCAGTGACGGTGAAATTACGCTCATCAGACTGAGTTATATCGATATCGCTGATGCCATCGACCAGGCATTCCCACCCGTTCATGCCAGTGGTTTTCTGATAAGAACGCCACAGTCCGCCCTGATGGATGGCATAGGTACCGCGAGCATATGCCTTCTCAGGATTGATTGACGGCAGTATTTCGAGCTGCAGCGCGTCTTTACCATCTTCGCCAGGCTCACCATCCTCCGGCTTTGGCATTTCCGCTACGGCATCCTTCACCATCTGCGCGATATCCGGCAGTGGTTCTGGCTGCGGAACCTTGATAGCGGAGACAGCCCGCTGAATCATGCTTTCAATATCAGGCAGGACAGGAGAATCCGGCACCGGAATTTCAGCCACCGCATCTTTAACCATCTGCGCGATATCCGGCAGTGGTTCTGGCTGCGGAACCTTGATAGCGGAGACAGCCCGCTGAATCATGCTTTCAATATCAGGCAGGACAGGAGAATCCGGCACCGGAATTTCAGCCACGGCATCTTTAACCATCTGAGCGATATCCGGCAGCACTGGTGCAGCAGGGATAGTAATCTGCGCAATCACCGAAGCGGCAATCGCCTGTTCATCCGGTGCTGACAGCTCGCTTTTTTCCACCAGAGCTCTGAGCCTGTTGATTTCATCAGACTGTTGCGACAACGCAGTTTCATAGCGTGTGTGAATTGCTGACAGCTGCTCTTTCACTCCCTCACTGACAGCCTTCAGCAGTGACATGTCACGTTCATTCATGGGTTAGCAGTCCTTTCAGCATGGCTTTGACCATGAAATGCTCATGCTCTGTCAGAGCCTTGCTGCTTTCATCGTCAACAGTTGGCAGCGGCGTGGAGGCCGCTTCAGATTTTGATTGAGTGCCGAACGGATCGTCGCTGGCATCCCTTTTAGCCAGGGCTGACAGCGCATAGTTCTGCTGCTGCAGGTATGGCGTGTCTCCGCCTTCAACAGGCGGCATGTTTTCACTTTTGCGCGCCTGATTAGGCGTAAGGAAACCGGCACCAATACCTTCACTGTAAGTCTTATAGCGGCCTTCAGTGTCCATACGGATTAGCGTATTGAGGTCAAACTCAACACCAGTCTGCGCATCCAGATCGAAAGCTTCATCAAGCAGAAGCTCAATGCCTTCAATATGCGTCTGAAGACACTGCGAGTAATAACCCTGATCAAGAGCCTCTATGTTGTTATAAGAAGGCGTAGAGGCGGTGTTGACCTTGTAAATCGGAACGTGGAACGTTGAGCAGATAATTTCGGCTGTCAGCTTCAGTTGCTCAACCATCTGCGCATCAACCGCTGTCATTGCAATAGCTGCAAATGAAGCGCCATCAGCGAGTAAACCTGTCTTACCTGCGTTAGCGCCGGAATAACCTTCATCCCAGCTCTGTTTTATCTCCCGCGCTTTGTCCTGATCTACCGCACCCGGCACGGTAATCACACCTCCGGGCTTGCCACCATTTTTGAAATGATTGGCTGAATTGGTCAGGATGGCATCACCCTGCATTGCGGTGAGCCCGCAAGCATAGATAGGTGAAAGCCCACACAGGGGATGGAAAAAGCAGTTGAACCGATCGTGAATCATCTCACGGGCTGGAACCATGACCTGCTGTTTAAGGCCATGAACGTTGTCAGGCCGGACCTGATAAAAGATTTCACCATCGTCAGTAACGTAAGGGGTGACTTTATTAGGGTCCAGAACGCGCAACTGTTTAACGTCACCGTCAGGATTGCGCAACTTCAAAATATAAGTATTGCCATCTGATAGCTTGGAATTCATCCAGCACTCAAAGAACTGCATGCGTGTCTGAAAACTGTTTGGCTTTTTCAGTAGCGGAGAAATTCTGGCATCGATGTGATCTCCCCAAATGCCGCTGTTCAGCTTCTTTTTCAACTGAAGTGGCATTTTGGCGATGTCTGCGGAGATAAGTGAAATACAGGAAAAAACGGCGTGATATGCCAGCACGGTCGTTGCGTCGACTTCGACGTTTCGCTGCCACGCGCCGGTAAATGACTCAAAAATCCTGCGCCATCCGCCGCCATTCGCAGCCTGAATCGCCTTCTCCTGCTGGGACTTTTTACGGAAACCGAACATTGGCTGCTTCTCCCGGCACTATTTCTTTTGCTGACCCTTTGACTGCTTTTCAACATTATCGATGAACTCGACAAAGCCGGTTAAGCGAAGAACCTCTGCATGATCGTCACGCAGAAAGCGTTTTTCCCCTGCATGCGCATCGTGGGTGCTTTTCAGATAACGGACCTGTTTCATAGAGAAAAGAGCGGGGATTTCTCCCCGCATATCCTTAGCTGCCAGCGTTAGCGCTGTAGTTAACACCGGTAATCACTGCCACCGCCGCGGTACGACGACGCTTCCAGTTGATCCAGCGTTCGGCGCGGATTGCCACGCTGTTGGTCTGGAACATGGAAACCATCTCTACCGGGGTCGGCGTCAGGCTGTCACCGGTCGGTGCGCTTTCCATCTCAAGCGATGCTTCGCGGGACATGTCCACAGCCACGCCGCCATCATCAGCCAGGTAGATATCAGGCGCGTTGACCAGAACCAGCTGATTGCCCACGTACTGAGAAACAATAACCGGCAGACCCTGGAACGTACCGCCGAGCATGCTCATATCGGGATACTCTTTCTGACCCAGCGCATTTTTACGCATAGACAGAGACAGCGCCGTAGTGCTGGACATCAGCCAGACTGCACCGGTCGGCTGAAGGCTGGCGGTCACGAAGGTTGCAAACGCCGCTGCGGCATCATCGTCAGGATTACCGGTAGACTGAATGCCAGCAATTCCGTTGGTGATTGATGCCGGGGAAACGTTAGCGACTTCAGCTTTGGCCGGATCAATAAAGTCAGTATCCAGACGCGCAATAACAGCTTCCGCAAGCGCATTACGCACCAGAGCATCAGCGGCCGGGTTAGAGAAGCGGATCAGCTCATCGGTCAGAACCGCGATAGCCGCCACTTTGGCAAAACCGAAGGTGATGGATTCGAAATCGAATTTTGTCAGCGGCTTGGCTTTACCCTGACCAACCCAGCTCGCCGATCCACCTGAAGTCTGCGCAGGGATGCGAACGTTGAATGGCACGCTACGCAGCGCAGGAATGTTGCCCTGACCGAAGCGGCCAATCAGCGTCTGCGGACGCAGAAACTCAATGAAGTCCTGAGCATACTCCTGGTATTCGACCAGGCTGCCAGCCCATTTTGGATCGGTCGTTGAACCTGCGCCCACAGCTGCTTTAATTACGTGATGCAGCTTGGCGTCGTCCTGATACTGCGCTTTTGCGATTTCAAGCGCATCGCTGCGGCTGCCACCTGCAGCTGCCAGACATTTTGCGAAACGCGCAAAACCGATACCTTTCTCCAGCTTTTTCTCTACACGGATCACGCCAGGGGCATTAACCGCAGCGGTATTTACAACGGTGCCATTAACCGTTTTTACAACCGGCGTGGCCGTGGCTGCTTTGGTAGCTTCCATGTCACGCAGGCGTGAAAGATGTACATCTACAGATTTGATTTCTGAAGAATGCTGTTCGTACTGCTCATCTTCTTCAGCATCCAGCGTCCGGCCTTCATCGGCGGCTTTGGTCATAATGGATTCCATTGCGCCCGCCAGCGATGCACGTTTAGCCTCATAGCTTTTGATAAGCTCTGCAATATTCATTGAATTTCCTTTAATTTGAACGGGTTTAGGTGCTGTATCGCCAGCGGATTTTGTGATTTTCGACATGATATGCGGTTTGCCTGACGCGGCACGCAGTCTCTCGTCGATAGATTTAACGGTCTGAATAGTGCCTTCGGCGTTTGCCGGCACTGTTACCACTGAAAGCTCGTACCACTCCCAGCTTGTGAATCGGATTCCGCCTTCATCGATATAGGCGTATTCAATCGGGCGAAAACCAATTGATAATCCCTTAACGAGGCCGAGGCGGATGCTCTGCCAGGCCTCTTCAAGACGCGCTGCGAGCTGGCTGGGTGAGTCAGCTTTAGCCAGTGTCGCTTTGATTTCAATGCCCTCGGCGGTTACCTTTGCGCTGGTCACCTGCCCGATAGGAGACTGATGGTCATGCTGCCAGAGCAGCGGGATAGGCAGCTGAAACTTTGCGCCCTCGGGCATCACGATGTCGCCATACCGATCAGGTGACGGTGTCGTCGCAATACCGGTGATCTCCCGCGTATCCTCGTTGACCGCCTTCACCTTCAGAAGGCTGACGGCGTGCTGATTCTTCATTTCCCTTTCTCCAGAAACGAAAAAACCCGCCGTAGCGGGTCGTTGAAAGCGGAATTTCTAAATGAAAAACACGCTGTATTCTTTTTTGGTCGCTGCCGGGTTCAGCGCCATCAGGTAAATGGCATTAAACAGCGCCATAAGCGGGTCGATCTTACCTGTGCCGCTGGCACCCTTCGTTACCAGCGGCGCATTACCACTGATAACCACTTTTGCATTACCAACACACCAGTTCATCAGGGGCTGAGGCGCGTGCTTTAAGGCACCCTCTGCCAGCTTGCGCTCAGTAGTCTTACATGCGCCGCCCAGCCTCCATCCCTGACTGACTCCCACCACTGAATCCTGCGGTATACCTGCATCAATCAGCGTGTCGAGCAGAACGCCGATCCCCGCGGGGTCCATGCCAACCTTATCCAGCAGCCCGGCTTCATAAATCTGCGATACATACATCGCAACTTCATCCGCATCCTCACCCACCCGTTTCACAATGGTGAGATCGCCCTGCTTTTCAAAATCACGCAGTTTGCTTTCTTCGCTTTTTCGGCGCTCCAGCATCTTTTCATGGCACCACGCATGAGACCAGGTCAGCCAGTCACGGCTTTTCTTATCGCGACCGGCCACGGAAAGGCCGAGAAGGTCATCCAGACCGCCGCCGTCAATGCCGACAGTGATAACTTCGCACCGGGTTAAAATCTGTTTGAATGTCACAGAAGGATCGGACTGAGTTTCCCAGAATTCCGCACCGGCCCATCGGTCATTACGGAGATTCATGCCAATCTCAACGTTCAGATGCTTAGCAAGAAACTTTCTCAGGCTGCCTTCATCTTCCTGCGACCGCTTAAGATACTCATCATCCAGCCACTCTTTACTGACCGATCGGCCCATGTTCGGGTTCGTGATGTAAAAGTTATCGGGATTGCGGAAACCTTCGTTTTCCACCATTTCAGGGGGAAACTCATAAAGGATACCAAGCGTTTTGCCATCCTTAATGATCCCGTCGCGGACGTTACGCCAGTAATCCAGTTTCTTTTTAAATACGCCTGCAGGCGGCTCATCGCTCTGCGTGGTCAGGTAAATCACCCAACCTTCATTACGCGACACCTGCCCGCCCAGCGCCTCAATAAACATCGCATCCGCTTTGGCGTTTTTACCAAAGAGCCACAGCTCTTCCACCAGAATCCGGCCTGCCTTTTTACCCGACACCGTATCGCTGTCAGCGGCCACCACCTTCAGGCTGTTGCGATTAACGCGGTGAGTTATGGTGCGGATATGATCCTGAACGTGAAAAAGTGCTGATAGCTCTTCATCTTCTCGCACCATGCTGGCAGCAGGTTTAAAGCAGTTGTCGGCAACCTCTTTTGTCGGTGCCAGAATCAGATGCTCTTCATCAGCACGCCAGCAGATAATCAGCGCCGTCAGCATAATTCCGGCTGCTATAGTGGATTTCGTGTTCTTTTTGCTGATAAGAAGACCATACTCACGGATCATCTGATTTCCGGTCTGCTGGTCATAGCCGCCAAATATTGCCAGCACAAAATCAAACACCCACTGCTCTGAACACTCACCAAATGTCGGCTTGCCAGGCAGGTCAGTTACCCTGAGCTCTTTAAATATGGAAAGTGCATGCTCGCCTGAATCCCTGAATATTGGCGGCGGGATGATGGACTCGCGGTTAATGAGCCTGCTGGCCCAGTCAGCGCATGCGGTGGACCACTCAGGCATCTCTATCTCCCGTTATTCACAATCAGCTGCGGTGGAGCCATGCCCATGAACTTGCTGGCAACCGCCTTAGCAGCGGCCTGCTTCGCATCTTTCTTGCCGCCCTCACCTTTTTTGCTGTGCAGGTAGGGAAGCATCGCCTTTGCAGCATCTTTTCGGGTATCAATATCTTCGCACCGGTCATTCATAACCGACTTCAGAAACTCAAGCGGGTCATCATACTCACCAGCCGCCCGGGCAATTTCCGGTACCGGATCGGGCTCAGGTTGTGATGACGTGTTTACCGCTGGGGTATTAACTTTTTTTCCCTGCGTTGGCACATCGTCGACTTCGACTTTTTCATTCTTTTTGCGGCTTATAAAAGCGATGACTTCCGGGTCTTTAGCAAGCTGCGAACCCTTGGAGCGTGCGGAGTTTGCGGAATACCCAGCCTTTATAGCCGCATCTTTTTTCGACATACCGGAAATCAGCGCCAGCGCGAATTTTCGCTTCTGGGCTGTTAACATGTTTACACCCTCCAAAAGGGGATATTTTCTGTGCGTGAGAGGGGGCGAGGTTTCGCGTTAGGCCCGTCCAAATCCTTGGACCCTCCCCCCACCCTTAAATGAGAATTGATATCATTCACATCGAGATGATTTCGGATGCAACCATTTCCTGCTGTGCATGATAATCATTATCAAATGCCGTTCATGTCGGCTTTTGTCTTCTTGAGGTGGCACCCATCTTCGCCACAGCAAAGGATTTGGCAATTGGCGTCGGTGTCTTCGCCACCCTTATGCAATGCTACCTTGTGATCCAGTTCGAAGCCGTGAGGATACTCAGTCAGGCGTCCACACATCACGCAGCAGGGATTAGCCGACCATAATCGTTTTCGGCGCGCCTGAAGCTTCCAGCCTGTAATGCGGGTATCGGCTACGGTTACTGTCTTCACTCTCTGAGTGCGGTCTACCGAGAGCCGTGGTTTAAGCGTCGCTAACTTTGCCGCCATCGCTAATCCTCATTGCTAGGGAAAGCCACACCGAGAGCCTCCATTTTTTTCTGCTGTTCAGCTATGCGTCTTTCCAGCTCTGCAGCTGCATACGGGATAATTACAGCGATAAATTCATCATCCTGATAGGTGGACTGTATAGTCAGTCCCAATCCTTTGCCTGTAGAGATTAAATCACGCTGTCGGTGCAGTTCATCAAGCCGCTGTTTTATGCTGTATGCGGCGCTTAGGTTTTTAATGTCCATTGAATAACCTCCAAGCTCTTCGGCGTTCTGTTCGTGGTGTGTTGTCTGGATGCCGTTCGACAGTGACGGCGTCCGCATGATCCACCAGCGAGTAACACGGATAAATGATTGAGCCACCACACGCATCACCAACTGCATAGTCCGCAGGTGACCCGTGATTCCACCGGCCGATCACCTGCTTTAACTTATGCAGTGGTACGCTGTAGCAGACACCATGAATGAGCCGGCTCATGATGATGTAATCAGCCTGACGCCTGTCAGCATCAATAAGCCTTGTCGCTATCTCCAGCTGATATTGAGGCGGCCTGCCGGTACCCAGATAGAAAGACAGCAGCTCATCAGGGAACCGGTTAAGCCAGGCTGTCACTTTCTCAGTGAAGCCATTAACCAGAACCGCATCATCCTCCAGTATCACCACCCGGTAATCCTGCTGGCTGGCCCACTCGATAGCGCGCCGGTGATTCCAGTTCGCGCCATGCTGACTCTCATCTATCAGCAGATGCGCATTAAGCGACCATGCCAGATGCTCTGCCTGATGCCTGCGTGAGTGGTGACCTACCACCACAAACTTTATTTGTGTTTCCACCAGGCAAACTCCTTACCGATTCCATCTGACTTAAATACTGTATGTACGCTGGGACCGGTGATCAGCCTGTCGCTGTAGCGGTGGGTGACGATGCCGAATGCCATCATGTCACCAACAGCAGAGGCCGATGATTCCTGCCCCCAGAAGCGCAGCGATTCGATGTGGTAATACAACCGGACGATGCCATGCGCTATTGCCATCACATCATTTCGTGTACCACCGAGCAGGCCAGCGTTAAGCATCACCTCATTACGGTGCGCATTAATGAACGCCTGATAGATTGATTCGGGATGCGACTGCTTAGCCCAGAGATCGGCATAGGTTTTCGGTTCAGAACCTGCGTAGACTTTGCCGGGTTCCATTTCTTCCCATGGTTCTCGCAGCATCTCAACGTCAGTGCCATCGGTACACCAGACGAAGTGATATTCAGGATTAGCGCGAAGGTGCTGCCAGATATGCAGCCAGCGCCGAAAATAGACGTTCATGTTCACATCCGGCACGGGTGTCAGCGACGCACCTGCAGGTGCAGTAGTCAGCTCATCGGCTAGCACTACCGTATCTCCACCTTTGACCGATGCCGCCCATGTAGCCAGCATGTCAGACGATGCAGTCATTTTGGTGCCGCGCTGCGGGTCAGGCTGGCTGGTCAGCAGTGTAGTAATCACCACATTGCGCTGCTGCCGGTATTCGGCGTATCCGGTATAACCGCTGTTGCGGCGCTCATTGTGAATGGTCACATTGTGCTTAACCTGTGCTTCACGGTCAGATTTAGGCACTGAGCGCTCAACCGCCTGGTGCTCATCTAGCGAGTAAATAAGTTTTTCAGAACCGACGACATCAGCGAACGCCCAGCTGGTTAACCCTGCGTTGTGAATGCGCAGTGCCAAATCAGAGTGCTCATACATTCCACGCTGGTAGATGGGATCGAAACCGCCAACCACCTCAATCGCGCTGCGATGGTAATAGAGCATCACGCCGCGCTGGCCGGTGTAGGCTATGTGCCGGTCATCGCGGTATAGCACCGCAATGTCGTTAAGCTTCTGCCCTGTTGCAAAGTCCTGAAACTGGTAGGTCAGATGTGGCTCAGGCGATTCGATGTATGGTTGTTCCCAGCCGCCAGCAATCGGCCAGGCATCATCGTCCCACAGGAAAAGGTGTTCACAGCCGGCAGCAATCAGCGCCTCTAGGCTCGCGTTCTTAGCGGACACGATACCGAGTGAGGCGTCATGCCGAATAACCCGGACACCTTCAGGCGCTGTCACTGGTTTTGCTGAGCCGTCATCAATAACAACCACCAGCGCACCGGCCGGCAGAAACTTCAGTTGGTGATCCAGCGCGCGGGATATGACGTCATGCCGGTTATGGGTGCTGATGGCGATACCAATATTCGATGCCCGCTCAGTTGCCGGCACGTACCGCACACCATCAATCATAACGTCCATTATTCAGAGTTTCCTGCTGGCTTGATGTGTTTAATCCTCGGCAATGGTGAGACCACCAGCCGATGATTCATTGTGTTTATGCTGAAAAATAAACTCAGTGAGTGCAGTTTTCAGCACAAAATAAAAAACCGCCCGAAGGCGGTTATGAAGCAGAGTATGTCTTAACTAAAATCGAGCTTACCGATAATTTGTTTAACTTTTTGTTCAAGCTGAGAGCGCTCGGCATCCTGCTTTGCTTTCTCTGCACTCTCCGCTTTAACAACTTGCCCTAATTCTTCATTTGCAACTTCAATTGCATGCTTAAGGTGACGTGTCACGGTGTTTAAATCATTTTCACCCTCAATTGCTGCAAATGCCACAATCCATTCATCATTGTGTACGACCGGCTGCCTAGCGATGAAAGAATCTGCATGCTCCTGACTGGCTGCGTCCCTGAAGGATTGTTTCCATCGCTCTTCGACTGGACCATCTAACTTAAAGTAAAAATTACCGCCATTTGCATCATATTTAGATTTAGATAAATCTACATCTATGATTTTTGGAAAATGAACTGGCATGTGTACCTCCGTTATAAAGAGACACAACATTATCCTTAAGAATAATCTTAGTGAAGATAAATTTACCATTCCAGCTTCGCAACGCTTCACAGCGTGGCTAACCGTTATCCCTTGTCGGAGAGATTCATCATCAGGCGCACTCGTAAATGCGCCTTGTGATGAACTCAGCAATCTGAGTCTGGCCGGGCTATAGCACGGCAAGCCCACATACAGGCTTCCTGCATTTTAGTTCGAGCAATAGAT
>Ga0308165_1001823_pt1 | contig 28084 bp, 27 predicted proteins | sample PhyWR2_FD_201032 | JGI IMG/M metagenome (GOLD analysis project Ga0308165, IMG submission 201032) | Phyllosphere microbial communities from UC Gill Tract Community Farm, Albany, California, United States - DLSLW.R2 | ecosystem: Host-associated > Plants > Phyllosphere > Unclassified | place: USA... | reverse complement strand
ATCCTTGGCGGCATCGACACCTTTGCCGACAGCGCTCTTGGTGAGCTTCTCGGCTTTCTCGCCGTCTTTGACCAATGCATCGAAGAGTTTGCTGCCGTCAGTGTCGATCTTCGAGTACACGCCTAAACCAGCCAGCCAGATTTTGCGGGAGTAGGACTCGACCTTCCCGACCCACGAGCTGCTTTCTTTATCGGTGTTCTTTTTGCCAGCCATCCCGTTCTCCTTAAGATTTTCGCGCGACGCGTTCGAGCAATGCCGTCAGCTCATCGAGCTTGACAGAGAGTGCCTCAACGTCATGTTTAGACGGAATGCCGATACGATTCAAGGCACTTGCGACACGCGAGTCAAAAGCCTTCTCTACTTTATCGAGTTGAACTTCGACCTTGCCTTTGAAAGTGCTCACTTCACTCTTGGCTTCATCGATCTCGGTATTAGCCGCTACAAGTTTTTCGGCAACTAATTTTTTGCCTTTCTTTTCAACAAGTTGACCTTCCTTGATCAACTCCTGGAAGTACTCGCTGCCCTCCTGACCGACCTTGGTGTAGGCGCCCAGGCCTGCCAGCCAGATCTTGCGGGCATAGGATTTCACGTCGCTCAGAGCCGTTGTCGAAGCGTCGATTTTTTTCTTCAAAATTACTTTGGCCATGGTGCACCTCACGCGCAGAAGGTTTGAGGAACTGCCCGGGAAAGAGTCGGGCTCATGCACAACGTAAGGAGAATAATTAGAAAGGGCACCCTAACAACTGACACAAAACAATGGACGGGGATGTAGGAGATGATGGTGATCCTGTGGGAGCGGCAGTGCGACGATTCGACTTGCTCGCTCCCACAGGGAAAGTATTCAACTCACGAGTCGGTTACACCAACGCCTTATCCAGCGCCTTCTCGATTTCCGCTTTGATCATGCCGCTCATGGCCGACATCATCAGGCCCAGCTCCACTTCGACGCGGATCGAATCATCCGCCACATGCACCGCGCCTTTAACCCCCGAACGCTTGAGATTCAGGGTGTCGCCGGACCATTGCGGCTCCAGGCCATACTGATCGGACAGCTTCTGCGCCAGCTTGTCAGCCTTCTCGCGGGCCGCTTCCTTGCCCAGGTCGTGGGCACGTTCAACAGTAATACGGGCCATCAAATGACTCCTGTTTATGGGTACGCTACTTGGGCATATTGACCGCCGATGCGGCAAAACGTCCCAGTGATTGCCTATCTTACCTGCAGCCTTGCCAAGACAAAGCCGGCCACCGGGATTAGAATGCCCGCATTCTCTTCTGGTGACAGCGATATGACTGATCAGCGCAAAGGCAGCGATGCCGAACCCACCACTCACTTCGGCTTCAAAAACGTTCCGGAAAGCCAAAAAGCGGAAAAAGTCGCCGAGGTGTTCCACTCGGTAGCGGCCAAGTACGACTTGATGAATGACCTCTTGTCGGGCGGCATGCACCGTCTGTGGAAGCGTTTTGCAATTGAACTGTCGGGCGTGCGCAGCGGCAACCGTGTGCTCGATATCGCTGGCGGCACCGGCGACCTGACCAAGAAATTCTCGCACCTGGTTGGCCCGACTGGCCACGTGGTATTGGCCGACATCAACGAGTCCATGCTCAAGGTCGGTCGTGACCGCCTGCTGGACCTGGGTGTGGCCGGCAATGTCGAATTCGTTCAGGCCGACGCGGAAAAACTGCCGTTCCCTGACAATCATTTCGATTGCGTGACCATCGCCTTCGGCCTGCGCAACGTGACGCACAAGGAAGACGCCCTGCGTTCCATGCTGCGCGTGCTCAAGCCTGGCGGCCGTCTGCTGGTGCTGGAGTTCTCCAAGCCGACCAACGCACTCATGTCCAAGGCCTACGACGCCTACTCGTTCGCCTTCATGCCGCTGGTGGGCAAGCTGGTGACCAACGACTCGGAAAGCTATCGCTATCTGGCCGAATCGATCCGCATGCACCCGAATCAGGAAACCCTGAAGTCGATGATGGTCGAGGCCGGTTTCGACCGCGTGACTTACCACAACATGACCGCAGGCATCGTCGCCCTGCACCGTGGCATCAAGCCCTGATGCTGCTCGCCGGACTGCTCGCCAGCGTTGAACTCGGCCTGAACCGGGTGCTGCGTCTCGACAGCACGGCGCTGCCGCGGCTGGCGCATTTGAGCGGCAAAGTGATCGCCGTCGAGTGCCGCAGCCCGGCGCTGCATTTACACATCCTGCCCAGCGACGAAGGCTTGATGCTCGCCTCTCAATGGGAAAGCGGCGCTGATTGCACCTTGCGCGCCCCCGCTGCCAGCCTGATAAAGCTGGCGCTGAGCAAGGACAAAACTGCGGTCCTGCACGGCCCTGAAGTCGAACTCGACGGTGACAGCAGTGTGCTGCTGGAGCTGGCCGCCATCCTCCAGGACCTGGAGCTGGACTGGGAGTACGAGCTCTCGCGCTGGCTGGGACCGGTCGCCACGCAACTGGTGGGCGGTCACCTGCGCAGTCGCGCTCGCTGGTATCAGCAAGGATTTTCCAGCCTGGGCCAGAACCTGGGCGAATACCTGGCCGAAGAATCGCGTACCCTCGTCGGTCAGCGCGAAGCTGAAGCCCGTTTCAGTGAACTGGACCGGATCAAGCTCGATCTGGAACGTCTCGAGGCGCGTGTCGAGCGCCTTTCCCGATCCCTAGACCCAAGCGATAACGCATGAAGCTGCTTGCCGTCCGCCGTTTGTTGCGCATCCAGCGCGTTGTGATTCGTTATCGCCTCGATGACCTGCTGTTCGACCTGCCGCTGCCGTGGTTCCTGCTGGCGCTGCGCTATGCCCTGCCGTGGCGCTGGTTCCCGCGCAAGAAAACGGACCTGAGCCGAGGTGCACGTCTGCGTCTGGCGCTGCAGGACCTGGGACCGATCTTCATCAAGTTCGGGCAGATCCTCTCCACCCGTCGCGATCTGCTGCCGGAAGACATCGCCGACGAGTTGATGCTGCTTCAGGACCGCGTGCCACCGTTCGATTCCCAGGTGTCGGTCAAGCTGATCGAAGAACAGCTGGGCAAGAAGATCAGTGAAGTGTTCAGCCGCTTCGACGTCGAACCATTGGCCTCGGCGTCGGTAGCGCAGGTGCACGCCGCGCAACTGAAAACCGGCGAAGAAGTGGTGGTCAAGGTGATCCGTCCCGGCCTCAAGCCGGTGATTGCCCAAGACCTGGCGTGGCTGTTCATCCTCGCCCGAGCTGCGGAGAAACTTTCGGCCGATGCGCGCCTGCTGCACCCGGTGGACGTGGTCAGCGACTACGAAAAAACCATCTATGACGAACTCGACCTGTTGCGCGAGGCGGCCAACGCCAGCCAGTTGAAGCGCAACTTCGAAGGCTCGCCGATGCTCTACGTACCGCAGGTCTATTGGGACTGGTGCCGGCCAAAAGTGCTGGTGATGGAGCGCATCTACGGAATTCAGGTCACGGATCTGGCGACCCTTGCCGACCAGCGCACCGACATGAAAATGCTCGCCGAGCGCGGCGTGGAAATTTTCTTCACTCAGGTTTTCCGCGACAGCTTCTTTCACGCCGACATGCACCCCGGCAACATCTTCGTCAGCACCGTCAACCCGTGGAGCCCGCAGTACATTGCCATTGACTGCGGGATCGTCGGCAGCCTGACCCCGGAAGACCAGGACTACCTGGCACGCAACCTGTTCGCTTTTTTCAAGCGCGATTACCGGCGCGTGGCGCAGTTGCACATCGATTCGGGGTGGGTGCCAGCCGAGACCAAACTCAACGAATTCGAAGCGGCAATTCGCACTGTGTGCGAGCCGATCTTCGAAAAACCGTTAAAAGATATTTCCTTCGGCCAGGTGCTGATGCGCCTGTTCCAAACCGCCCGGCGTTTCAATATGGAAGTGCAACCGCAGCTTGTCCTGTTGCAGAAAACCCTATTGAACATCGAAGGCCTGGGCCGTCAGTTGTACCCGGACCTGGACCTGTGGAACACCGCGCAGCCGTTCCTCGAGCGCTGGATGCGTGAGCGCGTCAGCCCCAAGGCCCTGCTCGGCAACGTGCAAAGCCAATTCGAACAGTTGCCGCACCTGGCCAACATGGCGCGTGACCTGCTCGAACGCATGTCCCAGCCCCACGCCTACGACCCGCCACCACCCTGGCATCGCCGACGCGACGACTGGTTCCTGCGCCTGCTCGGCACGGCTCATCTGGCAGGCGGGGCTATCCTCGCTGCGGGAGGGCCGCTGAACGAACTGGCTTACTGGCCGGCCGGTATCATGATGGCGGTCGGCTTGTATCTCATCGTGCGAAGATGAGCGTAAGCTTCAAGCTTCAAGCTTCAAGCTTCAAGCTTCAAGCTTCAAGCTTCAAGCTTCAAGCTTCAAGCTTCAAGTGGCATAGTGAGTTCCTACTTTGGGTTTATGCCTGCACGTATGCAACGTTAGAATCACGCAAGACCAAAGCGGATTTGCTTTTACTTGCAGCTTGAAGCTCATAGCTTGCAGCTGCTTCAGGAACTGAAGATGACCAACTGGCTGGACGAGATCAAGTGGGATGCTGATGGCCTGGTACCGGCCATTGCCCAGGATCACAAGACCGGGCGCGTCCTGATGATGGCCTGGATGAACCGTGAAGCGCTGGAACTGACCGCCGCCGAGAACCGCGCCATCTATTGGTCGCGTTCCCGTGGCAAGCTGTGGCGCAAGGGCGAAGAGTCCGGCCATGTGCAGACCCTGCACGAGATGCGTCTGGACTGCGACGCCGACGTGATCATCCTGATGGTCGAGCAGATCGGCGATATTGCCTGCCATACCGGCCGCCAGAGCTGCTTTTACCGTGTTTTCGAGAACGGCGACTGGAAAACCGTCGACCCGGTCCTGAAAGACCCGCACGCCATCTATAGCGCAGGACACAAACATGAGTGACACCCTGACCCGCCTCGCGCAGGTGCTGGAAGAGCGCAAAGGTGCCGCTGCCGACAGTTCGTATGTCGCCAGCCTGTACCACAAGGGTTTGAACAAGATTCTGGAGAAAGTCGGCGAAGAGTCCGTCGAGACCATCATTGCCGCCAAGGATGCCGCCGTCAGCGGCGACTGCAGCGATGTGATCTACGAGACCGCCGACCTATGGTTCCACAGCCTCGTCATGCTCGCCCAACTGGGGCAGCATCCACAGGCTGTACTCGATGAACTGGACCGTCGCTTCGGTCTGTCCGGACACGCTGAGAAAGCCTCGCGCCCGTCCGCCTGAACAACCTTTTGAGAGGAGCAGCAACATGGGCATTTTTGACTGGAAACACTGGATCGTTATCCTCGTTGTTGTAGTTTTGGTGTTCGGCACCAAAAAACTGAAAAACCTCGGCACTGATGTCGGCGAGTCGATCAAGGGCTTTCGCAAGGCCATGAACGACGACGAGAAGCCGGCTGACCCCGCCGCTACACCTGCGCAACCGGTGCCACCTGTTCAGCCACAGACCACCCAGGCTGTGAACCAGCCGCACACCATCGACGTGCAGGCGCAAAAAGTCGAAGAGCCGATCCGCAAAGACGTGTGAGCATTGACTAATGTTTGGTATCAGCTTCTCTGAACTGCTGCTCGTCGGCCTCGTTGCCCTGCTGGTGCTGGGTCCCGAGCGCCTGCCGGGTGCTGCGCGCACCGCCGGACTGTGGGTCGGGCGCCTGAAGCGCAGCTTCAATGCGATCAAACAGGAAGTTGAACGTGAAATCGGTGCCGACGAGATTCGTCGGCAACTGCACAACGAGCACATTCTGTCGCTGGAGCAGGAGGCTCGGAAGATTTTCACGCCGACCCAGCAGGAGCCGACACCGGTTCCGCCCGAGGCCACGCCAACCGCCGCCACGCCGGTCGCTGAAACAGTGCCTGTCGAACCGGCGCCCGCAGTGGTCACCGCCCCCGTCGAACCTGTAGCACCCGCGGCTGCGCCTTCGGCGCCGGCCCCTCAAGACCCTACACAGCCGCCGCGAGTCTCATGAGCGATCTTCCTGAAAATGACCAGCACATGCCGCTGGTTTCGCACCTCACCGAGCTGCGTACCCGCCTGCTGCGCTGCGTAGCGGCGATCTTCATCATCTTTGCCGGGTTGTTCGCCTTCACCCAGCAGATCTACACCTTCGTCTCCACGCCGTTGCGCCAGTACCTGCCGACAGGCGCGACGATGATCGCCACCGATGTGTCGTCGCCGTTCCTGACGCCATTGAAGTTGACCATGATGGTCTCGCTGTTCCTGGCGATCCCGGTGATCCTGCACCAGATCTGGGGCTTCATCGCGCCGGGCCTGTACAAGCATGAGAAGCGCATCGCAGTGCCCCTGCTGGTGTCGAGCATCCTGCTGTTCTATGCAGGCATGGCCTTCGCCTATTTCCTGGTGTTCCCGCTGATCTTCAAGTTTTTCGCCGCCGCGACCCCGGCCGGCGTGGAGATGATGACCGACATCACCAGCTACCTCGACTTCGTCATGACACTGTTCTTCGCCTTCGGCGTAGCGTTCGAAATCCCGGTGGCCGTGGTATTGCTGGTGTGGATCGGCGTGGTCGACGTCAAATACCTGAAGAAAATCCGCCCCTACGTGATCATCGGCTGCTTCGTGGTTGGCATGATCCTGACACCGCCGGACATCTTCTCGCAGACGTTACTGGCCGTGCCAATGTGGTTGCTGTTTGAAATCGGCGTCCTGTTCGGCGGCCTGATCAGCAAACGGGGCGATCACCCTGACGATCAGCCGGTCGACGACCACAACGACCAGCCGCCAGCGACCCAGGCGTGAACCTGCTGCTCCTCGAAGAGGCCGACTTCATTGCGCACGACCGGGTGATCCTGCGAGATCGCCGGTTGACGCACATGCAGGAAGTCCACCGCTGTGAAGTGGGGGACAGGTTGCGTGTCGGGCGTATCGGCGGGCTGATGGGGTCCGCGCAGGTGATGCGCCTGGACACCAACGAAACCGAATTGCAAGTCACCCTCGACCAGCCACCGCCAGCCAAGCTGCCCATGACCCTGGTATTGGCCCTGCCACGCCCCAAGATGCTGCGCAGGGTGTTTCAGACCCTTGCTGCCATGGGTGTGCCGCGTGTCGTGCTGGTGAACAGCTACCGCGTCGAGAAGAGCTTCTGGCAGACACCGTTCCTGGAGCCGGAGGCGATTCGCGAGCAGCTGATCCTCGGCCTTGAACAAGCCCGGGACACTGTCCTGCCCGAGGTGGTGATCGAGAAGCGCTTCAAGCCGTTCGTCGAAGACCGACTGCCGGCGATCAGCGAAGGCACCCTCGGCCTGGTCGGCCACCCCGGCGATTACCCGCCCTGCCCTCGCGGCCTCGACGAGCCGGTGACGTTGGCCATCGGACCGGAAGGTGGCTGGATCCCCTACGAAATCGACCTGCTGGCCAAATCCGGCTTGCAACCGGTGCAGCTTGGCGAGCGCATTCTGCGGGTCGAAACCGCCGTCACAGCGCTGCTTTCCCGGCTGTTCTAGGGCTCGCACGCCCCTACAGAATCCATTTCACCTGCCGATACAACTCCCATAAAACCAATGTTTGGTCCGGAGAGTTGCAGCATGTACCGATGGATGGCCGAAAAGCTGGGAAACGTTAGCGTCAATCGCAAACTGAGTGTCGGCTTCGGCTTGGTGCTGTTGCTGACGTTGCTGATCACCTTTACCGGCTGGACCGGCCTGGGTGAGGTGATAAACCGAGGTGACAAGCTCGGGTACATTGCCAGCCTCAACGACTTGACCAAAGACCTGCGCGTAGCCCGCCTGGACTACGAAATGCGCCGTGGTGAACAAGGCACGGGCACGGTCAACGACCTGCTCGGCCAACTCGATACCGGCTTGAAAACCGCCCGCGCAATGATCGAACAACCTGCCGACGCAGCCATGGTCGACCAGCAACTGGCGGCCGTCAGCGAATACAAGCAAGCTTTTGCCGCCATGGCCCAGGCGGGTGCCAACCGTGAAGACGCGCGCAGCAAGCTCGGTGCCTCCGCCGACAATGCCGTGGCCCGGGTGGCGGAAATCGAAAAAGCCCTGCTGCAAGGCGACAACGTCGCGGATTTCAACAGTGTGGTCGAGGCCGGCAAACTGTTGCAGCAGTCGCGCTATCAAGTGCGCGGCTACACCTACAGTGGCAAGGCCGACGCCGAGCAACCGGCGCTGGACGCCATTGCCAACGCCTTGAACTACCTCGATACCCTGCCCTCGAAATTGCCGCCCCAGTACACCGCCGGCCTGCAACAGGCCAGCGAATCGTTCAAAACCTACCGGGCCGCCGTCACTCAATTTCGTGATTCCCAGGTGGCGACCGCCGCTGCCCTGGTACGCATGAAAGCGCAAGGCGAAATCCTGGTCGACGTCAGCCAGAAGCTCACCGCGTCGCAGACTATCGTGCGCGACACCGATGCGGCGCACGCCAGGAACCTGTTGCTGTTGGCCACCGCCCTGGCACTCGTCTTCGGCCTGTTTGCCGCCTGGGCCATCACCCGGCAGATCGTCATCCCACTGAGCCAGACCCTGAAAGTGGCTGAGCGCGTCGCCGCCGGCGACCTGAGCCAGAACCTTGAGTCCTCGCGCCAGGACGAACTCGGCCAGCTGCAGCGCGCCATGCAGAGCATGACTGTCGGCCTGCGCGAGCTGATCGGCGGCATCAGTGATGGCGTCACGCAAATCGCCAGCGCCGCCGAAGAACTGTCCGCCGTGACGGAGCAAACCAGCGCCGGGGTCAACAGCCAGAAAGTCGAGACCGATCAGGTAGCGACGGCCATGAACGAGATGACTGCCACCGTGCAGGAAGTCGCGCGCAACGCCGAGGAAGCGTCCGAAGCGGCAGTGGCTGCCGATCAGCAGGCTCGCGAAGGCGACAAGGTGGTGGGTGAAGCCATCGCCCAGATCGAACGCCTGGCCCAGGAAGTCGGCAATTCCACCGAAGCCATGGGTGACCTCAAGCGCGAAAGCGACAAAATCGGCAGCGTCCTTGACGTGATCAAATCCGTGGCACAACAAACCAACCTGCTGGCGCTCAACGCCGCCATCGAGGCAGCCCGTGCCGGTGAAGCCGGGCGTGGCTTTGCGGTGGTGGCCGACGAGGTCCGCAGCCTCGCCCAACGCACGCAAAAGTCCACCGAAGAAATCGAAGAGCTGATCGTCGGCCTGCAAAACGGCACCCAGCAAGTGGCGACCATCATGGACAACAGCCGCACCCTCACCGACAGCAGCGTCGAACTGACCCGTCGTGCGGGTGGATCACTGGCAAGCATCACTCGCACCGTGTCGGCGATCCAGTCGATGAACCAGCAGATCGCCGCAGCAGCCGAACAGCAGAGCGCAGTGGCCGAAGAGATTAACCGCAGCGTGCTGAACGTGCGTGATGTGTCCGAACAGACCTCGGCGGCGAGTGAAGAGACGGCGGCGTCCAGCATTGAGCTTGCACGGCTGGGGACGCATTTGCAGATGCTGGTGGGCAGGTTCAAGGTTTGAGGTGATTCAAAAACCTCGGTTCACTCGAAACCGAGGTGATGCCATCGCGGGCAAGCCCGCTCCCACAGGGGCTTCGCTTGTGTTCACCGCCAAACACTCTGGGAGCGAGCCTGCTCGCGATAGAGCCTAAAGTACCTGCCGCAGGAAGGCCTGGGCCCGCGGATCCTTCGGCGCATCGAAGAACTCTGCCGGCGAGGCATCTTCCAGTAACTTGCCGTGATCGAAGAACAGCACACGATCGGCCACTTCCCGCGCAAACCCCATCTCATGAGTCACGCAGACCATGGTCATGCCTTCCTGAGCCAGGTTTTTCATGACATCGAGTACCTCGCCGACCATTTCCGGATCGAGGGCTGAGGTCGGCTCGTCGAACAGCATGACCTTGGGCTCCATCGCCAGCGCCCGGGCAATCGCCACGCGCTGCTGCTGGCCGCCAGACAGGCGCGAGGGAAACTCGTGGGCTTTCTGCGCGATACCGACCTTTTCCAGCAACGCCAGCGCCTTGGCCTCGCGCTCCTTCTTGCCGCGCTTGCGCACGACTTTTTGCGCCAGGCACAGGTTTTCCAGCACGGTCATGTGCGGGAACAGGTTGAAGTGCTGGAACACCATGCCGACTTCGCGGCGGTAGGCATTGATGTCGGTTTTCGGATCGGCCAGTTGCAGGCCGTCGATGCTCACCGAGCCTGCGTCGAATTCTTCCAGGCCATTGAGGCAGCGCAGGAAGGTCGACTTGCCAGAACCTGACGGGCCGATGACAACGAGCACTTCGCCCTTGGCCACGTGGGTCGACACATGGTCGACCGCGCGCACCACCTGCCCCCGAGTGTCGAAGACTTTTACCAGATCGCGGACTTCAATCACTTTGCGCGAGCCTCCGCTCAAGCCGACCGGCGATTTTCGACAGCGGCAGGTTGATCAACAAATACAGGCCAGCCACACAGAACAGGATCTCGAACGGCGAAAACGAAGTGGTGATGACTTCGCGGCCGCTCTTGAGCAGCTCGGTGATGGCGATCACCGACACCAGGGAGGTGTCCTTGACCAGACTGATGAATTGCCCGGCCAGCGGAGGCAGCACGCGTTTTAACGCTTGCGGCAACACGACATGACGCATCGACTGGCCCGAGCTCAAGCCGAGGGAGCGCGCGGCCTCGTTCTGGCCACGGGCGATCGACTGCACGCCAGAACGGATGATCTCGGCGACATACGCCCCGGTGAACAGCGACAGGGCGGCGACCCCGGCAAACTCCCGGGACAGGTTCATCACCGTGCCGATGAAGAAGTAGAAAATGAAAATCTGCACCAGCAATGGCGTGCCGCGCACCAGCTCCACGTAAATGGTCGACAGGTCACGCAGGGTCGGGTTGCTCGACAGGCGGCACAAGCCTGTCGCGAGCCCGATCAACAGCCCCAGCACGCCCGACACCACCGACAGCCACAACGTGGTCCAGAGCCCCCACAACAGCGGCCCGGCCGCCCAATGACGGGTCACGCCGATCACGTCGCCTTCCGCCACATCATCGCCCTGGGCGACTTGCAGGCTGTTTTCGTCGACGATCACGCGCTGCTCATCACCCGCGTCGTTGCGCAGGGTCACTTCGGCCTTGCCGCCGTTACGCACAAGATCGCTGACGGTGGAGATGTCGGCCGCACGCTGGGACTCTTCGGCATGGTAGGCGAAGTACTGCGGCACGCGGTTCCAACGCCACTCGTAGGACATCAGCGAGGTGGCGTAGTACAGGCCGCCGGCCAGGCCGATCAGCACCAGCACGGTGAGTGCGTGCCAGGGCCATTGGGCTTTTTTCTGTTTCATTGCAGTTCCGGAAATTGTGTTGCCTGTCAGGCCGTCATCGCGGGCAAGCCCGCTCCTACAGGGGAACGCGGTCTACTGTAGGAGCAGCCGCTCGACGCTCGATTGCTCGCGATGCAGGCGACTCGGTCTAGACGACCTGAACCTTATTCCATGTCCTTGAGCCATTCAGTGCTCTTGAACCACTTGTCATGGATACGATCGTAGGTGCCGTCTTCGTGGATCTGGTGCAGGAAGTTGTTGATGAAGTTGATGCTGTCGTAGTCACCCTTCTTCAGGCCAAACGCGAGCGGCTCGTAGGTAAACGGCTTGTCGAGGAATACTAGTTTGCCGTTGCCAACCTTGGTCAGCGCCACGACGTTGTACGGCGCGTCGTAGATAAACGCATCGGCCTTTCCGTTGACCACGTCGAGCACGGCTTCCTGTTCGTTGTCGTAGCCGTGGTACTTGGCTTTGGAGATCAGCTTCTTGGCCACCATCTCGCCGGTGGTGCCGAGCTTGGAGGTGATGCGGTAGTCAGCCGTGTTCAGGTCTTTGTAGGACTTGATGGTGCCTTCCAGTTCCTTGCGGATCAGCAGGGTCTGGCCAACCACGATGAAGGGTTCGCTGAAGTTCAGGCGCAGGTTGCGTTCCTGGGTCAGGGTCATGCCGCTGCCGATCATGTCGAACTTGTCGGTGAGCAGTGCCGGGATGATGCCGTCGTAACCCGTGGACACCAGCTCCAGCTTGACGCCCATGGCCTTGGTCATGGCCTTGAGGATGTCGACTTCGAAACCGATGATCTCGCCGCGCTTGTTGGTCATTTCGAACGGCATGTAGGTCGGGTCCATACCGACTTTCAGCGTGCCGCGCTTGACCGCGTCGTCGATGGCGCCGGCCTGCGCTGCGCTGACTGCAACCAATGCCGTGACGCCGACCAGCAGCATCGAGAGATACTTCTTCATCATCATGTCCCCAAAACCATTGCGTTATGAGGCACGCAATCGCCGGTTCCCAGCGGGAAAATCCGTCGATACGGACAAAAATTGCCCGGGCGCACCAATTCGGGGACGGATGCTAACGCACTCGCTCGTTTGCACAAGGGCTTAGGCAGGATTTGTTGGCGGATATCAGCGCAACGGTCAATCGGCAAAGTAAAAAAAACCCGCTTTCGCGGGTTTTTTTCATCAGGCCAGCTGTGGCTCGACGCTCAACGGCTTGAGCGGCAGCAGCGGCGCATGGGGATCGGCCTTCACCGATTTGCGCCAGGCGTCCAGCCACGCCGGGTGAGCTTCGCTCCAGACCTGCTCGTGCAATCGCGCCAGGGCAACCGGGTCGCTGAGCAGTTGCACACGCTCGTTATTGGTCAGGCCCTCCGGGCCCACCTTCAACGCATGGCGAACCCGTTCGGTGCGCAGATACTCGATCGGCTCGGCCTCGCGGTGACGCGAAGTCGCCAGCGAGCACGCCAAGGCGTTCTGCTGAGGATCGACCACCGAACGTACAAAGCCGTCCTTGAGCGCGTGATAACGGTTTTCGTGGGTGTACTGGTCAGTGGCCAGCAGCGCCTGTGGCGGATTGTATTCCTCAGGGATCAGGAACAGGCTTTCGTCACGGGACTTGAGGCCCAGGCCGACACGACTGGAAATCACCGACACCGGGATCGACAACATCAGCGAACCGACGATTGGCACCAACCACCAGAGGAAGCTCGGGTTCAGCCAGATCACCAACAACGCCCACAGGAAACCCAGCAAGGTTTGCGGGCCGTGGCGCTTGACCGCTTCGCTCCACGGAGTGGAGTCGTCGTCACGCTTTGGCGAGTTCCAGGTCGCGGCCCAGCCAAGGAACGCGGCGAGAACGAAACGGGTGTGAAAAATCATTCTCACCGGTGCCAACAGCATGGAGAACAGCATCTCCAGAAGCATCGACATCGTCACCTTGAACTTGCCGCCGAACTCTTTCGCGCCCTTGGCCCAGATCAGGATGACACTCAACAGCTTCGGCAGGAACAGCAGCACCACCGTGGTCGAGAACAGCGCAATCGCCTTGTCCGGGTGCCATTGAGGCCACAACGGATACAACTGACGCGGCTCCAGGAAGTATTGCGGCTCCATCAGTGTGTTGACCGCCAGCAGCGCAGTCGACAGCACCAGGAAGAAGAACCACAAAGGCGCCGACAGGTAGGACATCACGCCCGTCAGGAACACCGCACGGTGCACCGGGTGCATGCCCTTGACCAGGAACAGGCGGAAGTTCATCAGGTTGCCGTGGCACCAGCGACGGTCACGCTTGAGTTCATCCAGCAGGTTCGGCGGCAACTCTTCGTAGCTGCCCGGCAAGTCGTAGGCAATCCACACACCCCAGCCGGCACGACGCATCAGCGCGGCTTCGACGAAGTCGTGGGACAGGATCGCACCCGCGAACGCGCCTTTACCCGGCAACGGCGCCAAGGCGCAGTGCTCGATGAACGGCTTCATGCGGATGATCGCGTTGTGGCCCCAATAGTGCGACTCGCCCAACTGCCAGAAGTGCAGGCCGGCGGTGAACAGCGGGCCGTAGACACGGGTAGCGAACTGCTGCATGCGCGCATATAGCGTGTCCATGCCCGAAGCACGCGGCGCGGTCTGGATGATCCCCGCGTCTGGCGTGGCTTCCATCAGGCGTACCAGGCTGGTCAGGCATTCGCCGCTCATCACCGAGTCTGCGTCGAGCACGACCATGTACTTGTAGTCACCCCCCCAACGACGGCAAAAGTCGTCGAGGTTACCGCTCTTGCGTTTCACGCGACGGCGACGGCGACGATAGAAAATCTTGCCGAAACCCTTGGCTTCACGGCAGACGTCCAGCCATGCCTGCTGCTCGGCAACGCAGATGTCGGCATCGTTACTGTCGCTGAGCACGAAGAAGTCGAAGCGATCCAGGTCGCCCGTAGCGGCCACCGACTCGAACGTTGCGCGCAAACCGGCGAATACCCGTGGCACGTCTTCGTTGCAGATCGGCATGACCAGAGCGGTGCGTGCGTCTTTTGGAATCGGCTCGTTGCCGGCACTTTTACCGGAGATCCGATATTTATCGTGCCCGGTCAGCAGTTCCAAAAACCCCATCAATGCGGTCCAGAAGCCGGCCGATACCCAGCAGAACAGAATCCCGAACATGATCAGGATGCTGGTTTGCAGCGCATACGGCAGTACCTGGGTGGCCGTTTGCAAAAACGGTTGATGCAGGACCTCGTTGAGGTCGACGAACGACCAACCCTGGTACGGCATGATGCCTTTCATGTACCAGCCGGCGACGATGGTCTGGCCGAGCATCAACAGCAGCAGGATGTAGCGACGGATCGAACCGACCGTGCGCCAGCGTGCAGCCGGCAGGACGTTTTCGTCCTTGGGCGGCTTCGGCGGGTTGGTACGACCGGTGATACGACGCCAGCCGCGCACCAGGATGTTGGTGCGCCAAGGCTCTGGCACGACTTTGGTCCGACGGATCGGCGGAGTCGCCTTCAGGCACACCCGACCACTGGCGTCGAGCACCAGCATTTCGGCTTCGCGTAACTCTTCGGCGCTGCTCAGGATCAAACGCTTGCCGACGGACGCCTGGGCGGCGTCGGCAGGCGCGTCGAACGTCGACGACGACAAACGCTGATGCAGTTCACTGAAGGACTGGCAGCCCGCGAGTTCCGCGCGCTGCTGGTCGGTCATCGGTAAATGAGCCAGATACTCCGAGAGCGATTCTGGCTGGACTTGGGGATTACTCATCGGCAGGCAACTGGTAGCTCCAGGTCTCGGTCAGGACTTCTTCAGTCGGGGCCGATTCCGGTGTGGCTGGGGCCGCGTCGGCAGCAGGCTGCTGGGCGTCATGGTTGTTGGCCTTGTCCTTGGCATCGGTGGCTGGCTTGGCGTCGGCCGGTTTGGCTTCGGCAGCCTTCGCATCTTTCTCGGCTTTCTCGACTTTCTCCGCTTGCTTGGCAGCGACCTTGTCAGCCTTGGCCACCGAGGAGTTGGACGCCGGAAGCGACGTTTTGGCCAGGTCAGGCGTGACGATGCTCTGCACCAGGGCAGCGCGCATCTCGGTGGACTTGCCCGGATCCTTGATCTTCAGGCGCAGGGTGAGGCGCCAGCCCTTGGTTTCCGGGTTGTAGCGCACGCTGTTCTCGACCAGCTCGGCGTTGTCACCGACGCTGACCTGGCTGCGCACGTCCGCGTCAGGTGGCAGTGCCGCCAGCGATGGACCTTCGAAATCGACCAGGTAAGCCACGCTGCCGTCCGGTTGGCGGATCAGGTTGGACTGTTTGACGTCGCCGGTGGACTTCAGCGTCTGGCTGACCCAGGCGCTGTCCGGCGAGTGCAAGGCTGCCTCGTCCATGGTCCAGTGCATGCGATAGCCGAATTCCAGCGGTTTGCCAGGATCGGGCAGGGTTTCCGGGCTCCAGAACGCCACGATATTGTCGTTGGTTTCGTCCGCGGTCGGAATCTCGACCAGATCGACGGTGCCCTTGCCCCAGTCGCCCTTGGGCTCGATCCAGGCGCTTGGACGCTTGTCGTAGCGGTCGTCGAGGTCTTCGTAGTGGCTGAAGTCGCGGCCACGCTGCAGCAAGCCGAAACCACGTGGGTTATCGACCGAGAAGTTGCTCACGGCCAGATGTTTCGGGTTGTTCAGGGGACGCCAGATCCACTCGCCGTTGCCGGCATGGATGGCCAGGCCGCTGGAATCGTGCAGCTCGCGACGGTAGTTCAGGACCTTGGACGGCTGGTTGGCGCCGAACAGGAACATGCTGGTCAGCGGCGCGATGCCCAGTTTGCCGACGCGGTCGCGCAGGAACATCTGTGCCTTGACGTCGACAATGGTGTCGCTGCCAGGACGCAGGGTCAGGCGGTAAGCACCGGTTGCGCGCGGGGAATCCAGCAGGGCGAAAATCACCAGGTGCTTGTCGCCCGGCTTGGGCTGTTGAACCCAGAACTCACGGAAACGCGGAAACTCCTCACCGGACGGCAACGCGGTATCGATTGCCATGCCGCGCGCGGACAAGCCATAAACGTGGCCTTTGCCGACAACGCGGAAGTAACTCGCGCCGAGCATGGTCATGATTTCGTCTTGCTTGTCGGCCTTGTTGACCGGGTACAGCACACGAAAGCCGGCGTAGCCGAGTTTTTCGGTAGCTTTTGGATCGAATTGCAGATCGCCGAAATCGAATCGACTTGGGTCGTATTTGATCTCTTGGACGGTGTTAGCCGTGATTTCGTTGATTTTCACCGGTGTATCGAAATGCATACCCTGGTGGTAGAACGACAATTTGAACGGGTTCTTCTGATCGGCCCATTCGGCTTTTTCCGTGCGGAAGCGAATTTTTTGATAATCCGCGAATTTCATTTCGCGGAATTCGGTCGGCAGGTTACTGCGCGGGGCTTCGTATTTCTGTCCGGCCAGCTCTTTTGCCTTGGCCGACACATCATCCAGACTGAATGCCCAAAGCTGGCCAGCGCTGAGCAGGCAAAGCAGGGCCGAGCCCGCTACCAGAGCGCTACGCAACCGTTTGGCAGACAATTTTGGTGCAATACACGGACTAACAATCACGAGCAACCCTCGCCGAAAACAGATCAATAAACCAACGGCTAGCTATCTATACGCCAGGTTGGCGAGCATTGTTCCGACTCCTATGGGGCTAAATGATTCCCCAACAGGTCCTGGACAAGTCTCTACCTAAGTCAAAATGGACCAACGAACGCCGATCCGCGTAGCGCGCGATTATCTAGTAGGCCGCGTTACAACGCATCAGGTGCAACAAAGTATTTATCGCGAAAACGCCCCGTTTTCAGCCGAAAAGCCCTTAAAAAGTTGTTTCAAGCACTTTCAAGTCTGTAACAGGAAGGTTACCGGGCCATCATTGACCAGATGCACCTGCATATCGGCGCCGAATCTACCTGATGCCACAGTGCCATGCACCTGTTTCGCTTTCTCCAGCAAATAATCAAAAAGCTCTTCACCCAGCGCTGGAGGGGCAGCAGTGGAAAAGCTCGGTCGCAACCCGCTCTTGGTATCGGCCGCCAGGGTAAATTGTGAAACCAGCAGCAACCCACCGCCGACATCCGCCAGCGACAGATTCATCTTGCCCTCGGCATCGCTGAACACCCGATAGTTAAGCAGCTTATGCAGAAGTTTGTCGGCGCTGGCGCGAGTGTCCTCTGGTTCTACAGCGACCAGCACGAGCAACCCCTGGCCTACCGAGCCCACTACCTCTGCCGCGACCTCGACGCGTGCGCTACGCACGCGCTGCAACAGACCCTTCATGCTTCTTCGGGTGCCAGATCGAGCAGGCGTCGAGCCATCTGGTCGGCGGCGCGCACCAGCGCATCGGTGATGCCCGGCTCGGACGCCACGTGGCCAGCCTCGCGGATGATCTGCAATTCGCTGTTGGGCCAGTTCTGATGCAAGGTCCAGGCGTTATCGATCGGACAGATCGCGTCATAGCGACCGTGAATGATCACGCCGGGCAAATGGGCGATCTTGTCCATGTCGCGGATCAACTGGTTTTCTTCGAGGAACGAGTGATTAACGAAGTAGTGGCATTCGATGCGGGCGATCGACAGCGCACGCTGCGGTTCGGTGAATCGCTCGACCACCACCGGGTTCGGACGCAACGTCGCAATCCGCCCTTCCCAAGTGGACCAGGCCTTGGCCGTGTGCATCTGGGCGATCTGGTCGTTACCGGTCAGGCGCTTGTGGAAGGCGTTGAGCAGGTCGCCCCGCTCCTCTGGCGGAATCGGTGCGATGTAGTCCTGCCAGTAATCGGGGAACAGGCGACTGGCGCCCTGCTGATACATCCAGTGAATGTCCTCGGCACGGGACAGGAAAATCCCACGCAGTATCAGGCCGTGGACGCGCTCGGGATGGGTTTGCGCATAAGCCAGCGCCAGGGTCGAACCCCAGGAACCGCCGAAAACTACCCACTTGTCGATGCCCAGGTGCAGGCGAATCCGCTCCAGGTCTGCAACCAGATCCCAGGTGGTATTGTTTTCCAGGCTGGCGTGCGGGGTGGAGCGACCGCAACCGCGCTGGTCGAAGGTGACAATGCGGTACAGGTTGGGATCAAAGAAGCAGCGACTCTGTGCATCACACCCCGAACCTGGGCCGCCATGGAGAAACACCACCGGCAAACCTTCCGGTGAACCGCTTTCATCGACGTACAGGGTGTGGGTTTCATCGACAGCCAGATCGTGCCGGGCGTAGGGTTTGATCTGCGGGTACAAAGTCTGCATTGCGCGCTCCGTAAGGGGTCGAGGTCATCCCTGGGGGGACTTCTATCATTCTGCCGTCCGGCATCATAAACCCGAATTACGTCAATGAGCATGCCCTTGCTGAGTCAGAGTTCTGTCGTCAGTTTTTTAGCCAGATAACCGACCAGTGTTTCATGCAGCGCCTCGACCTCGGGCACCTGGCCGCGCCCACGCAAACTGCCGTGAACCAGTCCTTCGCCGTAGTACAACGTGGTGGCAACGCCTGCCGCCGTGAGTTGTTCGGCGTAGCGCACGCCGTCATCTCGCAACGGATCGAATTGCGCCACGGCGATCAATGCCGGTGGCAACCCGCTGAAACTGTCGGCCAGCAACGGCATTGCATGGGCGCATGGCGGCCGGGCTCCCAGGTACATGGCGTGGTAGTCCTCGACGTCTCGGCTGCTGAGCAAGGGTGCGTCGCTGCACTCGCGACGCGAGGGCAGCCGGTGATCACCCCCCAGGCCTGGATAGATCAGTACTTGAGCCGCCGGCAGGGGTTCACCCGCATCGCGCAAGGCCAGGCACAACGCGGCGGCGAGATTGCCGCCTGCGCTGTCGCCGGCCACCAGTGAACGCTGGGGGTCGAGACGAAAGGGGCCGGTTCTCAGCGCACGCCAGACACCCAGGCAGTCGTGCAACCCGGCGGGGAATGGATGCTCCGGCGCCAGTCGATAATCGACCGCGATGACCAACGCGCCGAGCGTCGCCGCCCACTCGGCGCAGATGAAATCATGGGAATCCAGATCCCCCACTACCCAACCGCCGCCATGCAGGTACACCACGCACGGATCACCGGCGGGCGGTGATGCCAATGGCGGTTGATACGCCCGCACCCGCACCCCGGCGAGTTCGAAGTCGACCACATACAAGCCGCCAGGTCGCGCCGGGGTAAACGCCCGGCACATCTCGCTGTAGGCCCGGCGCACGCCCGCGAGGCTGCTGTCGGCGCTGTTGAAGCCGATGGTTTTGTCGACGAACGCCATCATCTGTTCGGAAAGCGGGTAGTTAGCCATTCGCCCGGAGCCCTGTTGCTGTCAGTTTTTCAAACTGGCCTGTACGGTGGAGACGCCATCCTTGCCATCGAAACTGCTGACCCCCGCCAACCAGCGCTGAAGATCCTCCGGATGATCTCGCAGCCATTTCCTGGCCACATCCTGCGGGGTCTGGCGCTCCATGATAGGCACCATCAACTGGCTTTCCTGAGCAGCGGTGAAGGTCAGGTTTTCCAGCAGGCGGTTCACGTTCGGGCAGCGCTCGGCATAGTCCGGCGACGTCACGGTGGATACGGTCGCCGCGCCTTCGTTAGGCCCGTATACGTCTTCGCTGCCGGTCAGGTAAGCGATGTTCATGTTGATGTTCATCGGATGCGGCGTCCAGCCAACGAATACCACGAACTCCTTACGATTCACCGCCCGCTGAACGGCCGCCAGCATGCCCGCCTCACCAGACTCGATCAGTTTGAAGTCCTTGAGGCCGAAATGATTGGTCTCGATCATGGTTTTGATCGTGGTGTTGGCGCCACTGCCCGGCTCGATCCCGTAGATTTTGCCGCCGAGCTTGTCTTTGAAGTTGGCAATGTCGGCGAAGGTTTTCAACCCGGCCTCGGCGACATAGTCGGGCACTGCGAGCGTCGCCTGGGCATCGGCCAGGCTCGGCTTGGCCAAGACCCGGACCTGCTTGGCCTCAAGGAAGGGAGCAATATTCTTGTCCATCGCCGGTTTCCAGTAACCGAGGAATATGTCGAGGCGCCTGTCACGGATGCCGGCGAAGATGATCTGCTGGACGGCGCTGGTCTGTTTGCTTTCGTAACCCAGGCCGTTGAGCAGCACATCGGCCATGCCGCTGGTGGCAATCACGTCGGTCCAGTTGACCACGCCCATGCGCACCGTCTTGCACGAGGCGTCATCACTGGCCAGCGCACTGGTACTCAGAAGAGCGGTACCGCAAAGGATGGAGAAACAGCGGGTAAACAGAGCTTTGATGCTTGTCATAAGGGCGTTCTCGTGCGGCAGCGGATTGTTATGGGCTCGGTGTCTTTGTGCACCGTGCGCAGAACATTACGCAGCAGACGAAAGGTAAAAGCGACCTGTGGCGACCGAGATTTGCACGGTGGCGACTGTTTGGGATCGCCTTACACACCGCCATCGCGGGCAAGCCCGCTCCCACAGGGTGGACCGATGTTGAAACACAAATTGTGTAAACACCGGAAATCACTGTAGGAGCTGGCTTGCCAGCGATGGGGCCGTCACTTTCACCCAAAGGTGTCAGGCCTTGTAGTGTGCTTGCCCCCAGGCCAGCAATCCTTGCAACAACTCCTTGAGCACCACCTGGGTCGGCGCCGCCAGGTCCGGACGGTAGCGGAACGGTTCGAACTCTTCCATGTAGGTGCTCTGCCCCAGTTCCAGTTGCACCGCGTGGATGTTGTCCGCCGGGTTGCCGTAATGCCGGGTGATGTGGCCACCCTTGAACCGACCATTGAGCACATGGGTGTAGTCGCTGTGCCGTGCACAGATGCCTTCCAGTTGCGTGGCCAACTGCGGATCGCAACTGGCGCCGTTGAAGGTGCCGAGGTTGAAGTCCGGCAGCTTGCCGTCGAACAGGTGCGGGATGATCGTGCGGATCGAGTGCGCATCGAACAACAATGCATAACCGAATTCGGCCTTGAGTCGTGCCAGTTCGTTCTGCAAAGTCGTGTGATACGGCGTCCACACCTGTTCCAGATAGGTCGCTCGCTCGGCCGCCGTTGGCTCCTTGCCCTCCAGGAACAATGGAATGCCATCGAACAGGGTCGAGGGATACAGCCCAGTCGTTGCGCCGGCATACAACGGTTTGTCGTCCGATGGGCGGTTCAGGTCGATGACAAACCGAGAATATTCTGCGGCTAGGGTGCTGGCACCCAGCTCGTGAGCAAAGTCATACAGCGTCGGGATATGCCAGTCGGTGTCCGGCAGGCTTCTCGCGTCCGCGATCAGCCCGGCTTCCACTGCCGGGCTCAGGCGCACGCCGGCGTGAGGCATGCTGATCAGCAACGGCACGCTGCCTTGTTTGAAGTTCAGAACTTTATCCACGAATGCTCTCCTGGAAGTGTGTTTCAACGCCGTGACGCACGACGCGTTTTTCCAGCTCACCGCCCAACCAGTACGACAGATCGGCGGGACGATCGATTTGCCAGGCGACGAAATCTGCCACCTTGCCCACTTCCAGCGAGCCATGGGTCCGGGCCATGCCCAACGCGGTGGCCGCGTGAATGGTCGCACCGGCCAGGGCCTCTTCCGGAGTCATGCGAAAACAGGTGCAGGCCATATTCAGCATCAGGCGCAGCGACAGCGCCGGCGACGTGCCGGGGTTAAGATCGCTGGCGATGGCGATTTTCACTCCGTGCTTACGAAGCGCATCCATCGGTGGCAATTGGGTTTCGCGCAGGAAGTAGAACGCGCCGGGCAGCAACACGGCGACGGTGCCGGAGGTCGCCATGGCGATGGCATCGTCTTCGGTCATGAATTCCAGGTGGTCGGCGGACAGAGCGTGGTAACGCGCCGCGAGCGTCGAACCGCGCAGCGATGACAATTGCTCGGCATGCAATTTCACAGGCAAGCCCAGTTGCTGCGCCGTGATAAATACCCGCTCGACTTGCGCCGGGGAAAACGCCAGGTATTCGCAAAAGGCATCCACCGCATCCACCAGTCCTTCAGCCGCCAGGGCCGGAAGCATCTCGGTGCAGATGTGCTCGATGTAATCGTCGGCGCGATCCTTGTACTCCGGCGGCAAGGCGTGCGCCGCCAGACAGGTACTGCGCACGCTGATCGGCAGTTTTTCACCCAGGCGACGGGCAACTCGCAGCATCTTGCGTTCGCTGCCCAGGTCCAGGCCGTAGCCGGACTTGATCTCGATGCTGGTGACGCCGTCGCGTATCAGGCTGTTCAGCCTTTTGGCGGCGCTGGCGAACAGCTCATCTTCACTGGCCGCCCGCGTGGCGCGCACGGTGCTGGCGATGCCGCCACCGGCGGCGGCGATTTCCGCATAGCTGACGCCTTGCAGACGCTGCTCGAACTCACCGCTGCGGTTACCGCCAAACACGGTGTGGGTGTGGCAGTCGATGAGGCCGGGGGTGACCCAGGCTCCGTTCAAATCGTTGACCGCCGGGTACTCGCCGGACGGCAGTTCGGCGCGTGGGCCGATCCACTCAATGAGCGCACCGGACGTCACGATGGCCGCGTCCTCGATGATCGAGTAGACGCCCTGCGCCATGGTTGCGACGTGGCAGTGTTGCCAGAGCGTTTTCATCTCTAATCTCCAGAGTATTCAAAATCGAATCGCTGGCAAGCCAGCTCCTACAGGTGTTGCGCTATTCCTTGTAGGAGCGGGCTTGCCCGCGATGGGGCCCTCAGAGGCTTGGCAACAACTTGCCCGGCGCCAGCTCGGTCAGGCACCGCGAAGCCAGCAGCTCGGTCGCTGCATTGATGTCCGGCGCGAAGAAGCGGTCCTTCTCGTAGAACGGCACTTCGTTGCGCAGAATGGCGCGGGCTTTCTCCAGTTTCGGGGAAGTCTTCAGACCGTTGCGCAGGTCCAGGCCCTGGGCCGCCGCCAGCCATTCAACAGCGAGAATGCCACGGGTGTTTTCAGCCATTTCCCACAAACGCTTGCCTGCAGCTGGGGCCATGGACACGTGATCTTCCTGGTTGGCCGAGGTCGGCAGGCTGTCCACTGAATGCGGATGGGACAGTGCCTTGTTTTCACTGGCCAGCGCGGCCGCCGTCACCTGGGCGATCATGAAGCCGGAGTTCACGCCGCCATTGGCCACCAGGAACGGCGGCAGTTGAGACATGTGCTTGTCCATCATCAGCGAGATACGGCGCTCACTCAGCGAACCGATTTCAGCGATGGCCAGGGCCATGTTGTCGGCAGCCATGGCGACGGGTTCGGCGTGGAAGTTACCGCCGGAAATCACATCGCCTTCAGCGGCAAACACCAACGGGTTATCGGAGACTGCGTTGGCTTCGACGGCCAGCACTTCGGCGGCCTGACGGAACTGAGTCAGGCAGGCGCCCATGACCTGTGGCTGGCAGCGCAGGGAATACGGGTCTTGCACCTTCTCGCAGTTCTCGTGGGAATCGGAGACTTCGCTGCGCTCGCCCAGTAAATCGCGGTAGGCGGCAGCGGCGTCGATCTGGCCTTTCTGGCCACGGGCGGCGTGGATGCGTGCGTCGAATGGCGAGCGCGAACCCAGTACCGCTTCAACGGTCAGCGCGCCCAGGGACAAGGCACCGGCGAACAGGTCTTCACCTTCGAACAAGCCGCGCAGGGCAAACGCGGTGGAAACCTGCGTACCGTTGAGCAAAGCCAGGCCTTCTTTCGCTGCCAGGGTCAGCGGGGTCAGGCCAGCGATTTTCAGCGCCTCGGTGGCTTCCATCCATTCGCCCTTGTAGCGCGCCTTGCCTTCGCCCAACAGCACCAGCGACATGTGCGCCAAGGGTGCCAGGTCGCCGGAAGCCCCTACCGAGCCCTTCAACGGAATGTGCGGGTAGACTTCGGCGTTGACCAGGGCGATGAGCGCGTCGATGACCACACGGCGAATCCCGGAGAAACCCCGGCTCAGGCTATTGACCTTCAGCACCATGATCAGACGCACCAGCGCGTCGCTGATGGGCTCGCCGACGCCGGCTGCGTGGGACAACACCAGCGAGCGTTGCAGGTTTTCCAGGTCTTCGCTCGCGATGCGAGTCGAAGCCAGCAGGCCGAAACCGGTATTGATGCCGTAGGCGGTACGGTTCTCGGCGAGGATCTGTTCCACGCAGGCAACGCTGGCTTCGATCTGGGCCGAGGCACTGCTGTCGAGGGTCAGTTGGACCGGTTGTTGATAGACATCACGCAGTTGGGCCAGGCTCAGTTGGCCGGGAATCAGGTTGAGCGCAGTCATTTCATGCTCCTTTTGAGAGTTTTTTATTAACTCACCAGACGCTCCGGAGATGTCCGTTGTCCGTCGCGTCTCGCCTTTTGGGGAGCCGCGCCTTGGCACGCTGGTGTCGGGAAATCAGTGCAAATTCGGTAACGTATTGCGCAGCAATGCCGGGTCTTTCAGTACCTCGGCTGCCGCCGCGATATCTGGCGCCAGCCAGCGATCCTGGTCATAGGCTGGGACCCGTTCGCGCAGCAAATGCCAGGCAGCGTCGGTGCCAGCGCCGAAGCGTTGTTCTTTGAGGAACTCGAAGGCCTGGGCCGCCAGCAGGTACTCGATGGCAAGAATCTGCGTGCAGTTTTCCAGCGTCCGATGCAGCTTCAGCGCAGCGTTGGTGCCCATGCTCAGGTGATCTTCCTGCAGGCCCGAGGTGACGTAGTTGTCGAGTACCGCCGGTTGCGCCAGTTGGCGGTTTTCCGCACACAGGGATGCGGCGACGTATTGCACGATCATCATCCCGGAGTTCACCCCCGGATTGGCCACCAGGAACGCTGGCAGTCCGCTGACGTGCGGGTTGATCAGGCGGTCGAGTCGACGCTCGGCGATGGAGCCGATTTCTGCCAGGGCGATGGCCAGCAAATCCGCGGCCATGGCCACTGACTGACCGTGCGGATTGGCCTGGGACATGATGCGGAAATTGTCCGGCGTCCCCAGCAGCAAGGGGTTGTCGGTGCAGCCGTTGAGTTCGGTTTCGATCTGGGCAACGGCGTGTGCCAGTTGATCCCGGGCAGCGCCGTGAACCTGAGGGATGGAGCGAATGCTCAACGCATCCTGGGTGCGGATGCCTTTGCTCGACGCGATCACTTCACTGCCTTCGAGCAGCCCGCGCAGGTTCGTGCCGACCTGTTGCATGCCTGGATGCGGCTTGAGCGCGATGATCTCGGCATCGAACGCAGCGATCTGTCCGCGCTGGGCTTCAAAACTCATGGCGCTGATGACATCGGCCCATTGCAACAAACGCGTGGCATCGGCAAGCGCCAAGCAACTGAGACCGGTCATGCACGGCGTGCCGTTGACCAGGCACAATCCATCCTTGGCGCCCAGTTGCACCGGCTGCAAGCCCTCTTCGGCCAGCGCCTGCTGTGCAGAGACGACTCGCCCCCGGTAGCTGACATTGCCAACGCCCAGCAACGCGATGCCAATGTGCGCCATGTGGGTCAGGTAACCCACCGAGCCCTGGGACGGCACTTGTGGAGTGATGCCGCGATTGAGCAACGCCAGCAGAGCCTCGACCACGCGGCGATGGATGCCGGACTTGCCCTGGCTGTAATTGCGGATGGCGGCGCACAGGATCGCACGGGTCTGCTCGTCGGCCAGCGGCGCACCGACGCCACAGGCGTGACTGAGCAAGGTGTTGCGCGACAACTGGCTGAGTTGCTCGTCTTCAAGCGACACGTTGCACAACGCGCCCAGGCCGGTGTTGACGCCATAGGCACGCTCGCCGCTGGCGACGATGCGCTGGACGATAGCCTGGGCGTTTTCGATGCGTGTCCAGGCCTGCGGTGACAGCTCAAGCTGCGCGCCATGGCGGGCCACCGCGACCACATCCTGCCAACGCAACGGGGCATCGGCGATTACGATTTTTTCAGCCTGGGACATCTTTTACCTCTAGCCAATATTGATGCAGCTTTACCGGCCTCGTCGCGGGCTTGCCCGCGATAGGGCCGGCACAAGCACCGCAAGTTTCTCAAACCACCGCCGCCCGCCGCTGCACGAACCGGTCGACATACTCATCCGCTGGCGAATGCAGAATCTCGCGCGGCGTACCGACCTGGATCAGGCGTCCGTCCTTGAGGATCGCGATGCGGTTGCCGATACGCACAGCCTCATCAAGGTCGTGAGTGATGAAAACGATGGTCTTGTGCAGGGTCTTTTGCAGCTCCAGCAATTGGTCCTGCATCTCGGCGCGGATCAGTGGGTCGAGGGCGCTGAAGGCTTCGTCCATCAGGATGATGTCAGTGTCCGCCGCCAGGGCACGGGCCAGGCCAACACGTTGACGCATGCCGCCAGAGAGCTGGTGCGGAAATTTGTTTTCGTAGCCTTTGAGGCCCACGGTGTTGATCCAGTGCAGCGCACGCTCCGAGCACATCTGCTTGCTCTCGCCACGCACTTTCAGGCCGTAGGCGACGTTCTCCATCACGGTCTTGTGCGGCAGCAGGCCGAAGCTCTGGAACACCATGCTGATCTTGCGCCGGCGAAATTCGCGCAGGGCTTCCATGTCGTACTGCAGGATGTCTTCGCCATCCACCAGAATCGCGCCACTGGTAGGGTCGATCAGACGATTGAAATGGCGCACGAGTGTCGACTTGCCGGAACCCGACAGGCCCATGATCACGAAGATCTCGCCGCTGCCGATGCTCAGCGACAGGTCATTCACGCCGACCACACAACCGGTTTCGGCCAGCACCTGGTCCTTGGTCTTGCCTTGGCCGATAAGGCCCAGCGCATCCTTGGCGCGGTTGCCGAAAATCTTGAAGACGTTTTTGACTTCGATCTTGCTTACGCTTGCATTGTTCATTTGCTCACCTCATGCCGCGCACGACCATACGCCTGCGTAATGCGGTCGATCACCACGGCCAGAATCACGATCGCCAGACCCGCTTCCAGGCCACGGCCGACGTTGAGGGTCTGGATGCCCACCAGCACGTCTTCACCCAAACCACGTGCACCGATCATCGAGGCGATCACGACCATCGACAGCGCCATCATGGTCGTCTGGTTGATCCCGGCCATGATGCTCGGCAGGGCCAGCGGCAGTTGCACGCCGAACAGTTGTTGCCAGCGGTTGGCACCGAAGGCGTTGATCGCCTCCATCACTTCTCCGTCGACCTGGCGGATACCCAGATCAGTCAGTCGGATCAACGGTGGAGCGGCATAGATCACCGTGGCGAAAATCGCCGGCACCTTGCCCAGGCCGAACAGCATCAATACCGGGATCAGGTACACGAAGCTTGGCATGGTCTGCATGATGTCCAGCAGCGGCATCAGCACCGAACGCAGGCGATTGCTGCGCGCCGATAGAATCCCCAGGGGCACGCCGATCAGCACCGAAATGATCGTCGCCACCAGCATCAGCGCCAGGGTTTGCATCAGCTTGTCCCAGAGCCCGACCGCGCCCACCAGGAACAACAGGCCGACGATGACCGCAGTGGTCACCACTTTACGGGTCGCATGCCAGGCCACACCCGCGACGATGGCCAACATCAGCCACCAGGGCGCCGCACGCAGCAGCCCTTCAAGATTGACGATGGCCCACAACAGGGTGTCGGAGATGTGCCGGAACACGTCGCCATAGTTGGTGACCAGCGAATCGACCCAACCGTTGACCCAGTCGGCGATGGAAAAGGTAAAGCTTTCGGGAAACATAAGAGACTCTCAATCAAGGGGTTGCGATCAAGCGTCCGGCTGCCGTTGCCAGCAGCCGGAGAAGCTCGACCTACAAAGCCGCGTCGATTTTCTTGGCAGCGTCTTCGCTGACCCACTGATGCCAGACTTCAGGATGTTCCTTGAGGAAGATTTTCGCCAGTTTTGGCGACTCGATACGTTCCTTCGCCATGCGGCCCAGGTTCTGGTTCAGCAGGTCGATCGGCAGGTTGACCTTGGTCAGCACTTCG
>Ga0308165_1001819_pt1 | contig 28125 bp, 20 predicted proteins | sample PhyWR2_FD_201032 | JGI IMG/M metagenome (GOLD analysis project Ga0308165, IMG submission 201032) | Phyllosphere microbial communities from UC Gill Tract Community Farm, Albany, California, United States - DLSLW.R2 | ecosystem: Host-associated > Plants > Phyllosphere > Unclassified | place: USA... | reverse complement strand
CACCGAAACGCTCCTTCAGCATGTCCACGTTGTAGCCGATGCCGGTGGTGCCGATCATGTACGGCACGCCGTACTGGTTGCCCGGGTCCTGGGTGGCGATACGCTTCATCACCGCCGGGTCGAGGTTGGCCAGGTTCGGGATCTTCGACTTGTCCAGCGGCAGGAACACGCCGGCCTGGATCTGCCGGCCGAAGAAGTTCAACGTCGGCACCACCACGTCGTAGCCGCTGTTGCCGGCCAACAGCTTGGTCTCGACCATCTCGTCACTGTCGAACACATCGTAGGTGACCTTGATCCCGCTCTGCTTCTCGAAGTTGGGGATGGTGTCTTCGGCGATGTAATCGCTGTAGTTGTAGACGTTCAGGACCTGGCTGTCCTGTCCGCCGCCGTTGCCGCCGCCACAGGCGGAAAGCATGGCGGAGGCCAGGCCGAGCGTGAGGATACGCAGCTTCATCGGGTGCTCCAGAATGCAGAAAGGGGGGCCGGCCGGGCCGGCGCCGGGTGCCAGCCTACCCCCCGGCGAGGGATTTTTCTATTCGCGGCCTTCACACGTTCAGCAGCAGGAACTCGCGCTCCCACGAACTGATCACGCGGAAGAAGGTCTCGTATTCCTTGCGCTTGACCGAGGTGTAGGCGCGGCAGAAGCGCTCGCCGAGCAGCGCCTGCAGCTCGCTGCACTGCTCCAGCCCGTCCAGCGCTTCACCCAGCGAACGCGGCAGGTCGTAGCCCAGTTCCTTGGCGCTGCCGGTCACCGGCGCATCCGGCGCCAGGCGCTCACGGATGCCGAGCAGCCCGCAGGCCAGGGTCGCGGCCATCGCCAGGTAAGGGTTGGCATCGGAGCCGGCAAAGCGGCTTTCCACCCGCATGTTCTCCGGCGTATCCAGCGGCACCCGCAGGCCGCAGGTGCGGTTGTCGAAGCCCCAGTGCACGTTGCTAGGCGAGACCTCACCGAACACCAGGCGCCGGTAGGAATTCACGTTCGGCGCGAAGAACGCCATGGCCATCGGCACATATTTCTGCAGGCCCGCCAGGTAATGGGCGAACAGCGGACTGAAATCCTCACCACCGTGCTCGCCGGTGAACACGTTCTGGCCATCGCTGATGCGCAGCAGGCTCTGGTGGATGTGCATCGCACTGCCCGGCTCGTTCTCCATCGGCTTGGCCAGGAAGGTCGCGTACACCCCATGGCGCATCGCCGATTCGCGCATGGTGCGCTTGAACAGGAACACCTGGTCTGCCAGATCCATCGCATTGGCGTGGGTGAAGTTGACCTCCAGCTGCGCCGCGCCGGATTCGTGGATCAGCGTATCCACGTCCAGCTTCATCGCGTCGCAGTAGTCGTACATCAGGTCGAGGATCGGATCGAACTCGTTGACCGCGTCGATCGAGTACGACTGCCGTGCCGTTTCCGGGCGGCCGGAGCGGCCCGCCGGTGGCAGCAGCGGAAAATCCGGATCGGTGTTCTTCTGCACCAGGAAGAATTCCAGCTCGGGCGCGACCACCGGCCGCAGGCCGAGCTCGGTATAGGCATCCAGCACCCGGCGCAGCACGTTGCGCGGGGCCAGTTCGTGTGGCTCGCCGTTCTTGGTGTAGCAGTCATGGATGACCTGCGCGGTCGGGTCGGTCGCCCACGGCACCATGCGCACGGTATCCGGGTCGGGGCGCAGGATCATGTCCGAGTCCGACGGCGAGGTCAGGTCGTAGTAATCGTCCGGAAATTCGCCGGTGACGGTGGTCGCGAAGATGCCTTCGGGCAGGCGCGTGCCGTAATCGTGCGAGAACTTGTCGGCCGGGATGATCTTGCCGCGCGCATTGCCGGTGATGTCCGGAACCAGGCATTCGACCTCGGTGATGCGCCGCTCCTTCAGCCAGCGCAGCAGGCTGCTTTCCTGCGGGGGCGGGGGCGTGGCCGTCTTGCGCGGGCGCGTTCGGGAACTCATGGGGATTCCAGTCGATTCTGTTGGTGCTGCCGGCAAGCTTGGCCGAACGCACGGAAAATAGCGTGATAGAACGGCGTCTGCATGACACGCCACTCCGGGTGCCACTGTACGCCGAGCACGAATCGATGGCGCGGGCTGCGTGCAGCTTCGACCAGGCCATCATCGGCCCAGGCCTCGATCTGCAGGCCGTCGGCCACCTGCGCGATGCCCTGCCCGTGCACGGAATTGACCTGCACCCGATCGGCGGCACACCACTGCGCCAGCCAACCCCCATCGGCCAGGGTGATCGCGTGGGCCGGCCCATACTGCACCTCCACCGGCGCCTGCGGGTCTTCGCGATGGTCGGCCAATCCAGGCACTGCATATACCTGCGGATGCAGCGTGCCACCGAGCGCCACATTCAACTCCTGGAATCCGCGGCAGATCGCCAGCACGGGAAGATCCATCGCCAGCGCCTCGCGCAGCAGCGCGAACGCAGTGGCGTCGCGCGCCGGGTCATGCCGGTTGCCGTTCCAGGTGCGGCCCCCTTCGTAATGCTGCGGCTCGATGTTGCTGACCGCGCCGGTCAGCAGCAGGCCATCCAGGCCCTGCAGCCAGTCGCGCGCCGGCAGCGGCGGCTGCAGACTCGGCAGCACCAGCGGTGTTGCCTGCGCAGCATCAACCAACGCACGCACATATTTTTCCCCGGCCACCGCGAAACGATGATGGCCAAGCACGGTGCTGTCGGTGGGCAGGCCCACCCAGGGCAGGCGGCGCATGGGGAAACTCCTTGGCGTGGCATCAAGGTACGCGCCCGGCATCGGCATCGGCAAGCCGCTGCCCTCACACCACGGGCGCCCGGCTTGGGCCAGACTATCGGCGTGAAGTCCGACCGCCCTCCTCCGCTCCGACGCCCTTTCCCGCTTCTGCGAGGCCGCCGGTGAGCGCCGCCTTCCCGCCCAGCTGGTACGCCAGCAGCCTGCCCGAACCGCCCGCATTGCCGCCGTTGCGCGGTGAACTGCATGCCGATGTGGCGATACTGGGCGCCGGCTATACCGGCCTCACCGCCGCACTGGAACTGGCCCTGCGCGGCCAGCGGGTGGTGGTGCTGGAAGCGCAGCGGATCGGCTGGGGAGCCTCGGGCCGCAATGGTGGCCAGGCGCTGGTCGGCTACGGCTGCGAAGTGGACGAGCTGGAACGCCAGCTCGGCCACGAGGATGCGCGCCGCCTGTTCGACTGGTCGCGCGAGGCGGTACAGGCGATGCGCGCGCGCATCGACCAGCATGGCATCGAGTGCCATTGGGTGGATGGCCACGCCAGCGTTGCCATCCGCGCACGCCACGAGCGCGACCTGCGCGCCAACTGCGAACACCTGCAGCGACATTACGACTACCCGATGCAGTGGTGGGAGCGCGATACCCTGCGTGGGCAACTGGACAGTCCGCGCTACCGCGCGGCGATGTTCGACCCGCTCAGCGCCCACCTGCATCCGCTGGCCTACGCCCGCGGGCTGGCCGATGCCGCGCGCGCAGCCGGGGTGGTCATCCACGAACAGTCGCCGGTAACGCGCATTCAACGCGGCGCACATGCGGTGCTGCATACCGACCACGGCAGCGTGCGCGCGCCGCAGCTGGTGGTGGCCGGCAACGCCCTGCTGCAGGGGCTGCTGCCTGAGCTCGAGCGGCGCATCATGCCGGTCGGTACGTATATCGGCGCCAGCGCACCGCTGGGGGCCGAGCGCGCCCGCGCCCTGATCGGCAACAACATGGCGGTCTCCGATACGGCCTGGGCACTGGACTACTTCCGGCTCAGCCATGACCACCGCCTGCTGTTCGGTGGCCGCGCCAGCTATTCCGCGCTGCCGCCGCCGGGCCTGCACCGGGTGATGCAGCGGCGCATGCACGAGGTGTTCCCGCAACTGGCCGACATTCCGCTGCAGCAGGTCTGGGGCGGTTATGTGGATATCACCCGCAACCGCGCCCCGCACTGGGGCCGGCTGGATGGAAATGTGTACTTCGCGCAGGGCTTCTCCGGCCACGGCGTGGCAGCGGCCGGGCTGGCCGGTGAAGTGATCGCCGAAGCCATCGTTGGCCAGAGCGAGCGGCTGGACGTGTTCCAGCGCCTGCGCCATGGCCCCTTCCCCGGCGGACGCCTGCTGCGCATGCCGCTGCTGGTGGCGGCCATGTCCTGGTACAAGCTGCGGGATGCGTTGTGGTGAGCTGATCAGGAAGCGAGCTGAATCTACCGCCCGCCGAAAACTGTGAAACTCGTCGCCGCCGGTATTCCTGTGATGACTTTCTCACTTGCCGGGCCGAGCGCTGAGGCGATTGCATAATCGAACGCGTGTCGATACCGTCGCTGAGAACCGGGTCCCGCGGCGAATGGATGCTGACAGGGAACGTACTGTGAAGGGGTAGTGCGATTGAACTGGTGGAATGAAGGCCTGCAGCTGAAGTTGCGCATCCATCCGGCAGGACTTGCCTTGGCTGTGCTGTACGCGATTGCCTGCTGGGCCACACGGCAGCTCTCGCTTGATCAGTTCTATCTTCCCGCCGGCGTACGCGTTGCTGCGGTACTGCTCTGCCCACCTCGGCTTTGGCCTTATCTCCTGCTGGGCGAGTATGCCTACTTCGCGCAGATGCGGTATCCAATGATCGATCGGTACGGATTGACGTGGGTCATTCTTGGCTCGGCATTCCAGATGCCGGTCGTCATGATGATCGTCCATCTTCACCGCAACGTGATCTCGGCAGTAAAGAATGCCTGGCTCATATCGGTTGCCGCATTCGCCGCAATATCCGTCACGCTGATCAACCTGCTTCTTGCAAATTTCCTCTGGCCGACACCACCCGATTTTCCCCTATTGACCGGCATCGTCCGCCTGGTGGTGGGTGACTTCATCGGTATCCTGACGTTCGCGCCACTTGTGCTGCTCTGGTCTCGAGGGAAGGCCGAAGTACAGGTACGGAAGCGTGACGTCGCGCAGATGGCGGGGGCCCTCGCACTGATGGTCGTGCTCGGCCTGTCAGCTGCGGATGTGCCAGCTGATGCAGTGACGACGAAAGTGTCTCTGCAACTTCTCATGGCACTTCCTGCGGTCCTTCTGACATGCGTGTATGGATGGCGGGGCGCCGCCATCGGCGTGCCGACCCTGAACATGATCATCGGTCTGACCACACCCGCCACTCACCCGGAGTCGTTCGACCCTGCGTCATTCGCTACCCAGCAGATCATGGCCGTCACCGGCGCAGCGCTGCTCATACTTGGCTCCCGGATCACCCACTACTATCGGCGTTATCGACTCAGGGAGATCGGGGAGAGAAATGCCATAAGACTCGCGCGGAGCTCACATGTCGCCAGTGAGCTTGATCTTCGCGAACGTGCGTTGCATCTAAGGAGGCTGGGTGATGGCATTGATCACGCGCTTGACGAGGTCATCAACTGGCTTTCCGCTCAGGGCCATCTTGCGATTGCGGAGAGTCTTGTGCATGTGGCGTCGATCCATTCGCGCCAGCTGCGCGAGCAGACAAGCATGATCTATCCGACGGCTCTGGAGCACCTCGGGCTTTATGTTGCATTGAGGGCAGGAGGCGTCCGCGAAGCGTGGGAGAAGACGGCCCGTGTCGCCAATCCGGCGCTGCTTGGCGACCCCTGCCAACTCAGCGTCGGCCTGCAACTAGCCGCCTACCGCACGGTGATCGACGCGGTGTCATTGCTGATCCAGGGTGAAGCAGGGCAGATCCACGTGCGGGCACGCTGCGGACGTATCGGTTCGCATCGTGGAATACTGATGACGGTTTCCTTGCTGGATCAACAGCGACACCTCTCCGACGCAACTGTCGCCGCAGCCATGGAACGTTTGGCCGGGAGAACGCTGGCCTACGGGGGCGCACTGAAATGCACCCGGAATCGCATCATGCTGGCAATGAAGGAAACGGGCACGGCCGCCCCTCTGGAAGTTTTCACGTCAAATGGAAGAAACAGCATTTCGGGATTCGCAGCGGATGCCTCACGCGCGAAGGCGTGATTGACAGGCCCCGCCGGCTTCTGATTCCAGAGCATGCATGTACCGCCACCGGTGTTGAGGCGAAAACGTGCAAGCGGCTTCAGCCGCCTGCACGTCCAGCATCTTGAAGCCGAGTACTACGGTGCTTCAATGGACCAGATGTCGCCATCGCCGCTCGCGTACCGCACCAGCACCACATCCTGCGCACGATATACCTCGAAACGCCGTGCCGCACCCGGAACAGTGAGTCGCTGACCGGGAAGCGAAACACGCGCCGCAGACTTGCCTGCGGGCAATGCGAAGTAGGCATCACCGGCGTTGCCGATGATCACCTTTACCTGCCCGGCCAGATCGTTGACCTGCAGATAGACCACGCCATCGCGCTGGAAAGCGTACACCTGCAACGCGGGATCGGCGCTGATGTCTGCAGCGGCGGGATGGTTCTCACCAAGGCCCTCCGTCGAAACTGCGGCACTTGCCAAGGGTTTTCCGTGGTAGTCACCGCCTCCTCTATCACCCGCGAATACTGGAGCTGCGACAAATACTGCTGCACTGGTTACCACACCAACAATCATGGATCGCACAATGACCTCCTGGTCGGGGTGAGAGCAAACAACTTCGCAGCGATAGTAACGTCTTCCAGCCCCAACACAGTGAGGGCTGAATAATCCGGACGATTTAGTCCCATATGTGTACCCGACGCCCCCCGGCCCTACTTGCTTGGCGGGAAAACATGGTGCCGATTGCGTCTGCACTCATCCATGGATAGTGTTCATTACCGGGTCGGCGGTAGCTTAGCGATGGCAAGGGAGGCTTTTCTGGACCGTTTGAAGAATGCCTTCGAGGTGAGCTTCCGCATTCGACCGGTCGGACTTGCGCTGGCCGCCGTCTACGCTGCCAGTTGCCTCGTCTCGCGCCAGTTCTCGCTGGACCAGTTCTTCCTGCCAGCAGGTATCCGGGCGGCTGCGCTGCTGATCGTCCCGATGCGCCTGTGGCCCTATCTGTTGCTCGGCGAGTACATCTACTTCGCCAAGCTGCGCCTTCCCATGATCGATACCTACGGCTTGGACTGGGTCATCCTGGCATCGACCCTGCTGATGCCGATGGCGATGCTGGTGATCTATCTGCATCGGATGAGAACACCATCCGAGGCCGCCACCGGCCTCTGGCTGCTGTCGTTGTCGTTCTGCACAGCGCTGTTCGTCCCGGGTCTTAATCTGGGCATTTCGTATGCCCTCTGGACGAATCCGCCGCCCAGCAACCTGCTGGACGCGGTCGATCGGGCAATCTTTGGTCACTTCGCCGCCATCATCACCCTGGTCCCGCTGGCCTTCCTGTGGGGCCTGCGGCACGCAGATCCCAGCTGGCGCACCCGCCTTGTCGCGCCCACCGCTGTGGCGATCCTGTTGATGCTGATACTGGGCTTGGGTATGCAGCTGACGGGCAGCAGCGCCCATGTCGCCCGCACACACCTTGTACTGATAGCGGCCCTGCCCGCCATCGCCCTGACCTTCATGCATGGTTGGCGTGGTGCAGCCATTGCAATTCCGCTGTTGAACCTCCCGCTTCATGCCGCGACGCCCAGCACTGGCCTCCCCTCCTCCTTCGACCTGGGCACGTTCGCTACCCAACAAAACATGGCGGTGATGAGTGTCGCTCTGCTCGCGCTGGGATCCAGCATCAGCTATCACCATCAACGCGCCCGGTCCCGAGGCTTGGCAGAGGAAACCACGTTGCGCCTGACACGCAGCTCCCACCAGACCAGCGAGCGTGAGCTACGCGAGCGGGCCATCCGTCTCAAGCATCTGAGTGAGGGCATGGACAGTTCGCTCAGCGAGATGGTCAGCTGGCTGAAGTCCCAGGGTCACCACGCGGTTGCAAACAGCCTGCACCATGCATCGTCCGTGCATTCACGACTGTTCCGGGAACAAGCCAGCCTGGTCTACCCCACTGGACTGGAACAGGTCGGGCTGTATGTCGCGTTGCAAGGCGGTGGCGCGTACGGGATCTGGAGCAATACCCACCGGGTCAATCGACCCAGGTTGACCGGAAACCCGTTCATCCTGAATGTAGACCTGCAATTGGTGATCTACCGCACTCTGATCGAGGCGGTCTCGCTGCTGCTGGAACTGGAGGCGGGCCAGATCTGTGTACGGACCCGGTGTGGCACGGCCGGTAGCCGCCGTGGCATCGTCGCGGTCGTCGCACTGCTGGACCGTGGCTGTGCGCTGTCCACTGACACGACCCACCAGGCCGTCGAGCGCCTGAGCGGACGGATTCAGGCCTACGGTGGCGCGGTACATTGCCGCAGCAATCGGCTCCGCCTTGCGGTATACGACTCGATTTCCAGTGTGCAGCCGCAGATTCCAACGTCGGCCTGACACACCCGCTGCGTGCCGGTTATCCTGCGCGGCTAAAGTTGCACCTGAAACCGCCGCTATCGGTGCCGAGCCCTCCCACGTGAGCCACCGCATCATGCCCGTCCTGCCGCAGGCCGCTGTCGATGGCGACCTGGCCGATCCGCTGCCGCAGCGCATCCTGCTGGTGGAAAATTCCCGTGCTTTCACCGGCATGCTGCGCGAAGCCATCGAACAGCGCCTGGAGCTGCCGGTGGTGGTGGCCAGCTCGCTGGCCGAAGCCGATCGCCTGCTCAGTGAAGAAGGCGGCTGGTTCCTGGTGCTGACCGGGCTGGTGCTGGCCGATGGCGACCGCGACGCGGTGGTCGAGTTCTTCCTCAAGCGCAACCTGCCGACCGTGGTGGTCAGCGGCGTGTACGACGAGGACCTGCGCAAGCGCGTGCTGCAGCAGCAGATCATCGATTACGTGCTGAAGAACACTCCGGGCAGCATCGACTATCTGGTCTGGCTGGTGCAGCGCCTGGAACGCAACCGGCGCATCGCCGCGCTGGTGGTGGACGACTCGCCGTCCGCACGCGGCTATGCCGCCGCCCTGCTGCGCATGTACGGTCATGAGGTGTACGAGGCGGCCGACGGCAGCGAAGGCCTGGCGGCAATCGAGGCGCACCCGGCGATCCGCCTGGCCGTGGTCGACCAGGAGATGCCGGGCATGCAGGGCGTGGAGTTCACCCGCCGCCTGCGTACCCTGCGCTCGCGCGACAAGGTGGCGGTGATCGGCATTTCCGGCAATACCGATGCGTCGCTGATTCCGCGCTTCCTGAAGAACGGCGCCAATGACTTCCTGCGCAAACCCTTCTCGCGTGAAGAGTTCTTCTGCCGTGTCTCGCAGAATGTGGACCAGCTGGAACTGATCGGCACGCTGCAGGACCTGGCCACCCGCGATTTCCTCACCGGCCTACCCAACCGCCGCTGCTTCCTGGAACAGAGCCAGCGCCAGCTGCCGCAACTGCAGCTGCATGGCCAGTGCGTGGCGGTGGCGATGATCGACATCGACCATTTCAAGCACATCAACGACACCCACGGCCATGAGGCCGGTGACGATGCGCTGCGTGCGGTAGCCCGTGCTGTCGGCGACCACGCGCGAAGCCAGGACCTGATCGCGCGCTTTGGCGGAGAGGAATTCTGCCTGCTGGTGCCGGACATGGAACAGGACGAAGCCCTGCTCTATTTCGAGGAGCTGCGCCAGCGCATCGCCGCACTGGAAGTGGACATCGGCAGTGCCACGCTGCGCATGACGGTCAGCATCGGCCTGTGCTGCCTGCGGCCGCAGCGTGATGCGCTGCATCGGCTGATTTCCGAGGCCGATCGCCAGCTGTACCTGGCCAAGGCCGGAGGCCGCAACCGGGTCAGCTGCACTACGGTGGCCAGCCCGCTGCGCCCGCGCGAGGCGGCGCTGTCCTGACAGGCATGCCTTGATCCAGATCAACGCCGCCGATGGGCGGCGCCTCTACAGTCGGCCCCGACATCAGCATGAAGGGAAGCCGGGGATGGCACTACTGGTCTGGCAGGACGATCTGAACATCGGCATCGATGTGATCGATCAACAACACCGCCGCATCATCGAGATGCTCAACCACCTGCACGTGGCGCAGACCAGCCTGCAGCGGGCAGCGGTGGGCGAAGTGATCGACGAGGTGGTGGACTACACCATGTCGCACTTCGCATTCGAAGAAGAGCTGATGGAGGAGGCCGGCTACCCGTTCTGTGCCGCGCACAAGCGCGTGCATGAGGTCTTCATCAAGCGCGTGGCCGAGTATCGCCTGCGCTTCCAGGCAGGCGAGGACATCAGTGACGAGTTGCGCACCATGCTCTCGCGCTGGCTGTTCAACCATATCCGCGGCGACGACCAGGCCTATGCCGAACAGGTCAAACAGCACCTGAACCAGTTTGCCCGCGAGCACCAGAGCGGCGGCTGGCTGGGCCGCACGCTCAAGCGCTTCTTCGGCTGATCAGCGCTGGCGGCGCTGCAGGGCGAGCAGCGCGCACAGGGTGATCACTGCGGTCAGGCACAGGTAGTAGCCGACTGCCACCAGCCCATAGCGCTCGGCCAGCCAGGTCGCCAGGTACGGCGCCGGGGCTGCGCCCAGGATGCCGGCCAGGTTGAACGACAGCGAGGCACCGGTGTAGCGCACTTCCACCGGATAGATTTCGGCCAGGAACGTGCCGCACGGGCCGTAGGTCAGCCCCATCAGGAACAGGCCCAGACACAGGAACGTCAGCACCAGCCACGGGCTGCCGGCCTGGAACAACGGCGCGAACAGCACACCGAAGCCGATGATCAGCAGGCTGGCGATGGCCATCGTGCGGCGCGTTCCCCAGCGATCACCGTAGCGTGCCGACAGCGGGATGCCGGCGGCGAAGAAGAGCATCGCCACCATCTGCATCAGCAGGAACTGCTCGCGGCTGTAGCCGAGCACGGCGGTGCCATGGCCGAGGCTGAACACCGTCATCAGGTAGAACAGCACGAAGGTGGCGAACGCACCCAGCGTGCCCAGCAGCATCGGCAGCGGATGCTCGCGCAGCACCGTCCACATCGGCAGGCGTACCGGCGCCTTGCGCTCCAGCGCGCGCTTGAAATCCGGTGTCTCGTGGATGTTCAGCCGCACCCACAGGCCAAGGCCGACCAGCAGCGCGCTGGCAACGAACGGAATGCGCCAGCCCCATTGCAGGAAATCGTCCTGGCCCAGAAAGCGACCGAGCAGCAGAAAGATGCCGGCTGACAGCAGGAAGCCGATCGGTGCACCCAGCTGCGGGAACATGCCGTACCAGGCGCGCTTGCCCGGCGGCGCATTCTCGGTGGCCAGCAGCACCGCCCCACCCCATTCGCCGCCCAGGCCCAGGCCCTGGCCGAAGCGGCACAGCGCCAGCAGTGCCGGCGCCCACAGGCCGATCTGCGCATGGGTGGGCAACAGGCCGATGGCGACCGTGGACAGGCCCATGGTCAGCAGCGCGGCCACCAGGGTGGCCTTGCGGCCGATACGGTCACCGAAGTGACCAAACACCGCCGAGCCCACCGGGCGTGCGATGAACGCCACCGCGAAGGTGGCCAGGGACTGCAGCAAGGCGGCCTGGTCGCTGCTTTCCGGGAAGAACAGGTGCGGGAACACCAGCACCGCGGCGGTGGCGTAGATGTAGAAGTCGAAGAACTCGATGGTGGTGCCGATCAGGCTGGCCAGCAGGACACGGCGGGGAGAATTCACGGGTGGCGCGGCAGCGGTGATCGTCGACATCGGCAAGGCGGGTAACGGCGGATCGACCGATTCTGCCACGCTTGGCCGCCGCGCCGGAGCAATGGTTTCAGGCGACACCGACGCCAACGAATTCCTTGCGCGTGGCCGCTACACGGCACCACCGGCCAAGGCAGCCAGGCATGGCCTGGCTCTGCTTTGCCGGTAGATCCACGCCATGCGTGGAGGAATCTGCCCGGCACCAACCAAGGTCGGTCTCCGCCAAAGGCAGCCAGGCATGCCTTGGCGCTACAGCTGGATCCAGGTGGCCTTGATCTCGCTGTACTTGTCGAAGGCGTGCAGCGACTTGTCGCGGCCGTTGCCGGACTGCTTGTAGCCACCGAACGGTGCCGTCATGTCACCGCCGTCCCAGCCATTCACCCACACGCTGCCCGCGCGCAACTGGCGGGCTACGCGATGGGCACGTCCAAGATCCCGCGTCCACAGGCCGGCGGCCAGCCCATAGCGACTGTCGTTGGCCAAGCGCACCGCCTCGGCTTCGTCATCGAAACCAAGTACCGCCAATACCGGGCCGAACACTTCCTCGCGGGCCAATGCCTGTTCCGGGTGTACCTGGTCGAACACCGTCGGCTGCACATAGCAACCACCCGCCTCCACCTCGGCACGCTGGCCGCCCAGCAGCAGGCGCGCGCCATCGGCTTCGGCCCGGGCGATGTCGGCCAGTACCTTGTCCACGTGCGCGGCATCGACCAGCGCGCCCATTGGTGCATCGGCCTCCAGCGGATGGCGGGGCTGCATGCGTTGGCCGTAGGCGATCACCTGGTGCACGAAGTCATCGCGGATCGAACGCTGCACCAGCAACCGCGAACCGGCAGTGCAGACTTCGCCCTGGTTGAAGAAGATGCCCTGCGCCACGCCCTTGGCGGCCGCATCCAGGTCCGGTGCGTCGGCGAACACCACGTGCGGGCTCTTGCCACCGCATTCCAGCCAGACCCGCTTGAGGTTGGAACGCCCCGCGTACTCCAGCAGCCTGGCGCCGGTAGCGGTGGAGCCGGTGAAGGCCAGCACGTCCACGTCCATGTGCAGGGCCAGCGGCTCGCCCACGCGTGAACCGTGACCGGGCAGCACGTTGAGCACGCCGTCCGGCAATCCCGCTTCGGCCGCCAGTGCGGCCAGCCGCAACGCACTCAGCGGTGAGCGCTCGGACGGCTTCAGCACTACTGAATTTCCCATCGCCAATGCCGGCGCGATCTTCCAGCACGCCATCAGCAGCGGAAAATTCCACGGCACGATGGCCGCCACCACGCCTGCGGCCTCGCGCGTGACCAGACCCAACTCATGCGGACCGGTGGGGGCGATTTCACCGTACAGCTTGTCCACCGCTTCAGCGGTCCAGCTCAGGCAGCGCACCACGCCGGGCAGGTCGATGCGACGCGCATCGCGGATCGGCTTGCCCATGTCCAGCGTTTCCAGCAGGGCCAGCTCATCGGCGTGCGTCTCCACCAGCGCGGCCAGCGCCAGCAGCACGCGCTTGCGATGGGCGGGGCTGGCCTGCGACCAGTGGCCTGCCTCGAACGCGCGGCGCGCGGAGGCCACCGCACGCTCGACGTCCTGCGCATCACAGTCGGCCACCGCACCCAGTACACGCCCGTCGATCGGGCTGATGCAATCAAAGCGCGCGCCGCTGGCGGCATCCACGTAGCGGCCATCGATGAACGCTTGCCCGGGAATCGCCACGCGGCTGCAAAGGGCCTGCCAGTGGCTGCGGTCGGGGAAATCGGCCATGGGTCGCTCCAGCAATCAACGATCCTTGTTTATACCGGCGCGGCCGCGACCCCACCGTGATCGACCGCGCTGCGCGCTCGCCGGGCATGGCCCGGCGCTACCACAACATCGAGGCCCGAACGGTAGCGCCGGGCCATGCCCGGCGAACGCAACCTCGACGTGACGCGGCTGCGCTAGAGTCGCAACCATCGGACCCGACGGAGCCGGCATGAAAACCCCTGCAAGCGACCCGCACGACCTGGCCACCCAGCGCCCCGATTCACTGGACGCGTACTGGATGCCGTTCACTGCCAACCGCCAGTACAAGGGCGCGCCGCGCATGCTGGTACGTGCCGAGGGCATGCACTACGAGGACGTGGAGGGGCGCGCCATCCTCGATGGCACCGCGGGCCTGTGGTGCTGCAATGCCGGGCACGCGCGCCGGCGCATCGTCAACGCGATCGCCGAGCAGGCCGCCACCCTCGATTACTCGCCGGCCTTCCAGATGGGTTCGCCGCCGGCCTTCGCCCTGGCGCAGCGGCTGGCGGCACTGGCCCCGGCCGGGTTGAACCACGTGTTCTTCACCAGCTCGGGTTCGGAGGCGGTGGATTCAGCGATGAAGATCGTGCTGGCCCACCACCGCCTGCGCGGCGAGGGACAGCGCACCCGCTTCATCAGCCGCGAGAAGGCCTACCACGGGGTCGGCTTCGGCGGCATGGCACTGGGCGGGCTGCCCAACAACCGCCGCCAGTTCGGCCTGCAGCTCGGCGGCGTGGACTACCTGCGGCATACCCTGGACCTGTCACGCAATGCGTTCAGCAAGGGCCTGCCACGCCAGGGCGCCGAGCTGGCCGACGATCTGGAACGGCTGATCGCCCTGCACGATCCGTCCACCATTGCCGCGGTGTTCGTTGAACCCATCGCCGGTTCAGCCGGGGTGATCCTGCCGGCGCCGGGCTATCTGCAGCGCCTGCGCGAGATCTGCGACCAGCACGGCATCCTGCTGGTGTTCGATGAGGTCATCACCGGTTTCGGCCGGGTGGGCATGGCGTTCGCCGCGCAGCGTTTCGGGGTCACCCCGGACCTGTTGACCTTCGCCAAGGGCGCCAGCAACGGCGCGGTGCCGCTGGGAGGCGTGCTGGTCGGCGACAGCGTGCATGCCAGCTTCATGCAGGGTCCGCCACAGGCCATCGAGCTGTTCCATGGCTACACCTATTCGGGCCACCCCTTGGCCTGTGCGGCGGCGTTGGCCACGCTGGACGTCTATGCCGAGGAACGGCTGTTCGAGCGCGCGATCGAGCTGGGCGAGTACTGGCAGGAACGCCTGCACGCCCTGCAGGGCCTGCCGAACGTGATCGACATCCGCAACTTCGGCCTGGTCGGTGCGGTGGAGCTGGCAGCGCGCAAGGACGCCCCCGGCAGCCGTGGCTACGAGGTGTTCCGCCGCTGCTTCCACGACGGGCGCCTGCTGGTGCGCTGCACCGGCGACATCATCGCGCTGTCACCGCCGCTGATCGTGGACAAGGCACAGATCGACCAGATCACCGGCACCCTGAGCGAGATGATCCGGGCCACCGCCTGAGGCCAGGGCGGTGATGGCGAGCAGGTACAATGGGCGGTTCCGCTCCTGCCTGTTGCCGTGCCCATGAACATCGTCGTCAAAGAAGAACTCAAGGCCTACATCGACCCGCTCACCGCCGACGAACACGAGGCGCTGGAGCGCAGCATCCTCGCCGAAGGCTGCCGCGATGCGCTGGTACTGTGGGGCGATGTGCTGGTGGATGGACACAACCGCTTCGGCATCTGCCAGAAGCATGGACTGCCGTTCAACACCGTGCAGAACACCCGCTTCCAGAGCATGGAAGACGTGCACCTGTGGATGATCGAACAGCACCTGGGCCGGCGCAGCGTTTCCGATTTCCAGCGCGGCGTGCTGGCCCTGCGCAAGCGCGACATCCTTTCCGCGCGCAAGCAGGTCGAACAGGCGCAGCTGCAGCGCGAAAGCGACGGCACCGCCGAACCTGCCGACGAGGCCGGCGAAGACAGCCCACCGTGGGAACCGGCGCCGAAGATCAGCCGCGCCGAACTGGCCCGCGAAGCGAAGCTGAGCACCAGCCAGGTCAGCATGATCGAGCGCATCCACGCCCAGGCTGCGGCCGAGGTGGTGGAAGCGGTGAAGGCCGGCGTGATCTCGATCAGCGCCGCCGCCGCCGTGGCCGATCTGCCGGAAGAAGAGCAGCGCGCGGCGGCTGCCGGTGGCAAGGATGAACTGAAGCAGGCTGCAAAGCGCGTGCGTGAATCCAAGCGCAAGCCGCGTGCGCCGAAGCCGGAACCGGAGTCGGCGGAAATGGACTTCGAAGAGGCCAACGAGGATGAGATCGCCAGCCGCGATGCCGAGGTGCTGGCCGCGCTGGAGCAGCTTGGCGAGGATGCCCCGGCGCTGCGCCGCCGCGTGGTTGCCCTGACCCGCGAGAACGACACCCTGCGCGCGCAGCTGGCCCATCTGCGCAGGCAGCTGGAAGCGCTGTAACGGGCAGGTAGCGCCGGGCCATCCCGGCGAGCGCAGCGGCGCCTGAAGCGCCGCCGGGCATTGCCCGGTGCCACCGATGCGTCGGCATCATTCGGTGACGGGTAGACTTCGGGCATGACGTCTGCCATCGATCCGCGCCGCGCCCAGCTGCGGCGCCTGAAAACCCTCGCCCTTGGCCTGCTGCTGCTGATGCTGGCCGGTTTCGCGGTCAGCCACTGGCAGGGCGAGCGCGGCATCTGGGCCTGGGTCTCGGCCTTCTGCGAGGCCGCCGCGGTTGGCGCGCTTGCCGACTGGTTCGCGGTGGTTGCCCTGTTCCGGCGGCCGATGGGCCTGCCGATTCCGCATACGGCGATCATTCCCCGCAGCAAGGAACGGATCGGGGACAGCCTGGCGCTGTTCGTGCGTGACCAGTTCCTCGAACCGACGGTGCTGCTGGCCAAGTTGCAGGTATTGGATCCAGCCAGGCGCCTCGGCAGCTGGCTGGCCGATCCCGCCCGTTCACGGATGCTGGCCGACATGGCCCGTGGCTGGGCGCTGCAGGCGCTGGATTTCTTCGATGAAGCTGCGGTGCGGCGGCAGCTGCACAGCTTCGTGGTGCAGCAGCTGCGGCAGTGGAACGCCGCGGCCACCGCCGGCGAACTGCTGGGCCTGCTGACCGCCGATGGCCGCCACCAGCGCGTGCTGGACGAAGGCCTGCAACGGCTGGGGCGTTGGCTGGAACAGCCGGAAGTGAAGGAACGCGCCTCGCAGCTGATCGTGCGCTACATCCAGCGCGAATGGCCGACGCTGTCGAGCACGGTGAACTGGGTCAAGCCGATCGATGAGATCGGCGACAGCCTTGCCGAACGCCTGGCGCGCGCGGTGCTGGAAGAGCTGCAGCAGGTGCTGGCCGAGCCGCAGCATCCGCTGCGCCAGGATTACGAGCAGTGGCTGGGCAACTACGTGCAGCGCCTGCGCGAAGACCCTGCACTGGCCGAGCGCATCGAGCAGCTCAAGCAGGAAATGATCGACCACCCTGCCCTGCAGGACTACGTGCAGGGCCTGTGGTCGCGCATCCATGCCAGCCTGCGCGGCGATCTGCAGCGCGAGGATTCGGCACTGGTGGGACATCTGCAGCGCAGCCTGGCTTCGCTGGGTGACAGCCTGCAGTCGGACCCGGCGTTGCGCGAGGCATTGAACCAGCACCTGCTGGAAGGCGCGCAGCGGCTCACCGGGCGCCTGCGCGAGGGCGTCACCACCCATATCGCGCAGACGGTGAAGAGCTGGGACGAGCGTCATCTGGTCGAGCAGCTGGAACTGAGCGTGGGCCGCGACCTGCAGTTCATCCGCTTCAACGGCACCTTGGTGGGTGGACTGATCGGGCTGCTGCTGCATGCGGCGACGGTGCTGTTCCGGTTCTGAGGGGGTTCCCGGCCGGGCTGCGCCCGGCACCCGCAGAGGCGACAGCAACAACCGAAGCAACCGGCAACAGCGGGATTCCGTGAGATGGCGGGGTGGGTCCGCCGCCGGGGGACGCCGTAAATACGTCCTTGTAGGCTCGATCGCGCCGTCCTTGGCGCTCACGCCCCCGCCACCGGACCCACCCCACCTCCGACAGCTGTCCGGCCAAAAGCACCAACGTCCTTGGATCCACATGTTCAGGGGACGAATGGGGCTGTCACACTTGCTTAACGAAATGCGAATGCCTATCATTTACTGATCGGTTGTACGCTTAGCCAAGCGGGGCACGGAAGCACGCGCCCACCCGCCCCTTCGCCCGTGTACATCCCCCGACCACTGGGCCGCCTGCCCGCCGCAGGTGGCGCGCCGTCGATGCGAATCACGCTGGGTGAGGTGCGCGGAGCGCATGGCTGCCATGGGTGCGTTTGCCATCGACTGTTTTTTGTCCTGCATGGAATCGCACCGATGGCATCGCTCCTGACTACTCCCCGCCCAACCCTGCTCGCCCTGGCCCTGACCGCTGTGATGATCGCTCCGCTGGCCCACGCCGATGCACCGCTCGCTGCCGATGCACACACGCTGGACACGGTGAAGGTGACCGCTGAGGGCGAGATCGCAAACGGCTACACGGTGAAGAGCACCCGCAGCGCGACCAAGCTGCACCTGTCGCTGCGCGAGACGCCGCAGTCGGTCACCGTCATCACCCGCCAACGGCTGGATGACATGGGGTTGTTCTCGTTGTCCGACGTGATGGGCCAGGTCACCGGCGTCAGCGTCTCGGTCACCGACAGCGAGCGCATCAGCTATGTCTCGCGTGGCTACACGATCGAGAACTTCCAGATCGACGGGATGCTCAACACCTTCGGTGGGTCGATCAAGACCAACACCGACAATGTCATCTACGAGCGCATCGAAGTGATCCGCGGCGCCACCGGCCTGACCACGGGCGCCGGTGATCCGTCCGGCACCATCAGCATGGTGCGCAAGCGCCCCACCGACACGTTGCAGATGAGCAGCAACCTGACCGTGGGGCGCTGGGGCAACCAGCGCCTGGAAGCCGACCTGGGCGGCCCCGTGGCGTGGGACGGGCGCATCCGCGCACGCGTGGTCGCGGCCAAGCAGCAGAGCGATTCGTTCCGCGATGTCTACAAGCTCGACAAGGATGTGTTCTACGGCATCGCCCAGGCCGACCTGACCGACAGCACCCTGTTCGAACTGGGCTATGAATACCAGTCCCCGCACACCACGGGCGTGACCTGGGGCGTCGTGCCTTACTGGGGCGCTGACGGCAATCCAGCCAACCTGCCGCGCTCGACCAATCTGTCGGCGGCGTGGAGCGAATGGCCGATCATTGAAAAGACCACCTTCGCCCGCCTCGAACAGCAGCTGGGCAACGGCTGGTCGCTGAAGGGCAACGTCAGCCATGCCGTGCGTGATACCGACGGCAGCGTCTGGTATGGCGCTGCCGGCTACCCGCGCGCGGACGGCACCGGCGTCACCGCCTATGTCTCGCACTTCAACGAACACAGCACGATGGACGTGTTCGACGTCAACGTCGGCGGCCCGTTCCAGCTGTTCGGCCGCGAGCATGAACTGGTGTTCGGGCTGGGCCAGTCCGTACGCAAGGGCGAATCCGAAGCGACCAGCTTCGACACCAGTGCGCCGGGCTACATGCAGGTTCCCGACTGGCGCAACTGGACCGGCAAGGTACCGGTCCTGCCGGTGGCGCGCCATGGCCGTCTTTCCTCGGAAAACGAGCTGCGCCAGCGGGCCGCCTACATCGCCGCGCGCCTGCGCCTGGCCGACCCGCTGCTGGCCGTGGTCGGCGCCCGCTATGGCAGCTGGGAAACCCGCCAGTGGGGCTACGGCTACGACGCCAACGGCAACCGCAACCGCACCACCCGCACCGGCTACAGGCCCGACGACACGCTGACCCCGTATGCCGGCCTGGTCTACGACTTCAATTCGATGTTCAGCGGCTATGTCAGCTACACCGACATCTTCAAGCCGCAGAACTACCGCGACCGCAACGGCAACTACCTTGAGCCGGTGGTCGGCGACATGTACGAGGCTGGCGTCAAGGCTGAACTCTTCGGCGGCCTGCTGAACGCCTCGGCCGCCGTGTTTGAGGGCAAGCAGGACAACGTGGCCGAGATCGATGATTCGGTGCCGCTGAACTCGCTGCCCGATGGCGGCCAGGCCTATCGCTCCACCGGCAAGGGCAACAAGGTGAAGGGTTGGGAACTGGAAACCCAGGGCAGCATCGGCGAGCAGTGGAACATCTCGGCCGGTTTCGCCCGTACCCGCATCCGCAACGCCGCGGGTGTGCTGCAACGGACCACCACCCCGCAGGAAACCTTCCGCCTCAACACCAGCTGGCGGCCGGGCGGCATCGAAGGCCGCTTCTGGCTGGGCGGTGGCGTGACCTGGCAGAGCCGCATCTGGAACAACAGCACCAAGCCGACGGCCGACTACCTGACCACCGGCCGCACCGAAAGTGCGCGCATCACCCAGGACGCGTTCTACCTGCTGAACCTGGCCGGCGGCTACCGCTTCAACGAGAACTTCACCGCCCAGCTCAACATCAGCAACCTGCTGGACAAGAAGTACTACAACAACGTCGGCTTCTACCAGGGCGTGTACTGGGGCGAACCCCGCAACGTCAGCGTGACGCTGCGCTGGAAACGCTGATGACCTGATGGATGGTGCCGGTTCTGCGACCGGCACGCGGCCACGGATGGCCAACCCTGGCGCGCTTCGGTGCGCCGGCCTTCTCTTCATTCAACCTGCAGGACCGCCGTGGACCGCTCGCCCGCAACCGCCAGCCCCCGCCTCAGCACCTTCTTCGCCAACCCGCGATGGGGCGTGCTGTCCCGATCCCTTGCCGCCATCTTCGGCGGCTACGCGCTTGCCTCGATGACCACGGTGTTCTGTGCGCTGGCGCTGCCGGGCGCGCGCGGCCAGGCCGTGCTGACCGGCATGCTGCTGGCGATCCTGGTCGCCGCCTGCGCCGCGCTGTGGGCGTTCGCCACGCGCAGTGCGCTGCGTGCCTGGGTCGGCATTCTCGCCCCCACCCTGCTGATGGCCGGCATTTCGCGCCTGCTGGGGGCGTGGGCATGAAGAATGGATTCCGCCAATCCATGGCCTGGCTGCATACCTGGACCGGCCTGCTGGTCGGCTGGCTGCTGCTGCTGATCTTCATGGCCGGCACCGCCAGCTACTACCGCGAGGAAATCAGCCGCTGGATGCGCCCGGAGCTGCCGCGCAGCGCGGTCAGCACCGACCAAGCGGCGCAGCGCGCGGCCGACTACCTGCTGGCCAACGCACCGCAGGCCGAGAGCTGGTTCGTCACCCTGCCGCAGCCACGCAATCCGGCCATGCAGATGTTCTGGCGGTTGCCGGCCGAGCTGGCCGACCCCAGCAAGGGCCGACGCGGCGCCTTCGGTGATGCCACCCTGGACCCGAACACCGGCACCGAGCTGAAGGCGCGCGAGACACGTGGCGGCGACTTCTTCTACCGCCTGCATTTCGACCTGCACTACATTCCCGTGCTGTGGGCGCGCTACCTGGTGGGCTTCTGCGCGATGTTCATGCTGGTGGCCATCATCACCGGCGTGATCACTCACAAGAAGATCTTCAAGGACTTCTTCACCTTCCGGAAGGACAAGGGCCTGCGTTCCTGGCTGGATTTCCACAACGTCAGCGCGGTGATGGCCCTGCCCTACCACGCGATGATCACCTACACCGGCATCGTCACGTTGATGATCATGTACCTGCCGTGGGGAGTGAACGTGGCCTACGGCACCGACCAGGATGCGTTCTATGCGGAGGCTTTTGGTGGCCTGCCCGAGGTCACCGCGCCCGCCGAAGGCAAGGCAGCCCCCCTGCCGCTGCGGCAGCTGCTGGACAGCGCCCGCACGCATTGGCACGGCACCGAGGTCGCCGGTTTCAGCGTTGCCAATCCCGGTGCCGCCAATGCGGTGATCGACATCCGCCAGCGCGATGGCAAACGCCTGTCCATCGATACCCCGGCACTGCGCTTTGACATGGTCACTGGCGCGCTGCTGCAGGAAACGCCGCCTTCCGGTGGCGCCACCGCCACCCGTGGCGTGCTGTATGGCCTGCACCTGGCCCGCTTTGCCGATTGGGGCCTGCGCGCGTTGTTCTTCCTGTCCGGCCTGATCGGCTGCCTGATGGTGGCCAGCGGCGTGGTGCTGTGGGCGGTGAAGGAGCGGCCGAAGCATGCCAAGAGCGGTCGCACCGGCTTCGGCCTGCGCCTGGTCGATGCACTGAACATCGGCGCCGTGGCCGGTCTGCCGATCGCCTTTGCCGCCTATTTCTGGGGCAACCGGCTGCTGCCGCTGGGCCTGGCCGAGCGCTCCAACGCCGAAGCGAACGTGTTCTTCTACGCGTGGGGCGCCTCGCTGCTGGCAGCCTTCATCTGGCCCAAGCGGATGATGTGGGCGTGGCAGCTGTACATCGGCGCGGCCGCGTTCGCGCTGATTCCGGTAGTGAACGCGCTGACCACCCACGCGCACCTGGGCGTCACCTTGTTCAACGGTGACTGGGCATTGGCCGGTTTCGACGTGTCGATGATCGCCTTCGGCGCGATGCTGGCCCTGTGCGGCTGGCGCATGCAGCGCTGGACGCCGCCGCTGAGTGCCGCCGAGAAGAAGAAGCGCGCGGCGGCCGCTGCAGCGACGAAGGCACCGGCCGATGCAGTGGAAGCGGAGGCCAGCGCATGATGCTGCTGGTACTGGGGTTGTCGTTCACAGCGTTCACCGCGCTGTCGCTGGCGATGGAAAAGCACCAGCAGGAACTGCACGGCAAATCCGCCGCATCACCGGCACGGCGCACGCAATGGCGGGTGCTGGGCTGGGTACTGCTGACGGTGGCTTTCGCACTGTGCGTGGTCGACCACGGCTGGGCGATGGGCCCGGTGCTGTGGCTCGGCGCGCTCACCCTGGGTGGAATCGTGCTGGCGTTCGCGCTGTATCCCTACCGGCCGAAATGGATCGCGCCGCTGGCGATCGCGTTGCCGGTGGTCGGGCTGGTGGCGGCGTTGTTGTAACCCGTGCGGTAGTCACATCCACGCGTGGCGTGGATCTACTTCGGATGCCGCGCAGGGCGTGGATCCCTCCGGAAGGGTAGTGCCGGCCGCTGGCCGGCAACCCCATGAAGCTCTGCAAGAGTCCTGCAGCTGCCGGCCAGCGGCCGGCACTACCGCATGACGCCAGGCATCACGCCAACCGCTTCAGCTCCCACGCACGATGGATGCGCGCATTGCGCTCGAAATCCGGGCCGATGGTGCTGGCGCTGATCTCGCGGCACTGGGCGAATTCGGCGATGGCGTTCTCTTCCAGCTTGAAGCGGCGGAAGTTGTTGGAGAAGTACAGCACGCCGTTCGGCGCCAGTCGGGCGACGGCCGCACGCAGCATCTTCACCTGTTCGCGCTGCACGTCGAAGTCCTCGGCGCGGGCCGAGTTGGAGAACGTCGGCGGGTCGCAGAAGATCACGTCGTACTGGCCGCGATCGCCTTCCAGCCAGGCCATCGCATCGGCCTGTACCAGCAGGTGCTGATTGCCGCCCTGCCCGTTCAAGGCCAGGTTGTCGTAGCACCACTGCAGGTAGGTGGCCGACAGGTCGACGCTGGTGGTGCTGGCCGCACCGGCCACCGCCGCCTGCACGCTGGCCACGCCGGTGTAGCAGAACAGGTTGAGGAAGCGCTTGCCACGCGCCTGCTCGGCCATCAGCCGGCGCAACGGGCGATGGTCGAGGAACAGGCCGGTATCCAGGTAATCGAACAGGTTCACCTGCAGCAGCGCGTTGTTCTCGCGTACCACGAGGTACTCATCGCGCTGCTCGAAACGGCCGTACTTGCTGCCGCCCTTGCCACGTTCACGCGATTTCATCGACACCTGTTCCGGCGGTACGCCGAACACCTCCCGTGCGGCGGCCAGCAGTTCATTGCGGCGGCGGCGCACGTCGTTCTCGGGAATCGCAGCGGGTGCAGCGTATTCCTGCACGTGCAGGAACGTGCGGCGCTGGCCGCCATCTTCCTCGTACACGTCGATGGCCGCTGCGTATTCCGGCAGATCGGCATCGTAGGCACGGAAACAGGTGATGCCTTCGCGCGCGCGCCAGCTCTTGAACTTCTTCAGGTTCTTGCGCAGGCGGTTGGCCACCATCTGCGCGCCTTCGCTCAGCTCGCGCACCTGTGCCGGGTCGCGGCCCGGCACCGCGATCGGATCGCAGACGATCAATGCGCATTCCAGCGCACCATTGAACATCTGGTACTTCTTGCCCGCACGCAGGCCGGTAGCGAAGGCCAGTTCGTCATTGCCGCACAGCAGGCTGGCGCGCCACTGCGGCACGGCCTTCTGCAGGGCATTGCCCAGCTTGCGGTACAGCGCCGGATCGGCGGCCAGGCGCTCGTCATACGGCGGGTTGCAGACCACCGCACCGATCTCCTGCTCCGGGGTAGGCAGGTCAGCCACATCGGCGCGGGTGAAGCGGATGGCATGGGCGACGCCGGCCACTTCGGCGTTCTCGCGCGCGGCCTGGATCGCCACCGGGTCGATGTCGCTGCCGTGGATGACCGGCTTCAACGCGGCAAGGCCGGCCGCTTCGCGTTCACGTGCTTCGCTCTGGATGGTCTTCCAGGCCGCCTTGTCGAAGCCCAGCCAACGGCTCGGCGGCAGGCTGCCATGGCGCATCAGGCCGGGGGCGACATCGGCCGCCATCAGCGCGCCTTCAATCAGCAGGGTGCCGCTGCCGCACATCGGGTCCAGCAGGCCGCCACCGGCAGCGTGCAGGCGCGGCCACTGCGCGCGCATCAGCAGCGCGGCAGCCAGGTTTTCCTTCAACGGCGCGTCATGCGCCGCACCGCGCCAGCCGCGGCGATGCAGCGGGCCGCCGCCGAGGTCGATCGACAGCGAGGCGCGACCCTTGCGCAGCGACAGGTTGACGCGCACGTCCGGCAGGTCGGTGTTGACCGAGGGGCGCTCCAGGCCTTCGTCACGCATGCGGTCGACGATGGCGTCCTTGATCCGCTGCGCGGCGAAACGGGCATGGGTGATCTTGTCGCCCGACACATGTGCGTCCACCGCCAAGGTCATCTCCGGCTTGATGTGTTCGTGCCACGGCAGCGCACGCACGCCGTCGTACAGCGCCTGCTCGTCCGGGCATTCGAATTCATCGATCGGCCACAGCACGCGGCTGGCCAGCCGCGACCACATCACGATCCGCAGCGCCTGCTCCAGTTCGCCATCGGCGTTGACGCCGGCGATGGTGGCGGTGGCCTTTTCCAGGCCCAGGGCCGACAGCTCATCGGCAAGCAGGTATTCCAGGCCCTTGGCGCAGGAGACAAAAAATTTCACGGGATCGGTTCGCAGGTGGTCAGGCACGGCAGGGGGCCGGGCCATTCGGAAGGGAGGGCCGTAGGCACGGCCGGCAGGCCCGCGCCGGGGGCGGCGGGGCTGCCATTGTAGTCAATGCGGGCGGGCGCGCCGTGCGCCCGGGCTTCACAGCTGCCGCAGCAGGCGCTCGAAGGCCTGCGCAGAGGCTTCCACGTGGTGCTCCAGGCGATGGCCATCGTCCACCAGCAGCAGCTGCGCCGAGCGCGCCTGCGCCCAGGCGATGACTCCGGCGGCCGGCACCACCTCGTCATGCCAGGCCTGCACCACCGTGGTCGGCACCGGCGCGGCATCCAGCGCCGGCATCGGGCCCATGGTGGTGGGCGGCACCATCAGGAACAGGCCGGCCACCGGCACCTGCAGCGAGGCAATGGCGGAGATGTAGGCGCCCAGGCTGGAGCCAGCCAGCACCACCGGCCCCTGCGCAGCGGCAGCGGCCGTGCGCTCGACCAGGCGTTGCAGGCGGGTGCGCACATCGCCAACGCGGCTGACCTGGCTCATCGCGTCCAGGTCGGTGTAATCGGGGCGCTCGTGGGTCCAGCCCAGTCGCTCGGCGACTTCAGCCAGCGCGGTGACCTTGGTCGCCTCCGGGCCGCTCTCGAAGCCGTGGGACAGGATGCAGTGACCGCGGCTCATGCGTGCGCTCCCACGGAGCGGATCGACAGCAGAAGGGAAGGCAGTTTCATCCGGCAATGCTAGCATCGCCGCATGCCCAAACCGCTCCTGCCCGGCCTGCAGCTGCAGCCGTTGCCCTACCACGACCGCCTGCCACTGCGCGATCCATCCAGCCTGGCGATGGTGGTGATCCACTGCACCGAACTGCCCGACCTGGCGACCGCCCGGGAGTACGGCGAGCGCGTGCTGTATGACAGCGGCGCCGGCAACAGCGGGCATTTCTACATCGACCGCGACGGCAGCGTGGTGCAGTACGTGGCGCCGGAGCGCATCGCCCACCACGTGCGCGGCATGAATGCCGATACCGTGGGCATCGAGCTGGTCAATTCGGGGCGCTACCCGCACTGGCTCGACAGCCGCTACCAGGCGATGGACGAGCCGTACACCGAAGCGCAGCTGCTGGCGCTGGAACGGTTGCTGCAGGCACTGGTGGCTCGTTACCCGTCGCTGCGGCGGATCGCCGGCCACGACCAGTTGGACCTGGAGCAGGTGCCGGCCAGTGACGACCCGGCGGTGACCGTGGCGCGCAAGCGTGATCCGGGCCCGTTGTTCCCGTGGGCGCGGGTGCTGGCGAAGGTGCCGTTGCAGGGGTTGGAGTAAGCGTCGGTGGGGCTGCGCCCTGCACCCGCAGAGGCAACAGCCGAAGCAAGGGCAAGTGCTGGGTATCCGTGGGATGGCGGGGTCGGATCCCGTTGCAACGCAACGGGCTCTGACCCCGATTTACGGTTTTACGGTCGATAGGGTCAGAGCCGTTCTCCGTTGGAAAACGGATCCGACCCCGCTTTGCTCAGGCGCCGGTGGCCACCGGGCGGCTGCTGTCGCTGACCCAGCCACTCCATGAGTCCGCGTAGATGCGCGCGCCGGACAGGCCCGCGCTTTCCATCGCCAGCAGCAAGTGGCAGGCGGTCACGCCCGAGCCGCACATCAGCACCACGCGTTGCGGGTCCTGGTTGCCGATCACGCCCTGCAGCTCGGCACGCAGTTCCTGTGCATCGCGCAGGCGGCCGTCCAGCACGTTCAACGCAAACGGGCGATTGACCGCGCCCGGTACATGGCCGGCGACCGGGTCCAGCGGCTCCACCTCACCGCGGAACCGCTCGCCCGCGCGGGCATCGACCAGCCAGCCCGGCGCATGCTTGAGGCGTGATTCGATCTCGTCCGCGCTGGCGACCTGGCTGCCATCGAAGCGCCCAGGATACGCGGGCAACGCGGTGACCTCGCTGCTGCCGGTCGCCAGCGGCTGGCCGGCAGCCTGCCAGGCGGCAATGCCGCCATCGAGTACGGCCACGTTCGCATGCCCGATCAGGCGCAGCAGCCACCACAGGCGCGCGGCGGCCATGCTGCCATCGCTGCCGTCATACACCACCACCTGCGTGTCGGGGCCGATGCCCCATTGCCCCAGTCGTGCGGCGAACGCATCGCTGTCGGGCAACGGGTGGCGGCCATGGCCGACCCGCGTCAGATCGGACAAGTCGCGGTTGAGATCGGCATGCACTGCGCCGGGAATGTGTCCCTGCGCGTAGAGGCCGTTGCCCGCCTGCGGGTCGGCCAGCGATGCACGCGCGTCGACCACGCGCACGGTACTTGCGGTCGCGCGGGCATCGACTACGCGTACCCCATCGCCCAGGGCCGCAGCCAGGGTCGCAACATCGACAAGGGTGGTCCACGGCGGGTCGATCGGCTTCATTGCACTTGCTCCAGGCGGCGACGCAGGTTGTACAGGATGGCCGCAGTGGCGCCCCAGATGCGCTGGCCGGGCCAGCCATATTCAAGGACATGGCGGACGCGGCCGCGATGGTTGATTTCGACCTGGCGCAGGTTGTCGGCGCCCATCAGATAGTCCAGCGGCACTTCGAACACCTCGGCCACTTCGCTGGGCTGCGGGACCGCCACGAACTCCGGATCTATCACTGCCACCACCGGGGTCACGCGGTAGCCGGTGATGGTCACGAACGGATCGAGATATCCCAGTGCCTGCACCTGTGTCGGCGCCAACGCGATTTCTTCCTGGCTTTCGCGCAGTGCGGCAGCCAGCGCATCGCGATCATCGGGCTCGGTACGGCCACCGGGGAAGCCAACCTGGCCACCATGTTGCCGCAGGGTTTCGGTACGCCGGGTCAGGATCACCTGCGCACCGTTGGCGCGCGGCACGATGCCAGCCAGCACCGCCGCCTCGACCGGTGGGCCCGGAGGCAGCAGGTCATCCAGTTCACTGCGGTTCCAGCCGTCACCTGCCGGCGGCTCGGCCAGCGGATGCAGCGCGCGCAGCAGCCGCTCATGATCGGCCAACGAACCTCGCAGCGACTGCTGCAGCTGTTGGCGCAGGGGCAGCACACGCTGCAGGAGGTGGCTGCGTTCGCTGTCACTCATCGACGACCACCGTGCGATTTCGTCGATATGCCGCCCGCGCCCGGCGCAGAGCCGGTTGCGATCCAGCTTGCAGACGTTGATGCAGGGGCTTGCGACAGCACGCGCCGTTTCTTCCATTATTTGCACCGGTCAACAGTAGCGCGAATGGGCTGAATTTGGGATGGGCCCCGCGCGGTGGCAGCGTGGTGCAGAAACAAAAACGCGCCGGTGGGATCACCGGCGCGTTGATGTTGACGCTGCTTCTTCTTACTTGACGCTGATCAGCTTGATCTCGAACTGCACAGCCACGTTCGGCGGGAACGGGGTGCGCGGGTCGGCGCCGTAGGCCTGATCCGGCGGCAGCGAGACTTCCCACTTCGAGCCTGCCGGCATCTGCAGCAGGGTCTCACGCATGGCCTTCA
>Ga0308165_1001818_pt1 | contig 28131 bp, 27 predicted proteins | sample PhyWR2_FD_201032 | JGI IMG/M metagenome (GOLD analysis project Ga0308165, IMG submission 201032) | Phyllosphere microbial communities from UC Gill Tract Community Farm, Albany, California, United States - DLSLW.R2 | ecosystem: Host-associated > Plants > Phyllosphere > Unclassified | place: USA... | reverse complement strand
CCATGGGGCCGTCTAGTCACGGTTACTAACTCCCCGATCACCAGGAGTCAGAGAGTTTTATTGCGGGGGCGAACCGCAGAAACTCTTCTGAAAGAAGGGGAATGACCGTGAAAGCACCCGTCGAACTTGATCCCGATGTGGATGATCTAGCGCCGTCCGGCAATGTCATGACCGCCTATGACGAGCAGCATTTCGTGACCTATCTGCGCCTTCTCGACGCCAAGGCCGAGGATGCGGACTGGAAGGAAGCGGCGCGAATTGTTCTGCACCGCGATCCGGCATCAGATGAGATGCTAACCCGGCGATGCTGGCAGAGCCATCTGGAACGCGCCCAATGGCTGTCGCGGGAAGGTTACAGGCAAATACTGGAACAGGCTGCGGCAAACAGGAATCGGTGAGACTGCCTCATTTGCCCTTTGAGCGCGGACCTGGCTTTACCGGATAATGCAAAAGTAGCCGATAGCCCCCGCGCATCATCCTGATGCCGTGGGAAACAAGACGACGTGCCTTATTCTTGCGCGGATCAGTCTCGAATTCTTCCTTGTTGCCACGGAAGCCGAGCAGGACTTCGGCAACGGCGCGATAGCTTTCGCCGTGTAGCCGTGCGTCCAGCGCCCGTAGTGACAGAAGGTGCCATTGCCGAAGCTGCGCTGGCATGGTGCGAATATCCGGCCCCGGAGAGCGGCCTGTCAGGCACCGCCACAGGCGGCGGGCAGCATGGGCGCGCAATTCCATGAACTCGTCCATAGGCAGGATTGCAGCATAGAAAGCTGCCGCATCGATCGCGCCCTGCGGCAGCCAGAATTGATGCTCCATCCCACCGATACGCCAGATTGCGTGCCAGCCATCCGGCGCGCGACGCAGGATCAGGCCATCGAGATGTGCGAGAGCGACAAGCCGCCCGCCATCGGGATCGTTCTGCTCGACCGGTGACAGAGTAATGGCCTGCGGATTGAAATGCGGCGACCAGAAAGGCGGTGCGCCGTCAGGCTGCGCGTCGGGGTCGTGTGCGAAATCGTACCCCCCAGCGGGAAGCAAAGGCGTCAACCTCTTCTCCCGCGGGTTCTCTCCTCTGCGCGAGTCTCTCGACGTCATGGCGATAGTCTTCGTTACGACGAAGGTATTCCCAGGCGAAACCGGCGGGCGGAAGGTCTCTAATGCGTTTATAGGCCGCCGGATTACGCCAATCTATGCTCTGCATGGCGCGTCCTCCCAAAGCCGGACGGCACAAGGCCACGTCCGGCTTGAAAAGGCTGCGGTATCGAATGGTTTTGCGGTAGCGTGTCTAACGCGATAAGTGGATCGCCTAACCCGATCAATCCATTAAAGAATCTCTCGTTAGCACTGTTGCGCATCGCATGGGAGACACCCTGACGACATTCCCGTGTCAGTGATCGAAGCCGAATGGCGGAAACGCGCGACTGCGCGGTTCCGGCGCAGACGAGAGCACGGCCCGCAGGGCGACAAGGCGGCCGCCCATTACGGGCAGGTCTGCGCCGAGTTGGAGCGTGCGGGCACGCCTTGCGGGCCGCACGAAATGCAGATCGGCGCACACGCCCGCAGCGAAGGGTTGATCGTTGTGACGAACAACATGAAGGAGTTCGTCCGCATGCCCGGTCTGCGGGTGGAGAACTGAATGTAGCGGTTGCGGTGGGCGTGACGACTTTCCCGCGGGCATGAGAAAGGCCCCGACCTTGCGGTCGGAGCCGTTGTGCCGCGCCTCAGTCGCCGCGGCGACCGTTGGGGCGGGACCAGATGAGGGAGAAGGTGTCGCCTTCTTCGTCATCGAAGAGGTTGGCGTAGATTGGGGCGTTGAAGCTCGGATCATCCAGCTTGAGGCCCAGATAGTCGCGGCCCTCGTTGGAGCGCTTGGACCAGGCGGCGCCGATTTCGGCGCGGCCGACCAGAACCCGGTGGCTAGGGGCGTTATCGCCGGTGGCGCGCAGGTCAGGAACGATGCGCACGCCCTTGGCCTGGACGCTGAGGGTGACGATTTCGCCAGTGAATTCGTTCGAGCCGGTCTTCTTGAAGGTGCCGATGGTTGCCATTTTAAGTCTCCGTTTTCCGTTTCCGAGCCCGCACCATTGCGGACTCTATGGCGATCGACCGGCCGGAGACGAACGCTGGCGTACCCCCTTTGGGGGCTGGACAGCACAGGAGAAACTTTCTTGTTCCGCGCGGAATGGCGGCAATACCGGGGTCCCCATGCGGCTTGCCGCATGGGGTGGGCCGTCAGGGGAAGAAAGTTGTGACGACGCTGTTGCGCTAAAGCGGTCGAAGCGCATCGCGCTGCTCTTCGGCCAGATCAGGCCATTGAAGAGGCCGTTTGGAGCGGTCGAGACACGGGAGTGAACGGAGACATGGCAATCTTGAGGCCCCATCATGATGACCAGACGGGTAACACCGGCATTGCCTATCGCCCTGCGTCCCAGGCCACGCGCATCTCTCTGCTCGACCTGTTCTACCGGCATTGCCCCAACCGGGTTTGGTCAGTCCACAAACGCTGGCGCTGACAGTTCTGCGCTCCTATGGGCCGCGTCTGTGCCACAAGCTGATCCGATCCTTGGCCGCTGTTTGCCACCATTTTCCCGACAAAGATAGAAGATGATCCGCATCCACTTCTGGTCGCCATCAACGGATCATTGCGATTCAAGCAAATGCAATATTGCCTCCCGCAAGCCGGCTGCGGCCATGCCCGCTACGGGTAGGAAAGCAGTTTTACTATGGATGAGGCAAAGACTACTTTTGAGACAAAGCTGCCGGCCCTAGTCGTAGCAGCAGAACCCATCACGCCCTAGACTGATCGACCAACAGGGCGCAAAGCGGTCATTTTCTGCTGAGGCAATCGGAACACCCAGAAAAACGTAATCCAACCTTCAGAACCGGTCAAAACAAAAATTTCTTAAGCATCGCACATGGCTGATCCTATCCTTATCCGGCGCTACGATTGCGGCAGCGTATTACGATGTCATGAGTTGACCGCTGCGCGGCTATCGCACAGTGAGTCTTTGCGCTAGGAAACCTCCGCGCCTTGGGCATGTCCTGCCCGGACCGACTGATCCGGGCAGTTTGGTGCATTAATCAGAAGCACGGATAGTGTCTGCTCCAAGGGCGCAGGCGCTCGAAACAGGCGGCGGCGCGCATGACATCGAGATCGGCGTAACGTCGGCCCATGATCTGCAGGCCCACCGGCAGCCCGTCGCACAGCCCTGCAGGCACCGATGCGGAAGGGTGACCGGTCAGGTTGGTGAGATAGGTCGGGCACCAACCGATCAGGGGGTTAATCTCGACCCCGTTGATCGAGGACGGGCCGGTGGTCGCGCCATTCTCGCGGTTCAGGACAGGCAGCGCCATCGTGGTTGGAGAGACGATCAGATCGACCGTAGCAAAGGCAGCCCCGAAAGCGTCATAGACGGCCGAGCGCAGGATCTGGTCGGCCTGCCTCTCGGACAGGCTTTGCCCGTTTGCGGCATCCATCCAGAATTTGAGGGCCTCGGGCACCTGTTTGGGATGCTCGCCCAAAAGGTCGAGACCGCCTGCCTTCAGCCCCTGCACGATGCCATAGGATCCGGCACAGATCAGCCGGCACCACATATCTGTCAGCGTCCGGTGATCAGCGGGGAGTGGCAGATCGAGCGCGACGACTTCGGCTCCCGCCTCCTCGAAGGCCCGCACCGCCGCGTCAGTCACTGCCGTGATCCCGCGTTCCACCGGATAGGTGCCGAAATCGGGCGTATAGCCGATGCGTACCCCGTCCAGCGCCCGTCCGTCGAGGGCCGACAGGAAGTCGATCTCCTGCGGGTTGCTGAATGGGTCGGCATGATCATGGCCGGACAGGACGGACATGGCGAGCGCCAGATCCTCGACCGTGCGCGAGATCGGTCCTTCGTAGATGAACGGCGAGATGGCACCGAAGGCATCGGGTCGCATAACCGTGGGCACACGGCCCTGCGAGCCCTGGAACCCGGCAACGCCCGACCAGGATGCCGGGATCCGGATCGAGCCGCCCGCGTCGGAGCCGCTTGCCACGGGGACGAGGCCCGCCGCCACCGCCGCAGCACTGCCGCCCGAAGAGCCTCCGGGATTGCGGCTGAGGTCGAAGGGGTTGCGTGTCGCGCCGAACAGCTGGTTGTCGGTCGAGGCGTTGAAGCCTAGTGTGGGCGCGTTGGTCTTGCCGATCAGGATGGCGTCAGCCGCCTCGATCCGTTTGGGATAGGTGCTCCAGAAATCCGGCACGAAGTCTTTCAATGCCGGCACACCGCCCATGGTCGACGGCCAGCCCGGTTTGAAATCGAAAAGATCCTTCATCAGCGTGGGCACGCCGGCCATGGCACCGACATGGTCCTTGCGGGCGATCCGGATATCCAGATTGCGCGCCTGTGCCCGCGCCCCCTCGTAATCCTTGAAGATCACCGCGTTCAGTTTGGGGTTGCCGCGCTCGATCCGCTCGATCGCCGCATCGGTCACCTCCAGCGCCGACATCTCACCGGTTTTCACAAGCCGCGCCGTCTGGGCGGCGCTCAATAGATCTGTGCTCATCTGCACGTTCCTTCTCTGGCTCAGGCCTCCGCGGATTTCGCAATCATCTCGTCCGTGTTCATGACATGTGCGGTCGAGATGGCCAGAATGCCGAGCGTGACGCGATGCACTTCCTGCGCCGGGATCGGCCCAAATCCGGCATCGGGGTAATCATAGGTGCCGGTCGCATCCGAGATGAAGGCCACCTTGTAGCCATTGAACATTGCGTCGCGGGCGGTGGCGTGACAGCAGTTTTCGGTGGTGACGCCGGTGACGACGACGGTCTTGATGCCCTTGCTGCGCAGGATGATATCAAGATCAGTCCCGAAGAAAGCGCTGTAGCGGTGTTTCTTGATGACCACCTCGTCACTTTGCGGGGCGACCTCGGGGTAGATTTCGATCCCGGGGGTATCGTCGATCAGACCGACACGCTGTGCGATCGGCGGGTAGATCTCGGCGAAGGGGCCCATGTCGCAGCCATTCGCGCGATGCGCGTGGGTGGTGTAGAGGACCGTCATCCCGGTGTCGCGCGCATGGCCCAGCAGCTTCGAAAGGCGGGGCAGCAACTCGCGGCCCATCGGCGTCTCCATTGGTGCGCCGCTTGCAACGAAGTCATTCTGCATGTCGATGACGATCACGGCAGTTGTCGCGGGGTCGAGGTGGTCAATCTGCATTGCCATGGAAGGGCTCCTTTCAGGTCCGGGATGATCCGCCGTTCTGCGCCTGTGGCAGACGGATCGAGATCTTGCCCAGACTACCTGTGGCCAGATCGGCACGCTTTGCCGTGGCTGCCAATTTCGGCGGGCTTTTGGTCCAGGTCTGTCAGATCGGGACGGAATTGGGGGCGGTCAACTATCGCGCATCGATGACGGCGCCCTGCCGAACCGCGTGCGGAAGGCCTTGCTGAAATGGGAGAGATCGCTGAAGCCGCATTGCAGAGCCACATCGGTGACGCGCAAGTAGGTCCTATCGGACAGCAGCCTGTACGCGGTATCGAGCCTTTGCGCCCAGAGCCACTGGATCGGAGCCGTCGCTTCCATCGCAAAAAGTCGGTAGAGCGTGCGCTCCGACATTGATCGATCGTGGGCGATCTGCTCGACATCAAGCCCACTGTCCTCAAGGCGCGCTCGCATGTAGTCTTTCACTTCATCAAGGCGCCTCTCCGAGCGGCTTGAGGCCGTAAGGTGACCATTCGCGGAATCGAGGGTCGCCGCCAGTAAGTCAAGAACGGAGGCCCCGATCTGGCGATCCAGCTCCCCCATTGGAGCAGCTGCCAGCTCGAACGCCTGCCGGAGGATTGCACTGGCCATGGGGGCCATCCGAGCGTCGCTGGAAATCTTGTGCGCGGCAAAGCGACCCAGGCCATGGGATCTGGTCTCCAGCAACGGACGAGGGATGGTGACCATAACGGCGTGACAAGTCGGCCCGAAGTCGAGGGTGAACGGGCGAGCCTGATCCTGTAGAACCATATCGCCACTGCGCAGGGTCAGACAGCGCCCGTTCTGCTCTAGCCCTGCAGACCCATCCAACATGAGCCAGTACATGAAACAATCGCGCTGATCAGCACGTATATCGGAAGATCGACGCACCACTTGCACAAGCGTTTCGCCTGATGCCACCGACCAGATGTCGTTCAAAACCAGATCACCGAAGTCACGGATCGAGACGTGAGCACGAAAGTGACCACCCGTCGGCGCCCTGCTTTCGGTTCGCGAGAACCGGCGACAGGTAACCTGATGCCAATGTTCGAAGCTGTCTTCCGGCCTTACGGCAATGTGTTCGCCCATGGTGCGCCCCTCTGAACCAGACGCCCAATTGCCGGTCCCTTCAACAGAGTAGCCAACCTTGACCTCTTCGCGCAAGGCGTTCGCCACCGTGTCGCGTTCGTATTGCGTGAGGCGGATGCAGTGAAAGCTTGGAAACTCCGCGCTACTGACCCGGGTTGGAAGACGTTTCTGCACATAGCAGCTGAGAAAGCCTAGCGAATGCCGGTTGAGGGCAGAGCTTTCCGATGCACAAGCGAACGGCTCTCCCTGCCGCAGGTTGCCTGAGTGTCGGCGATGGGCTCAAAGTGACCACGCAAGGTATTTTTAGACGTGCGCGACGATCTCGTATGCTGAGCCGTAGCGGCCATGCCCGCAACGCGCAGGAACGCTGTCACGCCCACCGCAATCGCCCCAATCACCGAAAAGATGAGCTGCCATGTCTCAGACGGCATCATGTGCTTTACGATACCGAGCGTCGCGTAAAACCCGGCCATACCCGCGGGAGCGACGAAGCCCAGAACAATTAGCAAACGCGCCCAGATGGGGCGGACCAGCATGAGGAGGCCCTGACCGACTGCCAGTGTCAGACCGGCAGCGAGAAGACCGACAACGATGCCGCCGAGCCATCCAGCCCCCGTGCCATAGGCCCAAGTGCATGCCTTCAGGCCGATAAAGAATGGCAGGGCAAAGACCGCGAGATTGAACAGCAGCCAGCACATGGTGCCGATGGCTGCGATGGAAACGAGGATTCCAAAAATGATCATGGTGGTTTCTCCGTGCAAAAAGTTGGACGGTTGCGCCTTCCACCACCACCATGGCGCACCGCGATATATAGCATAAATCTGCCTGTCTAGGCGACATTAAATGATCGGCGGGCGCTATCGTCATGCTGATGATGACGTGGGAAGGCAGCGCTCACGCGCTGCCGGTCCCGAAACGATAGACCGGGATGCCCATCTTGCGGGCCTTGTCAGCCAGGTTGTCCTGAATGCCCGTGCCGGGGAAGATGATGACCCCGATCGGCATGACGCCGAGCATCTGATCGTTTCGCTTGAACGGTGCTGCCTTGGCGTGTTTCGCCCAGTCGGGTTTGAAAGCGACCTGTGCGACCTTGCGGTTATTGGCCCAGGTGGCCGCGATGCGTTCCGCGCCCTTGGGTGATCCGCCGTGCATCAGCACCATGTCCGGGTGCTTGGCGTGGACCTGATCGAGCTTGGCCCAGATCGTCCGGTGATCGGTGGTGTCGCCGCCCGAGAAGGCGATCTTGGGTCCGGCGGGCAGCAGCACCTCGTTGTCGGCCCGGCGTTTTGCGGCGATGAAGTCGCGGCTATCAATCATGGCCGAGGTCATCTGGCGATGGTTGACCCGTGAGCCGGAGCGTTGCGACCAGGGCGTTCCGGTGGTGCGCAGATAGATGTCGGCAGCGGCATCGCGGAAGGTTTCCATGCTGTCGCGGCGCTCGATCAGGCTTTGGCCCGCGCCGATCAGGGTTTCAAGCTGGACGGATTTGACCTCGCTGCCATCCTGTTCACGCTGAAGGCGCTTTTGTGCCTGCTCGTTATCGTCGAGTTTGGTCTCGATCCGCTCCACAGCGCGGTGGAACGTGTTGACGGTGGACCAGAGGATCTCGTCGAGGTCGAAATCGAGGCTGGTATCGGCCATGGTGGAAATCAGGGCGTCGAAGATGTCGGAGACTGCGCCCTGGATGACGTGATCTTCGGGTGTGATCCGGGGATCGGCCTCGTCTTCGGAGGGACGGTAGCCGTAGAGTTTGAGTTCTTCGATGGCATGGCCGGTCGGGGACGTGCTGTGATCGGGTTCGAAATCGTCGTGCGCGTACATGGGATACTTCCGTCAGTTGGACCGCGACCGTCGCGGCCTTCATGGCGACGAAAGCCCACGAGCGCTCCGGTCTGGCAGCGCGAGCCTCTGGCGAGGGCCTTGATGGCAAAGCCCGGCTGATTTGTTTCGCGCTGTAAAGGCGGGCTTGCCCGCCGACGGAAATCAGTCGGGCGCCGCCATTGCCTGACCGGAGCGTTTGTGGGCCGATCGCCCTCTCGGAAGGCCAAGGCGCGGTCCTCTGCTGATGACAGGATGCAGCCTATGCGCATGACAGGATCGGAACGCCCCGATCACGGCCCCGCACCGGCTATGCCATTGAAGCTATGAAGCGGCTGACGTCCTCGGGAGCGATTTGCACCCGGATCTCTGCGCGAACGGCATCCAGCCCGTAAGTTGCGAGATCTTCGTTGAAGTCCCCCATCATGGGTGAGAGCGTGATGGCCTCGATCCCGACCTCGTGCGCCCGGTCCACCAGGCGATTGCGGGCGCTGTTACCTGCCGGATCGTTGTCGCGAACGATATAGAGCCTGCGCAGTTGCGGCGGAAACAGGATGGCCGCGAGGTGTCCGGCCGAGAGTGCGGAAACCATCGGCATGGTGGGCAGAGCCTGACGCAGCGACAGGATGGTTTCGATGCCTTCCCCCGCTGCCATGGCATCCTGCGCATCACCGAAACGAACCGCATGTCCGAGCAGATCGCCCATCGCCTTCCTCGGCGGATCGACAGGCGCCTTGCCGGAACCGTCCGGGGCCAGCCATGTGCGGTGTGCGCCGGTGATCCTGCCATCGAGGTCGGTGACGGCGGCGATCATGGCGGGCCAGGCTTGCGTCGGGCCATCGTCCTCAGGCCGCCAGTAGCAGTTGGGATGGAAGCGCAGATTTGCGGTCTGGCGTAAATCCGTAATGCCGCGTCCGCGTAAATACGCTTCTGCGGCACTGCCGATCAGCGGCTGCGTCATGCGCCAGAGGCGGCGTGCGGCTTCGGATGATCCCGATGGTGCGGGCGTTCGGGACTGACGGGATGGCGGCTGCGGTTCAGGATGCGGCAGGCTGAGGAAGCGCCGGGCTTCTTCGGCAACGTCTGCAAAGTCGATCAGACCGAGCGAGTCCCGGATCACGTCCAGCAGATCGCCATATTCCCCCGTGGCCGAATCCTGCCATTTACCGGCAATGCCTTTCACGCTGTCGTGCAGCCGGACGAACATGGAGCGGCCAGCGGTATTTCGGGCATCGCCTACCTGCCAGTAGTTGCCCTGTTTGCGGCCATTGGAGAGATAGTGGCGACACACCGCCTCGGCCTGTCGGCCGAGACGCTGCGCCAGTTCGGAAGCGTTGAGGCGCGCCATTATGCGGCCTCCCGCTCGCCGATGCGCTCAACGGGGAAGCGGTCAAGCAACTTGCCGATGATCTCCGGCCCCGTTGCATCGACGGGTACGAAGAAGCGCAGTTTCCACGAAATGATCTCGCTGAAGAGACCCCAGGCTCGCAGCCGGTCGCGCATTGCGTCAGTAAAGCCGGTCAGTTCAATCCGGTTGGCGCCCATGACCCGGACGCGGCGCAGTTGCAGGCCCTCGGCGAGATCAAGGATCGTGCGGCCCTCGATCAACGCAGCATAGGCGGTATCCGGTGTCAGGCTGTTGGTAACGCCGCTGGTCGAGGTATTGGCAGCCCATGCCGGCGATACCCGACGACCGATAATGCGTTCGCCTTCGTCGGTCTGGAGCCGATAGACGCGGGAGGAGTCCTGCGGCAGGCGCTTCCAGATCGGCAGAAGCAGCCCCGTCACCATATGCAGGGTGCTGTCGGTGAACTCGGGCACCTCGGCCAGTTCCGCCTTCCAGGCCACGCTGAAAGCCTCACGGTCGGCCTCACACCAATGGGTCTCGCCCATCGCCCGCACCGGAATGTTCATCGCCTCCATCGGCCGGATCAGCCGCACGCGCCGTTCGATCTCGCCATCATCCAGCATGACGCTAGTGGTCGGGATCTGCACGGCGGCGCGACCGGATCGCTCGTTGATGAGCAATCTTGCGCGTGGATCATCCAACTCGGCCAGAGCGGCATCGAGCGTGACCGGCCGATTGCGTTTGCGCTCGGTGAGCGTCAGGAGCCGGGTTTCCGCGCCGGTGCCCGGATGGGTGTGGATCACCTGCCGGTCGGTGACGATGAAGCTTTCGGCCTTCAGCGTTTCCAGCCCCATATCATAGGTGCCGGATGCAATCGCCCCGTCGATACGCGCCTGCAGAAGCTGCTCGAAGGCGGCGAACAGGATGCCCTGCAATTCGATGGTCAATGCCAGCAGGCGGTTGAGGAAGGTAGTGATAGGCGGAAGTTCGTCCTTGATGCCGGTCGAATCCATCAGCTTCAGGCCGGTGGCCGATTCAAACCCCTCCAGCGAGCATCCTTCGACCTTGCCGCGCACGATCAGCAGATAGAGTTGGCGCAGTGCATCGCGGGCATAGGCAGATTCCAGATTGTCCTCGGGACGGAACAGCCCCTGACCGCCGGTCTGGCGCTGGCCGCGCGTGATTGCCCCCAGCGTGTCGAGGCGACGGGCGATGGTCGAAAGGAACCGTTTCTCGGCTTTGACATCCGTGGCGATAGGCCGGAAGAGCGGCGGCTGCGCCTGATTGGTCCGGTTGGTGCGCCCGAGTCCCTGGATGGCGGCATCGGCCTTCCAGCCCGGCTCCAGCAGGTAGTGCACGCGCAGCCGCTGGTTTTTCGCCGAAAGTTCGGCATGGTAGCTGCGCCCGGTGCCTCCCGCATCGGAGAAGATCAGGATGCGCTTCTGGTCATCCATGAAGGCCGAAGTCTCGGCGAGGTTGGCGGACGGTGCACGGTTCTCGACCGCAAGACGGGCCGATGCCCCTTCGCCCTTGCGCACGATGCGGCGCGAACGGCCTGTGACCTCGGCCACCATATCCGTACCGAAACGCTGCACGATCTGGTCGAGCGCACCGGGGACAGGCGGAAGCGACCCCAGCTGCTCCAGCATCTCGTTGCGCCGCGCCACGGCTTCGCGGCATTCCACAGGCTGACCATCGCGGAAGACAGGGCGCGACGACAGGTTCCCCTCGCCATCGCTGAACGGCTCATAGAGCTGCACCGGGAAGGAATGCTGCAAATACGAGCCGACATACTCCCTGGGCGTGACATCGACGGAAATATCGTTCCATTCCTCAGTGGGGATCTCGGAAAGCCGCCGTTCCATCAGGGCTTCGCCGGTCGAGACGATCTGGATAACGGCGGCATGGCCCGCTTCCAGATCGGCGTCGATGGACCGGATCAGGGTCGGGGTTTTCATGGATGTCAGCAGATGGCCGAAGAAGCGCTGCTTGGTGCTTTCAAAGGCCGAACGGGCAGCAGACTTCGCCTGCCGGTTCAGCGTCGCTCCCCCAGAGTCTGGGCTGCCGGTGATATTGGCGGCTTCCATCGCCGCGTCCAAGTTCCCATGAATGACAGCGAAGGCGGCGGCGTATGAATCGTAGATGTGCCGCTGTTCGTCCCTGAGCTGATGCTCGATCAGTTCATATTCGACGCCATCATAGGAGAGCGAGCGGGCGGTATAGAGGCCGAGGGATCGCAGATCGCGCGCCAGCACTTCCATCGCCGCCACGCCACCGGCTTCGATCGCCTCGACGAACTCGGCGCGGGTGGCAAACGGAAAATCCTCACCGCCCCAGAGGCCGAGGCGCTGCGCATAGGCAAGATTGTGGACCGTGGTCGCGCCTGTCGCCGAGACATAGACCACGCGGGCATCGGGCAGCGCGTGCTGAAGGCGTAATCCCGCCCTGCCCTGCTGCGAGGCGGCGACATCGCCGCGTTCTCCTTTTCCGCCACCGGCATTCTGCATGGAATGGCTCTCGTCGAAGATAATGGCTCCATCGAAATCGGACCCCAACCATTCGACGATCTGCTTGACGCGCGAAACCTTCTCGCCCCGGTCGTCGGAGCGCAGCGTGGTATAGGTGGTAAAAAGGATGCCCTCGCTCAGGGTGATCTTTGCGCCTTGAGGGAAGCGTGACTGAGGCGTGACAAGCAGCCGTTCCATTCCGAGCGCCGACCAATCGCGCTGTGCGTCCTCGATCAGCTTGTCGGATTTGGAAATCCAGATCGCCTTGTGCCGACCGCGAAGCCAGTTGTCGAGAATGATGGCGGCCGACTGGCGACCTTTACCAGCGCCGGTTCCGTCACCGAGCATGAAGCCCCGGCGAAACCGGATCGATCCGGCAGCATCCTCAGGCGCAGCGCTTACGTTGTCGAAATGCTCGTCCACGGTCCATGCGCCAGCGAGATGATCGGCATGTGCTTCTCCGGCATAGATCACCGTTTCCAACTGGGCGTCCGACAGGCGCGCGCAGATGTCGGCGGGCAGCATGGGCCGGTAGGATGGCCTGGGCGGCGCGACCGAGGCCATGGCGGCGGATTGCACCAGCTTGGTCGGATGCGGCTGCGCGCCAGCAATGCGTAGCGATTGCAGCGCATATTCCTCATAAATGGCGTCAGACAGGCGAGCGCCTTCCGGTGGCGTCCAGTCCACGGTTTGATAGGCGAGTTCGACGCCCTCGGGATCGTTGGCGGGAGCAGCGACTGGCCGCATGGCGGCTGAGCGGGCAAGATAGCCTCGCACGGTCTTCGGCGCGGCGGTTGAGGCGGGCACCACGATCTTCGGCAATGATACCGGCGAACGCTGCGGAACATGCGCCTCGATCCATCCGAGCAGCGTGGCAACATCAGGCGCGATCCCCGGCGAGGCCGGAAAAATGCCAGTATCGTCAGCGGGCAGTTTGTCGATCACGGTCAGCCGTGTGTCGATCGTGGTGCCGTGCTTGGCATAGACCGCACCATCGACGGCGGCGGTGAACACCGCGCGGCCGCGTTCCTGCAAGCGGATGAAAGCGTCCCGCCAGGCCGGAGCTTGGGGGCCAAAGCCAGCGCCGGTGATCGTCACCAACCGCCCACCGGGGGCAAGACAGGCCAGTGCCGAGGCGACATGGCGGTAGGCCGCATCGGCGACACGCCCGCTGACATTGGCCATGACCGAAAATGGCGGGTTCATCAGCACCACGGAGGGGACCGCATCCGGGGCGAGATGATCATCGATCTGCGCGGCGTCGAAGCGGGTGACGGCAAAGGCTGGAAAGAGCTGGGCAAGAAGATCGGCGCGGGTCTCGGCGAGTTCATTGAGGATCAGCGAACCGCCGATGGTCTGCGCGAGGATCGCGAGAAGGCCGGTGCCGGCCGATGGTTCCAGCACCCTGTCATCAGGCGTGATCGCGGCAGCCGTCAGAGCGGCAAGGCCGAGCGGAACCGGCGTCGAAAATTGCTGGAAGCTCTGACTTTCCTCGGAACGCCGGGTCTGCGTGGGCAGCAGCCCCGCGATCTTTGCCAACACGGAAATCCGTGCAGCCGGAGACGCGGCTTTACGGAAAAGCGCCTTTCCGTATTTGCGCAGGAAGAGGACGGTGGCGACTTCGCACGCCTCATAGGCCAGCTTCCAGTCCCAGGCGCCGGTAGCATCGGATGCGCCGAAGGCCGTTTCCATAGCACCGCGCAAGGTGGCGGCATCGACGCGCTGACCGCGTTCGAGATGGGGGAGCAGAAGACTGGCCGCAGCCAGGATCGCGGGCGCAGCTGCCAGCGGCGTGACCGGATCGGCCACGGGAAAAACCATGTTCATGTCGGGAACCTCAGGAGAGCGGGAAGGACAAGTCCGGACAACGCTCTCTCTCAACCACCCGGACTTAACCCCTTCCGGCCAGCCTCTGACTCTCAAACCGCAGCATGGAAAAAAGCGCCCCGACCGGACGGCGGGGCGCTTGTCAGTGTCTTCCAGGGATCATCCGAAGCGGCGACCGGCTTCGGTGAAGGTGTATTCATTGGCGGCGATGGTTTCATCGACCGCCTCGTCCGAGGACAGATAATCATATTCGCGTTCAAGCTGGCGGTAGAGCCATCGAGCCAGATCGCGCAGCGCCTCGATGATCGTCTCCTCGGCATCGGCGGTCATGTCCTGGCAGGTCGGGCTGTCGCGCTCGACCGAGAACGACATGCAGTATTCGTGATAATAATGGCCGCGATGGCTGACATCGGCGCGAAGTTGATAGAAGTTGCGGCGCTGGATCGCCTGAAGGGCGTCGGCAATGCGATGCAGTTCGGTGTCCTGCGGGGCGTATTCCCGGATCAGGCGCGGCGCCTGTTTGCGGTAGGAATACCATGATTCAAAGCAGGCGCCGTCGCCCTGCGAGGAGAAGCCGCGGAACCAGATGCAGGGGGCTTGCCGTGTGCCACCGCCCATCAACCGGATGATGCGGGTCTTGAGGTTCAGCCCGAGGATTTCGGCGATGCGCTGGAAATCCTCATAGACGGCATCGTACCAGTCATAGTCGAAGCCTCCCTCACGATACCAGGCGCGGGCCTTGTCCTTCGCCGCATCGGAAAGCTCGCCTAAGCGGTAAACGGTGGTTTCGATGATCTCAGGCATAGGGATCTCTCCCTTCGAGAACCGAGGAAAGCCAGCCATCGGTGTCGATCCAGTCCACCGTCTCGCCGGTTGCGAGATCGAGGACATGGGCGCCGCCGCCGAAGCCATCCAGGCGGGGTCGAGAGCAACTGTTTGCCCATTGCAGTCCCCATAATCCGGTCAGGCCGAAGGTCGCCGCGCAGTGCATGACGAACCGGATGACATGCTCGAGATCGCCCGTGTCATCGTCGCGTATCCAGAGCTGCGTACCGTCATGCTCAGGCTGGATCGAAAGCAGGAAGCTGTTGGCAGGTTCATGGTCGGCGCTGCTTCCGTCCGGCAAGGCTTTATAGAGATCGACGGCACGGACGGCATTCTCATGTGTCCCAACGTCGAGCAGGCAGGAAAAGTGGGTGTGGTAATCGGCCATATCAGCCTCCTGAAACAAGAAAGCCCGGCATGGCACCGGGCGAAATGACGGGGATGGGTAACGGTCACGCGGCCTGTGGCAGGCGGAGCAGATCAGCCGCGGTATCGCGCCAGAAGGGATCGACCAGCCGGGCTTCCAGTGCAGCGGCGCGGTAACGCAGCCGTCTCGCATCACCGGGATTTGATGTCCGAAACGCCATGCCGCGCATTCGGCTGGCCTCGGTCACGATTCTGCGGGCCTCGGCATCGGATGCAACCGGCTGTTGCCAGAGGATAATGCCGGCGCGGATTTCGCCGGCGAGGACCAGGCGCTGATCTTGGTCCTGAATGAGCAGGATGCGCGGCTGAAAATACGGGAAGCTGTCCGGCCCCGTGCAAATATCACCGCGCGCCACGCGCAAGGCTGCGGCCTGGATGGCCTCTTCCGGTGATGGGCATTCCCCAAGCGGGATCACACGGTCAAAGCTGTTTGCCGCATCACTGGCGTCATAGCTGGCCACGCCGAGGCACGAGATGCGCAGCGGCAGTTTTTGCGACCGATAAAGCGCGGGCAGCACATCGGCAGCCAGAATCTGGCCGATGGAACGGAAGGTTTCGGAACGGGCAAAGGTCATCGGGATCACTCCATGACGGGCGCCGGTGAGCCTCTCTCTCCGACCCTTAACCCGTCACGGCCGAACGGTCCGCACTCTTTCTCTCTGACCGGGGTTTCGTCCTCGGTTCCGCTGCTGGCGATGGGCAACCATCGCAAGGCTGAAGGCCCGAGGCGCGGGCTGCCGCGCTCGGGCCGTCGGGGATGAGGCGCTTTCGCGCCTACTCCCACGGGTCCAGCTCCAGCTTCACCATGTCGTCATCGCCGTCGAACTCGGCGGCAGGGCAAGCGGCGTGGGTGCCATCTCCGGCCTGGAACACAACGATCGAAACCATCAGCGTGGTGGCGAGGCTGGCGGCGAAGGCGGTGGCATCTGCATAGGACATGGGTTCCGGCTCCTGTCTTTGGAGGCGGGGGACCATCCCCCACGCGACAGGCGCCCGAAGTGTCTGACCGGATCTGCAATCACCCGAGGGCGTTCGGACTTTTTCCGAATCCCCGAGGGCGGCACGCAAGGCGTCAAGCCGACCCCTTTGGGGTTGAATGTCAAAGAGACGGATCGGACCAAGGTTTGCGAATGGAAGCGGGGGTGGTTTTTCGCATCTGACAGGATGCCGGATACCCGTCGCAGATGCTCTGCCGCGTCAGCCTTGCCACCATGCTGGCATCAGGATTGTGTTCCCTTCAGGCCAGAGATGGCTGCCGCTTGCCCATGTGCAGAGATGGTCGGGTGTATAGTCCAGCTGGAACTGCGATACTAGATCGGTGCAAAGAGTCCTTCTCCGACATTCACTCAGGCCGCAACACAACGATCTTTTGCATTGACGGGTCGCTCTTCCGGTTGGCCAACCGCTTGAGAGTGGGATCGCGGCGTGTGATGTTGCTCATGAAGAACTCGCGCAGGGGAAAGCAGATGATGGGAACCGTTGTCCTGGATAGGTGTGTCTTAAATCTAACCGATGACGAACTCGATCAGCACATCTACAGGATCATGCCTGAAGAATATGTGATCGATATTTTTGCCCATCAGAAAAATGTGCTGAGCCAAGTGCATAAGTGGAAGGATAAGTTCGAGAACTTTCAGCTCAAGCTTGGGGGGATCCTGAATGGTGAACGCTTCGAATACGGGTTTCGGGACGATTTTGTCGGGCAATGTTGGACGCGTGACTATCTGTCAGAAGCGATGTGGGGCATCTACGCTAACAACCCTAATGTCCGGTTTCTTCGGATTCGGTCGACGCCACGCAAGCTCCTCACTGCTCTCATTGAAGAGCATCCAAAGATGCCACAAGATACCTGTTTCATCGGGAAAGTCCTATACAAGCGCGAAGATGAGCTAGGAGAATATGTCAGAAATGGCGGCATGTTAGAAATCAATTCGCGGCGGTTTGCGGAAAGCTTGCTGCTTAAGCGACGCTCCTTCAAGCATGAGAGTGAAGTTCGTCTAATTCATTTTGGTGACGCAAAAGATTATGCTGAAAATGGTCTGTATCGTTATGCTGTTGAGCCGCATGACATGATTACACAGATCATGGCCGATCCAAACCGGGATCGCGCTACTTGGCTGGCGGACAAAGAGAAGTTACGAAAGGATACTGGTTACGATGGCGAGATCAAACGCTCGAAGATTTATGATCCGCCGGAATGGGATACACCTACCTTTCACAGTTAATGAATCTCGCAAAGCGATAGCCTATGTGACGGTATTTCCGTCCGTATGGCATACCCTCGTAGCCGGCGAGTGTGCTATCTCTGTTCGTTCGATGTTGCTGCACCATTCAAGGACCGCTTCGCCCGCATAACTATGCAAACAAAGCCCGATCACGAGGATCGGGCGAGTTACGGAAACGGAGCGGTTAGAACGGGGCGACCGAAGCCGCCCCGCATGAGTGCTATTCAGCAGCGACCATATGCTGTTCTTCCTCATCGTCAGCCGGATCGTCCTCGGCATCGCCGGAGAGGAAATCGGGCAGATCGTCGGCTTCTGCCGTGGCATCCGATGCCGGGTCTACTTCGATACCCTCGTCCGCCATGCGCAGCGGCTCAGGCAGCCAGCCGGTCTCGGCCAGCAGGCGCTCGGCTTCCTTGGCCATGTCACCCTTCTTGAGGTGCCCGATCAGATCGGCGGCCCGATCACCGGCCCCTTCGCGCACGGCTTCAAGAATACGCGGCTTGGTCACTCGGCCGAGATAATTGCCAACGGTCGGTCGCCAGCCCACGGCCACCATGTCGAGGCCGGTCGAACGGGCCAGCCGGTCAGCCTGCGACAGGCGGATGTCCAGCCCGTGCTGGCTGACGCCCGTGCCGCTGTAAGGATTCGGCTTTTCATAGAGCGCGTTGACACCGTAGCTGACGCAATGGGCGAGCAGATCCATGCGTGAACCTTCGTCCAGATCGGTCAGCCAATCCCAGAGGGCAGCATCGTCTGCCGGGACATGATCGCCCCAGCGTTCGTGGCGGTCAGCGATGGCCTTGGCCGATGCGCTATCGCGCAGATCCTCGGCCTGTGCGGGCAAATGCACATCGCGGACCTGTGCTTCGAGGCAACCGCGACTGGAATGTGGCATGAAGCAATCCATGACCAGCCGGTGGAGCAGTGCCGTCATGGCGACATGCGGATTCACGGCCACCGCATCCCGCAGCGCCAGCGTGCGATGCGCGGTCAGCTCGCTGACCAGGCGATCGGGCAGCGGCTTGATGGTGTCGGCCTCGTCTTCCTCCTCCGTTTCGACCGGCTGGCCGCCCAGCGTGATGACTGCACGCATGCGGCTCGCCTCCGGTTCTGCCCGCTGGATCACCTCGCCGGTTTCCGGGTCAACGGTCTCCGCCTCCGGTTCCGCAGGCATTTCGTCCTCGGCTCGGACATAACCGCGCTCGATCAGCAAGGCGCCATCGGCGTCGATGCTGATGAAGACACCCGCCATGCCGATCTGTTCCGGCTCGAAGGTCATCGGACGGCGCTCGAAGGTTTCCAGCGCCTGTTCGATCTCACCGAGGCGGGCGTCGATCTCGTCAGGCAGTTCATCGGCCTCACCATGTTCGGCTTCAAGCCGGTCATATTCGTCGCGCAATGCCTCGCGAGTGGCGCGTTCTTCTTCGCTCAGATCGACGGTGGTGCCGACAATCTGGCGAAGGCCGTGATCGTGACCATAGGGAAAGGTGATGGCGACATCGATCCACTTCCAGCCCTCGGCGGCGATGGCTTCGGCCTCGGCCTTCAGCTTTTCGCCCACCAGCCGGTCGAGCAGCACCGGATCTTGCAGCCAGCCACCATCGTCCTGCTGGAAGAGATCGCGCAAGACGCAGCCCCCAGCCTCCTCATAGGCGGCAATGCCGACAAACACTGCCCGCTTGTCGGCGGCGCGGACCGTCGTTTCGGTCAGCAGGCGTCGGATGTGGTAGGGTTCCTTCTGCCAGCCATCCTTGATCGCTTCCCAGACTTGCTCCTGGCGGGCATGGTCAGAACTGACGCTGAAGGCCATCAGCTGTTCCAGTGTCATGCCGTCCTCGGCATAGACATCGAGCATTGCCGATGAGACAGAAACCAGACGCAAGCGCTGCTTCACCACCTTGGCATCCACAAAGAAGGCGGCGGCGATGGCTTCCTCGGTCATACCCTTCTCGCGCATGGCCTGAAAGGCGCGGAACTGGTCGAGGGGATGAAGCGGTGCGCGCTCGATGTTCTCAGCTAGCGAAACCTCGTCGATCAGCACATCCGCGGTGGCCTCCGACACCACGCACGGGACCGGCGCGACCTTGGCGAGGCGCTTCTGCTTGACCAGCAGTTCCAGCGCCCGAAAGCGGCGACCGCCGGCGGGCACCTCGAACATGCCGGTTTCCTTGCCCTCGCCGTCCACGACCGGGCGGACATGCAGAGACTGGATCAGGCCGCGGCGGGCGATGGACTCGGCCAGTTCCTCGACCGAGATCCCGGCCTTGACCCGCCGGACGTTGGACTGGCTGAGAACCAGCTTGTTGAAGGGAATGTCGCGCGAGGACGACAGGGTGATCTTCTGAACGGCAGTGGCCATGTCAGTTACTCCATGACGGACGCCGGTGAGCCTCTCTCTCCGGCTATCAGCCCGTCACGAAGCGAAGCGCCGCCCTCTTCCTCTGAAGAGAGCGACGCCAGCCGCAGAACCTGAAACCCGGAAATCAGGCACTCCGGTTTTCTGTATCGGCGGATGTACGGGAAAAGCTCGCACCGATGCGGTAGAGCAGACGCTCGGCGGCGCGGATGCTGCCGGTCTCGCGGGCGGCCTCGGCCCAGACCGAAATCGGGAAATCGCCCGTGAACAGCAGATCCCGCTCGATGCCCATGCCGAAGGGCAGCCGGACTGACTGCATCTCGCCAAGGCTCCACGAGCCCAGTTCGGGATAGCCGAGATCGGCTAGACCGAACATGATGTCGCCATCCTCATCCAGTTCGGTGGCGACCCAGACGCCTTCACCGAGAGGGTTGAAAAACTTGACGACCGGGATGTGATCCTTATCGCGCTGGCGACCATTGGCCAGCAGACGGTCGCGCTGTGTGCCGGTCAGGAGGATCATGCCGCAGCCCTCCGGCCGGTTACGCTGGCATCCGGCTCCACGGTGTCCTCGGCCTGCAGATGCGACAGCAGCCAGTCCGCGGCCTTGCTGGCCTGCGAGGCTGCGCGGACAATGGCGCGGGAATCCTCGCGCATGACCTCCAGCCACGACCCGATGTAATCGGCATGGCGAACGGTCGGCACGATCCCGAGCGCGGCGCAGCTGAAGGCCGCAGTCTGCTCGGCAATCATTTCCTCGAAGGCATATTTCTTCGAGCCGAAGGAGCCGGTCAGATCGCGGTTGAGACGGCTGTGATAGCCGCTGGCGTGACCCAGCTCGTGCAGGGCCGTCCGGTGCCAGTTGATCGGCTCGAAATAGGCTTGCGGAGGCGGCACCTGCACATAGTCGAGCGACGGCATATAGAAGGCGCGATTGCCACCGATACGAAAATCGAGGCCGGTGGCCCGGATCAGAGCCTCGACTCGGGGTTCGATCATGCCCGGCGGCGGTGGCGGCGCGACTGCCGTGATGTCATCGGGCAGACCATCGCATTGTGCAGCATTGAAGACCGTGAACCGCTTCAGGAACGGTATGGCATGTGCATCCTCACCCGTCTCGCGGGCACGGCGCTTTTCGTCCTCGGGGGTGAAGCGGTCGGCATAAACGACGGTAGTGCCGCGCTCGCCCTTGCGGACATTGCCGCCACGCGAAAGCGCTTGGCGAAAGGTCAGCCACGCCTGACTGGGAAAACCATGCTGGATGACAGCGCCCCAGAGGATGAGAATATTGATGCCTGAATAGGACCGGCCGGTTGAAGCATTTCTTGGCAGGCCCAGCGGGGCCGTATCAGGTGACGCACCCCAGGGCTGGACCCAGGGGAGCCGGCCTTGCTCCAGCTCGGCGATGATCTTGTTGGTAATGTTGTCGTAAATGCTGCTGCGCGCGCCACCTTCCGCGAGGTTAGGACCCTGTCTGGCCATCGGGATGATCTCCGCGACGAGCGCCGGAAGCCTCTCTTCCAGCCCTCAACCCGTCACGGAAAACCCGTCCGCACTCTCACTCTAAAGGGGCGTTGCGGGGTCTCCCCGCAGAAGGGGGTGCGTCGGCAACGCCAGTGCCGACTAAGGGGGAAAGCCTTCCCCCGCCTTTGTGGGAAGCAGAGATATAGGTGTAAGTGGAACATACATGACGCGAAGGAATCGGAGAGATCACATGGAGGACAATCAAACAAGGTCGATACGCCGTGAACAACGGATTGCTGCCTGGAGGGACGCGTTTACCGACGAAACAACGGGCATCCATAGGACAATCCAGGATCTGCTTTGGAACTATGCAGCATTTCGCACAACCGTCAGAATAGTCCGCCTTGCGAACGATACGAGAGGCGCACGAGCTCCGTTGAACCAGATGATCTTCAACCTCGTCGCCGAAGGTTTCTGGTCAAGCTTGTTGCTTGGCACACGTCGGCTGCTCGACCGGGGCAACATACAAGGCATGAAAGGTGTCTATTCGATCCGATCCGTGGTGAAGGACGTTGAAGTGTGTCAGCCTTGGCTCAACCGGCGCGTTTACGTGGAGCAGGTGCTGGGTGCGCAATATGATCTCGATCGCCTGCAACAGCAGCAGCAGGAGGCCCTGATTGCAGCAAAGGGGCGTGCGGTCTGGGGGGATCCGGATCTGACAAAGAGTGAGGCAGCGCATCGTCATTTCGACAGTCTGAGCGGTGTCCTGCCAACGCAGCGGAGTTCGAGCGATCTGATATCGCCAGCGACTTTCACGAGGATCGAAGCCCGTTTGGTCGAGCTGGACCGAATAGCTGACCATGTCAGCTCCCATGTCGCCCATGCAGGTAACAAGCAGAGTCGGGAAAATAAGGAGCTGGACAATTTCGATATCCGGGATGCTCACGCTGCCCTAAAAAAGTTGAAGGAAATTGCTGATCTTGTCGGGGTTTGGTTCGCTAATGAGGGTGGTGCGGGTTTGGCGACGCATCTTGGTGACCAGTTCGCGGGCCTTGACCATCCGCTGATTGAAACTACCGAATTAACCGACTTGGAAGAGCAATGGCGATCTCTCGACAGAGAAATTGCAGGATGGTCACTCGGGCCGGATAATCTGTAACGGCAGTGAACGACTTACCGTGCTGTGGTGTGCTTGATTTCCGGCGATGGCCTCGAAGCAACATGCTGCGGCACAGCAACCGGCACGTTGGTACCCTTAGCTGTCCCAACAGCCACGACAGTTTGGGCCGGCCAGTGCGGCCGTCTGGCCACCATCGACGCATCTCGCCATGAGTGGCCGGTCACCATGCGGCATTTTACGCTTGTGAGAAGCTGTCATCTGGGCGCAGGTTCAGCATTGAGGCTAACTCATTGATCTGTCTTGCGTCGAACTCCCGCGTTGGGATCAACTTCTAACCATAACTTCGGCTGCTCCGACGGAGCCTCGATCACGCTTGGCCACGTTCGACAACGCCGCGCCGCAAGAAAAACTCATGATGATTGAGGCATTTCTCGTGACGTTTGATACTTAGACCTTTTAGATTGTGGAGAAATTTGAACCTCACCACAATGAAACACAAGCATCAGAAGTGGATTAGCAAGCATGGCAATCGAGTGGGACTGGATTGTGCCTTTTAAGGGGCGAAAGCATTCTGGATCCGTCGACCAGAACTTCCTTTGCAAGTCGGGCAACGTCTACGTTATGGACAATCATCGCGCGGCCCTCTGGTGCTGGTTAAAGGAAGTCGATCTTAATACGGCCCATTCTCTTATCCACATTGACCGTCATCCGGATGCACTTCAGAGCCGATTGGACGAATGGATCAAGCACTTGCCGAGTTCGTCGGCCGGGATCAACGAATTCCTTGGCAAGACCTATGAGATCGACGGGTTAGATTGCCCGGTCATTCGCTGGGACAATTATCTATCCATCTATCTACGGCTCTTCGGTAATAGCCTAACCACCTTTCGGTGCTTAACCCATGACGATGGCGATCCCCCGAATTTCGCTCGAACGATGCACAGTTCACCATGGGATCTTCCCGAGAATCTCTCACTTTGGCTTTCCGATTGTGAAGCGCCATGGATAGTTAACATCGACTTAGATTATTTCTACTGCGAATTTGAAGACGGCATCCGTATGATGGTCTCCGATAATTACATCGATGCGGTAGCATCAGGCCTTAAAGGCGCGATGGACAGGGGCGCGATCAGTGTTCTAACGCTTTGCCTTACGCCAGACAGCTACACACCAGGCTGGAAGGAGACCGAGGCTCTGGCGGCGCGGATTCTGCAGCGAATGGATTTGACATTCCGCCTTCCGGATGACGACAAGTCCATTTAGATCGAAAGCTATGCCGGAGGAATGTCCCCACGACAACCATGGCAGCGAGGATTGCGCTGCGGCACCTTTCGAGCGACGGCTTTCGGGGATGCCGCCATGCGGCGAGTTGAGGTACCGACCGTCTGCTATGGGACGTCACTTCTTACGCCATCGCTGAAGCGCATCTACAAGGTCTGGACCGGCACTCCACCCCCAGGCCACACCTATTGCGGTGAAGATGAATACGCCAGCGATTGCGCCGAAGACTCCGCCGACGATGCCAGTGCCAGCACCGGCAAAGAAGCCAATGGCGCCTCCGATAAGGCTGCCTAATACCCTGCTTTTCATTTCTTCTCCCTAGTGCAAGGCAACACAACGGCAGATGTCTGCTATTGGAAAGCTGCTTTGCATCGCTTTTGTGTGGCCTGAGTCTACGTCAAACTGGATTAGCCGCAGGGGGGCAACGTCACCGCCTGCCGGTTGGATGTGTGTTGGCCCTCGTTGTCGAATAGCAGCCGCGCGGACCGCTCACGCACTTCCGGGGAAGACTTGTTCGTGGTCTTGCTTATGATGCTCAATCCTTGTCTGTGCAAGGCTGGGCATACTGAGGCCTGCAGGTGGGGCCATCTCAACGAAGACCGAGTCAAGCGTCCTCATCATAGTAAAGGGTGTCGAGCATCGCTACGCGATAGTCCCACAACTCGCCATCGCCGCCGCCAGGATGAGGTGCGTTGTACCAAGGCGACGACTGGATCGGCACGATGATCCGATCCCAATAATTAGCCAGCGAAAGCGTCGTAGGGGCAAAGTTCAGTGCCGCGGCCAAATTACCCTTATTCTTCCCGTTCGCGCAGACAAACGTGTCGGGCCGCTTCATAGCAAGTAGCCTTGTCGCCGTCGGAAACTCTCCAACATGATGGGCGTCCGCATCCAAAAATGCCTTACGAAAACGCCGACAATATTCCTCGAAATCTTCGCGAGTAACCGGGTCCTTGCGAGGGATACAATCTACCGCGTCGCTGATCTGGCGGTCCCGCCTTAAGATCAGGCCCGCAAAATCGCCATTACCGCCCATCGATCCGAACCACCCCCAGTCATGGATGGCGAGACCTGCAGCGATCCTCTCGGACTTACCAAGGGTGCCTGCGATTCCCTTCCACTCCGTCGCCGTGAGATCCGAGAACCTCTCCACGCTCGCGAAAAGGCGCTGGATCTCTCGAAGTAGTTTCATCCGGCGCTTGAAGTTATGATGCGGGTCGATCTTCGCCATGGCCGCGAAATCTTTCCAGCTCATCATCGCCAGCGGCGAGGTTAAGCCCTTCCCCCCATTTTTCTCGTCAGGGAGGATAGGGTCGCGCTGCCCACGTTGCCTTCGTGCCGCATCGTATTGCCGACGATAACTGTCCGCCAGCGTCTGAGTGACGCGCTGCCTGAGCACGTCATAGCCTGACAGCTCGCGTTGGATCTGCTTGAACATGTCTCCGTCGGCCTGTCCCTCAATGTGGACGCAAATTTCATGATTGCGATCGAGACCACCTTTCGTGAAATTAGCACTTCCGACAATTGCCTCCGCCTTGCCGCCGGCCACAAATAGATAGAGCTTGGGATGGAAGATGCCGTTGTCCGCCTTGGCGATGAAGGCATTCTTGGTGCCGATCAAGCGCTCGACCAGATCGGGTGATGTCGCGAAACCGTTGAGGCCAAAGGTGACCGAACGGAATTTCCTGCTGTTCTCCATCAGGAGATCGGCGAGCTTCCCATTATAGCCCCAGGCCACCGCGATATAAATATCATCATAGTCTTTGATCAGGCGTTTCAGCACAGATCCCGTTTTCCCCGCGTCGAGCAGCTCTATATTCGTCGTTTCCAAGCCCAGACCTTTAATATTTCGAAGAATTTTTTCCACGGTCAGCCAGCGCAAGTTGAACCACGCCGTTCTGCCTCGCCACAAACTGCTTGTTCAGGTTCTATGATCAACTGAAGGAAAGCCAGATCTTTCGCTCCCTTAAGCTGATTGGTTATGCCATGTTACAACGCTATATACTTTCAGCTCCCAACTAGACAATAGAACTGCTGTTCCGTTCCTTGTCGCTCCATCCTTCCAAGCGTCTGCTGCGGCGGATGACGAACGGCAGCATTCCGGGAATGCGGCAAAGCAGCATCTGACGGGGTCGACTGGCGGCTATGGGCCGACTCGTACGCTACAGCCGCACTCCCAGCTATGGATAGATGATAGTAGATTGAGACATTTCTACTTCGGACGACGACATTCCGGCCATATAATGCTCCGTCCCTTTTCTACGCCAAGGTATCCTATTCACCGCACAGAGATGCCTGAAGCCTTTCCTGACATGACATTCCGCGCTTTTCATTGCTTCGGCCTCTCCCGGGCAAGGGATTATTGGAGTCGATGGCAGTCAAGCGGAACAGGATCAATACCGAGGTTACACCCTCGATCGGACCGGAAACGGGCCGGAATAATCCCCATCGCAAAGATGACGCCTTGATGTCGCTGGCCCGCCTGATCGGTCGCCAGATCGCCCGCGAGCAGTTCGAGCGCAAACTGGCAGCGGAACGCAAAGCACAACGCCACCTGCGTAGCTGATTTACATACCCTCTTGCATTTATACGTATAACACGTATTATATAGGCAGGCCTATTCTCCCGGAGTCTGCAATGCCAACAACAACGTCCCTCGAATTCCAGCGCAAGTTCGGACAGTATCTGAACGAATCTCACCGTGAGCCGGTAGAGATCACGCGCCATGGCCGGCGCGAGTTTGTGCTGATGTCGGCCGCCCGATATGACGAACTACTGTCAGCAGCGCAGCGTAGCGACAAAGCCGTCGAAGCCGCCTCCGAACCTGAACGGAACTAAGATCTCTCCCCGAAGACGGAGCTTGAAAGGACTGCCGATATGACCCGCGTTGCGCTTTATGCCCGATATTCTTCCGACAATCAGCGCGAAGCGTCGATCGAGGACCAACTCCGTATCTGCCGCGAGCAGGCGAAGCGCGAGAAGTGGAAGATCGTCGGAACCTACAAGGATGCTGGCATCTCCGGCGCAAGCATGATCCTGCGCCCCGGCATTCAGTCGCTTCTTCAGGATGCGCAGGCTGGACAGTTCGACATCGTGCTGGCCGAGGCGCTGGATCGTATCAGCCGTGACCAGGCTGACGTCGCCACCTTCTACAAGCACCTCAAATTTGCTGGCGTTCCCATTGTTACGCTGTCCGAAGGCGAGATCAGCGAGCTTCATGTCGGCCTAAAGGGCACGATGAACGCGCTATTCCTGAAAGACCTTGCCGCCAAAACCCATCGCGGCATTCGAGGCCGCGTGGAGGACGGCAAATCGGGTGGCGGTCTGTGCTTTGGCTATAACGTCGTCAAGCAACTCGATGCCCGCGGTGATCCCATTCGCGGGAACCGGGAAATCAACGAAGTCGAAGCGAGTGTTGTCCGACGCATATTCCGCGAGTTCGCCGCCGGCGTCGGCCCGCGCACTATCGCCCGGACATTGAACGAGGAAAGTGTGCCCGGTCCGGATGGCAAGCTCTGGAGCGACACCACTATCCGGGGCCATGTAAAGCGCGGCACAGGGCTGGTAAATAATGAACTCTATATCGGTCGTCTGATCTGGAACCGGCTTCGCTACATCAAAGATCCATCCACCGGAAAGCGCGTCTCACGCCTGAACCCGGAATCGGAATTGATCATCAAGAATGTGCCGGAGCTCCGCATTGTCGATGACGAACTGTGGCATTCGGTCCGTGTCCGGCAGAACGAGATCGCCGAGAAGTTTGCCAACGTCACCGAAGCCGTGCGCAAGCACCACAAAAAGAACCGCCTGAACGGCACACGTCGGCCGAAGTCCCTTCTGTCCGGCCTGGTGTTCTGCGGCTGCTGCGGAGGCCCCTACTCGCTTCGCGGCGCTGATCGATTCGCCTGCTCGAACCACATCAGCAAGGGTGCCTGTTCAAACAGCCGCACGATCCCGCGTGAGGAACTGGAAGCCCGCGTACTCGCAGGCCTGAAGGACCAGATGATGGCGCCTGAGATCGTTGAGGAGGCGATGCGCGCCTATGCCGAAGAGACCAACCGGCTGAACCGGGAACGCCGCTCCAGCGGCGATGCCTGGAAAGCAGAACTGGTAAGGATCGAGAAGCAGATCCGCAGCATCATCGAAGCGATCAAGGCTGGCATGTTCCACGAGAGCATGAAGGCAGAGATGGACACGCTGGAGGCGCGCAAGACAGAACTGAACACCCTGCTGGCCGACTCTCCAGAGGACACACCGGACATTCTGCCAAGCACCTCGGCGATCTATGCAAAGAAGGTTTCGGCGCTGACCATGGCGCTCAATCGCAAGGAAGAGCGACAGGAAGCGGCAGAGACATTGCGCGGCCTGATCGAGAAGATTTCGCTGACACCGGGGCCGGAACGGGGCGAGATTTACGCGACATTGCATGGCGAATTGGGCACGATCCTCAATTGGACGGAGCGCCAATCTGTTGGAAAGTCTACAAAAACAAAAAATCCCGCAGCTTATGCTACGGGTTTGTCGTTATCAGTGGTTGCGGGGGCAGGATTTGAACCTGCGGCCTTCAGGTTATGAGCCTGACGAGCTACCGGGCTGCTCCACCCCGCGTCAAAGAATTACGGACTTTTG
>Ga0308165_1001816_pt1 | contig 28138 bp, 23 predicted proteins | sample PhyWR2_FD_201032 | JGI IMG/M metagenome (GOLD analysis project Ga0308165, IMG submission 201032) | Phyllosphere microbial communities from UC Gill Tract Community Farm, Albany, California, United States - DLSLW.R2 | ecosystem: Host-associated > Plants > Phyllosphere > Unclassified | place: USA... | reverse complement strand
CGAGCCTGCGGTTTCGATCCGTTCGTCGGTGAAGCCGGACTTCATCGTCTGCCTCGAAGATGGCAAGAAGCTGAAGATGCTCAAGCGTCACCTCATGACCCACTACAACATGACCCCGGATGACTACCGCGCGCGCTGGAACCTGCCCGCCGATTACCCGATGGTCGCCCCCAATTACGCTGAAAAGCGCCGCGAGCTGGCCAAGAAGATCGGGCTGGGCCGCAAGCCCGACGTGCGCCGTGGCCGCAAGCCCAAGGCAGCCGTAGCCTGATCCGCTGACCGGCGGCCGATTAGCCCGCGCGGCGCAGAAGGCACCTGCACTAACGCTTCCGAAAACCGCTTTTTCGGGGACAAAGGTGCCGACCACTGCCGTAGCTGGCTGACAGGCCGCCCATTGCGGTTGTGATTGCAGGCGCACCGCCCTATCTAGGTCGGTGCGCCTCATTCATATTTACAGGTCTATCGTGCACCAACCCATCGACATCGAAGCCCTCTGCGCCGAACGCGGCCTTCGCATCACCGAGCAACGCCGGGTGATCGCCAAGGTTCTTTCGGAAAGCACCGATCACCCCGACGTCGAGAAGCTGCACGAACGTGCAACTGCGATCGACCCGGGCATTTCGATCGCCACGGTCTACCGTACCGTGCGCCTGTTCGAAGAAGCCGGCATTCTCGACCGTCACGATTTCGGCGATGGCCGCGCCCGCTACGAAGCAGCGCCCGAAGCCCATCACGATCACATGATCGACGTCGAATCCGGCCAGGTCATCGAATTCGTCGATCCCGAACTCGAAGCCCTGCAGCGCACCATTGCCGAGCGTCTCGGCTTCCGCCTTGTCGATCACCGGATGGAACTGTTCGGCGTCAAGCTCGACCGCCCGGAAAGCATCGTCGCCCCTCCGCGCAGGTGACCGCAGTCCTGCCCGCTCCGGGCCGCATCGCGCCCTGGGGCTGGCCGCTGATCGCCGTGCGGCTGACGGCGATGCTGGCGATGCTGATTGCCTGCACCGCGCTTTATTACATTGCCGCGCCGTTCACGTCGCGCAATCCCGTGCCGCGCTGGTTCCTGCGAAGCATCGCCGCCCTTGCCGGCGTGCGCCTGCGCGTGCGCGGAAACCACCCGGCGCGGCGCACTTTCTTCCTGGCCAATCACGTCAGCTGGATCGACATTCCTGCCGTCGCCGGGCTCACCGGCAGCGCTTTCGTGGCGCATGACGGGTTGGCCCAGATCGGCCCGTTACGCTGGCTATGCGGGCTGAACGACACCGTCTTCATTGCCCGCCACGAACGGCGCAGCGTGGCCGCCCAGGCCGATCAGGTCCGCAGCGCCCTGCGCAGGGCCAGCGCCCTGACAATCTTCCCCGAGGGCACGACGTCGTATGGCGACGAAACCCTGGCGTTCAAATCCTCGCTGCTTTCAGCGCTGGAGGATGATGTCGACGCCGCTCCCATTCCGGTTCAACCGATCTGGCTGGATTACGGCGCGGAAAGCCGCGACATCGCATGGGTGGGCGCGGAACCGGGGCTGGACAATGCGTTTCGCATCCTCGCGCGGCTGCGCCCCGTCGAACTGACAGTGCACTTCCTGCCGCCACTGGCGCCGGAAGACCGCGCAGACCGCAAACGCATGGCAGCTGCCGCCCGCGCGGCGATCGACGCCGCACGAGACGCACGAAGCTGAACGGCCAGAGGCTTGGCCCCCGGCCGCAATGACGGCCTTAGCGCGTGGCGTTGTAAGCCAGCTGGCCGTCGTCGAGCTGGAAGCCGACCAGCACCTCGAACGAGGAACGCGCCACGGCGGCCTTCACTTCGGGATCGGACAGCGGATCGACGGCGGCATCGGTGTCGCCCGCCTTGCGCTTGCGGGTGATCCGCTCACGGATTTCCTGCGGCAGGGTGGCTGCGGCGCGGTCGATGAAGGCGTTGACGTTGCCGCTGACCTGTCCGCGCTGTTCGCCGTCGGCAAAGGTAACGGTCACGCTGCCCACGCGCTTGCTGATGACGGCGCTGCCGCCCTGCAGCACGGTCACGAAATACGGCAGCGTCACCTGGCGGGCGCCGGCCGTATCGTTACGGCGGGCCTGCACCTGGAAGGCGATGTTGGCAGTGACCTTTTCGCCGACGTCCTGGTTGCACTGGGTGCGCACATCGGTCATCGCCGCGACAAGGTCGATGTTCGGCGCGGTGCGATCGTACGCGCTGCGGAACAGGGTAACGTCGCCGGTATACTCGGGAATGCCGACAGCCGGGCACTTCGAGCGGATCGAGGTAATGCCCACGCCCTGGTCGACCACGATCTCCCCCTTGGTCTTGCACCCGCTCAGCGCGGACATCGCGGCTGCGGAGCACAGGACAGTGGCAGTCAGGCGGCGTGCATTCATCGTCACTTCCTCGAGATGGCGTGCGCTTGCCCTAGCGATGCAAGCGGCAAAGCGCTAGAGGGCCCATTATGAACGCGCCCTTTCCGTCCACGACGTCGTCGCCCGCAATCGGCTCATCCGAGGACCTGTTGCCCATCCGCCTGCTGATCGCCGCTCCGCGCGGTTTCTGCGCCGGGGTCGACCGGGCGATCGAGATCGTCGAACGCGCGATCGAGATTTACGGGGCGCCGGTCTACGTGCGCCACGAGATCGTCCACAACAAGTTCGTGGTCGACAGCCTGAAGGCCAAGGGCGCCGTCTTCGTCGAGGAACTGGACGAGGTGCCCGATGGCGTTCCGGTGATCTTCAGCGCGCACGGCGTGCCCAAGTCAGTGCCCGCCGCCGCGAACGAGCGCGGTCTGGAATGGCTGGACGCGACTTGCCCGCTGGTGAGCAAGGTCCACCGCCAGGCGGAACGCCAGATCGAGGCCGGGCGCCACATCCTGTTCATCGGCCATGCCGGGCACCCGGAAGTGATCGGCACCTTCGGGCAGGTCCCCGACGGCAACATGACGCTCGTCGAGACGGTCGAGGATGTCGAGGCGCTCGAATTCCCGTCCGAGACGGAGCTTTCCTACCTCTCGCAGACCACGCTCTCGGTCGACGATACCGCCGCGATCATCCAGGCGATACAGGATCGCTTCCCCGAGGTCATCGCGCCCAAGGCCGAGGACATCTGCTATGCGACGTCCAACCGTCAGGCCGCCGTCAAGCAGATCGCGCCGCAGTGCCAGCTGGTGCTGGTGATCGGCGCTCCCAACAGCTCCAACTCGCTGCGCCTCGTGGAAGTCGCCCAGCGCGAAGGCGCAGCCTCGCAGCTGATCCAGCGCGCGAGCGAGATCGATCCGGCCTGGCTGGACGGCGTCGATACCGTGGGCCTAACCGCCGGTGCATCCGCGCCGGAGGAACTGGTCAACGAAGTCATCGCCCGCATCAAGGAACTGCGCGCCGTGGACGCCGAAGAATTCGTGACCACGAAAGAACACATGACCTTCAAGCTGCCCCGCCAGCTGGCCCGCTGAAGGACACGTAACAATGGCAGTCTACACACGGCTCGGCGCGGAAGAGATGGCCGTCATCATCTCCGCATTCGACGTCGGCACGCTGGTTTCGGCCAAGGGCATCGCCGAGGGCGTCTCCAACAGCAACTGGCTGATCGAGACGCAGGATGCGGCCGGATCGGGGCGGCGTTTCATCCTGACGATGTACGAGAGCCGCACCGAAGTGGCGGAACTGCCGTTCTTCCTCGACCTGCTCGACCATCTGGCCGCCAAAGACTGCCCGGTGCCGCGCACCATGCATGACAGCGAAGGCGCCAGCCACCGCCTGCACCGGACGCCCGAAGGCACCAAGGCACTGGCCCTGATCGAGTTCCTGCCCGGCGTCTCGGTCTCCGAACCCACCCCGGCGCAGGCCCGCGCGGTAGGCGGGGCACTCGCCCAGATCCATCTGGCCGCAGCGGATTTCCCGGCCTCGCGCACCAATTCGCTGGCGCTGGCCGACTGGCAGCAACTGCTGCGCGATTGTGGACGCGAGGGGCTCGAATCGATCCACCCGGAACTGGGCCATATCGTCGAGCGTGAACTGACTCTGCTTGCCGCACGCTGGCCGCGCGACCTGCCGAGCGGCGTCATCCATGCCGACCTGTTCCCCGACAATGTCCTGATGCTGGGCGACGCTGTTACAGGGCTCATCGATTTCTACTTCGCCTGCACCGACCTGTTTGCCTACGACGTCGCAGTGACACACGCAGCCTGGTGCTTCAGCCCTGACGGCACGCGGTTCCTGCCCGCGCTCTCCGATGCGCTTGTGGCGGGCTATACCGCCGTGCGCCCGCTGAGCGCGGCTGAACATGCCGCCCTGCCGCTGCTGGCGCGCGGTGCGGCGATGCGCTTTCTGGCCACCCGCGCTTACGACTGGCTGAACACGCCGGCCGATGCGTTGGTGACGCCCAAGGACCCGATGGCCTTCGCGCGCCGACTTGAATTCTATGCCGATCCGGCAAACGCCAACATCTTTGGGGAGATTTCCGGCTCATGAAGAAGGTCGATATCTTCACCGACGGCGCCTGCAAGGGCAATCCCGGCCCCGGCGGCTGGGGGGTACTGCTGCGCATGGGCGAGCACGAGAAGGAAATGTCCGGCGGCGAGCCCGACACGACCAACAACCGCATGGAAATGACCGCCGCGATCAAGGCACTGGGCGCGCTGATAGAGCCTTGCGAAGTCACCCTCCACACCGACAGCAAATACGTCATCGACGGGATCACCAAGTGGGTCCACGGCTGGAAGAAGAAGGGCTGGATCAATTCCAGCAAGCAACCAGTGCGCAATGCCGACCTGTGGCACGACCTGATCGAGGCATCGGGCCGCCACAAGGTCGAATGGCAGTGGGTGCGCGGCCATAGCGGCCATGTCGAGAACGAGCGCGTCGACAAACTCGCCAGCGATGCCGCCAGGGCTGCGGCCTAGGCCTCGCTCACAGAGACTACCCTCGTCAACGCCGCCGCCTTTCGTTAGGAAAATAACGAACCGCCCTGTGGAGGGAATTTGCAAGCGCCCCTCAAGGATTCGCTGCGCGCCGAACTGAGCGCTCTGGTCGTTCCCGGCCCGCGCATGGCGGACGAGTGGGCCTGCGTCGCCTCGGTGATGCTGGCGATCGTGCTGGCCCATGCGATGGGCGCGGGCATGGTGTCCTGGGCCGCGTTCAGCGCCTTCGTCCTGCTCAAGAGCGACGTTTCCGAAACACTGCTGCGCGGCGTCATGCGCATCGCCGGCACCGCGCTGGGTTCAGGCCTTGCGCTGGCGGTGGTGCCTTATGCGGCGCGTTCGCTGCCGCTTTCGATGATCGCCGCCGCGCTGGTGGGGGCGGTTGGGCTCTACGGCATGCTCACCGCGCGGCGGGCTTATGCCTGGCTGCTGTTCGGCCTGACTTTCGAGATGATCCTGCTCGACAAGATCGACCGCCCAGACCTCGACACCATCGGCTTTGCGCAGACCCGGCTGCTGGAAGTGATCGCAGGCACCATCGCCTGTACCATCGTCAGCCTGACGGCGGGCGCGCTGGCGGGCAAGCGCTGGTGGGCGGACCGCAAGCCAGCGCCTGGCCGGATGCGCTGGCAGCCCCATGCCGCCCGCCATGCCGCGCAGGCCGGGCTCGCCATTGCGGTATTGCCGCTGCTGCATGCACTGTTCGACCTGCCCGAGCTTCCGCAGGCCGCGGTCACCATCATGGCGGTGATGATCGTGCCCGTCGCCGGGATCGGTGCCAGCGGCTTTGTCCCGGTATCGCGCCGCCTGCTTCACCGCGCGCTGGGCTGCATGGCCGGCGGCGCGCTTGCCCTTGCCGTTCTGCTGTTGGCGCAGGGCAGCGCGCCGGTGCTGATCGCGGGGACCTGCATCGGCATCGTCATCGGCCGCCACATCGAGAACGGCCTGCCCCGGGTGACGTACCTGGGCCTGCAGTTTACGCTGGCCGTGCTGGTGGTGCTGGTGCCCGACAGCTACGCCGATGCACGGATCGGCCCGGCGATCCAGCGCCTTGTCAGCGTGTTCGTGGGCATGGCCGTGCTCGAACCGGTGCTGCTGGCGTGGCACTTCCTGGCTCCGGGCCGCAAAGCCCGGGCGCAGGTGCCGGATGCCGACAACGCCGAGTAGGCATCAATCCGTAGTGGTATCGACCACGTCTGCGGAAGGACCGTTCTTCTTGATCGATTCAATGGCGCTTTTCGCGCTGGCCTTGCTTGAATAGCCTTCGGTCCAAAACATGGTTTCAGAGTTGTAGCAGAAGTAGGCGACGAACTCGCCGGCCTTGTTCTTGCGGATTTCGAAACGGTGGGCCATCGCGACTCTCCAAGGGGTTTGTTCCCCGTCGAGAGATGAGCAAGCACAGCGCCGCGATGCAAGTGTGCTAAAGGCTTCTCAAGCGTTTTCAGGTAAAGCGAGCAGGCGCATATGCTGCCGGGTCGACCGCGCCGGGGCCCGCGCCCGTCAGCAGCCGCGCAGCGAGATCGGCGGCGGCAGGCGCGGTCTGGATGCCGAAGCCGCCCTGCCCCGCAAACCAGAAGAACGCAGCGTCCTGCGGGGCGAAACCATAGACCGGCAGCCGATCCGGCGCGAAGGAGCGCAGGCCCGCCCAGCGGTGCTCCACGCGGCGGACAGGCCAGTCGACCACCTGCTCGAAACGGTCGACGGCCAAGGCGACGTCGATCTCCTCGGGCGCGGCATCGCACGGCGCGCTGGGTGTCTCGTCGTGCGGGCTGAGCCAGAGGCGGCCGCTCTCCGGCTTGAAGTAGAAGTGGCCCGCCACGTCCAGCACCAGTGGCAGATCACCCGGCACCGCCCCGTCGACCGCAATCTGGGCCACGGTGCGGCGATAGGCCGCGATGCCCAGCGGGCCCAGCCCCGCAAGCCGCGCCACCGGATCGGCCCAGGCCCCGGCAGCATTGACCAGCACGCGCGCAGCAACGCGCCGCCCGTCCGCCAGCGCCAGCATCCAGCCCGAAGCGGTGCGCTCGGCCCCGAGCAGCCCGGCGCGGCACCATAGCTGCGCGCCCTGATGGTGCGCCCGCGCCAGGTAGTGCTGGTGCAGCGCGGCGACGTCGATGTCGCAGGTGCTGGGCTCAAACGCGCCGCTGGTCCAGTCTGCGCGCAGGTTCGGCACGCGGGCGTTTAGGCCGGCCCGGTCCAGCAGTTCGATTTCGACGCCAACGGCGCGGTAGCGCGTAGCGAAGGCCGCAACGTCATCCTCCTGCCCGGCGCGGCCGATGGTCAGCGCCCCGCGCGGCGTCAGCACGCCAAGGTCCCGCAGGACCGGCCCGGAGGCCGTGGTCAGCGGCTGTACGCCGGGGCCGCCGTAGCTTTCGGTCCAGAACGCGGCGGAGCGACCGGTGGCATGATGACCGGGCCGTTCCTCCGCCTCGACCAGCAGGATACGCGCATCGCCCCGCTCGCCGATCGCGGCGGCAAGCGATGCGCCGGCCATGCCGGCACCGACGATGACGATATCGAATGCTGCATCCATTGCGCTCAGCCCCTAGCGGGGGCGTGCCGGTTCAGGAAGTCCTTGATGGCGTCCAGCGCGCGGTCCCTCACGGGGTCGACTTCGCGCAGGATCTCATGCCGGCACTCGCTGCCGAAGGAGACCAGTTCGCCTTGCGGCAGACGCGCGGCGGCACGGCGAATCGCGGGCCAGGAAACAAGCGCATCAATGCTGGTGCCCAGCAGCAGCACCGGCACGGTGACCGCCTCCAGCACGCCGGAGCATTCCAGCATATGCATCGAGGCAAGGCCGCGTTCCACCCAGCCCCAGCTTGCCGGACCCATGGCGATCGCAGGGCGCGCGCGGCGCCACCACTCTTCGTCGTCGTAGCGGTCATCGTCGTGGGTCAGCAGCAGGCTGCGCGCACGCGGCGCGGCGCCGGGTTTCTCGCCGCCCTTCCACGCCGGACGGCTGGGATCGCCCAGCGCGACGATCCCGCGCGCCACGGGGTGCAGAACACTGGCGGGAATCCACGCAGGATGAATACCCAGCATCGGCGCGGAGAGGACCACCGCATCGGGCTTCACCGCGCCTTGCGCCACCGCGCGCAGCACAAGGTGCCCGCCCATCGAATGTCCCACTGCGATGTGCGGGCCCGGGGTGCTGGCCGCCCAGTCGGCAAAAAGCGCGGCATAATCGTTCACCCAGACCGAAAAATCGGACACGTGGCCGGTCGTCGCATCGCGGCCCAGCCGGCCCGACCCGCCCTGCCCGCGCCAGTCCGCCGAAGTGACCTGCCAGCCTTCGCGGTGCCAGCCGTCCAGCGTCTCCAGCCACTTCTCGTAGGCATCGCCCCGGCCCGGCATGAACAGGATCGAGCCGCGCCGCTGCCCCTCAGCGGCGACCGGCCAATCGACCCGGCGCAGCGCGTGGCCATCGGGCAGCGACCAGCGCGATTCGACCGCCTCGGGCGGGATCGCGCGCCGGGCTGCGGACGAAGGGACTGCGGACTTGAGGATGGTCTCGATGGCGGATGTCACTCGGGGATATCGCTAAAAGATGGCTCATTCGGACGGGCGGCTGTCTTGGTTACTATTTGGTAGTGGTGCCCGGAGTACAGAGATCCCGATCCAAAGGGACAATCGCATGACGGGCGCCGTTTTTTCGTATCTGCTGCTGGCCGCATTGGCAACGGCGCTGCTAACCGCGGCGCTGACCGACCTGCGCCGGCGCGAGATCAACAACTGGCTCAACCTGACCATCGCCCTGGCCGCGCCGCTGTGGTGGCTGGCGATGGGCCTTGGCCCGCTGGATATCGCGCTCCAGCTGACCGTTGCCGCCGTGACTTTCGCGGTTGCCTGCCTGCTATTCGTCGCAGGACAGATGGGCGGCGGCGACGTGAAGCTGCTGGGCGCGCTGGCGCTGTGGTTCACACCGTCCAGCTTCTGGGACCTGGTGGTGCTGATGGCGCTTCTGGGCGGCGGCGGCTCGATCGCGATGGCCGCCCTAAACATGAAGCGCGAGCCCGGCGAATCGGTGCGCGACGCCCTTGCCGGTGTTGCCGCGCTGGCCTGGGTATGGGGCGCCTGCGCCGTGGTGTTCGCCGTGGCGACCGGCCGTCCGATCGTCAGCGGCGAAACCGTCTCGGCCCTGTTCGAGAGGCTGCCGGGTTTCTGGGCGCTTATGCTGGGCGTAATCGTGGTCCTGATGCTGTTCATGGCGGGCCTGCGCCACATGATGCGCCGCCAGAAGTCGCGGCTCGAAATTCCTTACGGCATCGCCATCGCCGCCGCCGGGCTCTGGGTGATGGGCGCGCAGACGCTTGCGGCGGCCCGCTTCGCGGCCTGATGCGCGCCTCAACGGGGTGAACCCGTTCTTAACCAATTTACCCGATAAGGCTTGCTGAGATTCGGGGTTTTTCAAGGGGCTTATCCAGCCATGGACAGGAAGAAGGTGGTGCTGCTCGCAGTGGCGCTGCTCATCGCAGCATTCACCGCATTTGCAGCAAGGTCGATGTTCGCAGGCGGCGCCGCGCCGCAGGCCGAAGCCGTGGCCGCGCAGCCCAAGGGCCCCAAGGTCCTTGTCGCCCAGCGCGCGCTGCCGGTCGGCACGATCATCACCGCCGATTCGGTGTCCTTCCAGGGATGGCCGGACGAGCTGGTGAAGGACGCCTACTACATCGAGGGCGAGGCCGACATGTCCAAGCTGCTCGGCACCGTGGTGCGCTTCCCGATCACGGCCGGCCAGCCGCTCACCCAAGGTTCGCTCGTCGCCCCCGGTGACCGCGGCTTCCTTGCCGCCGCGCTGGCCCCCGGCATGCGCGCCATCACCATCCCCGTTTCCGCCAAGACCGGCGTCGGCGGCTTCGTGTTCCCGGGCGACCGCGTCGACCTCATGCTTACCCAGGACGTCAAGGGCGAAGGCAGCGGCGATTCGCTGCGCACCGCCGAGACGATCCTGCGCAACCTGCGCGTGCTCGCCACCGATCAGGCCACCGACAGCGAAGTGGTCGACGGCAAGACCGTGGTTCACGCCTTCCGCACCGTCACCCTCGAAGTCACCCCGCGCATCGCCGAAAAGGTCGCCGTTGCGCAGGAGATCGGCGAGATCAGCCTGTCGCTGCGCGCCATCGCCGACAACCAGGGCGAATTCGAACGCATCCTCGCCAACGGCGACGTCAAGGTTCCCGAAGGCGCCACGCGCGAGCAGGAAGAATCGCTGATGAAGCAGGCGATGGGCAAGCCGCTGGAAGGCAACACCACATACGTTACCGGCGGCGACGTCTCGCGCTTCCAGCGCTCGACCATGCCAACCGCCTCCGCGCCTGCCCCGGTCGCCGGCGCTGCCCCTCAGGTTGTCTCCGCAAGCGGCCAGCCGGTGCGGACCGGACCCGTGGTGCGCGTTACGCGCGGCAAGGAAACCACCGAAGAACCCGTGGGCAAGCCGTGATGACCATTCGCCACATGCAGCGGCCCGCTGCCGCCCGTTTCACCGCCTTTGGGGGCACCACGATGAAGCCCACTCTTCTCAAGAGCATATTGGTCGCCGCCTGCGCGATCACGCCCCTGGCCGCCGGCATAGCCGCGCCGGCGGGCGCCCAGTCGGCAAGCCCTTCGGTCGTCCGCCCGGCGCAGGATATCACGCTGTCGATCGGCAACGGCCAGCTCGTCAACGTGGCGGGCGCCATGACCGACGTGTTCGTCGCCAACGAATCGGTGGCGGACGTGCAGGTGAAATCGGCGCGCCAGCTTTACGTCTTCGGCAAGGGCGGCGGCACCACCACCGTCTATGCCAGCAATGCTGCGGGCGCCGTGGTCTGGTCCGGCACGATTCGCGTCGGCTCCAACCTCGACAGCGTCGATTCCATGCTGCGGCTGGCGATGCCCGAGGCCAAGATCGCGGTTTCGACCATGGGTTCCAGCACGTTCCTGCTGACCGGCACCGTGCGTAATCCGGAAGATGCGGCCGAGGCCGAGCGCCTCGTGAAGGCCTATTCCGGCAAGGACGCCAACGTCATCAGCCGTCTGCGCATGGCGACACCTTTGCAGGTCAACCTGCAAGTGCGCATCGCGGAAGTCAGCCGCTCGCTGGTCAAGTCGCTGAGCGTCAAGCTGGCGACGCTGGACGGAACGGGCGGCTTCAAGTTCGGCGTCGGACAGGGCGGCACTATCGGCAACAACTTCAATCCCGGCCGCGTGCTCGGCGTGGGGGGGAGCGGCGAAGCCGGGCAGGTCGGGTTTGACCCGATTACCGGAGCCTTGGGCAACCTGACCGGGTCCGACGTCACTGCCACGTCGACCGGCACTACCCTGGGCTTTGCCGGGAAGCTGCTGGGCCTGAACCTGCTCGGCGCGCTGGACGCGGGCGAGACCATCGGCCTCGTCAGCACGCTGGCCCAGCCTAACCTGACCGCGCTTTCGGGCGAAACCGCCGACTTCCTCGCAGGCGGCGAATACCCCATCCCGATCAGCCAGGGCCTCGGCGCGACTTCGGTGGAATACCGCAAGTACGGCGTCAGCCTGAGCTACACGCCCACCGTGCTGGCCAACGGCCGCATCTCCATGCGCGTGCGCCCGGAAGTATCGGAACTGTCGACCCAGGGCGCCGTCTCGCTGGGCGGCTACACGATCCCCGCGCTGACGGTACGCCGTACCGAGACGACCGTTGAACTCGGCTCAGGCCAGAGCTTCATGATCGCCGGCCTGCTCAGCAACAACACCGCCAACTCGATACAGAAGATGCCGGGCGCGGGCGACCTGCCGATCCTCGGCTCGCTGTTCCGCTCCACCGGCTACAGGCGCGGCGAAACCGAACTGGTGATCGTGGTGACGCCCTACCTCGTCAATCCGGTGGACGGCTCGCAGATCGCGCTGCCGACCGACGGCTTCAATTCGCCCAATGAACTCCAGCGCCTGCTGGGCAACATGGGTAGCGACGGTGTCAGCGGCACCAAGCGGCCCGGCCCGAGCCAGGCGCCCACCGGCCCTGCCCCGGCGCCCAGCCTCGGCGCGGCCGAAAGCAAGGCCCCCTCGCGCGCTGCGGCGGGCGACACCGCCAAGCCCGGCTTCAGCCTGAAGTGAGAAAGATGAACTCCATGCGACACCGCACATTCGCGCCCGCCGGGCTCATCCTCGCACCGATGCTGGCTCTCGCTCTTGCGGGCTGCGGCGGTATCCCCTCCAACCGCTCGATGGAATCGGTCCACCAGCCGGTCGTCGAGAGGACCGACTACACGCTCGACCTGACGACGGGCGGCGGCAATGGCAGCGGACTCGCCTATGGCGAACAGGGACGCCTTGCCGGCTGGTTCGAAGCCATGGGCCTGAAGCACGGCGACCGCGTCTATGTCGACGATCCGGCCGCCAGCCCGGCGACGCGCGGCGCGGTAGAGGCCGTGGCCTCGCGCTACGGCATCTTCCTCAGCGACGAGACGCCGCAGAGCGCAGGCTACGTGGCCCCGGGCACTGCCCGCGTGTTCATGACCCGCTTCAAGGCGACCGTGGCCGGCTGCCCGGACTGGTCCGCGAACAGCGACGCCAATCCCACCAACGGCCTGTCCACCAACTACGGCTGCGCGACCAATGCGAACATGGCCGCGATGGTCGCCAACCCCGAAGACCTGATCCACGGCGCCCGGGATACCGGCACCACGGTTGTGATGACCTCGAACAAGGCCATCGACGCCTATCGCAACGCACCTACGACCGGCCAGGGCAGCACCATCTCCCAGACCGGCACCAAGGGGAACTGAGCCATGAACGCACCCTGGAAATCCGGCGGCCCCGGCAGCCGCGACCAGTTCGCAGCATTCCTGTGCGACGACGCCTCGCTCGACGTGGTGCGCACGCTTGCCACCGACCTCGGCTGGCAGTCGGAAAAGTGCAACAAGGGCGGTCTGCGTAGCGCTGTCCAGTCGCTGTCGATCACCGCCAGTCCCAACATCCTGCTGGTCGACCTGTCGGAAAGCGGCGATCCGCTGAGCGACATCAACGCCCTCGCCGAAGTGTGCGAGCCGGGTACGGTCGTCGTCGCGGTAGGCCAGGTCAACGACGTGCGTCTATACCGCGATCTCATCGCCAGCGGCATCCACGACTATCTGCTCAAGCCGTTGCAGCCCTCGCACGTGCGCGATTCGCTTGCCCAGGCCCAGGCCACTTTCGCGGCGCCGCGCGTGCAGGACGCGGGGGCTTCCAAGCAGCACATCTCGACCGCCGTGATCGGCACGCGCGGCGGTGTCGGTGCCTCCACCCTGGCGACCTCGCTCGCCTGGCTGTTCAGCGCCGACCACAAGCTGCCGACCGCGCTGCTCGACCTCGACATCCATTTCGGCACGGGCGCGCTATGCCTCGACCTGGAGCCGGGCCGCGGCCTCACCGACGCAATCGAGAACCCCAGTCGCATCGACGGCCTGTTCATCGAACGCGCCATGATCCGTGCGAACGACAACCTCGCGATCCTCTCGGCCGAGGCGCCGATCAACACCCCGCTGATGACCGACGGCACGGCCTTCGTTCAGCTTGAAGAGGAATTTCGTTCCGCCTTCGAGATGACCGTCATCGACATGCCGCGCAACATGCTGATCAACTTCCCGCAGCTGGTCGCGAACGTGAACGTGGTGGTACTGGTGACCGAGATGACGCTGGCGTCGGCGCGCGATTCGATCCGCATGCTGTCGTGGTTCAAGGGCAATGCGCCCCAGACCCGCATCATCATCGTCGCCAACAAGGTGCAGACCGCATTGGCCGAGATCAGCAAGGCCGATTTCGAGGCTTCGATCGAAACCAAGATCGACCTCATGATCCCGTACGATCTCAAGGCCGCCTCGATGGCTGCAAAGCTGGGCCAGACCTTCGCCGACGCCAATCGCGCCAGCAAGGCCGGCTCGGTGATGCGCGATCTGGCCGCGACCATCGCCGATACCGGCGACGACCACATGGTTTCGGCTCCCAAGGCATCGCTTTTGGGCAAGATCGACTTCAAGTCGATGATGCCCAAGGCGAAAAAGAAGGCGCAGGCCTCGGCGCATTGATGCGCTGCGGGCAGGCTCGGGCGTAAAGGCACGGCACGGCTATGAACTTCCTCCAGCTCATCACGGTCGCAGCGGGCCTTTCCGGCGTGCTGCTGCTGCTCTGGGCAGCCTTTTCAGGGCCCTCGCCGGCCAAGGAATCGACGCGCCGCCTGAAGTCGGTGCGCTTCCGCCATTCGGCGAGCGGCAGCGACCGGCTCGAAGCGCAGATGCGCAGAGCCGTGGCTGCGCGCAAGCCCAAGGGCCACCATATCGCGGGTTCCGGCTCGCGCACGGAAGCGCTGGCGCTGCGCCTGAACCGCTCGGGCAAGAAATGGACTGTCAAACAGTACCTCTACGGCTCGCTCGGCCTTGGCAGCGCCATTGCGCTACTGCTGTTCCTGAAGACCGGAGCGCTGTTCCTCGGGCTGGCCTTCGGGGCTTTCGTGGGCGCCGGCCTGCCGCACATGGTGCTGAATTTCTTCGTCAAGAAGCGCACCAACGCCTTCACCATCAAGTTCGCCGACGCCATCGACCTGCTCGTGCGCGGCCTGCGCTCGGGTCTGCCGGTTTCCGAAACGCTGACGATCGTCTCGCAGGAAGTCCCCGGCCCCGTCGGAGAAGAATTCAAACTGGTCACCGACCGCATGAGAGTGGGCAAGACCATGGAGGATGCCCTCCAGGAAACCGCCGATCGCCTGGGCATTCCCGAATTCAACTTCTTCTGCATCACCCTGGCGATCCAGCGCGAAACCGGCGGCAACCTCGCCGAGACGCTGGCGAACCTCTCCGACGTGCTGCGCAAGCGCGCGCAGATGAAGCTCAAGATCCGCGCGATGAGTTCGGAATCCAAAGCCTCGGCCTATATCGTCGGCTCGCTGCCCTTCATCGTCACCATCATGATCTACTGGGTGAACCCCAAGTATATCGGCGAATTCATGGTCGACGAACGCCTGATGGTCGCCGGTATGGGCGGCGCGATCTGGATGGGCATCGGCGCCTTCATCATGGCCAAGATGGTCAGCTTCGAAATCTGATCGAGAAGGCAGGACACCACCCATGCTCGACCAACCCGCAGGTCCCACCCTTCTCGGCTTCGACGTTACCCTCGTCGGTACGCTGCTGTCGCTGGTCGCCGCTGCCGCGGTGATCCTCGCGATCTACTCGGCGATCACCATCCGCGATCCGATGGCAAAGCGCGTCAAGGCGCTCAACCAGCGCCGCGAAGCTCTCAAGCTGGGCCTCACCACGACCGCCCGCAAGCGCCAGAGCCTGGTGCGCCGCAACGACACCACCGACAAGATGGGCGCGTTCCTGGGCGGCGCCAAGATGCTCCAGGACAGCCAGATCAAGGAGATCCAGCAGAAGCTGGCGCAGGCCGGCATCCGCAACAAGGAATGGGCCGTGGCAGTCGTGTTCGCGCGCCTCGTCGCGCCGATCGTGCTGGGCGGCCTGGCCGCGCTGGTGATCTACGCGATCGACTACTTCCCGGAATGGAGTTCCTTCAAGAAGTTCATGGCTTTCGCAGCCATGGTGCTGGCAGGCTACAAAGGTCCGGACGTTTTTATCAAGAACCTGATTACCAAGCGTACCGATGCGATCCGCAAGGGTTTGCCCGATGCGCTCGACCTTCTGGTGATCTGCGCAGAAGCCGGCCTCACCGTCGACGCCGCGTTCGAGCGCGTGTCACGCGAACTTGGCCGCGCCTACCCGGAACTGGGCGACGAATTCTCGATGACCTCGATCGAACTGTCGTTCCTCCACGAACGCAGGCAGGCGTTCGAGAACCTCGCCTACCGCGTCAATCTGGAAGCGGTGAAGGGCGTGGTCACAACCATGGTGCAGACCGAGCGCTACGGCACCCCGCTCGCCTCGGCGCTGCGCGTGCTTTCGGCGGAATTCCGCAACGAACGCATGATGCGGGCCGAGGAAAAGGCCGCGCGCCTGCCTGCGATCATGACCGTGCCGCTGATCCTGTTCATCCTGCCCACGCTCTTCGTGGTGATCCTGGGCCCGGCCGCCTGCTCGATCGGCGACGCTTTCTCCGGCGGCGATCCGCACCCGGCCAAGCCGGGCTGATCGGCGGGGCTGGAGCGATCAGGCGCCCGCCGTATAATTGACCCGGTCGTCACCCCAGCGAAGGCCGGGCTGACGATCAAGGGACCTCGTACCTAGACCGGCGTTTCCACCAGATCGGCGATCTCGAACACGAAGCTTGTCCAGCCCCGCATTCGCGCCGCGTCGTCCAGGGCGGCGCGCTTCTTCTTCGCCTCCGCCAGCGAGCGGGCATGGCCCCAGAAGACTTCGGTCTTGCCGTTCTGCAACTGCGCCACCACGCGCCAGTAATGCGTGAGGGGGTCGCCCGTGGGGCCGATCGTCTTGACGTAGCCATCCGGCATCGTCGCGGTGAGGTAGCGCTTTTTTCGGGCCATGAAGCTGCCCCTGTCAGGCTGGCACGCGCCCGGCAACAGCGCCGCGAATCCGCAGCAGCCAGTTCCGGCACGATTTAGCGCGCAAGGATTCCCGCCATGATGATGTCGATGGTGTGTTCGCGGTAGCGGTCGCGCAGTTCTTCCGTCAGCGAATCCTGATCGAAACAGTGCTTGAGCACCAGCCGCGCCGAGAAGAAGCGGTCCACCGCCCCGGTGACGGTGAAGTAGAACAACTGCGGGTCGATCTCGCGGAACACGCCCGCCTTCACGCCGTCACCGATCAGCTGCTCGTAAGCGCGGTAGATTGGCGAGAGATAGCAGTCGGCTATGCGCCGCGCCTCCGTGTCGTCGCTTTCGCGCACCATGCGCATGGTCAGCCGGTTGAGGTACGGCACCTCGTAGAAAGTATCGACAACCTTCCACAAGTGCCGCCGCAGCTTGGCCTCCGGCTCCCATTCATCCTTGGCTACCAGCGCGTCGACGCTGCTGACGATGGCCTGCCAGTCGCGGTCGAGCAGCGCCTTCAGAAGCCCCGCCTTGTTGCCGAAGTAATACTTCACCAGCGCCGAATTCAGCCCTGACCGCAGCGACAGTTCGGACAGCGAGATGTCGACCACGTCGCCGTCGCGCATGATCGCGCTTGCGGTATGGAGCAGCAGCGCCCGCGCCCCGGGAGGGGCGGCGACGTCACTCGATGCTGAGCCATTCGGCAAGGCGGAACGTTCCTTCATAGCAGCCTTATTTCGGCCCCAGACGGATCGCGCCGTCGAGACGCACGGATTCGCCGTTCATATAGTCGTGCTCCAGAAGGAACAGCGCCAGCTTGGCGTATTCCTCTGCCTTGCCCAGCCGCTTGGGGAACGGCACCATCGCGGCGAGCGCGTCCTGCACGCCTTGCGGCATCCCGGCCATCATCGGCGTCTCGAAGATGCCGGGCAGAATGGTGTTGACGCGGATGCCCTCGCTCATGAGATCGCGCGCTACAGGCAGCGTCATCGCCTGCACACCGCCCTTGGACGCGGCATAGGCGGCCTGCCCGATCTGCCCGTCCTGCGCCGCGACGGACGCTGTATTGACGATGGCCCCGCGCGATCCCGCATCGTCGAGGGGTGCCAGCGTCGACATGCCTGCGGCCGACTTGCTGATGCAGCGGAACGTGCCGACGAGGTTGATGGCGATGGCCTTCTCGAACAGCGCCATGTCGTGAGCGCGCGGCTCGCCGGTTTCACGGTTCTTGCCGACGGTCTTGGCAGCGGGCGCGATGCCGGCGCAGTTGACCAGCACCCGCTCCTGTCCATGCGCCGCGCGTGCCTTGGCGAAGCCTGCGACCACACTGTCCTCATCGGTGACGTTGACCGCGCAGAACACGCCGCAGATTTCCGCCGCCAGCGCCTCGCCTGCCTCGGCATTGAGATCGAAGATCGCAACCTTTACCCCATTCGCGGCAAGCGCGCGTGCGGTGGCGGCGCCCAGACCCGAAGCCGCGCCGGTCACGACGGCGGACATGCTGCTATCAAGCTTCATACCGATGATCCTTTCGGCCAATTTCATGAGACGGCCCGTATGCCGTACCGGACAGTCCGGGCAACCTTTTCGCGCGGCCCATTTAATCGACCGGTTAAAGGGGCGGCGGAGCGCGGTCAATGCGCTTGTGGGACACAGTCCCAGTTACGCAACAGGATTTCCCTCCAGCGATACTATGCGCAAGAATCACAACGAACCGCACCAAAATGCGACACTCTATTTTGTACCCCAAGACCTTCGGAAATGTTGGGTTTCTGCCATTGTCCAGATCGAGGTAGAGGCGCATGTTGCCACTTTGCAACAACCCTCAATGCAAATTAATTCCTCCGGCAAATTCCATTGAAAGCCGGTTCCCCTAGGGCGAGAACCCCATCCATGGCGTCGAGGTGCGGAAAAGTACCCGAAGCTGCAAGGTGTCATTTGCCGGGTCTGGTCACGCTCCCTGACAAGTGAACGAAGCCACAAGGGACACACAAGTTGAAGACATCCATCTACAAGGGCGCCCTTCGCGGCGCGACGAGTCTTGGCGCGCTCGCGCTGCTTTGCGGAACCGCCTATGCGCAGGACACCGCCCCCCAGGCAGCCGAAGCCGTCGATGATTCCAACACCATCATCGTCACCGGCTCGCTGCTTCGTCAGACCGACAAGGAGACCGCTTCGCCGGTTACCGTCCTGTCGGCGGACAACCTCCAGAAGCGCGGCATCAATACCGCCTCGGAAGCGCTCCAGCGCCTCAGCGCCAACGGCGCCGGCACGATTGCCAGCGGCTGGAACAACGGTTCGAACTTCGCCGCCGGTGCCAACGCGCCGTCGCTGCGCGGCCTGACCGTGCAGAACACCTTGTCGATTGTCGATGGCCTGCGCATGGCACCCTACCCGCTCGCCGATGACGGCCAGCGCAACTTCGTCGACCTCAACTCGATCCCGAATGCCATCATCGAGCGTATCGAAGTCCTGAAGGACGGCGCTTCGTCGACTTACGGCGCAGACGCGATCGCCGGCGTGGTGAACATCATCACCAAGAAGGAAATCCAGGGCGTTCACGCGAACGGCTCGCTGGGCCTTGCCGATCGCGGTGACTACGGCGAGCAGCGCTTCGACCTGACCGTGGGCTACGGCGACCTCGCCGACCAGGGCTTCAATGTCTACCTCTCGGGCGAATACCAGAAGCAGGATCCCCTCTACGCCAAGGACCGCGGCTATCCGTACAACTCGTACGATCTGACCGGCATCTGCGGCCCGACCGGCAGCTGCATGGCGAACAACAACTGGAATGGCTACACCCCCGAATCCGGCGCGTTCAACGGCCTGTTCGCAACCCCGGGTGTTTCGATTGTACGCCAGGTCCTGGACGGCGCGAACAGCGGCGGCACTTTCGCCGATGGCGACGTGCGCAATCGCTACCAGTTCCTCAACCCCGCTGCGGGTTGCGGCCCCTACCCGCTGAACCCGAACATCGGCGAATCGTTGACGGCCCCGCTCGTCGGCGCCTGCGAAGTCGATTACCAGAACCAGTATCGCATGCTGCAGCCCGAAGTGGAGCGTTATGGCTTCACCGGCCGCGTAACCGTGAACGTGGGTGACCGCGCCCAGTTCTACGCCATGGGCACCTACTACCAGACGAACACGCTTGCCACGTCGACTCCGCTGGGCCTTAACGGCACGCCGGCCGCTACGCCGGGCAACGTCCAGCCGACCGCCTACAACGTCATGCTCCCGGTCTATGTCTGCGCCGCAGGCCAGGGCACCTTCAACGGCCTGAATACCGGCTGCACCGCCGCTAACGGCACGCTGAACCCGAACAACCCCTATGCCGCTGCCGGCCAGCGTGCGCAGATTCTGCTCCGCTCGCCCTACGGCACAACCGACGAAACCCGCACCCGCGCACTGCGCGCCGTTGCCGGTATCGACGGTTCGTTCGGTGACGACTGGCGTTACGGCGTGAACTTCACCGCTTCGGAAGTTCGCCTCAAGCGCACGCAAAGCAACTACATCATCCCGGGCCGCGTCATGGACGTTGCCGCAACGGGTGAATTCGACTTCGTGAACCCGCTGTCGAACCCGCAGAGCGTGTGGGACTACATCGCACCGATCAGCCGCAACACCTCGGTGTCGAAGCTGTGGCAGGCCCAGGGCACTCTCGCCAAGGACCTGTTCGAACTGCCCGGCGGCCCGCTGCAGGCTGCAGTTGGCGTTGCCTACCGCAAGGAATCGATCGACGCGCCGTCGGCCAACCCGGCCAACGACGCCAACCCCTTCGATCGTTACTACTCGATCAATGCCGTGGGCGCGGAAGGTTCGCGTAACGTCAAGTCGGCGTTCTTCGAACTGCAGGCTCCTGTTCTCGACACACTCGAGCTGACCGCGTCGGGTCGTTATGACAAGTACTCGACCGGCCAGAAGAACTTCTCCCCCAAGCTTGGCGTGAAGTTCACCCCGATCGACGAACTCGTGCTTCGCGGCACCTTCTCGAAGGGCTTCCGCATCCCGAGCTTCAACGAAGCGTTCGGCCTGCCGACGACCGGCTATCTCGCTAACCAGAGCATCAACTGCGACACATATGTCGCTTACTGCGCCGCTCACGCAAACCCGAATGGTACCGAGGGCAACTACACCCAAGGCACCTATAGCATCGGCTTGACCCAGACCGGCAACCCCGAATTGAAGCCGGAAAAGTCGACCTCGTTCACCGCCGGCTTCGTCGTCGAGCCGATCCGCAACGTGTCGCTCAGCGTCGACTTCTGGCACATCAAGATCAAGAACCTGATCACCGGTGTGACCAACATCAAGCCCTACGTCGATGCGTACTATCTGAACAACGGCGTGGTGAACCTTCCGAACACCATCGTCGTTCCGGGCACCCCGGACGATGCACACCCCGACGCTTTGGCCCGCCTTGGATTCATCCAGACGCCTTACCAGAACGCCGGCTCGCAGACTGTCAGCGGCATCGATTTCGGCATCAACGCCAACTACGATCTCACTGACAATCTGGCCCTGATCAGCCAGTTCGAAGCTTCGTACACTCTCAAGTACAAGCTGAACACGGAAGACGGCGCCCTGCGTTACGACGGCACGCTCAGCCCGTGTAACATCACTTCCTGCTCGGGCGCCCCGAAGCTGCGCGGCAGCTGGCAGAACACCCTGGTCTACAAGGACACCTCGGTGACCCTGACGGCCTACTACACCAAGGGCGTCAACACGGCCCAGATCGACTACGGCATGATCAAGGGTGATTGCGTCGGTAACGTCGAAGCGGGCCTGATCGCCTACGAAGACGGCACCCCCGTCCAGTGCAAGACCAAGGACATCTGGAACATCGACTTGTCGATCAACCAGAAGATCAGCGACAACTTCTCGATCTACACAAACATTCTCAACGTGTTCGACATCAAGGCTCCGGTCGATGTGAACGCCGCCTACGGCAACGCACAGTACAACCCCGCCTTCGCCGGTCCGAACATCATCGGCCGATTCATCCGCGTCGGCGCCAAGGTCGACTTCTAACGTCACCAGCCAGACCTGACATCGGGGCGGTTCGCGCAAGCGGCCGCCCTTTTTTATGACGTCCACCACCTTTGCCCCTTATCGCAACATAGTCGCAACAATGCCGCGCTCTTGTTGTATTGTTACAACTGTTTAGCAGGAAAATTACGTCACTGTTGCGGATAGTGTTGCAGTTCCGCGACTCTAAGGCAGGATGTCCTCATTGATCCCGGCCGCGCAGCGGAGGGATCTTCGGGCCTTTTCCGGGGCCCGGAATGCAATAAGGGGACACACTAAGTGAAAGCCACAATGACCAAGGCCGCCCTCCGGGGTGCGACCTGTCTTTCGATTGCGCTGCTGGGCAGCAACGCATACGCACAGGACGCCGTGCCGCAGGACACAGCAGCACAGGCCGCTGAAGATGCCACCACCGCCGATTCGATCGTCGTCACCGGATCGCGCATCTCCACCCCGAACCTGCAGTCGGCCAATCCGGTCGCCATCGTCACGGGTGAGCAGATCTTCAGCTCGGGCAACCTTTCGGTCGGCGACCAGCTGAACGAACTGCCGATGATGCGCAGCACCTACAGCCAGGCGAACTCGACGCGCTTCCTGGGTACGCGCGGTCTGAACCTGCTCGACCTTCGCGGCCTGGGCACGCAGCGCACTCTGGTCCTGGTCAACGGCCGTCGTCACGTCGGCAGCGACGTTCTGGTCAACGCCACTTCGGTCGACGTCAACTCGATCCCGGCCGACCTGATCGACCGCGTCGACGTGGTGACCGGCGGCGCTTCGGGCGTCTACGGTTCGGACGCCATTGCCGGCGTCGTGAACTTCATCCTCAAGGAAGACTACGAAGGTCTCAAGCTGCGCGCGCAGAACGGCGTTTCGACTTACGGCGATGCCGGCAAGCAGTACGCCTCGATTCTCGCAGGCAAGAACTTCGCCGATGGCCGCGGCAACATCACCTTCTCCGGTGAATTCTCGCACTCGGAAGATTTCTACGCCTCGGGCCGCCCGGGTCTTGCCCGTCAGCAGAACTTCATCGTCACCGACACCGATCCCGCCAGTTCGGTGAACGGTTCGGACGGCGTTCCCGACCGTACCTTCTACAACGACATCCGCTCCGCCACGATTTCGCTGGGTGGTCTTGTTGCAGTTGGGCAGGGCTCCAGCTCGCGCTGCGGCAACAACGTGTCGAACTTCACCTGCACCTACCTGTTCCAGCCCGACGGCACGCTCATCCCGCAGACGGGTCAGCGTATCGGCATCGGCCCGAACGGCAACTTCCAGGGCGGCAACGGCACCACCGGTCGCGAAGGCCAGCTGGTGGCGCTTTCGCCCGATCTGAAGCGCTACACCGCCAACCTGACCGGCCACTACGAAATCTCGCCCGCGCTGGTGCCGTTCTTCGAAGCCAAGTACAGCCGCACTGAAGCACGCGGTTCGCAGAGCGGCCCGTTCTTCTCGCAGGGCACGACTCTGGCCGATCCGGGCGGACGTGAACGCGTGCGTCTCGACAACCCGTACCTCAGCACCCAGGCCCGTGGCATCCTGACCGCCGCTCTCCTGGCGACCCCGGGCAATGCCAACGGGACTTCGTTTGCAGACTTTGAGGACGATGACGGCAACATCGTTACTGCTGCCGCTCAGCTTGCCGCCCAGCGCGCCGCCGTCGCTGCCGGAACGTACAAGTTCAACCTGCGTCGCAACTGGACCGACTTCGGTATGCGCGACGAAGAGATCAAGCGCGAAACCTTCCGCATTGTCGGCGGTCTTCGTGGCGATTTCAATGATGACTGGCATTACGAAGTGTCCGCCAACTATGGCGAACACAAGGAATCCAACATCATTCGCGGCAACGTCAACGTCCAGCGCTACCTGCTGGCGATGGATTCCACGCGTAACGCGGCCGGCAACATCGTCTGCCGTTCGCAGATCGATCCTTCAGCCGGCATTTCGTACATCACCGGAACGACCACCGGCGATCCGCGTCTCGCAGGCGACATCGCTTCGTGCGTTCCGCTGAACCCGTTCGGTCAGGGTTCGGTCAGCCAGGCTGCCAAAGATTACATCCTTGTCGACAGCATGGCGCGCGGCAAGATGACCCAGCTCGACCTGATGGGCTTCATGTCGGGTGACACCAGCGCGTTCTTCAACCTGCCCGGCGGCCCTGTGGCCTTCTCGGTTGGTGGCGAATACCGCCGTGAGACCGTTTCCTACGACCTCGATGACCTGACGCAGGCCGGCTACGCGTTCTACAACGCCATTCCGTCCTTCAACGCTCCCGCGTTCAAGGTTAAGGAAGTATACGGCGAAATCCTGCTGCCGCTCCTCGCCGACAAGCCGTTCTTCGAAGACCTGAGCCTGCGCGGCAACGGCCGTATCTCGGATTATGCCGGCGCAACCGGCACTGTCTACACGTATGGCGGTGAAGCGATCTGGAGCCCCGTTCGCGACATCAAGTTCCGCGGCACTTACTCGCGTTCGGTTCGCGCTCCCAACCTGACCGAACTCTACTCGGCACAGGGCCAGAACTTCGCGCCGGGCTTCGTCGACCCCTGCTCGGATCGTAACCTCGCAACCGGTTCCGCAAACCGCGTCGCGAACTGCAACGCGGCTGGCCGTCCGGCCGGTTATGATTTCGTCTATGCCCAGTCGCTCGAGATCGTGAGCGGCGGCAACCCGAACCTGAAGCAGGAAAGCTCCGACTCGCTCACAATCGGCACCGTCATCCAGCCCCGCTGGATCCCGGGCCTGTCGATCTCGGTCGATTACTGGAACATCAAGGTCAAGGACGTGATCTCGTCCGTCGACGCGCAGACGATTGCGAACCTGTGCTACGACTCGGCAACGCTGAACAACCCGTTCTGCGGCCTGTTCCAGCGCGCTGGTGCCGGCGGCGGTCCGAACGGCGAAGCGGCGTTCCAGATCCTCGAAGGCAGCCTGCTGGAATCGACTGCCAACTTCGCAAAGCTGAAGTATCGCGGCATCGACACGCAGATCACCTACGATCACTCGTTCGACTTCGGCCGCCTGTCGCTTCAGGCGTACTGGACCCACTACCTCCAGAAGGACGAGTTCACTGATCCCAGCGATCCGACCTTCAAGGACCGCCTGATCGACGAGCTGAACGATCCTTCGGACGAAGTGACCATGAACGCTTCGTTCCAGACCGGCCCTGTCAAGTTCAGCTACGGCCTGCGCTGGATCGACAAGATGTACCTGAACACCTACGAAGACTATAACTCGCTCAACGGCAACCCGCCGCAGAACGAAGATTATGCTCCGATCAAGAAGTACAAGTCGGTGTTCTACCACGACGTTCGCCTGCAGTACTCGATCAACAAGGACTACGACTTCTACGTCGGCGCGGATAACGTCTTCAACAAGATGCCTCCGTACGGTCTGACCGGCGTTGGCGCTGGTTCGAGCGTGTACCCGAACCTGGGTCGTTACTTCTACGCAGGCATCACTGCCAACTTCTGATCGTTTCGATCGGCAATGCCTTAACGAAGGGGCGGCGGGCTATCCCGCCGCCCCTTTTCTTTGCGCGTTCGGCAAGCCATGAAAGCCCAATGAGCCAACACAGTGACCGAGCCATCAGCGCTCTCGAGAGCGGGGCGACAGCCGATGCGATAGCTATCGCCCGCGATGCCGGAGACGACGCGGACGCCCTCAACCTCCTGGCAAACTGGACGCTCGGCGGACGGCTTCTTCCAAGAGATTTCGTCGAAGCGCGCCGGCTATTGCGTGCAGCAAGCGCGGCCGGCAGCGAAGACGCCAGCCTTGTGGAGGCGGTACTGACAGCCAACGGCACCGGCGCCGCCCGCGACTGGCAGGGAGCGCTCGTTTTGCTGAGCAATGCTGCAGAGCGATTCGGGGGCCCCGCGCGTGACGACGTCGCACTTCTCGGCGCGATGGCGCTGGATGCGAACGGCGATCCGGTGGGGCTGCCCGATCCCGAAATACTCGACAAAGACTACGTGGTGCGGCGCTGGCGCGGGTTCCTGACACCGGGCGAATGCGCACATGTGGCCATGTCCGTCAGCGATCTGCTTGCCCCTTCGATGGTTGCCGATCCACGCACGGGCGGATTGATAGACCATCCCATTCGAACCTCATCGGCCGCCGTGGTTGGGCCGACGCGCGAAACGCTGCCCGTGCAAGCGATCCTGCGCCGCCTGGCTGCCGCAACCGGAACTACGGTGGAACAGGGCGAGCCGTTAAACGTGCTCCACTATGCGCCCGGCCAGCAGTACCGCGATCATGTCGATACGCTGCCACATGAGCCCAACCAGCGGATAAAGACGGCGCTCATGTATCTCAATTCGGGGTATGCGGGCGGCGAAACGCACTTTGCCCTGTCACGCCTGTCGGTGGCGGGCGGCGGCGGCGATGCCGTTGCTTTCGACAACGTCCTGCCGGACGGCAGCCCGGACCCGAGAAGCCGCCACGCCGGCCTGCCGATCCGACAAGGTACGAAATGGGCGGCAACCCGGTGGATCAGGGCGCGGCCATACGACGTCTGGAACCCGCGCTGAAACAGGCAGCGGACAGGACTATGCCCGCCGCTGCCTGTTCATTCTCTCAAATCAGACCACGCCGATCACCAGTGCCCCGTCGCCATCCTCGATGTGGAGGTGCGAGCCGTCAGGCACTTCGCCTGCCAGCAGCTTCTCGGCGAGCGGGTCCTGCAGGTAGCGCTGGACCGCGCGCTTGAGCGGGCGCGCGCCGTAGACAGGATCGTAGCCCACCCGGCCCAGCCAGCGCTTGGCTGCATCGGTAAGGTCCAGCACGATCTTGCGGTCCTTGAGCAGCTTCTGCACCCGCGCCACCTGGATATCGACGATCGGCCCCATGTCCGCCTGACCCAGCCGGTGGAACAGCACGATCTCGTCGAGACGGTTGAGGAATTCGGGGCGGAAATGCCCGCGCACCACTTCCATCACCTGCGGTTCGACCACGTCGACATCCTGGCCCTCGTCGAGCTGGGTCAGGTACTGGCTGCCCAGGTTCGAGGTCAGGATGATAAGGGTGTTGGTGAAGTCCACCACCCGGCCCTGCCCATCCGTCAGCCGTCCATCGTCGAGCACCTGCAGGAGCACGTTGAACACGTCGGGATGTGCCTTCTCGACCTCGTCGAACAGCACGACCTGATAGGGGCGCCGGCGCACGGCCTCGGTCAGCACGCCGCCCGATTCGTAACCGACATAGCCCGGAGGCGCGCCGATCAGGCGGGAGACGGCGTGCTTTTCCATGAACTCCGACATGTCGATGCGCACCATTGCGGTGTCATCGTCGAACAGGAACCCGGCGAGCGCCTTGGTCAGTTCGGTTTTGCCGACGCCCGTGGGGCCGAGGAACAGGAACGAGCCGAGCGGCCGGTTCGGGTCCTGGAGCCCGGCGCGTGCGCGCCGCACCGCCTTGGATACGGCGGACACCGCATCCTTCTGGCCGATGACGCGCGCACCGATGATCGCCTCCATCTTGAGGAGCTTCTCGCGCTCGCCCTCCAGCATCTTGTCGACGGGCACCCCGGTCCAGCGGCTGACGACGCCGGCGATATCGTCCTCAGTCACTTCCTCGCGCAGCAGAGCGGTACCGGCAGAGGCCTGAGCCTCGCCCAGTTGCCTTTCCAGCGCCGGGATCGTGCCGTAGGACAGCTCGCCAGCGCGGGCGAGGTCGCCCGAACGCTGCGCCTGTTCCAGCTCGATGCGCGCAGCGTCCAGCTTCTCCTTGAGCTTGCCTTCGGCGGCGATCTTGTCGCGCTCGTTCTGCCAGCGGGTGGTCAACTCGCTCGACTGCTGTTCGAGGTTGCCCAGTTCGCCGCGCAAGGTGGCGAGGCGATCCTTCGATGCCTCGTCGCTCTCTTTGCCGAGCGCCATTTCCTCGATCTTGAGCTGGATGATCCGGCGGTCCAGCTTCTCGATCTCCTCAGGCTTGGACTCCACTTCCATGCGGATGCGGCTGGCGGCCTCGTCCATCAGGTCGATCGCCTTGTCGGGCAGGAAACGGTTGGTGATGTAGCGGTTGGACAGCGTCGCCGCCGCCACGATGGCGCCATCGGTGATGCGCACGCCGTGGTGCAGTTCGTACTTCTCCTTGAGCCCGCGCAGGATCGAAATGGTGTCCTCAACCGTGGGTTCGCCCACGAAAACGGGCTGGAACCGCCGCTGGAGCGCAGCGTCCTTTTCTACGTACTTCTGGTATTCATCCAACGTAGTCGCGCCGATGCAATGCAGTTCGCCGCGCGCAAGCGCGGGCTTCAGCAGATTGCCTGCGTCCATCGAACCTTCAGAAGCGCCCGCGCCGATCAGCGTGTGCATCTCATCGATGAACAGGATGATCTGCCCGTCCGCGCCCTTCACTTCGTCAAGCACGGCTTTCAGGCGCTCCTCGAACTCGCCGCGATACTTGGCGCCTGCGATCAGCGAGCCCATGTCGAGCGACATCAAGCTGCGGTCCTTGAGGCTGTCGGGCACGTCGCCATTGGCGATGCGCAGCGCGAGGCCCTCGGCGATGGCGGTCTTGCCCACGCCGGGGTCGCCGATCAGCACCGGGTTGTTCTTGGTGCGCCGGGCAAGGATCTGGATGGTGCGGCGGATTTCCTCGTCGCGGCCGATGACCGGATCGAGCTTGCCGCTACGCGCCGCCTCTGTGAGGTCACGGGCATACTTCTTCATCGCGTCATAGGCGTTCTCGGCCCCGGCGGAATCAGCGGTGCGGCCGCCGCGCAGTTCGGTGATGGCCGCTTCCAGCGACTGCGCCGTGACATTCGCCGCCTTCAG
>Ga0308165_1001812_pt1 | contig 28191 bp, 23 predicted proteins | sample PhyWR2_FD_201032 | JGI IMG/M metagenome (GOLD analysis project Ga0308165, IMG submission 201032) | Phyllosphere microbial communities from UC Gill Tract Community Farm, Albany, California, United States - DLSLW.R2 | ecosystem: Host-associated > Plants > Phyllosphere > Unclassified | place: USA... | reverse complement strand
GGGCAACAACTCCCTGGTCATCACCGACTACGCCGACAACCTGCAGCGCCTCTCGCGCATCATCGCGTCGATGGATGTGGCCAACGCCAGCGATGTGGAAGTGGTGCCGCTCGAGCATGCGGTGGCCACCGACATCGTGCCCATGCTGCAGCGCCTGCTGGAAGGCGGCCAGACCGTGTCCGCCAGCGGCACGGCCACTGCCGGCGCAGCCCCGGGCGCCGCGCAGACCGACAACGCCTACCGCACCTCGGTGCTGGCCGACCCGCGCACCAACAGCATCCTGCTGCGCGCGGCCAACCCGGCACGCCTGTCGCAGGCCAAGATGCTGATCGGCAAGCTCGACAGCCCCAGCCGGGGCGCCAACGCCTCGGGCAACATCCATGTGGTCTACCTGCGCAATGCCGATGCCACCGCGCTGGCGACGACCTTGCGCGCCGCACTGGCCGGCCAGGACGGCAACAGTGCAAGCCCCTCCACCAACCTGTCGAGCAGCGGCAGCAGCGGTGGGCTCAGCACCAACACGCGCAGCGGCCTCACCTCGCTCGGTGGCAGCACCAGCGGCACACTGGGCAACAGCGCCAGCAACAGCAGCGCTGGTGGCCTGGGCTCGGGCGCGCGCCTGGGCACCGGCACCTCGTTGGGCACCTCGGGCGACAGCGGCAGCGCCACCGGCGGCATCATCCAGGCCGACACGGCCACCAACTCGCTGATCATCACCGCGCCCGAGCCGCTGTACCGCCAGATCCGCTCGGTCATCGACCAGCTCGACAGCCGCCGCGCCCAGGTGCTGGTCGAGAGCCTGATCGTCGAAGTCAGCGCCGAGAAGGCTGCGCAGTTTGGCGTGCAGTGGCAAAGCCTGCTGGGCCAGGGCAACAACGTGGTCGGCGTCATCGGCAACAACTTCACCGTGGGCGGGGCCAACCTGTTCAACCTGGCCGCCGGCATTGCCAACGGCACCTACAGCACCCTGCCCAGCGCCGGCATGAATGCCGGTATCGCCTTCAAGCACAACGGCGAGTATGTGCTGGGCGCGCTGGCCAACCTGCTGCAGACCAATGCCGATGGCAATGTGCTGGCCACCCCCAACCTGCTGACCCTGGACAACCAGGAAGCGCAGATCCTGGTCGGCCAGAACGTGCCCTTCGTCACCGGCTCCTACGCCAACAGCACGGGCAGCAGCACCGTCAACCCCTTCACCACGGTGGAGCGCAAGGACGTGGGCCTGACCCTGCGCGTGCGCCCGCAAATCAATGCCAACGGCACGGTCAAGCTGACGATCTACCAAGAAACCTCCAACGTGCTTGACGGCACGACCACCAATGCCAATGGCCCCACCACCAACAAGCGCTCGATCGAATCGACCGTGCTGGTGGACGACGGCTCGGTGATCGTGATCGGCGGCCTGCTGCAAGACCAGTACTCCGGCTCGGTGCAGAAAGTGCCTTACCTGGGCGATATCCCCGGCATTGGCGCGCTGTTCCGCAGTGACACCCGCTCGCGCAAGAAGACCAACCTGATGGTCTTCCTGCGCCCCGTGGTGATGCGCGATGCCGCCGCCACCCAGCAGGTCAGCATGGACCGCTACGAGCTGATGCGCGGCGCGCAGATTGCCGCCCAGCCCGAGCAAAGCACGCGCGTGCCGATCAACGATTCGTCCATCATCACGCCGATGGGCCAGCAGACCTCGGGCACGCCACTGGGCTACTCCGAAACACCGGTGATCGAGTCCCGCCCGCTGACCGTGACGCCGCAAGGCATGCGCTTCGAGCCCTGATAGCGCGCACAGAGAGCCGAACCCATGCGCCACCCCCTGCCCTATGCCTTTGCGCGCAGCAGCCAGCTGCTGCTGGAAGAAGATGCCGGCCAGCACCTGCTGTGGCACGGCGCGCAGCCCCAGGGCTCCGCGCTGTCCGAGGTGCTGCGCAAGTACCCCGTGCAGCACCTGGCCCAGCTGGACGATGCCGAACTGGCCCAGCGCATCAGCGCCGCCTATTCGCACAGCGAATCGAATGCCGCCACCGTGATCAGCGAGGTGGAAGAAGGCACCGACCTCTCGCGCATGATGCAGGACATCCCCGCCGTCGAGGACTTGCTCGAATCGGCTGGCGATGCACCCATCATCCGCATGCTCAACGCGCTGCTCACGCAGGCAGCGCGCGACGGCGCCTCGGACATCCACATCGAGCCCTATGAGCGCCATTCCAGTGTGCGCTTTCGCATCGATGGCTCGCTGCGCGAAGTGGTGCAACCCCACCGCGCGCTGCATGCGGCGCTGATCTCGCGCCTCAAGATCATGGCCGATCTGGACATCTCGGAAAAACGCCTGCCCCAGGACGGCCGCATCAGCCTGCGCCTGGGCACCCGCGCCATCGATGTGCGGGTCTCCACCCTGCCCAGCGCCCATGGCGAGCGCGCCGTGCTGCGTCTGCTCGACAAGAGCGAATCCAAGCTCAGCCTGGGCTCGGTCGGCATGCAGGGCGAAACGCTGGCGCGCTTTGAAAAACTGGTGGCCCAGCCGCACGGCATCGTGCTGGTGACCGGCCCCACCGGCTCGGGCAAGACCACCACCTTGTATGCGGCGCTCAGCGGGCTCGATGCCAGCCAGGGCAACATCATGACGGTGGAAGACCCTATCGAGTACGAGCTGTCGGGCATCGGCCAGACCCAGGTCAACCCCAAGATCGACCTGACCTTTGCCAAGGCGCTGCGCGCCATCCTGCGCCAGGACCCGGACATCATCATGATTGGTGAAATCCGCGATTTCGAAACCGCGCAGATCGCCATCCAAGCCTCGCTGACCGGTCACCTGGTATTGGCCACTTTGCACACCAACGATGCGACAAGCGCCATCACCCGCCTGACCGACATGGGCGTCGAGCCGTTTCTGCTGTCCTCCTCGCTGCTGGGCGTGCTGGCCCAGCGCCTGGTGCGCCGCATCGACGACAGCGACCCCAGCGGCTACCGGGGCCGCACCGGCATCTTTGAGCTGCTGGTGGTGGACGAGGCCATCCGCGCCCAGATCCACGCCCAGGCACCCGAGTCCGAGATCCGCAACCAGGCGATGGCCAACGGCATGCACCTGATGCGCGAGGACGGCGAGCGCCTGGTGCGCGAAGGCATCACCAGCGCAGAAGAAGTCGTGCGCGTCACCCGCGATTGACAACGCCCCTCCCCATACCCTGGCGGCGCCGACCGCGCCAACGGGTATTGGCGATTTGACACAATCGCCCCATGTTGGAATCGCTCAATACCCTCGTCGCGCCCTACGGCGGCATGTTGTTTCTCTGGCTCACCGTGCTGGCCATCGCCAGCCTGGCTGCGCTGCGCCATTTTCAGCCGCGCATGTCCACCGCGCAGCTGCGCCGGCTGATGCGCATCGCTGGCCTGATGGCGCTGGTGATCTCCTGGTTTGCGATGCAGCAAGGCGAGCACTACCTGGCGACGGCGCTGCTGGTGCTGCTCTGGGGAATTCTGGTGGGGATCAGCTGCGCGCGGGCGATTCGGCAGCGTTGAATTCAGGCAGCTTTTGCGCCGCCTCGGTCTGACTAAAACAAGGCTCCGGCCTACGCATTTCCCCCATACCCACAGTCAGCAAAGGATATTTGCCTAGGCAAGAATGTCCGCATGACTGAGACGAAAACACCCCCCGCGCTTTCGATGTTGGACCTGGTGGCTGTGCGCGAAGGCGGCACCGTTGCCCAGGCTTTGCAACTGGCCGTGCGCACGGCGCAGCATGTCGAGTCGCTCGGCTTTACGCGCTACTGGATGGCCGAACACCACAATATGCCGGGCATTGCGAGCTCGTCCACGGCCGTGCTGATCGGCCATGTGGCGGGGGAGACCCAGCACATCCGTGTGGGCTCGGGCGGCATCATGCTGCCCAACCATGCACCGCTGGTGGTGGCCGAGGCCTTTGGCACCCTGGCCGAGCTCTACCCGGGCCGTATTGACCTGGGCCTGGGCCGCGCGCCGGGCACCGATGGCATGACGATGCGGGCACTGCGCCGAGACCGGGTCGAGACCGAAGAGGATTTCCCCCGCGATGTGATGGAGCTGCAGCGCTTGCTGGGCCCCGCCCAGCCCGGGCAGAAGCTGGTGGCAACACCGGGCGCTGGCACCCATGTGCCGCTGTGGTTGCTGGGTTCGAGCCTGTTCTCGGCCCAGTTGGCCGCACACCTGGGCCTGCCCTATGCCTTTGCCTCGCACTTTGCGCCGCGCATGCTGCAGCAGGCCGTGCAGCTGTACCGCGACCTGTTCAAGCCCTCGGCTACGCTGGACAAGCCCTATGTGATCGTCGGCGCGCCGGTGATTGCAGCGCCTACCGACAGCGAGGCCGAGTTCCTCGCCAGCAGCACCTACCAGCGCGTGCTGGGCATTGTGACAGGCAAGCGCGGCCTGCTGCCGCCACCGGTTGAAGGCTTTATGGACAGCCTGAACATGGCCGAGCGCCAGGCGATCGAAGGCTTTTTGGCCGTAGCCTCCATTGGCGGGCCCGAGCGGGTGCAGCAGCGTCTGAAGGTGCTGGCCCAGCACACCGGGGCCGACGAGCTGATGCTGGTTTGCGATGTCTATGATGGCGATTTGCGTCTGCGCTCGCTCGATATTGCCACGCAGGCCTTGCGTGTAGGCTACGCCGCCTAAGCAGCGGCTTAACCTGCGCCTTTCGCCCTGATCAGCGCCCTTTTTTCAGCAAAAGCGGCGCCGCTCCCGCCTCACCCAGGCTATGCTTGCGCCATGTCTGCTCCCTCTAGAACCACCCTGCCAGTGGCACTGACGGCCTGCACCCTGCTGGCCGGCTGCCTGCAGCAGCCCCCCGACGATCCACCGCCACCCACGCCGCAGGCACAGGAGGCCGCGCCGGCCATGGCCCTGCCTGCAGCGGCCGCCCAGCCCCCAACCAGCGCCGGCAACGAAGACCCCGCGCTGGCGGCGCACATGCAAACGCCCGAGTTCCGCCGCGAATACCGTACCAAGCAAGAGCAATTGCAGACCGAGGCCGAGGTGCAGGAAAACGCCCCCTGGCTGGGCAGCACCGGGTTGACGGAGGCCCAGGAGCGCTCCGTGCCCCGCTATGTGCGCATGGAACTGGGCCAGTCGCTGGCCAGCGCCGACCCGGTGCTGGCTGAGGATTTGCAGTACATCGGCCACTTTGCCGAGCTGGACGGCACCGTCTACTACTGGCGCATTCCGGACAAGGCCCATGCCCACGGCGACACCCATGCCAGCCCGGCCTATGTCTACATCCGCAAGGACACGGCGGGCGTGTTCTACACCGACTGGGGCAACCGCACGCCACCGGGCTGATGGCGGCCATCGCGGCTGTACAGCGCGTGGCCAGGAATAACGCCTATTCCACCTGCGCCCGCAGGCTGGTTTGATAATGGCCAGCGGAGACCTACCGCATGAGCCACACCCCATCCCCAGCGCTGGCCGATCCCCGGCGCGATCCCCAGCAATTTCTTCTGGACCTGTACCAGCGCGCTGTGCAGCGCGCCCAGCCGCTGCACAGCATGGCGCAGTACCTGCCCCCGCCACCCAAAGGCCGCACCGTCGTACTGGGCGCCGGCAAGGCGGGCGGCTCGATGGCGCAGGCGCTCGAGGCCCTGTGGCCCCAGGATGCACCACTGTCGGGCCTGGTCGTCACCCGCTACGGGCATATTCCGCCCCGCCCGCCTGGGCTGGCCCAGCGCCTGGAAGTAGTCGAAGCCGCACATCCGGTACCCGATGCCGCCGGCCTGGCCGCGGCTGAACGCATACTGGCGCTGACCCAAGGCCTGACCGCCGATGACCTGGTGCTCTGCCTGGTCTCGGGCGGCGGCTCCGCCCTGCTGACCTTGCCGGCCGACGGCATGGACCTGCAGGACAAACAGCGCATCAACCAGGCCTTGCTGGAGAGCGGTGCCGCCATTGGCGAGATGAACTGCGTGCGCAAGCACCTCTCGCGCATCAAGGGCGGGCGCCTGGCTGCTGCCTGCTACCCCGCCAAGGTGGTGACCCTGACCATCAGCGATGTGCCTGGCGACGACCCCTCGGTCATCGCCAGCGGCCCCACGGTGCCCGATGCCTCGACCTGCGCCGAGGCACTGGCGATTCTGAACCGCTACCAGATCCCGCTGCCCGACAGTCTGCGCGCCGCGCTGGAAGATGGCGCGCTGGAGACGCCCAAGCCCGGCGATCCACGCTTTGCCAGCCACGAGGTGCATTTGATCGCCACGCCCCAGCAATCGCTGGATGCGGCGGCCGAAGCCGCGCGCGCAGCTGGTATCGCCGCCCATGTACTGTCCGACGAGATCGAGGGCGAATCGCGCGAGATCGGCAAGATGCATGCAGCGCTGGCACGCGCCGTGGCCCGCCATGGCAGCCCCTTTGCCAAACCTTGCGTCATCCTGTCCGGAGGCGAGACCACCGTGACCATCCGACCGCGTCAGCCCTGCGCGGCCAAGGGGCGCGGTGGCCGCGCTGGCGAATTCTGCATGGGCCTGGCGCAGGCCTTGCAAGGCCAGGGCGGTGTCTGGGCGCTGGCGGCCGATACCGATGGTATCGATGGTGTGGAGGACAATGCCGGCGCGCGTGTGGCGCCCGACACATTGCAGCGCGCTGCGGCGCTGCAGCTGCGCCTCAGCGACCACCTGGACCGCAACGACGCCTATGGCTTTTTCGAGGCGCTGGGCGACCTGGTGGTGACCGGGCCGACGCACACCAACGTCAACGATTTTCGCGCCATTCTGATTCTGTGATCCGGGCTGCCAGCTGGGCAGACGCTCCGCGCCTAGCCGCCTTGGGGCAGGTTCTCCCACCAGGCGGCATCAAAGCTGCCCTGCAGGAAAGCGATAAAGGACTGCACCTTTTGCGGCACCAGGCGCGGCGAGGGGTAGACGGCGTGGATCTCCTGCTCCGGCAGGCGGCAGGTCTTGAGCACCTCGACCACGCGGCCTGCCTTCAGCGATTCATGCGCCACATAGCGCGGCAGCGCGGCGACGCCCATGTGCGAGCGCGCCGCAGCCAGCAAGGCCGAGAGGTTGTTGGAGCGCAGCCGCCCGGTGACCGGCACGGAGACGGACTCGCCACTGGCATTGCGCAGGCGCCAGACATCATTGCCCTGCACGCTGCTGTAGATCAGCGCCGAATGCTCTTTCAGTTCCGACGGCTTTCGGGGCGTGCCGTGCTTGCGAAGGTAGGCGGGCGAGGCCACCAGCACCCAGGGATTGACCCCCAGCATGCGCGCGCCCAGCGATGAATCGGCCAGCTTGCCCAGGCGCAGCGCCACATCGATGCCCTGGGCCACCAGGTCGGTGTAGCGGTCTTCAAAGCTCAGGTCCACCTGCACTAGCGGGTTGTGTTGCATGAACTCCATCGCCAGCGGAATCAGCACGCGCCGCCCAAACGCCACCGAGCTGCCAATGCGCAGCTGGCCCTGCACCTGCGTCTGCCGCACCTGCACCACATTGTCGGCATCGGCCACATCGCTGACGATGCGCTTGCATTTCTCGTAGTACAGCGCGCCCGCTTCGGTCAGGCTCACACCGCGCGTATTGCGGTTGAGCAGGCGCACTTTGAGCCGCGCCTCCATCGCTGCGACCTGCTTGGTCACCGTGGGCTGGGTCGATGAAAACTCCTGCGCCACCTTGGTGAAGCTGCCCGTTTCCACCACGCGCACAAACATGTGCATGGCATCGAGTCGGTCCATGGTTGTGTCTCCTGGGATAGCTGCGGCCTGGCAGGCCGCATGTCACATGCGGGGCGCTTTTTTGAACAGGTTCATAGCACCTCTGCGCCCGATGATGCGGCATGCAGCGCACCGCCGTCCATTCCTGGCTGGAATAAATTTTATGGTCCGCCTGCGCCTTCCGGCAAACGCCCTCCTTCCCTACAGTCGATCCCAGCTGTAAAGGAGACCCCATGGCCAAAATGAAAGCGATCGAAGCCGCCGTCCGCGTGCTGGAAAAAGAAGGTGTGAGCGTCACATTCGGCGTTCCCGGCGCTGCCATCAACCCGCTGTACGCGGCGATGAAGGAGCATGGCGGCATCGGCCATATCCTCGCCCGCCATGTCGAAGGTGCCAGCCACATGGCCGAGGGTTATACCCGCGCTGTGGCAGGCCATATCGGCGTCTGCATCGGCACCAGCGGGCCGGCCGGCACCGACATGATCACCGGGCTGTACTCGGCCAGCGCCGACTCGATCCCGATCCTGTGCATCACCGGCCAGGCGCCGCGCGCCCGGTTGCACAAGGAAGACTTCCAGGCCGTGGACATTGCCTCCATCGCCAAGACCGTGACCAAGTGGGCGGCCACCGTGCTGGAGCCCGCCCAGGTGCCCGGCGCCTTCCAGCAGGCCTTCCACCTGATGCGCTCCGGCCGCCCCGGCCCGGTGCTGATTGACCTGCCCATCGATGTGCAACTGGCCGAGATCGAGTTCGACATCGACACCTACGAGCCCCTGCCCGTCTACAAGCCCGCCGCCACGCGCAAGCAGGCAGAGAAGGCCATCGCGATGCTCAATGCCGCCGAGCGCCCGTTGATCGTCAGCGGCGGCGGCGTCATCAATGCCGATGCCGCAGACCTGCTGGTGGAACTGGCGGAGACCCTCGATCTGCCGGTGATCCCCACGTTGATGGGCTGGGGCAGCATCCCCGACGACCACCCGTTGATGGCCGGCATGTGCGGCCTGCAGACCAGCCACCGCTATGGCAACGCCAGCATGCTGGCCTCGGATTTTGTGCTGGGCATCGGCAACCGCTGGGCCAACCGCCATACCGGCTCGGTCGATGTCTATACCAAGGGCCGCAAGTTCATCCATGTCGATATCGAGCCTACCCAGATCGGCCGCGTGTTTGCGCCTGACTTCGGCATCGTCTCGGACGCCAAAGCCGCGCTGGAGCAGTTCGTTGCTGTCGCCAAGGACTGGAAGGCCGCCGGCAGGCTGCGCGACCGCAGCGCCTGGGTGGCCGACTGCCAGGGCCGCAAGAACAGCATCGACTACCTGCGCAAGACCCACTTCGACAACGTGCCGATGAAACCCCAGCGCGTCTACCAGTGCATGAACCAGACCCTGGACCGCGACACCACCTATGTCTCCACCATCGGCCTGTCGCAGATTGCCGGGGCGCAGTTTCTGCATGTCTACAAGCCGCGCCACTGGATCAACTGCGGCCAGGCCGGTCCCTTGGGCTGGACCACGCCGGCCGCGCTGGGCGTGCGTGTGGCCGATCCGCAGCGCAAGATCGTCGCGCTGTCGGGCGACTACGACTTCCAGTTCATGATCGAGGAGCTGGCCGTGGGCGCGCAGTTCAAGCTGCCCTACATCCATGTGCTGGTCAACAACAGCTACCTGGGACTGATCCGCCAGGCGCAACGCGCCTTCAGCATCGACTACTGCGTGCAGCTCGCCTTTGACAACATCAACATGGACGCCGGCGAGGCCGCGCGCGGCTATGGCGTGGACCACATCAAGGTGGTCGAAGGCCTGGGCTGCAAGGCCATCCGCGTGCACCGCCCCGAAGACTTTGCGCCCGCAATGGAGCAGGCCGAGGCCTGGATGGCCGAGCACCGCACGCCGGTCGTCATCGAATGCATTCTGGAGCGGGTGACCAATATCGCGATGGGCACCGAGATCGACAACGTCGTCGAGTTCGAAGGCCTGGCCACCGGCAAGGCCGATGTCCCCAGCGCCCTCGCGATGCTGGATTGAAGAGCCCCTCGTTTTTTAACCGGAGTTTTGCCATGCCCCGTTTTGCTGCCAACCTCAGCATGCTGTTTACCGAAGTGCCCTTTCTCGACCGCTTCGAGCGCGCCGCCCAGGCCGGCTTTGAGGCCGTGGAGTTTCTGTTTCCCTATGCCCATAGCGTCGATGAGATCCAGCAGCGGCTCGATGCGACGGGCCTGCAGATTGTGTTGCACAACCTGCCTGCGGGCGATTGGGAGGCCGGCGAGCGCGGCATTGCCTGCGATCCCCGGCGGGTGGATGAATTCCGCGCCGGCGTTGCCAAGGCCGTCACCTATGCCCATGCGCTGGGCGTGCCCCAGCTCAACTGCCTGGCCGGCAAGGCGCCCGCCGGTGTGGATGCCGCCACCCTGCGCCGCACCCTGGTCGACAACCTGCGCTTTGCCGCAGCGGCGCTGAAGATGGCCAACCTGCGCCTGCTGGTCGAGCCCATCAATGCCTTCGACATTCCCGGCTTTTACCTCGGCCGTACGGACCAGGCGCTGGCCATTTTGGACGAAGTAGGCGCCGCCAATGCCTTTGTGCAGTACGACATCTACCATGCCCAGCGCAGCGAAGGCGAGCTGGCTGCCACCTTGCAAAAACACCTGGCCCGCATCGGCCATGTGCAGCTGGCCGACAACCCGGGCCGCCACGAGCCGGGCACCGGCGAGATCCACTACCCCTTCCTGTTCGCACACCTGGACCGCATCGGCTACAGCGGCTGGGTGGGTTGCGAATACAAGCCCGCGCAAAGCACCGAGGCGGGCCTGCACTGGCTGCAGACCGTGGCGGGCCAGAAGCGCGCGGCGGCCACTGCTTGACCGCCCCGGGACCGACACCCACACATCGATAAAAACCAAGGAGATTTCCGCATGCATGCAACGCCACTCAAACTGGGCTTCATCGGCCTGGGCATCATGGGCGCGCCCATGTGCAGCCACCTGATCGCCGCCGGCCACCAGCTGTTCATCAACATGCGCGGCAAGGTGCCCGCCGCCATCGCCGAGAGCAGCGCCACCCAATGCACATCGGTGCGCGGTGTGGCCGAGCGGGCCGACATTGTCTTTGTGATGGTGCCCGACACGCCCGACGTCGAGCAAGTGCTGTTTGCGGCTGATGGCCTGGCCGCCGGCCTCAAGGGCAGCAGCGGCAAGATTGTGGTCGATATGTCGTCCATCTCGCCGGTAGCAACCAAGGACTTTGCCAAGCGCATCACGGCACTGGGCGCGCAGTACCTGGATGCGCCGGTATCGGGCGGCGAGGTCGGGGCCAGGAATGCCACCCTGTCCATCATGGTCGGAGGCCCGGAGGCGGCCTTCGAGCGGGTCAAGCCGCTGTTCGAGACCCTGGGCAAGAACATCACCCTGGTGGGAGGCCATGGCGACGGCCAGACCGCCAAGGTGGCCAACCAGATCATCGTGGCGCTGAACATCGAGGCGGTGGCCGAGGCGCTGCTGTTTGCATCGCGTGCCGGTGCCGATCCGGCCCGGGTGCGACAGGCGCTGCTGGGCGGCTTTGCATCGTCCAGGATTCTGGAAGTGCATGCCGAGCGCATGATCCAGCGCACGTTTGATCCGGGCTTTCGCATCGCGCTGCACCAAAAGGACCTGAACCTGGCGTTGTCCAGCGCGCGCCAGCTCGGCGTGTCACTGCCCAACACCGCCCAGGCGCAGGAGCTGTTCAACAGCTGCGTGGCCCATGGCGGTGCGGGCTGGGACCATTCCGGCCTGGTACGTGCGCTGGAGATCCAGGCCAATTTCGAGATCGGGCAAAAAGCGCCGGGCTGAGCCAGCCGCAGGCCCGGCAGACCGGCTATGCTTGCGCGATGTCCCGCCCTGCCCGCCTGCTCCGCCTGCTGGATCTGTTGCGCCGCGCCCGGCAGCCCCAAACCGGCCCGGCGCTGGCCCAGACCCTGGAGGTGAGCCTGCGCACCCTCTACCGCGATATCGCCAGCCTGCGCGAGCAAGGCGCGGCCATCGAGGGCGATCCGGGCATTGGCTTTGAGATGCGGCCCGGCTTTTTGCTGCCGCCGCTGATGTTCAATGCCGATGAGCTCGAAGCCTTGCTGCTGGGCGCGCGCTGGGCCAGCCTGCAGGCCGACCCGCAACTGGCCAGTGCCGCCAGCGCCGCGATGGACCGCATCCGCAGCGCCTTGCCGCTGGAGCTGCGCATCGCAGTCGATACCAGCGGCCTGATGGTGCCCAACATGCAGCCCAACCCCCAACCCGAGCCCTGGCAGACCGCGCTGCGCCGCGCGATCCGTGCCGAGCACAAGGTGGTGCTGCACTACGAGGACCAGCACGGTTGCCTGACCGAGCGCCTGGTCTGGCCGTTTGCCATGGCCTATTTCGACCGCAGCCGGGTGGTCTCTGCCTGGTGCGAGCTGCGCCAGGGCTTTCGCCATTTTCGGGCCGACCGGGTGCATGCGATGCAGGAGCTGCAGGAGCGCTATCCGCAAAGCCGGCACCGCCTCATCCAGCAGTGGCTGGCGGAGACGGGCTACACGTTGGAAGGCTGGTCCTGAGCGCCTGCGCCCGGATCGGAAACAGGTGCCCGGTACAGACCCGCACCCCATGTCAGCTGCTGACAGTTTCTGTCAGCCCCCCTGTCTAACCTGCAGGGCATGGCGATCTTGCCAAGCCCTGAAAGGACCAAGACATGAACCCGAACAACGCACCGCTGCGCTTTTTCTACCACCCCCAGTCCCGCGCCCGTATCGTGCGCTGGATGCTGGAAGAGTGCGGCGCCGTCTATGAACCGGTGCGTCTGGAGTTTGGCGGCACGATGAAGGCGCCCGATTACCTGGCGCTCAACCCCATGGGCAAGGTGCCGGCGCTGCAGCATGGCAACACGGTGGTGAGCGAGACCGGCGCGATCCTGGCCTACCTGGCCGACCTCTTCCCCGAGAAAAAGCTGGCACCGGCGCTGGACAGCCCCGAGCGCGGCAGCTACTACCGCTGGCTGTTCTTTGTCGCCGGACCGGTCGAGGCCGTGTCCACTGCCAAGGCGGAGGGCTGGCTGCAGAACCAGACCGAGCGCCAGGCGCTGTCGGCCGGCTATGGCCGGTTTGACGATGTGCTGCGCAGCCTGCAGCTGGCGGTGACCGGCAAGCGCTATGCCTGTGGCGACCACTTCACCGCGGCCGATCTGTACCTGGCCAGCTACATCGGCTGGAGCATGCAGGAAGGCACCCTGCCAAGCCTGCCCGCCTTCCAGGACTACGCGCTGCCGCTGCTGCAGCGCCCGGCTGCCCAGCGTGCCGATGCGCTCGACGGCCCCGTGCAGATGCCCGGCGCAGCCGCTGCCTGATCGGGCCGCTGCCATCGGCATGCCATGTGGATCAGGCACAATAGCCCGGGGTGGCCGTGGCGCCACCTTGTTATATCCACCAGTCCATGCCCGCTTTTTCGTACGAAGTTCTAGACGCCCAGGGCCAGACCCGCAAGGGCATGATCGAAGCCGACAGCGCCAAGGCGGCACGCAGCCTGCTGCGTGCCCAGGCCATGGTGCCGCTGGCGGTCGAGCCGCTGGGCGATGTCGACGACAGCGGTGCCAGCACGGTGCGCAGCCGGCGCGCGGTCTTCAATGCCACGAGCCTGGCAGTCTGGACGCGCCAGCTCGCCGGCCTCATCAGCTCCGGCCTGCCGCTGGAGCGCGCGCTGACCGCGCTGATCGAAGAGATCGACAGCGAGCCCCAGCGCCAGCTGGTCGCCAGCCTGCGCGCCGAGGTCAATGGCGGCTCCACTTTTGCCAAGTCGCTGGCCCTCTATCCCCGTGATTTTTCGCAGATCTACCGCGCCGTGATCGATGCGGGCGAGCACAGCGGCCACCTGGACCAGGTGCTGTCGCGGCTGGCCGACGACCTCGAAGAGCGCGACCAGCTCAAGAACAGCCTCATCGGTGCCTCGCTCTACCCGGCCATCGTCACCTGCTTTGCGTTTGTCGTGGTGATGGTGCTGATGAGCTATGTGGTGCCGCAGGTGGCCGAGGTGTTTTCCGGCACCAAGCATGCGCTGCCGCTGCTCACCCGCATCATGCTGGGCTTCAGCGACCTGATCCGCCACTGGTGGTGGCTGGGCGCGGGCCTGGTGATTGCCGGCACCGTGATGCTGCGCCTGTCGCTGCGCCAGCCGGCCTTTCGCCAGCGCTTTGATGCCGGCTGGCTGCAGCTGCCGGTCATCGGCAAGCTCTCGCGCAACTACAATGCCGCGCGTTTTGCCTCGACCCTGGCGATGCTCAGCAACGCCGGCGTGCCTATCTTGAAGGCGCTGCAGGCCGCTGCGCAAACGGTCTCCAACCAGGCCATGCGCCAGGATGCCATCGATGCGCTGGACATGGTGCGCGAGGGCGCACCGCTCGCCTCGGCACTGGCCCAGAAAAAGCGCTACCCCGCGCTGCTGTCGATGTTTGCCCGCCTGGGCGAGCAGACGGGCGAGCTGCCGCAGATGCTGCAGCGCGTGGCCAACCAGCTGGCCGGCGATGTGAAGCGCCGCGCGATGCGCCTGGCCACCATCCTGGAGCCGCTGCTGATCGTCGGCATGGGCATCATCGTCGGCATCATCGTGATGGCGGTGCTCATGCCCATCATCCAGCTCAACCAGTTTGTGCGCTGAGAGCCGATAACACAACCCTTGATACGTCGTTGCCTCGCCGACCGCGCCCTGCCTTGTCGTACTACTGTACTGCCTGCGGCAGGACGCCTGGTCGGGGGCGCCCAGTCTCAACCGCAAACCTTCGGTTTGCTGGGCCGTGTTACCGGCTCTGAAAAACCGGTTGGACCCCGCTTGGCCCGGCCAGACTAGCGGGGCCCAGTTTCACTCCGCGTGGATCTTGTTGGCCTTGACCACATCGCCCCAGAGCTTGTACTGCGCGCGTGTCATCGCATCGAGCTGCTCGGGCGTGCCGCCGCCCGGCTGGTCGCCGCGCTCCTGAAAGCTGCGGATCACCGCAGGTTCCTTCAGCACCGTGTTGATGGCGGCATTGAGCTTTTGCACCACCTCGGGGCGGGTGCCGGGCGGGCCATACATGCCGATGAACGAGATGATCTCGAAATCCTTCAGGCCCACTTCGGCGGGGGTCGGCACATCGGGCAGCGATGCCACGCGGCTGCTGCTGGTCACCAGGATGGGGCGCACCTTGCCGGATTTGATATAGGGATCAAACACCGAGGTGGCATCGAACATCGCCTCGATACGGCCGGCCATCAGGTCGATCACCGCCGGGCCGCTGCCCTTGTAGGGCACATGGTTCATCGCCGGGCTGCCCAGGCGCTCGCGCATCAGCTCGGTGGTCACATGCACTAGCGAGCCGGCACCCGGGGTGCCATAGTCCACACCCTTGCCGGCCTTGGCGCGCTCCTTGACGAGGGCGGCAAACTGCGCAAAGTCCTTCACCGGCGATGCAGCCGGCACCACCAGCACCAGCGGCGACTGCAGCAGAATGCCGACCGGCACAAACTTGGTCGGGTCGACAATGCCCAAGGTCGGGAAGACATGCGGGGTCACGGTCATCGAGCCGTTGCCCACCAGCATGCGGTAACCATCGGGCGCCGAGCGCATGATGTCGGCCGAGCCCAGGTTGCCGTTGACGCCGGCCTTGTTCTCGATGACCACGCCCTGGCCCAGGTTGGCCGCGAGGCTGTTGCTGATCACACGGGCGGCAAAATCGGTCTGCCCCCCCGGCGGAAAGCCCACCATCAATGTGACCGGCTTGGTCGGATAGGCACCTTGCGCCAGCGCTGGCGCGCTGGCCCAGCCGGCACCCAGGGCCAGGCCCAGGGTCAGACCCTGGGTGATCTTGCGGCGCAGCATCGCGTGCGGTGTGGTCTTGGTCTTCATTGTTATGTCTCCTTGGTTTGAAATCAGACTGCAGCAGTCGCTGCGCTGTCTTGCTGCACGGGTGAGAACTTGTCCACCGCTTCCCACAGGCCGTTGATGTAGACGGCGCCCAGTGCCCGGTCGTAGAGGCCATAGCCGGGCTTGCCGGTTTCGCCCCAGATCATGCGGCCGTGGTCCGGGCGCACATAGCCTTCAAAGCCCACATCGTGGTAGGCCTTGACGATGGCCGCGATATCGAGCGAGCCGCAGGTCGAGAGGTGGGCGGTTTCCTCGAAATCGCCGTCTGGCGAGACCTTGACATTGCGGATATGCGCAAAGTGGATGCGGCCACGGCCGCCAAACTCGCGCACCAGCGCCTCGACATTGTTCTGCGGGCCGGCGCCCAGCGAGCCGGAGCACAGGGTCAGGCCATTGGCGGGGCTGTCGATCAGGTCAACGATACGGGCCAGGTCGTCGCGGTTCTTCACGATGCGTGGCAGGCCAAAGATCGGGCGCGGCGGGTCATCGGGGTGGATGGCCATCTTGATGCCGCACTCCTCGGCCACCGGGATGACCGCCTGCAGAAAATAGGCCAGGTTCTGCCAGAGCTGCTCGGCATCGACCTGGCGGTAGGCCTGCAGCAGGCCTTGCAGCTCATCGCTGCGGTAGCTGCTGTCCCAGCCGGGCAGCGAGATGCCTTTTTCCGCATCGATGCTGTCGGCCATGCGGCTGTCAAAGGCCAGGCAGGTGGAGCCATCGGGCAATTGCTTGGCCAGCTCGGTGCGCGTCCAGTCAAACACCGGCATGAAGTTGTAGCAGACGACCTGCACGCCGGCGGCAGCCAGATGGCGCAGGGTTTGCTGGTAGTTGGCGATCAGCTGGTCGCGGCTGTCGCGGCCGAGCTTGATGTCCTCGTGCACCGGCACCGATTCCACCAGTTCAAAAGCCAGGCCGGCGTCTTCGATCTGCTGCTTGAGCGCCTCGATCTTGGCCAGCGGCCAGACGGCGCCCACCGGCTCGTCATAGATCGCCGAGACGATATGCGTGACCCCGGGGATCTGGCGGATATAGGCCAGGGACACCGGGTCCGAGCTGCCAAACCAACGAAACGACATCTTCATGGATGCACCTTTTCCTGCAATCAAAAATCTGGTTAGACCAATTCTACAAACTGGCTAGACCATTTTGATTGATGGTTTACCACTATGTCCGGTATTTGCCGCGTTGGGGCCAGACGGCGGCTTACACTGCTGCTGGCCCTTCCGGTTTTGGCGGACCGGCCGATGAACGGAATACGGAATACGCGCAAGATGCCCCACAAGCTGGTCCCTCCGGTTGACGACGACAGCCGCACCACCGGTGTCAGGTCCTACCAGGACCTCGCCAGAAAAATCCTCGAAGAAACCGCCGCAGGCAGCGCGGCAGCCGACCAGCGCCTGCCGTCGGAGCGCACCCTGGCCGACATGTTTGGCGTCAGCCGCACTGCCGTGCGCGAGGCCATCATTGCGCTGGAGGTGCAAGGCCTCGTCGAGGTGCGCCTGGGCTCGGGCATCTACCTGCAGCCAAACGGCGCCAATGGCCCCAGCCGCCTGCCCGCCTTTGATGTGCCCACCGGCCCCGGCCCGCTGGAAACCCTACGTGCCCGCGTGCTGGTCGAGGCCGAGATTGCCGCAGCCGCTGCCAGCGAGCGCCGCGATGCCGACCTGGACCGCATGCTCGACGCCCTCGCCACCATGCGCCTGCAACTGGCCGACAAGGACGCCTACGACGCGGCCGACCGGCGTTTTCACCTCGCCATTGCCGAGGCCACCGGCAACCGCGTGCTGCAGCACATGGTGGAAGCGATGTGGGACAACGCCCGCCAGGACCCGCGCTGGGACAAGATCGAGCAGCATTTCCACTCCGAGCAGCTGCGCGAGGCCAGCCTCAAGGACCACCAGGCCATCTTCGCCGCGATTGCCGAGCGCCAGCCCGAGCAAGCACGCCAGGCGATGCAGCAGCATCTGGGAAGGGTCATCTCCCAATTCTCCCAAGCCTGGTATTGAGAGGGACTAATACAGCCCTTGATACGTCGTTGCGAAGCCTTGTCGTACTTTCAGTACTGCCTGCGGCTTCACGCCTCGTCTCAACCGCCAACCTTTGGTTGGCTGGGCCGTATTAGCCCCTGGAGAAAGTACCTCTGTTGATTGGGAAGACTGCGCTATATTGGCCCCAGTTCAGCAACAAGGACGGCCATGGCTGCCACTCTCGACAACAAGCTGGTGGTCGCGATCTCGTCGCGGGCGCTGTTCAACTTTGAAGAAGAAAACCGGGTTTTCGAGCAGGACAAGGACCAGGCCTATGCCCGGCTGCAGCTGCAGCGGCTGGATATTCCGGCGCCGCCGGGGGTGGCATTCTCCTTGGTGCGCAAGCTGCTGGCCTTCAACAGCGGCACGGTGCAAAAGGTCGAGGTGGTGCTGCTGTCGCGCAATGACCCGGTCAGCGGCATGCGGGTGTTCCGCAGCTGCAAGGCCCATGGGCTGCATTCGATCCAGCGCGGGGTGTTCACCCAGGGGCGCGACCCTTTCCGCTACCTCAAGCCGCTGGGCGCGCACCTTTTCCTGTCGGCCAATGCCACCGATGTGCAGCAGGCACTGCAGCTGGGCTTTCCGGCCGCGCGGGTGCTGACCGAATCGGCCCAGGCGCAGGACAGCCACCCCGATGAAGTGCGCATTGCCTTCGATGGCGATGCCGTGCTGTTCTCCGATGAGGCCGAGCGGGTCTTCCAGGCCCAGGGGCTGGATGCGTTCCAGCGCCATGAGATCGAACATGCCACCCGGCCGCTGCCCGATGGCCCTTTCAAACCGCTGCTGGCCGCGCTGCACCGGCTGCAGCAGGATGTGCAAAGCCAGATGCGCATCCGCACTGCACTGGTCACCGCCCGCAGCGCGCCTGCGCATGAGCGCGCGATCCGCACCCTGATGGACTGGAACATCGGTGTCGATGAAACCATGTTCCTCGGCGGCCTCGCGAAGGGCGAGTTCCTGCGCGAGTTCGAGCCCGATTTCTTCTTTGACGACCAGACCGGCCATGTGACCAGCGCAGCGGCCCATGTGCCGGCCGGACATGTGAGCAGCGGCATCTCCAACCTCTGAACTCCTGCGCCACTGCGCCCCACCCAGGCGCAAAAAAGCCGCTGGCTCCTGGTGGAGACAGCGGCTTTGGCGTTCAGGCTTCTACAGCCAGCAGCTTAGAACTGCTTGATAAAGCCCAGCGAGACCGCACGGCCCTGCAGCGGCGCCGCGTTCTTGATGAACGAGGTGTGCACGTAGGCCAGCTTGTTGGTCAGGTTGTCCAGCTTCAGGTAGATCTGCCATGGCGTGCCATCGCTGGAGGTCTGGTGGTAGCTCACGCGCCAGTTCAGCATGCCGTAGCCCGGGGTCTCGGATTCATAGTCCGCCACCTTGTTCTGGCGCTTGACCAGCTGCCACTGCGCCTCGCTGCGCCAATTGGCCCATTTGCCGGCCACGCGCAAGCCGACGCGGGCAGGGGCCAGGCGCGGGATCTTGCTGCCGTCTTCGAGCTTGGCATGCACCAGGTCACCGGTGGCGCCTACCGTCCAGTTCGCATCGATGCGGTGCTGGATCTGGCCTTCCAGACCGGTGAAGGTGGCGGTCTGCTGCGCATACTGCAGCAGCTGCAGGCCGTCATGCTCATCAACGGTGCGGCCGTAGATGTAGTTGTTCACCCGGTTGCGGTAGACATTGACCGAGTAGGTCGTGTCGCCCGCGGTGCGCGCCACGCCAATGTCGATGTTGCCCGAGCGCTCCTTGCGCAGGTCGGGGTTGCCCAGCTCATAGGTCGAGGTGGCCATGTGCAGGCCCCTCGCATACAGTTCCTCGGCGGTGGGCAGGCGGCTGGCCGAGGTGACATGGGCGCTGAGGCGGTAACCCGGCATAAAGCGCCAGCTGCCACCCAGCGACACCGAGTTGCCCTTGTGCTTGCGCACCAGACCGTCGTCATTCGCATAAACGCTTTGCCAGTCGTGGCGCAGCGCGGCTTCCACCCCAAAATCGCCAAAGCGGCGCTCTTCGAGCAGGTAGACGCCCTGGCTTTGCGTGCGGGTCGGCTGCACATAGGCTTCTTCACCGGTGGCGCTGAAGCGGCGCTGCGCGGCCTCAAAGCCGACCAGACCGGTCCAGCCGGCAATCGGTTCATGCAGCACATCGACACGCATGTCATGCGCGCGGTTCTTGAAGCTGGTGGAAATCTCGCCGCCCTCGATCTCGTCGTGGTGGTAGCGCGTCACGCCACCGCGCAGGCGGATGGCCGAGACGCCGGCAAAGGGCTGGCGCCACTCGGAGCGCAGGTCATAGCGCTCGCTGTGCATGTCCACCACCGGCACGCCCTCTTCCTCGTGGTCGTGGTCATGGCCTTCCTCGCCATGGTCGTGGTCGTCATGGCCACCGCAGTGCAGTTGCAGGCCATGGGTGTGGCAGCCTTCAAAGCTGTGGTTGTGGCCAGGCAGGCCGTAGCGTGCCTGGGTGCGGGTGTAGGCGAGGCCCACATAGCCACTGTCGCCGATCCAGGACAGGCCTACGCTGCCGCCGGCATTGCGCGCACGGCTGCCGTCCACCTTGTTGCCCAGGCCCCAGCCGCTGCCCACGCGGTAGTCATCGGCATTGCGGGCCATGCCCTCCACATGCAACGCAAAAGGGCCCGAGCCTGCGGTCAGCGACAGCGCCGTTGCTGCATCGTTGGCGCCCGTGCCGGCACGCACTTCGACCTGGCCTTCATAGCCCTTCTCAGGCACCTTGGTGGGGATCTTGTTGTCCAGCACATTGACCACACCGCCAATCGCGCCGGCGCCATAGATCAGCGCCGAGGGGCCACGCAGCACCTCGATCTGGGTGGCCAGCATCGGTTCGCTCACCACCGCATGGTCGGGGCTGATGGTCGAGGCGTCCTGGATCACCGCGCCATCGTTCAGCACCTTGACCCGCGCGCCGTCCATGCCGCGAATCACCGGGCGGCTGGCACCCGCACCAAAGTGCGTGGCCTGGATGCCGGGCTCATTGGCCAGGGTCTCGCCCAGGCTGGCCCCGCGTTGTTGCACCAGCGCATCGCCTTGCAGCACCGTCACCGGCGTGGTCATGTCATCCACGGTGCGGTTGGTGCCGCTGGCCGATACCGTCACCTCGGGCAACGTGGTGGTCGCAGTGGTGGCGGCCGTTGCCGGCGTGCTGTCTTCGGCGTTCTGCGCCAGCGCGGCGCTGCTCAGCAGCAGGCCGATCACCGCGGCTGCGACCGGGCGCAAGTCCCGCGCCTGTGGTTTCAAAATCGGTGCGCGCGCCATCAGCGGCTGCGCCTGTTGTGCATGGAAACCCATCATCTACCCCTCGAAAAGCACATGCATCCCCAGCATGTGCAGGCGCAGCCCCGCACTGCGGGCTGAACCGGCCAGGCGCCATGCACCCGGCAGCTGCGCGGAAAAACAAGACAGACCGGCCTGCGCTAGCCTGCACCGTCGAAGGTCAGGGCCAGCGGCCGTGTCACTGGAACAAGGAGGGAGTCAGAGAGGGAGGGCCACGCGCAAAGAACAGCGCGGGGCTTTGCCGCAGCAAGATGGCCAGCACCGTTGGTGCCGCATCCTGCACCGCCCGCAGCAACGGCGCATGCAGCCCCTCGCAGAGCAGACCGGCGCCCAAGGCCATGTGCGAGAAGCCCTGGCAATCGGCCTCGGAGTGTTTGCCAAACAGGTCATGCACACCGTGGCCAGGGATGACGACGGTATCGCTGCTGTCGCGTTCGCCCACGGTGGTTGATGAAGACGCTAGAACGGCTGCCTGCAGCGCACGGGCGTAGAGATGGCTGATGTCATGCAGCTTGCCCAGCAGCGGCATGGACAGCTGCGCCAGGCACAGCCAGATCAGCAGCACGATCGCCCAGCCACGCAGCGGCCTCGGCGCATGCGCCGAGACAGAGAGGGGATGGAAAAAGCGCAGCGGAGACACAGGCCAAACAGTGGATCGAACCAGCGGCGCGCGCCCCGGAAGCCGGGGAAACTGCGCACGACTATTGCAAATGAATTGCATTATGCCTGCAAATCGCAGGCCGGCCAGCGCGCCAGCCCTGCATGTCCCCCACTTTGCCCATTGGCATGACGCGAATCGCGATGGGCGGCAAGGCGGGGTCTGCAGCCGGGAGGCCGCTATCGGCGGCCCACACCGGGCGGCTCGGAAAGCGCGGCGGCGTAGATCGCGGGGGCCTCCAACACCGGCGTGGCTGCGCCGTGGCGCGCCATCTGGAGCATGGCCTGACCGATGACCTCGGTGCTCAGCACACGCGATGGGAACCACCTGCGGCCCAAGGTCAGCAAAGGGCCAGACAGCCGGTAGAAGAGGCGGTACGAGCCCGTCTTGGAAACAGCGTTGTTGAGCGGCTGTATGATGCCCGGCCGGATGGCATGCACCCGCTTGAATGGCAGCCGAAACAGCGCGTTCTCCGTTTTACCGCGCACGCGTGCCCACATCACCGAGCCCTGCTCGCTGCTGTCGGCGCCAGCCCCTGAGACGTAGACAAAAGTCGCGTTGGGGCTCAGCGCGGACAAGCGCTCCGCGATGGCCAGCGTCAGCCGGTAGGTCACTGCGGTGTACTGCTCCTCGGTCATGCCGGAGGACGACACCCCCAGGCAAAAGAAGCAGGCATCTATGCCTGTCAGGTCCTCGTCCGGTATCGTGCTCGGATCCACTGCAAAATCAGGCCGCAGCCGCTGCACCAGCTTGGGGTCCTGCGATGGAAGCGCCGAACGCCCCACCGAGACGACCTGATCGACATCCGGGGCCAGCAAGCATTCGCGCAATACGCCGCCGCCCACCATTCCCGAGGCACCCAGCAACAACACCCGCATCATCGTATTCCTTCACTGTCCATCTGTTTACCCCGCTACCGGAGAGCGAGCAGTCAGCCCGCAAGGCTCGTGCCGTCCGGTCCTGCCTGCCCCGCTCTCGGAGCGCCCCAGCCACCTCCGGCGGTATTCCGGCTACGGCTGGAGGCAGCACATGCCATTGTCGCGACCCCAGGCGCGTGGCGGCAGGCCGACAAATGCTTTGGCGGGGTTATTGCTGATGGAGTGCGGCCAGTGATGACACCCGTCTCCGCCATCCGGCTCGGGAAGGCACAGCAAGGCATGCTGCCCCCGGTTGCGCCCTCCCCCCCGGCAAACCACGGCTCTTATAACGGCAAGGCCCGCGATCGCGGGCCCTGGCTGGTGGATGGTGGACACGTCGCTTACAGAAAGCGCTCCAGCAGCTTGCGCGAGGCCTTGTCCAGCCGGGTGGTATCGGGCAGGCGGTAGTGCACGCCATCGGCCGAGGTGATCAGCAGGTTCTGGCGGCCCTGCAGCTTGCGGATGTCCTCTTCGGCCTTCAGGGTCATCTGGACCGGCCCCCGGTCGGTTTCCAAAGTCCAGATGCTCGGCACCGAGAAGGTCGAGACGCTGACAATGCGCTCAATCAGCGGTTGGAACTCCCGCGCGGCCAGGTCTTCGTCGAGCAGCGCACGGGCAGCCGGGTCCACGGCCGCCATATCGGCGATCCACAGCACTTCCTTGCCGTCTTCACCGACCAAAGAGATGCCGAGCAGCGGGGCCGACAGCGGAAAGGCACGCACCGGGTTGACCTGGTGCGCTGCGCCATCCTTGAAAAATACCAGGCGGCCAAAGGCATTGCGGCTGAGCGGCAGCGAAGCGGGAGTGTGAGTCGAAGTCATGGGAAGGCTTTCCTGGCTGCAGATCAGCGGTTGTCATCGGACCCGTCCACATGGGACTTGGGCAGGGGCTGGATGTCATAGGTCACGCCCGCAGCACGCGCAGTGACCACGCCAGCGGCTTCGGCATCCTCTTCGGCCCGGCGCGCCTGCGCCATGTACAGCCGCCAGTAGGCGCCTTCCTGGGCCATCAGCGCGTCGTGCGATCCGACCTCGACAATCTCGCCGCGGTCCATCACCACCAGGCGGTCGGCCTTGCGCAGCGTCGAGAGGCGGTGGGCAATCGCAATCGTCGTGCGGCCTTGCACCAGGTTGTCCAGCGCACGCTGGATTTCCTTTTCGGTTTCGGTATCGACGGCCGAGGTCGCCTCGTCCAGGATCAGGATGCGCGGGTCGATCAACAGAGCGCGCGCAATCGAGATGCGCTGGCGTTCACCGCCGGACAGGCCCTGGCCGCGCTCGCCCACCAGCGAGTCATAGCCGTGGGGCAGGCGCAGGATGAACTCATGCGCATGGGCAGCGCGGGCAGCAGCAACAATCTCTTCACGCGTCGCATCGGGCTTGCCGTAGGCAATGTTCTCGGCAATCGTGCCGAAGAACAGGAAGGGTTCCTGCAGCACCAGGCCGATGTTGCGGCGATAGTCGGACACCGCAATGCGGCGCACATCGACGCCATCGAGCTGGATCGAGCCATCGGTCACGTCGTAGAAGCGGCTGATCAGGTTGACCAGGGTGCTCTTGCCCGAGCCGCTGTGGCCCACCAGGCCGATCATCTCGCCGGGGCGGATCTGCAGGTTCAGGTCCTTGATGACGGTGCGGCTGCCATAGCGGAAACCGACGTTTTCCATCGTGATGGCGCCCTGCACCTTGCCCAGCTTGACCGGGTTGACCGGGTCGGGCACGTTGCTGACATGGTCGAGGATGTCGAAGATGCGCTTGGCGCCGGCGGCCGCCTTTTGCGTTACCGAGACGATGCGGCTCATCGAATCGAGGCGCGTGTAGAAGCGGCCGATGTAGGCGATGAACGCGGTCAGCACACCCACGGTGATCGAGCCGCCCGCGACCAGGTAGATACCAAAGGCCCAGACGATCAACAGACCCACTTCGGTCAGCAAGGTGACCGTAGGGGTGAACAGCGACCAAGTCTTGTTGACCCGGTCATTGGCTTCCAGGTTGACCTGGTTGGCGGCCGCAAAGCGGTCGGCTTCGCGCTGCTCCTGCGCAAAGGCCTTGACGACGCGGATACCGGGAATCGTATCGGCCAGGACATTGGTCACCTCGGACCAGACGCGGTCGATCTTCTCGAAACCGGTGCGCAGCTTGTCGCGCACCGTGTGGATCATCCAGGCGATGAACGGCAGCGGCACCAAGGTGACCAGCGCGAGCCAGGGGTTGATCGAGAACAGGATCGCCGAGGTCATCACGATCATCAGCACATCGGTCGCAAAATCCAGCGCGTTGAGCGACAGAAACAGGTTGATGCGGTCCGTTTCTGCGCCGATACGGGCCATCAGGTCACCGGTGCGCTTGCTGCCGTAAAAATCGAGCGAGAGTTTCAGCAGGTGGTTGTAAGTCGTCGTGCGCAGGTTGGCACCAATGCGCTCCGATACGCGCGCCAGCACAAAGGTGCGCGCCCAGCCCAGCAGCCAGGCAATCAGCGCCGAGATCAGCAGTGCGCCCAGGTAGAACCGCACCAGGCCGGCATCGATCTTCTCGCCGTTCTGGAACGGGATCAGGATCTTGTCCATCAGCGGAATCGTCAGGTACGGCGCGACCAGTTGGGCGGCCGTGGTGCACAAGGTCAATGCGAAACCCAACAACAATTGCATTTTGTAGGGTTTGGCAAAGCGCCACAGCCGCAGCAGCACCCAGCTGGATGTCGGTGCATTCTGCTGGCGGGCGCAGGCCGGGCATTCCTCGCTGTCCGGGGGCAGCACGCTGCCACAGACCGGGCAGAGCGCGCGCTCGTCCTCCACCACCTGGTAGGCCTCGTTTCGCAGCAAGCGCTCACGTTGGCGCTCGAACTGCTGCATCAGGCCCAGCACTGCCGTCTGGTGGCTCAGTGTGATGCGCCACAGGCCCAAACGCCGGGTGCTGTCATGCAACTCCAGGCTGCCCACGCCTCCATGGTCGAAAAAACGCAGCGAAAGATCCGGCGCTAGTACCCACTCACTCCACTGCTGGGCAGCAGGATCAAAGGCCAGCAGGCGCTCGGAGGTCAGCACCACCTGGCCGCTGCCAAAGCGCAAATCGGAGGTCAGGTCAACGGGAGTGGCGGCAAGCACGTTTTCCAGAGTATTGAGCTTGGCTCGCAATTGGGTTCCTAGCGGACCCGCAAAGAATGCTGACGCGTCCGCGGAATGTTGATGTTGCATATGGCGTTTTTCTCTCCGCACGGGGCGGTGGCAGTGGTCCGGTGAACAACCGCATATTATTGTGGCGAACGGCGGCCTGGGCCGCCCTGCCGTCATCTGTCTTTAACGTCTGACATGGCCGATAGGCTGACAGCGATTAATCTGCCTCATTTGGGCGCACAATGCTTTCCCATCTACGGCGATTCCCCCCGGAATTGTTACTTATGTTTATCCGTTGATCGATATGGCGAAATTCAATACCATCCAACTCTTGCGCACCACGTTTTTGCGCGGCCCCAGCGTCTGGACCTACCGCCCTGTTCTGGAGGTCTGGCTGGACCTGGGAGAGTTGGAGGACTATCCCTCGAACAAGATCCCCGGGCTGAACGAACGCCTCACCACCTGGCTGCCCGACCTGATCGAGCACACCTGCGGCGTCGGTGAGCGCGGCGGCTTCATCCAGCGCCTCGAAGGCGGCACCTGGATGGGGCATGTGATGGAACACGTGATCATCGAGCTGCTGAACCTGGCGGGCATGCCGGCCGAGTTCGGCCAGACGCGCGAGATCTCCAAGCGCGGCGTCTACCGCATGGTGTTCCGCTGCCCCGAAGAGGCCGTCGCCCGCGTCGCCCTGGAACACGGCCACCAGCTGCTGATGGCCGCGATCAACGACGAGCCCTACGACATCAAGCCGGCGGTCCATGCGATCAAGACGGCAATCAACGACCGCTACCTCGGCCCCTCGACCGGCTGCATCGTCGATGCCGCCAGCGAGCGCCGCATTCCCCATATCCGCCTCAATGACGGCAACCTGGTCCAGCTCGGCTATGGCGCCGCGCAGCGCCGCATCTGGACGGCCGAATCCGACCAGACCAGCGCGATTGCCGAGGGCATTGCCCAGGACAAGGACTTCACCAAGCGCCTGCTGGCCGCCTGCGGCGTGCCGGTGCCCGAAGGCCAGATCGTCGCCAGCCCTGAAGAAGCCTGGGAAGTGGCGCAAGAGATCGGCTTTCCCGTCACCGTCAAGCCCTCCGACGGCAACCATGCCCGTGGCGTGACGCTGGAGCTGTCGCAGGAGGCCGACATCAAGGCGGCGTTCGCACTGGCCCAGCCCGAAGGCTCCGACGTCATCGTCGAGAAGTTCATCGACGGCGTCGAACACCGCCTGCTGGTGGTGGGCGACAAGGTGGTCGCGGCCACGAAGGGCGAGACCGTCAGCGTCTACGGCAATGGCAAGTCCACGTTGCGCGAGCTGGTGGCCGTGCTCAATGAAGACCCGCGCCGTGGCCCCGAGCAGGAGTATCCGCTCGACTGGATCAATCTGGAAGCCGGTGCGGTCAGGCTCGAACTCAACCGCCAGAACGTCACGCCCGACAGCGTGATCGCCCAGGGCCAGGGTGTGCTGCTGCAACGCAATGGCAATATGGCGATCGACTGCCTCGATGACGTGCACCCCGACGTCGCCTACTACGCCGTGCTGGCGGCCAAGATCGTCGGCCTGGATATCGCCGGCATGGACATGATCCTCAAGGATGTCTCCCAGCCGATGCAGGGCCAGGGCGCCATCCTGGAAGTCAATGCCGGCCCCGGCCTGCTGATGCACCTCAAGCCCACCAGCGGCGCGCCGCGCCCGGTCGGCATGGCCATTGCAGACCACCTCTTCCCCCGCGAGGACGGTGCCGGCGCAGGCCGCATCCCCGTGGTGGGCATTGTCGGCACGCAGAACAATGCCTTCATCGCACGCCTGGTGGGCTGGTTGCTGCAGCTGTCGGGCAAGCTCACCGGTGTGGCCAGCGACGAGGGCATGTACCTGTCGAACCGCCAGACCCAGAAGACCAATACCGCCAACTGGGCGGGTGCCCACCGCCTGCTGACCAACCGCCTGGCGCAGGCTGCGGTGATCCAGACGACCGCCCGCTCCATCCTGGAAGAAGGCCTGGCCTACGACCGCTGCTTGGTCGGTGTGGTGACCGACATGCAAGGCTTTGAGAGCCTGGCGGACCATGACGTGCTCGAACCTGGCCAGATGCGCCGCGTGATGCGCACCCAGATCGATGTGGTGCTGGACGAAGGCGCCGGCGTGCTCAATGCCGACCTGCCGGAGGTGGCCGATCTGGCCGAGCTCTGCGATGGCGAAGTGGTCCTGTACTCGGCCCAGGCGGACAACGAAGCGGTGGCCGCCCACCGTGCCAACACCGAAGCCCAGCACGAAGGCGGCCGCGCCGTCGTCATCAAGGGCAACAACGTGGTACTGGCCACCGGCGCGCAAGAGCGCTTGCTGGGCACCCTCGATGCGCTGAGCCTGCCGGGCGGCAAGAAGCCCGACACCTCGGCTCTGCTTGCCGCCATCGCCACGGCCTGGGCGCTGGATATCACCCCCGATCTGATCGGTGCCGGTATCAAGACCTTCGAGTACAACGCCTGACACGCCGGACACGGCTCCCCACGACGACAAGCATGCACGGCCCGCTGATTCAGCGGGCCCTCCATCTGAAAGAAACACTATGCAGCTCTCCCGCACCCGTGCCTTGCGTGGCCCCAACCTCTGGACCCGCAGCACCGCCATCGAG
>Ga0308165_1001810_pt1 | contig 28201 bp, 35 predicted proteins | sample PhyWR2_FD_201032 | JGI IMG/M metagenome (GOLD analysis project Ga0308165, IMG submission 201032) | Phyllosphere microbial communities from UC Gill Tract Community Farm, Albany, California, United States - DLSLW.R2 | ecosystem: Host-associated > Plants > Phyllosphere > Unclassified | place: USA... | reverse complement strand
TTGGGCACGCGAGGTACACCCGAATGCTGTGACCTCCACCTGCTTCAGCCCATACCGAGCAAGCGCCTGGCGGTCTTCTACATATTCGACCTTCTGGCGGCCCATGTCGGACAAATCATTCCACGACACCAACGCCACGGTGTAACGGGTGTTCAGCGCTGACCCAACGTAGTTAAAGCGTCCGTCGATCACGTTGGCCGATGTGAAGGTGTAGACCGGGTCGCCGGGCATGTCGCCAACGGCGAACACAGAACCGCTGGCCCAATATGCGATGCCTCGGAACGTGGATGCAAGGTCTTGCAAAACCCGATAGGCGTCGGCGGCCGTCTGCAAATAGACGTTGCAAGTGAATCTCGGTTCCTGACCACCGAAGCCGTCCGGCACCAGCTCGTCGCAGTAGCGGCCGATCTGGTACAAGCCCCACTTGTCTAACCAGCCTGACGGAATGCGTTCACCCAGCCCGTACCGATCATTGCTCACAATGTCGTAGAAGATCCAGGGAGGGCTATCCGTCCACGACAGCTTAAACGTGCCGTCCCATGTGCCGGCGTAAGTCCGACGCTCGGCGTCATAATTCGACGGCACCCGGATAATTCGCCCCTTCCAATCGTAGGAGCGCGTGGGAATATTTTGAAACTGCGAAGCGTCTACCTTGGTGCCCACCACCGCGGACATCGGGTAACGCAGCTTGGCATCAACCACCTCTGTAAGCGCGTCGACAAACGTGCGGTCGGCGATTGTGCTGCTCGATGCATTGGCAGTGAGACGAGAGACACGAATAGACCAACCAGAACGAGCCGGCGGCAGATCAATGCGGTGCGAGCGCGCGTATCGTTGGGTTGTCTTCCCATCGAAGGCCGTTTGGAGCGCAACGGCATATGCGCCACCATCGGTGCTTACCTCTACGCGGTACTCCACCCGATAGCCCGTTATGTCGCCATTGGTGGTGTTCGCTTGCGACAAACCATTAACAGCCATGGTCAAACGAATTGCCGATAGCTGGGTGTTGGTGAAGGCGCGGACCCACGGCGTCGTCGCCGTCAATTCCACATTCACCGCCGTCGTTATCTCAGACGCCGGAAATCCAGGCAGCGGGTCTTGGGTCTGCGTACCCGTGCGAAAGTCGATAGCTACGTTCTGAAAGTTCAGCGTACCGTCTTCATTGGCAATGGGTGTCCCGTCCAGGTAGACATCCCGCAACCCATTGTTCAAACCATGTGCAGGGCCATACACCTCGCCTTCCGAAATCAAGTCAATGATTCGCGCGAATGCTGTGCTATGCAGGCTGTCAGCCGACTCCTTCGGACTGCGGCCCCCGCCCCCGCTCTTTCCCCCGCCGAAGCCCATCACAGGCAGGGCGCGACCTCGGCCGCCCCCAGAAACAACAAGGGCGCCCGAAGGCGCCCTGTTGGCTCGATAGTGTTGACCTTTCATACTTGGTCCTCTGCGAAGATTCCCGCCGATATCACGGCGCTTCCGCAAATCATGCGGCCATACAAAACCGGCACTGGATTGCCCTGCGCGCTCGTATTTACCGCTCCATTGAAGTTGTAAGACGCACCATTCTCCGGGCTGTCCTGTGCGCTAAGTCCGCGCTGTTGGGGCGATAGCATCTGAATCACGCCGCCTAGGGCCAACACCGCCCCCATCTTCATCATCGCAGCGCCAATAGGAGCGCCAACGCCGGTATACGTAAGCACAGCCCCCACCACGATCATTACAGCGCCCAAGACCGTCTGAAAGAGGCCAGCGCGCTTAGCCCCGGCCATAACTGGCGCGATCCGAATTGAATCCGCCCCTACCGGGTGTTGCAACTGATCTTCGCCAATGTTTCGCTTACCCAAAAAGCAGGCATAGCGCACCCCGTGCGCATCGCTATCAGCCAGCGCTCGTTCAAACCCCGGAATCAACACGCAGAGCGCGCGTATGGCCTCCGCCGTGCTGCTGACCGCCAGCATATGGATGCGTCCGAAACGCGCGCCCAGTCGTCCGTACAAGCGCACCTCCCGCAATTTTTCGCTCACGCTTCCCCCTTGTATCGCAGTACGAGTCGCGTTGCCTCGCGCCAGTAGCCGCCGTACACCACTCGTTCCGAATCGCGCCCATACAGGTGATGGAGCATGGCGTCCGGCACGGGGAACAGATCGGGTTCTTCCTTCAGCGCCTGCGCGCCAATGAACACGCCCGCATGATTCGCGCGGTCTGATCGGATTTGCATCAGCACCACATCGCCCGCCGCAATCGACTCGCTGCTGGTCAGCGGCCGGAACCCCGCCTCGGCGTAGTGATCCATGTACAGATCGCCGCTCTTACCCGCTTCCCACCACCCGTCAGCGCGGTGGAAATCCCGCAACGTGATGCCACGCTCTCGCGCGTACCAGTCGCGCACCAAGCTGTAGCAGTCCAGAACGCCATGCGCGAACGGGCGGCCCAGCAGCGGAGCGGCGTAGCCCTCTGGTGCGACGCCCACCAACTCGCCGGCCGCCACCGCTCCGGCTTCATCCTTCGCCACCGCAACGATGAACCAAGGCAGGCCCGACGCCTCGCACGCAACGCGGTCGGCTTCGCTGGGCGCTGCTGGCACGTCGGGATGCGAGTGAATGACGGCGGTGATGCGGCCGGCCTCTTCTGCCGCCGCGTAGTCCTCTGGATCAAGGATGAAATGGTCCGTGCCTTCCGCCATATTGCGGCACGGCCGGTAGCTTTCGCGGCGGTCCCGCAGCACCACCAGCCCGCAGCACTCGCGCGGGTACGCCGCCACCGCGTGCGCCCGGATGGCGGCCATAGTTTTCTTACGCATGTTTATCCCCGAATGCGGTCCGCTGAAGGGAACCCGCCGAAGTTGATCACTTCGTATTCGCCGAACCGCTTTTTGCAGTCGGACAGCAGCCCGGAACATCGATCCAGAGCAGGATCGGAAACAGGGTTTCCGTTGACGTCGAACATCCGCGACCCGGTGTAGCCGCAGTAGGTGCCGCGATAGCCGCCTTTCGTCAGCCAGCTGCACATGCCAGCGATGATCTGCCGGGATGGCAGCATCTGGCCATTGAAGTCCAGCGCGCTCGACAGCTCAAATTCCACCACCTCGGCGGTCTCGGCCGTCTTCTGCTGAATGATCCAAACTTCTGGCGGCAGCTCTTCGTCCGGCGCAGCCGTTGAATTGCCACCCGCAAAGTTGCGCGCATCCAGATACTTGCCCAGCGTTCGACGCACGACGATCCGCGCGCCCACCAGGTCATCCAGCGCGATGCACAGGGCGGATATGACGCCCGCGATGGGGTTGCCATCCGCATCGCGCCCGATGTTGCCTACAGACAGCGTAGGCGTGGGCTGCTGCCCTTCTCCTACCTGCTCAAACCCATCGGCCTTGATGGCCCAAGGTTCGTACTGATAGCCCTGCCACCAGATCGGCCCTACCTGCGTGTAGCCGTGGAAGCGCTGAAGCGTGCCGCCGATACCGGTGGCGTCCAGCTCGAATAGGTCGACCAGACCCCCGACCTCCAGCTTTTGGACGTCTGCATAAATCCCCATGACGTCCCCTTAAGCCTGGATGCTGGCGGCCAGGACAAACAGCGCATCTATCTGTGCAGCCGTGAGGCCCAGCATGCCGGCGACTGCTGCGAGCATTTCGCTATCGCGCCGAAACTCCTGCAAATCGTCCCAGGCCCGGCGATACATGGCTGGCGTGTCAGGATCTGCGAGGACTTCCTCGGCAGCTTCGAACAGTGTGGTGTCGCCGTGCGGCGTGTGCCACATGGCCTCGCGCCCCTGGAAACGGCTGACGACCTGCGGGACCGGCGCGGGCGCCGCCGCTTCGGGGTCGTGGGCGTCTAGCACGGCTTGTACTGCGTCCTTTAGGGCCTGACTGGCGTCTTCGCTGAAAAACAGCTCGCCCTCGGCCGTCCACGAGAATGGCTGTCCGGAAAGACCCGCAACCGCGAGTTCGTCAGAGAAGTTTGGTCCAATAGTTTTCATGGTTAGATCATGACCTCGCCGAAAAGATCGAATACCCACCCCACGCCTCCAGCGGGGCCAGTGCCAAAGCCGACCATGTAAAGGGTGTAAAGGTTGGTCGAAGCAATATCATTCATAGTGGAAAAGCTGAAACCTATTTGACTTCCAGCGGATATGCTGTATCCGTAGTTCCCGGAACCAGCCGGACTACCGTTTAAAGAAAAGCGAATATACGAACCGCTTCGAGTGCTGGAACTTGTCTGCCCGCTGCAAGTCGCTTTTATCGTGGACCCAGCCCACAACAGCGCAGAGACGCCGTTATCTAGCTGAACACCAGTGTCGGCTCCCGTCGTTGGCGCGACGGTCTCCCAAAGTATGACCGGGCGACGGTTGAACCATGTCGCCACATATCGGGTCGCAGCGCCGTACTTGAATTGGCCGTCCGAGGCTGGAACAATCGCCATCCCAACTAACGTGCGGCTGACGTCCCCGGTTTTCACCATAACGCCGTCAGTACCAAGTACCGGTGCCGCAGCGCTGGAAACCTCCAGGGCCATCGTCGAGCCGCTCATATACGCGTAGACGTAACCCAGCGCACCGGGCGGCATCAGACTGTTCGACAAAGTAACGCCTGCCGTCGGCACTCTTTCTTGACGACCGTTAATAATCAACCCGTTACCGTTGTAGGGGACCAACCGGCATTGCGTACCGCTAACGTATTCAAAGCGGCATTGGCCGTGATCCTTGCCGGCGAACGTCAGTTTGTAGGCGGTGCCGTTCCAGGCATGCCAGCCCAAGCCATCGACGTAAATGTCTCCCATGTCGTTGGTGGGCATCCAGCCAGTGCTGTTGAAGGCAGACGTGACCTTCCAAGGTTGCCAGACGCCCGTGGATGAGTTGCCGAAGCGAGCAAACTTCAGCGGCTTACCCCCAGTCACCAGCAAGGTCAGTTCTTGCGAAACGACCGTCGCCGCATGCCAGAAAACTCGCATGTAGCCTGCGGCCGAGTATCCCGGAAAGTTTGCGCCGCCGGCGACCGCCGATGCCGTCCAGGTGTAGAACATGTTATCCGCAGTCAGCGTGTTGGCGTCTGTCGCGGCGGTCAGGAATTGATGCGTCATTCCCAGGGCCGTTGTCAACACCTCCTGCCAGGGAGACCAATTGCTACCGTCGCGCGCTCGCCAGTATCGGCGAGGGCCGCTCGACGATGACAAGGCGCCAGCTGAGCGGACGATGTACTCCTGAAAGGTGGCGCTAACCCCGGCCGCCTGGGTAACCTTTAAGAGCCCGCCGATTGCTACGGGGTAATTCGTACCCGCTGCGGCGCCTGCTGTGGTGGATTGGCAATAGTCCCCGGGGGTCGTGTAGGTATTCAGGTCGTGAGCCGCAGTGGGCAGCGTCGTGGCCAGCGTTGTCTGCGCGTAGGCCGTGCCATTCCAGCTATGCCACCCCACTCCATCCACGTAGACATCACCGGCATCGGCGGATGGGAGCCAACCGGGGGACGAAACCGCACCGATCATCCGCCAAGCCTGCCAAGTCCCGCCAGCCCTCGGGTCGCCATAGCGTTGAAAGATGCGGGGCTTGCCGTTACCTACGGGCAACGTGCATGTCTGAATGACGCGACCGCCATCGAGATAAGCCACTTCGACCAGACCTCCGATGATGTTGGAGGTCGGCGGCCAATTCGTGCCGCCGGTAAATGGCGTAGCGGACGTGAAGGTGTAGAACGTGTTATCCGCAGCAAGCGTGTTTGCGTCCGTCGCGGTGGTAAGGAATGTGTGGGTCATCGCCTCGCTGAATTTGGCGAGACGGACCCAATTACCCCAGCCCGCAGTGGTCTTATTGCGGTAGTAGATCGTGGAATTGTCGGTGAAGTAGGTCCGATACCACTGATGCGCTTGAATATTTCCCGCCCCCCCACGCTGAACAGTGAGGACACCGGCCACCTTCTCAGCCGGGTAGTTGCTACCTGCCACCGCACCAGCCGTAGCGTTCTGTCCGAACGTTCCATCCTGGTCATACGTGTCCAGGTCATGGGCGGTAGCCGGCAGAAGAACCGGCGCGGGCAACTGCGAGATCGGCTGGCGCCCGCCCGCGTCCAGTGACCCCACTCCATTCGCAGAGGCCTTTTGCGCCACCGGGATGGCCGCATCAGCCGTGGCCTTCACCGCTGCCAGCGCCGTCGCATCGACTACCTCTTTCCACACCGACCACAGCGTTGCCGTCTGACGCACGCGCCAAAACCGCTGCATGGACGCCAGCACGTTGGTGCGCGTGGTGTAGATCTGTAGGACGGGCGTACCCGTCGCTACGACTTCCAGAAAGCCCACGTTTGCCACAGGATAATTGGTGCCCGCCGTGGCCCCTGCAATCGTCGTCTGGTAGAACGTGCCGGGCGCGACATACGTATTCAGGTCGTGCGCGGTCGTGGGCAATGCAGCCGAATAGACCACGGGCGCCTGTGCCGCCAACAAGCGACCATCCGCGCCCAAAGAGGCGAAGCCATTGGCTTGGCCCTTCCCATCCAAAACGCCTTGAATCGCGATGTTGAGCGCCGAGAAATTCAGATTGGCCTTCTGCATCGCATCGCGCAGAGGGTCGCCCTTTTTGTCGTTGGGCGCCAAGCCAACGTTGATAGTTTCGAGTGTCGGCATAGTCTTCAGGGAATGAACTTTTGTTTGAATGTCACGGACAACGTGAACCAGCCGCCCCCGAGGGGTACAGGCTGATATCCATCGTCCATGAGAAACACAGCTTGCTTGCCCAAGGGCGGAGTCCAAAGAAAGCCCTTCCAGCCGCCGTGACGATCAAGAAAGTCTTTGATTGGCGATATTTCGGCTTCGGCGCCGAAGAACTCCAAGGGCCATTTCTCGCTGCGCGAATTGATTCCGTCCTCGGCGACTTGCGCATACCCGTCGCCAAACTGCGCGGAAAGCGTGCGAAAGCTGACGCTGCCCTGCGGATTTTTCCGAGGGCACCAGGTGAAAATTTCCATGCCTATTTCCTGTCGTTGCGCGCGTTCCAGCCGGCGCCACCCGGCTTATAGGAGCGCGCCAAAAGGCGATGAACCCGAGCGTCGACGAACTCGCCAATATCCTTGCCAAACTGCTCCCAGCCGGGCGTCGTTTCCGAGCGCGTCTGTTCGCCGCCCTGCACGAAAATGGACACTTGCACCGGGCCAGTCGATCCGTTGTCTGAACCGCCCGCAACCGTGTTCGGAATCTGGGCTCGCACGCCTAGGCTGCCGTCCGCGGCTCGCTTGAGCGGAAGAATGGCTTCCGGGCCTGCTTCGCCAAACACGCCCGCGCCCTTAGCGAAGGCAAACACCTGCGGGGTGTCGTATATCCCACCGGAATACGCGGAAAGGCTGGGCGACGTGTAGACGTTCCCCTTGGCGTTCGCCACACCCCAGCCGTTGGACGCAATCAACGATCCGATACCGTCGCCACCCGCGGCCTGGACACTGCTCGCCATAGCTTCAGTACCGGCCGCAGCACCGGAAGCCGCGCCAAACAGCGACCCCGCAATGCTTGTGACCAGGCCCAACATCGCTTGGCGTGCGGCGATCTTCGCCATATCGGCCAGAATGCTCTTCGTGAAGTCCCCGAAATTCGCCTTCCCGGTGGTCACGAATGACGCCACCGCGGTCTCCATCCCGGAGAACAGAGAAGAAAACACCTGCTGCGATTGCGCCATCAGGTTCGCAGAACCGTCGACCCACTCGTTTACGGCGAGCAGTGCGCCATTCTTCCAGTCCCCTTGCATGGCGACACGTTGCTGCATGTACTCGCGCTCGCGCTGCACCTGCGCTTGCATAGCCGCGTCGATCTGCGCAATGCCCTGCCGGTACTGCTCGGAATCCAACGCGCCCGCCCCGCCCTCGCGAAGCATCTTGTCGGTGAAGCCGTCCTGAATGCGTCTGAAGCGATCCTGTGCCTGATTGACCGAGTCGGCCAATGCTCGATCATTGCTCCCCAACGTCAGCGCGTTCGTTTGCCGGCTGACCTGCAAGTCGCGCGTCTCGCGGTAGTTGGCAATGTCCAACTGGGTCGCCCGCAACGCCCCGCGGATCTTGGCCTGGTACTTCTCGATGTCGGTCGCTTCCTGCTGCTGCGACCTCGCAATCTGCGCCTCCAGTTCCTGCACGCGACCGAGATATCGCTCGCGTTCGGCGAGCTGCTTTTTGCCGCCCGCCAGATCCGCCTGCTGTTGAACGATCTTCAGTTCGTCGGCGAGCGCTGCGCGCTGTGCGGCTGCGCGCCTGCGGATGAAATCCTCTTCTGAGAGCAGCCCTGCCGCGCGCTGGCCTTCGAGCGCAGTCGTTTCCGCGCGCAACGCCTCGTCACGCAGCCGGGCTTGAGCTTGCATCGCGGCCAGCTGAGCCGACAGCCCGTTTTGTCCCGCACTCGTCGCATCTTTGTCTTCGAACTTCTTGCGCGTTGCGGCATCGCGAGCCTTAACGGCACTGGCCGAAATCCGATCATCATTCGGGTTGACGGCGCGGATGGCATTTTCAAACCGTAGGTTCTCGGCCAGCGCAAAATTCAGCTGCTTAACCTTGTTGGTTTCCCGGTCGAGGCCATCCAGCCGCTTGGCCGCGTCAATTGCCGCTGAATTCGCCGCGGCATTCAACCCCTTAACCAGCTCGCTCGCATCCGCCAGAGCCTTTTGGTCTTCGGCATCGCGCAACGCGCCCTCTGCATTCGCTACACGGGTCCGGCCAGCGTCGTTCAAGCCTGCTGGGCCGTTGGCGCGCTCCTTCATCCGGCCAATGTTTTCGCGCAGCATGTTGATGCGGGCTTCAAGCGGGTCTTGTTCTTGCCCGACCCGCTTCATCGCCTCCCAGGCACCATCGACGGCGCCCTTTACGTCTCGCCAGGCGCGTTCAAGTAGCCCCAGCTTCTGGGGCGCCTCGGTTCCCAGATAATCATGCAGCGCCTGCGACGTTTCGCGCATGGCCGCTTCGCGGTTCCCGCTTTCATCCAAGGTGCGGATGTAATCCCACTGCGCCAGCGTCATGAAGTTCAGCGAGCGGTTATGTTCCTCCGCCCATTTCGTGACGCCATCCGGCATCTTGGCAAAGTCCTTGGACACTTCGTCCATGGCCGTGCCGGATGCCTTTTGGAACGCCACCATCGTGGCGCTCATCTTCTGAATTGTGTCGCTTGAAATCTGACCGGTCGCGACCAGTGATTCAACCGCCTGCTGCGCCTGACGACGCGAGCCGCCATCGCCCGCCGCCGCAACCGCCATGCTTTTAATCTTGTCGGCAGTCACACCGGCGTAGTTGCCAGTCAGCTGAATCGTCCGATTCAGCTGCTTGGCGTCTTCGCCTCCTTGGTACGCCGCAAATCCGAACGCGACTGCTGCGCCGGCGAGCAGCGTAAAGGGAGTAATCATCCCCAGTAGCGTGGTCCCAAGCGCCTTCAAGGCGGGGAGAATCCCGCCAAAGAGATCTTTTAACTGCCCGCCTTGCTGAAGTATCACGGTGCCGATGTTCTGTCCGGCCTGAACAGAAACAACCATGTCCGTAACCTGAGCCGAAACGCTTCGCATCGCCCACGCAGTCTCGCCGGCCGTTTTACCGTACTGATTCATGGAGCGGCTGGCCGCTCCCATTGCCACCTCTTGCTCACGCAGTCGCGCGATCATCGGCGCAGCACGTCCACCCACGCCCAGCTCAGCGGCTTGCAACTCCAACAATTCCGACCGAGTCTTGCCTATCGCGCGCACCTGCCGCTCAAGTGCCTGCACAAACCGCTCAGACGTTTGGGTGAACGCACTTCCGCCCGTCGCGCTGGCATTGACGGCCTGCGTCATCTGCCCCGCCGCGGCTCCCATCTGCGCAGCGGCGGCGCCCGCCCGCCCAAGCGCCGCGTCAGTCTTGGCTGCGAATTGAGTGGTGGCCGCTTCGGCCGCCCCGAACCCGCGTGTCAGGTCCGCCTCGTTGGCGGTCAGGGTTACGCCAAGGATCTTGTCTGTCATGTCATTCCGCCCACTGCGGTGCGCTATTGCGCAGCTATGAATACTTCCAGCGCTGCGCCCTCCATCGCCCGGATGTCTCTGAACGCCTGGCGGTGGTCAGAAGGTTCGGGCAATAGCATCTGGATCGTGGCCTGTATCTCTGTGGCCGGAATTCCTGCGCGTATCGGCGTCCCCATGGGAGGAACGAGCCAAGACCAGCATGTCGCCAGTTGCAGGAACACTTCTAGGATTGGCCAGTTGTCGTCGAACACTTCGAATTGCGTCTCGGGTTCGCCGGCACTGGCCCGCTCCATGATTTCGGCCGGCGCGCCGAGCAGCACCAAGGCTTCCAGCACGACGTCGTCCGGCTCGAACTCGCCGGCCTGCTGCTCAGCCCTCCCGCCCATGGCCCAATGGCGGGCGGCCGCTACGAGTTTTTTTCGCGCACCTGCTGGTGGGCTTCGAAGAAGCCGCTGAACAGGGGGCCGACAACCTCCGGCCAGTCGCTCAGCACCTGACCCAGCGCCTTCGCGGTGAACGGAATTGCTTCGCCTTGGCTGTCTCGCGCGCCGAGCCAGCCCGTCATCTTGTCCTTGATGAACTCAACGTCGGTGGAGTAAGTCCATTTAGGCGCCGGCGTTTTACGCACGACAGGGGGACGGCCCTGGCGCTCATTGAAGGAGTTGGTCAACGAGTCCTGAAGGTCGGCAACCTGGTCCAGCGTGTGTCGTTTGTACTGGGCAACAAACTCGATGATGACGGCATCGCCGTTTTCGCCATGCACTTGAACCTTGATCGGGCACGCCGCGACCGCGCGCTTGGTTGTTACGAATGCCATGCTTATTTCTCCCGGAATGCAAAACGCCCGGGCATGCCGGGCGCAGAGTTTTGAATTTGATGGACTAGAGCTTGTGCGGCTCAGCGGACGATGATTTCCAGCTCGTCGTTACCGGCAACGCCGGGATTCACGTTCATGTCGAGTTCCAACATCGCCACGTTGTCTTGCTCGGAGTACGCGGGGTTGGTCAACTGGGAGGACGGAGCCTTGATCTCGACGATGTTGCCCGCCACGATGCCGTGCGTAATGGAGACCGGCTTTCCGGCCCCGTCGAGGACCATCGTCGGCCAGTCGAGCTGGGCAATCGAAGGCAGTTCCAGCGCGATCTTCCCAGTGGGCTGGCGGTCGGTGATTTCCGCGCCCTCGCAGCCGATAAGAGAGCGCCAGACAAGCTGGTTCGCGATGTCGAAGTTCAGCGATTGAAGGCAACCCGAATAAGCGCCGAGGGACCATGTCGGCGTGTTCTGCTTGTTGACACCTTTCGGGATCTGGAAGGCGGTGTAATCGACCACCGAAGGACTTGCGCCGTCGGTGATGGGCTGATACGCGCCCATGAAGCGGAAGCGCATGAAGGGAATGCCCTTGGCAGTGAGGTCAAAGGAAACAGTGCCGCGCGCGTCAAGAATCTTGTGGAACAGCCCGTCGAGGTAGTAATGCAGCGTCAGCCGTTCGAAGTTGTCGGATACGGGCAAATACCGTGTGTCGGTGCCCTCCGTGATCGTCTCCGAAAATCCGCAGGCGCGCAGCAGAGGCCCCCAAGCAGGAGCCGTGCCAGCCGCTCCCGAGCCGGCAAGTTCCACCTCGCCCTCAATCTGGGCGTACTGCGTCGTAGCGATCTGCCCCGAATTGCCCATGTACGGGCGCAACAGCGCTCGCTCCACAAACTCGGCCGACAGAGGCGTCGCCGTGACATTGCGCAGCAGAATGGCATTCGCGGCGCCGGTCGGCACGGGGTCGGTGCCCGCTGCGGTCTGGATCTTCGCCAGCAGCAAGGTCTTTCGAATCGATTTTGCCATTTATGGCTCCATGTTTACCGGGGAGTGGATTCGCTCGGCTTAGCCTGCGCAATCACACGGGCCGGTGCGCTCGATGAGCACGCGCTCCCCTGTCTCGGGGTCGCGCAGGTAGCTGCCGCCCTGCCCGTGATACTGATCGGGCGAACCGGCCGAGGGTTGAGCAGCAATGCGGACTTCGGCGCCCGCCTCGGCCTGATTGATCACGACCGCGGCAGCGCTGGTTTTGGGTGTGGACATTTGATGCTCCTAGGATTGGACGACTACCCGCTGAGGGATTGCTCGTCGGTCTGATAGGTAATGCGATAACGACGGGTCACAACCTGGCGCCGCAGGTCACCATTGGCATACTTCGGCTCGTCGGTGCCGAACTCGGCAATCGCGACGATGTTTTGCCCGTCGTAGCCCATGACAAGCGGGTGGGCGGCTTCAAACACAGCCTCCGCCAGCGCGAGGTGATCATCACCGCAGGTATGAACGATCAGGTGAATTTCCCGCACGCGAGTGACGCGAGGGATAGCGCTTCCTTCCACCGATTCCGCCCCCAACTGCACGGAAACAACCTGTGCATCCTCACGAGAGATTGCACGGATGGGAGAGGGCTCCATCACCGCAGGGAAGCCGGGCGTTTGCAGGGCCTGCCGAAGTTCTTGAACGTAGGTCAGCGCAAGGGTTGTCATGTCAACAGTTCCAATAGCGCTCGCGTCCAGTGCCCGTCGCCGACGCTGACGGGCTCCTGGCGGACCCGATAGCGTTGCCCGGCAATATCTAGTTCGCTGTGATACTTCAAGCCAGGCGCATCAGCGCTGGTGAATTCGATTTCGTAGTCGGTCGAATGCACCATCGTGGACTCATCAATGACGCCTGGCCGGTCGAACCGGACCTGGAACCTGACGGGAGGCACCGCGCCGACCAGATCAGCCGGCTCGCGGATGCCTACCGAATCGAACGCCTCGTCAAACAGGGCGTTATCCCATTGCATGGTGTCAGGTGCCCATTTTCAGCTTGATGATCGCCTTGGGCCGCGCCGGCAGGTGCAAGGGATTCGACTGGCTCTCAATCTCCAGCCCCTTGCCGAACGGGAGGGGTTCCACGCGCGTGTAGTACGGCAGGCCGTCCGTATTGACGGTTTCCATGTAGTCGGCAGGCGCGAATCGCGTGATAAAGAAGTCCGGCACGCCATCGGGAAAGGCGTAAGCGTCCTCATCACCGATGAAGGGGGCTCCGTCCAACTTGCCGCGGTAGCGCTCGTAGGTGACACCGCCGATTTCGAAGGAGTCGGCCGGCTTACCGCGCAGCTCGGCGGCCTGCGCGGTGTTCAGGTACGTCTCGCGCACGCTCTTGTGGCTGATCAGCTTCTTCCAGAAGACCTTGCCGCACAATGCGCGAACGCCGCGGAGCGGGGTGGCGCCCAGGGCATCTTCGACTAGATCGCAGACATCGTCCGATTTCAGGCGAACGTCCGTGGTTGCGGTCGACAGTTCCATCGGAAACTGCTGCTGAACGATGTTGAAGGACTGATAAACGTCCAACAGCACCGTCGAGCCGTCAGAGTCGAGAATCTGGCCCTTGATGCCGCCGACACGCTGAAACTCGTGCGTCATATCGAGTTGCTGCCGGTGCTTGCCCTGATACTTGGCCACCCGCGACTCGGCCACTTCCAGCTCCGACTGGCTGCCGAAGGCTCGGATGCCCTGAATTTCATCCGCCAGCATCGTGGATCGCTGCGGCAAGTGAACTGTGTTGAACGGGATCAGCTTGCGCCCGGCGAGCACGACGGACTGGCCGACGCCGCCCCGCGGCTTTGCGGATACCAAACCCAGGGTCTGGCCGTCGTATTCGATCTGCACCACCGTAGTGGACACGCCCTCTTCCGAGTACAGGCCCAGTTGGGCGATACGCCCCGGGACAGACTGCAATTCGTTGATCGCGGCGGTCAGCGTGGAAACCGAGAATTTTTCGTCTTGGAAAATGTTGATATCGGCCATGTATGGCTCCAGAAATGGAAACGGCCGCCTGAAGGCGACCGCGAGTGTTGGAAATATGGAGGTAAGGGAGGCCGATCAGCGGACGATGATGCCAGCCGCCGCCAGCGTTTCACGCGCAGGCGCGTCCATGCCGACGAGCAGATCCGCAGCGAGCTCCGCGTCGCGCGCGATAACGACGATCTGCTGATCGTCATCGGAGGCTGGCACATTGCTGTACAGAGCCGCGTCGGCCTTGATCGGTGCATCAGGGTCCGCCCCCGGCCCAGCGTAGGCGACATACTTGCCGTCACCGCCCAGCGTGAGCAGTTGGCCCGCAGCCAAGGTGACGGTGGTGGCGGCCAGCAGCGCGTTGTCGCGCGAGCGCTGACCATTCGCTTCGGAGAGAATGAAATCGGCGGTGCGGGCTTTTTGATAAATGAAGGGCATGGTGACTCCTATTGAGCAGAGAGGGCTTTTCGTTTGGCGTAGATCGCCTGGGAATTCGGCCCGCTCTGCTTCGGGGCCGATGAATTGGTCGGAGGACGGTTATTGATCGGTTCTCCCGAGTCGGCGAGAACCTGATCGAACAGGCGCGCTCGCGCTTGGTCCACAGTGAGACCGGCAGACACGAATCCAGCAGCCTTCTCGGGCAACTTTGCCGCCAAGCAGATGCCGGCGATCTCTTTGGCTTGCGCAACTAGTTCATCCGCACGCAGGAGACTATCGAGCGCACCGCTGACCAACACGCCCTCCGCCAACTCGGCAATTCCCTGTTGGCGGCACGATGCGTATACGCGGGCGGCCAGAGCCGACGCCGTCGGCAAATCCGCGGGCGGGGTAGGCTCGGGTTCGGGTTCGGGCGCGGGTTCGGGTGCCGGATCTCCCCCCTCCAGGGCTTTGAGCATGGCTTTCACGTCGTCGGGCAGGTTCTTGTGCTTCTCGAGCACCGCGGCTGCGCTGTCCGACATTTGCAGGCGAATCGGGTCTTCGATGAGGTCGCAGAAGCCCATGGCCTGCGCTTCGAGCGCAGTCATCCAGGTGGTCGCGTCCATCATTTCGATGATCTTGTCACTGTCCAATCCGCTCTTGCGGGAGTAGGCCGCGACGACACCGTCTCGAATCCGATCCATCATTTCTGCGGTCGTGCGCAGATCCTCGGCCGTGCCGCCGGTGATGATCCATGCGTTGTGGATCATCAGCTGCGTGTTCTCCGGCATGATCAGCTGGTCGCCGGCCATCGCTATCAGTGAGGCGGCAGAGGCGGCCACGCTATCCACCCGCGTGGTCACCCGGCCGGCATACCGGCGGAGCGCGTTGTAAATTGCGAAGGCGTCGAAGACGTCGCCCCCTGGGCTGTTCAGCGAAACCAAGATGTCGGCGCCACCCGCCGCTGCTGCGTCCAGTTCTGCTACGAACGCTTCGGCAGTCGTGCCCCAGAACCCAATTTCGCCATAGATGCGAATCTCGACCACAGGCTTATCCGCCTGCGCGTTCGCGGTGATCGTGTACCAGACCTTCTTTGCCATATTGGCTCCATTCATTGATTGAGAGGGTCGGGGCGGCCGCCCCCTTCGGATACTGTCGCCTTACCGGCGCTGGTCGTGTGCCGGGGGTCGCTGTCGAAAACAAAGCGCTCGGCGTCGGCCATTTCGTTGTCCGTTCGGATTTCGGCCGCAACGTGATCGGGGTCGTCGCCTTTCTTGAGGATGATTGACGACCGGCTGGCAAACCCGCTTCGCACAGATTCCTTGTCGGCCTGCACGTCCTGCACCGGGTTGAAATAAGGCCATCCTTGAGGCACCCACAGCACGCGCAGCCATTCACGGCGGCGCCGATGGAAGTCAGGCATAGGGAACGTGCCGGACAGTGCAAGAGCATCAATCCAGGCGTTCCACACTGGGCGGCAAAACTGATGAATCACGCAGTGCCACTGGTACTGCTCTATGAGGCGATGGAACTCATTGACGACAACCCGGAGCGTTCGGTCACTGATCCCCCGCAGATCGCCCGTGGCGATCTCATACGGGACGCCGACGGAAGCAAATGCCCCCATCAGCTGTTGCCGCATAAACCCTTCATAGTTGTTCCCAGCGTCAGGCGGGCTGGAAAAAGTCACCTCTTCCCCCGGGGCCAATTCCTGCATCGTGCCCGGCTCCATGGAGACCAGCGGTGTGCCATCGCCATCAATCTCGTAGCCGTCGGACTCGCCAGTGAGCGGATTAATTGGATCGGCGTCGGGATCAGGCTTCGTGATGAATCCGGCAAAGAGATTTGCGACCTCTTGCCGGTACATCACCGCGTCGTCCAAGTTATCAATGGACTTCAGGCGCAGCAGCACGGTTGCCAAAGCAGTCACGCCACGCACCTGGCCGGGCCGCAGCATCGGGTAGGCGTGGATTACCTGATCCGCAGGCACTCGCACTATCTCCTGCTCAATCCCGGCGCGCCCGAAATCGCCCGGATGGCGGCGCCACAGGTGATAAACCGACCGCCGTCCGATGGCATCGAACTCCACACCATTTACGACCTCGCGGCCATTCGGGAGTGAAAATGTTCGCTCAACTGGAAGTTGGTCGCCTTCCAATTGCTGTAGCTGCAACGGCACGGCCAGCCCGTCTTGAGGACGCCGAGGACGCAGGCGCGCCAGAGTTTCACCATCCTGGAAGATGCTGCGAACCGCCAGCGCCTGCATGCCGTAGAAATCCAGCCGGCCATCAGCATCAGCCTCTTGTACCCAATCGGCCCAAAGCTCCTTCAGTGCCCGCCGTACGGCCGGATCGGGGTGTTTGGGGTACGGCTGAATCCCCGTTCCGATGACATTGGTCACCCATCGCGTCGTCGCGGTGAGCGCCCAGGGATCATTGCGCACGGCGTCTCGCGCGCGCCGCCGCTGCAATCCCAGATTCTGAGTGGCGGCGGCGTTTGGCCCCGCGCCCGATGGATTCCAGTTTCTAGCCCGGCTACCCGTTGCGCTACCGCTTTCGTAGCTGCTGCTCATTTGCGCGCTCAGGCGACGGGGAACCAGCAAGCCCGAGCTGCGCTGCTTGAGGTAGCTCATCGAATCCCCTTCCCGGCACTGCGCAGTCGGAACTGTCGCGGCCGCCCTTTGCCCTTGCTAAGCTCCCACTCCACATGGGCGCGGGCGCGCATCAATTCGTCCGTGCTACGGAAGCGCACGCGCTTGCCGTCGTACTGGACCTCCAACTGGCTGCCCGCGATAGCGCGGTCCAATTTCTCTAGATCGGCCTGGGTGTATGCCATGGATCTGTCCTATGCCTTTAATGTGGTTGCTGGTAAGCGCCCCTCTTACCTCCGCCCTTTCAAATAGCTTGAGGGCGCAGCACGGCGGCGGGCTGGGCGCGCAGGCGCCCTTGGGGCCGCTGCGGGCGAGGCTGGGGCCGCCCGCCTTGGCTTGGCCGGCTGCGGCTCGGTTGATTGCGTCGCTTCATCGTCGTGTTCGGCAGGCGGCGGCAATGCATCCAGCTTTGCCGCCATCCCGTCCCACCAGGCGTCTGTCTTGCGAGAAAGGCCCAGGTGCTCGGCAACCCAGAGGGCATAAACGGCGCAGTCCCACGTTTCCACGCGCTTTCGAATCGCCGTCCAGAGCGTGCGGACACCGGTAGCCGTCTTGCGCGCAACACGCACCTCGCCCGAGAACTGTCTAAACCACTCTTCTGGCAGATCCGCCGACAAGTGGACGTAGCCCGCCCCCGGCGACTCGATAGCTAAGCGACTATGCAGCAGGTCTTTGGCCAAGTTGGTGCCGACGTGCCAGAGGATGACGCCCTTCTTCAAACGTTTTCCACGCCAGTCGATATCGACCTGGCCGGCGCCGTCCTTGATCGCCTTCTCACCGAAGGGCCGCCCACGTACCGCGAACACTCGGCGAGCCTTGTTCCGCCGTGCGAAGTCATAGACCGCGTTCGAATGGTGGCCGCCCGAGTCGATGGCAGATGCGTAAATGCTCATTTGCTGGCCGCCCTCATGCTGAAAGCGGCGTTCGAATAGGTATTCGGCCACGCTGGCCCAGACTCCATCTTCGGCTGGGTTACCGTGAAAAATCTGGTGATCGATCGTCCACATTTCTTGGCCGCGTCCAAATCCCCAAACGCCAACCTCGACCCGATTGCCCTGTGTGTCGCAGCCAGCCAGCAACAACGTGCAGCCCATCGGCACCATGTTGTCGCCCTGTCCGGGGAGCCGGTAAGCCTCGATCTCCGCGCGCCGCTTGAGTTCGTCGGCCTCCATTTTCTCGATTTCACCTTCCCAAGCCTGACCAAGCGTGGTGTTCCAGAACGTCTTAAGCGGCTCGTCGTCACCTTGCTGTGCCTTGGCATAGGCGTCCTGAAACTCGCGGACCAGCTTTGACCAGCTGACCATCGGGCTGTACGCGGTCCAGACTTGAAAGGCGACCCGCTTGTGAGCCGGGACGATCTCGCCCGCCGCGTTGCGGAAGATTCCATCACGATCAATCGTCGTTCCGTCCGTGCCGAACCAGAATCCATCCTCCGCCGCGGCCAGGTACTCGCCCTGCGTCGTCAACACGCCGCAATGCGGGCACAGGTGCCGAACCGTATCAGGGTCGCCTTTGAGCCATTTGAATCCGTTGGGTTCGTCCTTCCCGCCCCAGGTCAATGCGTGATGTTCTCCGCAGTGGGGGCAGGCTATGTGATAGTCGTAGCGCGCATCTGCGCCGGCCGCACGCTTGTCCATCAGGCAGGTCTCTTTGAGCTTGGGCGTGGACCCAATCACCAGCTTAGGAAAGGTTGCCCCCTCCAAACGCTTGCTTGCCAGCTGCCCGGGATCGCCTTCACCGTCGATGTTCGAATCGAACGAGCTGAATTCGTCCAGCACGGCTACGCTGATCGACAGACGCCGGTAGTTGTCGCCAGAGCGCCCCCCACGCAGGTGCAGGACGCTACCTCGGAACTTCTTCACCAGAAGTGTGTTGTCTTTGTGGCGCGCCAACCGAGCTGGAAAAATCGGATGCATGGCGGTCACGTCCCGCAGCATCGGTTCCAATTCCGTTTTGACGAACTCGTCCCGGGCGCTGTCGGTCGGCTGCCATAGCGCTTGGTTGCGGCGACGGTGTTCGGCGAAGTATCCCAGCGCCGCCAAAACGATTTTTGTGTATCCGACCCGAGCCGACTTGATGACGTCTACTTCGTGGACGTCATCGCTTCCGATGCAGGCCAGGATCGCGCGCTGAAAAGGCCAAGCCTCCCACCGCTGCTCGACATACGACGATTCCGCCGACAGATAAAAGTGGCGCTCCGCCCATTCCCGCAGCGTCATCGGCTCCGGCGCGCCAAAGGAGGCAAGCCCGCGTCGAAGCGCGCGAGCGACCGCCGCGCGATTGTCTTCTACGAGCATCCCTAGTCCTCATGGTCTTCGTCCGCTTCGATATCCTCCAAGGACAGAGCCGCAACGGCATTGCGCGCCTTGGCTATTTCTCGTCGCAGGATCGTCAGATCCGCATCCGTCAGATTGGGCAGGCGGCGTTTCAGGATTGCCGGGATGGCATCTAGAGTGGCGGCCACCTTCGTCCCAGCGCGCACCAACACATCCTCCAGCACGCTGACCGGGGCAAGTTCGCCCCGCGTGACGGCGTTTTCCATTTCCACCTTGTCAGCCTGAGCCGCATTCAGTCGTGCCTTTTCTGCCGCCGGATCAAGACCGGGCGCGTCAGGGTCTTGGTTGCGCCCGGCTGCGGTGTCCCGCAGGTTCCCGCAATAGGCCAGCAGCCAGTTTCCGAGCGTATCGCCCGCGGTCATCACCCCGCGCATCAGCAAGCCACTGATCACGGGCTGCGTGACACCCACCAGTTGCGCGAAGCGCGCCTGCGTTGTCTTCTTGTCCGGATCAATCATCTTGCGGTCGCCAAGGCGGCGTCCCATGCGGTTGAAAACTCGGCGTCAAATCGCTCGCCGTAGACCTCGGTGGCCGTCTCATAGAATGGCAAACGCGGCGTGTACGTCGGCTGGTCGATTGCCAACAGCACCGGCTTTACATCCGCCCCGTGCGTACCAGTCTTGCGCCAAACGCCAGCCGGCAAGTGCTGGCGGCGATTGCTGCTCATGGACCCCTTGCCGCGGGAAATGAAGTACTGCACGCCGTTGATCGTGCGATAGCCCTCTTTCGAGGTCGACACCTGCGCAATGCGCGCGCGGGATTTGGCACTCGCGTTCGCGCGATAGCCCTGCTCTCCGAATGCCTCGAAGTACGACAGCAGTCGGACGGTCTGACCGCGCGACATATTCCCGTAGGCGTCGAGTTCAGCGCCGGCGGCCGGCATGAGGAAGCTGCCGACCGGAAGCCCAGATCGTTGCAAAGCCCGCTCCGAGCGCTTGTGACGGCGCCCGCCGCCCAGCACCTGCGGCGAGAGATACCTGTCGGCCCCGATTCCCTTCGCCGTGGCGTCGCGATAATCGATCCTGGCCAACAGGTTCTCTTTTGTCGCGCGGCTGACCCGCAGCGCGTTGAGCGTGTACGGCGTGGGCCTATCGAAGACCTGGCGAGTCTGCTCCACCAGTGCATCACGAACCGCCTGAGCCGTTTTGTTGAGCGCCACCGCAGTCGCAAATGGCAATTGCCGCTTCGCCGCGGCGTAGTAGTCCGCGCCAGCGCGGAGCGTGGACGTGAACTTCAGCATGGCAACCCCAAAAATATAACCCCCCTCCCCAGAGAAGGAAGGGCGTCGATAACGGGCCGTCAGAGGCTAACCCGTTGTTTTCATTGAACCTTGAGCCAAAATTATTATTACCCCCCTTGCACGCCTCATAACTAGCGAGCGTCCGGGGTTCGAATTACCCTTACCCCACGGATTTCTCCAGGGGCCCCCGGGGGTTTCGCCGCGCTTCCGCAGTCCTTACGACGCCTCTATCGCTCCATTGGCGAAACATTCGCCGCACTAAACGCATCCACGGCAAGTGCTCAATCCCCAGGCAGTGGCGCGCATCCTGTGCCCGGTGACCTACGCGGTCGAACCGCCTATGTGCGGCGCGACGCCCGGAAATTCACAATCCGCAGATTGACCGCCTTCTGGATCTAGCGCACAGTTCAAAGCTCGAGGCGATGGAGGCGGCGTTTCGAGAATTGGGCTGCCGTCTGCACATTTCCGTCACCTAAATGGAGGTGGAATATGCGCGTACTTATCGTTGACGACGACTCAGACACCGCCGAACTGACTGCCGAATGCTTGATGGTGGATGGTGACGTCACCGTCCAGATCGCCAGCAACGGAGACGCCGCCCTGCGCGCGGTTGCCGAGTTCGCACCGGATACGATTTTGCTAGATGTCGATCTTCGGGACGGTTGCGGGCTTGACTTGGCTATTGAGCTAAAGGTCTTAAGTCGCGGACGTGCCCGCATTGTCATCTTCAGCGGGACCGTGCCTAGATCTGCCGTAGGATCTTTGCCACCAGGCGTGGACGCCTGGCTTGCAAAACCTGCGCACCTCGAGGAAATTCTAGCGTGTATTACGGGGAAGCCAGATTCCATCTAAAGGCGCATCGGCCGCCTTCTATAGCTGCAATGCAAAAGCCCCGAACGGAACTCCGTATCGGGGCTTTGTTGTATGAGAAGCGGGTGGAGAAGACCAATTCCCCGCTGCGCTCGGGGCTTGGCCAAATCAACCGAGGGCTTTTGACTCGCGTCGATATACACTCGGCCGATAGACTCCGGTCATCAGGCCGATCAGGAGACCAGAAGGCAGACGCAATGCTTAAGTCGCGGATCCCTCACCGCTACGAATTGGAGCCAGAGCACATGGGCCACGCCGCGCCTCGCACAACAAAATTTCTGGTGGAGTTGGTTGGAGATCTGGAGACCGTAAACGGCATATGTTCCAGATGCCCAGAAGGCATTTCCCTTGAAGAGAATTTCGTGGGCTGGGATGCGACTCCAAGCCCGCTGATCCAGGCGTTTTTTGTTGCGAATCAAGGCTTGGGAGCGGATACGGCGGCGTTACTGTTCGCCTTGGCCTTAGAAGATCTGCCTGCGCGAGGCGGCCCTTCTTTGTGGGTGCTGGTAACCGTGGGCATCGACGTCGAACTGACAACCATTGAAGACCATTTCCGTCGTATCGCTGAGAGCAACTGGATAGACATTCGGTATTCAACGGCGCCAGGCCCCGTCATTCAAGTCAAAACCACAAATATGACCGCGCTCTTAAAAGGCGCGGTAACGGCCAGTCGCCAAGCTGGCCAATAAGTTTCGCAGTCAGATCTGCGCTTGTGGCGGCAGCGAGAAGCGCAAAGCCTCATCTGTCATGCCCCGATGGGCTCCTTGTTCGAAACGACCTGGATTTACGTCGGGGGACCTAATGTCGGGTGGAAGGTTCGACGATAAAGTGCTGACGATCCCGGCCATCTAACTCTGCGGCAGCAAGCCATCGTGGAATGACGCCTCGTCCTGTCCATGTTTTTCCCGTCTCGGGATCTCGGTACTTCGGCGCCACTCTGGACCGCCCATCAAGGCGCGGCATCGGAACATCCGAAGGCTTGGGCGAAAGTCGCTCATATGCGGCCGTTATCTCATCCGGCATGATTTGGGACTGACGCATCAAACGAACAATTTCGCGAACAGCCAACGCTCTCCTCTTCGCACGCAGCACGTACACGCGCTGCTCTAACTGACTGATTTCTGTCGACAGTACTTTCAGTGTGTCTCTTTGCTTCATGGCGGCTCCCTCCAACCGGCTAAGGCACTTTATTCCTGGCGGAATTTTGTAGGGAGTCAGGGGTTACCCTTGTTGCAGCCGCGCGAATTGTCAAAGGATAGGAAAAACCCTTGTCGCCGCCCGTTGTGACATTGGATGTGGACTAAAGGTGTATTGACCAACCGGATGGATAGTGCCCCAATCAAGGCGCGGAAATCGGCAAGCCAGTTCAATGGAGTTGCGCCATGCAAACTGTCTACACAAAGCGCCCTACAGTGTTGATTGCGGTCAGCCCAACCGGAACGACCTTTGTTATCGAGCGTCGATGCCGATCGCTGCCCTGCGATGATGGCGAGCAGGGGTTCTTCTATTGCTGCTTGCCGGACGGAAGCGCCGTATCCTGGATGGGCGAGAACTACTACCAGTTAGCGGACGGTACAACGCTGCTCGCGGTGGCATGCCGCCTGACGCAGCCTGAAGTGGTTGAATCGGAACTGACGCGAATCGATCCTGCCTAGCTGGGTTGGGAATTGCGGCGCTCGACGATCCAAGGGCCACGCGGCCCGGCGCAGGTTCACCATTCCCTGGCGGTGGCCTGAGTGCTACTGTGAAAGTCCGCGGGGTTCACTCCGGAGCTACATCATGATGAAAAGTCCGGAAGCGAACATCGCCCGCGCCGTCAGCCTCGAAGTCGGAGCATTTGAAGAGGACCTCAACGCGGTTATCATGCGCGTCGAACACGTACCCTTAACGGACGCTGCCGCAGAGGCAACGCCCGGTGTATTTGTTTTAATCCTAGACAGAGAGCAAGCCGCAGACCTCAAGCGACAACTGCTGAACGCACTAGGATGGTTTGGCCCCGGCCCGTCACGAGCCGCCCATTGAAGATCCCGGCAACGGGCCAAGCAAACAAAAAGCTCCCAGCTTTGAACTAACTTCCAACGGTCGCACCGTCTATGGAAGCCTCGATACGAGGAATGAAACTTCGTTTTGATGGTTTGGGTATCGACTATTTAGAAGGGCGGCAAAGTCCTTCTTGGAGATTCGGTGACGGTAAGCGTCGTGCAACTCAACCATAAATTGGTTCGCCTCGGCTTCCGTATCGATGGGCATGCGCTTGTAGTTCGGATCCGCCTTTATCTGCTCCACCAGCGAGTCGAACCATGCTGAGAACGGCTTATCTTCCATGGCCGCCACAACGCGAGGATCGGTATTCGCCGCACATCCCTGTATCACGGGCATAGCCAATACGCAGGCTAGTAAAACAGCGCGACCGACGTTCCTGACTCTCATTGTCATGCTCACATCTCCCTGGCTTCTTGGACAAGAGCAATGAAGATACATCGATACGAGTCTGATCAGCAAAAAAGGTCGGGACGAAGCAAAAAACCGGCTGGCTTTCGATTGGCGAGTCTATGGACGCAGTAATACACCTATCCGTTAGGGACCTACACGGTGGGCGCGCTATCCGCCTATAAAGTCGTCCGTCGCAAGACGCTTGGACCCAAATCGAACTTCGTGGCCCGGGCCTCTGTCTTGCTGGCAGGCACGGGCCTGACCTTCTGCCGGGAAAAATCCTGCGAGGTCCCACGGAGCAAGGCGCAGCACCGCCCAGCCCTTCACCCATCCAGGGTTATCTTCGTCCAGCTCGTAGTCCATACGGCCTCCTAGGAATGGAGACCGAATGATAGCCGGAGCACCCGGCACCTACGCCAGCACAACTTCGACTTCGCTACCCGGCTCCGCTTCGCACTTCAGTGCAAACGCGGCTACCGGTCCGAAGTCGGTATCAACCCACACCGCCACCCGGCGGTAGTAGCAGGGAGCTCGCACCTTGCCCATAAGGTGTTCGGTATGCACCCGCTTCTGCCTTCCGTCTGTCGACGCGGCATAGACATGCACATCTGCGCGTGCAGCCGAATAATCGGCGCCGAGCAACTTGGTAACCCGCAGAACGATATGGTGCTGAATTTGGCAAATATCACTCATCGCGGTCCCCAAATGAATGGCCCCGGCCGGTATCCCGGTCAGAACTGAAGTGGAGCGGGCTGCGGGAATTGAACCCGCGTAGGCGGCTTGGAAGGCCGCAGCCTGACGACTCGGCCAAGCCCGCTGGTTGCGCGGCTGGGATTCGAACCCAGGGACAATCCAGTATCGGAGGCGCGCCCCACTGAAAAGTCTATAGCGGCCTCACCCTTCGTCCAGACCTTTCGGCGATCTCGGGCACCGCGCAAAAACGAAAAAGCCCGCTGCTTTCGCTGGCGGGCTTTCTGTGTACGCACTTATTCAAAGTGACTAAACAGGACGAACTTTAGCAGAGAAAATTCAACCTCGCAAGATCTCAATCACAAAGGCCTTTTGCAGACAGCAGGTCCGCCGCATGCTCCATCGCCAGCGCTTCGACGCCCTTCTGGCCCGCACTGCGTTCGCCACCTTTCTGCTTCGTGGTTCGCGTGCCATACAGCCACAGTTTGATCTTCCCGTTGTGATTGGTTGCGGTAGCGGCGCTAACGCCCGCCCGTTCGGCGGCATCCGACAGCTTCACGTCCTTGCCAAAGTAACGCGCCACAATCGCGTCACGCAGCACACGCGGCGTCGGATGCGCCGACAAGGCGCCACACGCAGCCGCGTCAGAGATTTCGCGTACCGCCGCGAGCCAATCATGCCGATCAACGGTGCCCTGGCAGCATTTGCAGCGGTCCGTTCGGGGCGCAAAGCGCGCAACTAGGATGGCTCGGTACAGGCGGGGCAACGGATCCAGCGCCCCGAAGACAAAGGCGGCCTGCCCTGCCCCGTCAGTGCCGCCCAAGCCCTTACCGTCTGACGGCGCCGGCGCCATGCGAGCCATCATGGGCTTGTCATATACCTGGTCGGTGTGGTTATAGGCGAAGGTCAGCGCCGCATGGGCGGTTGCAAACAATCGGCTGGGTTTCGCCTCTACGACCGGGGTCGAAGCCAGGCGGGAAAGGGTCAAGGTGGTCATCAGATAATCCCCGGGGAATAAGTCACTTTCGCGGGCAGCATTTCCCGCATCCATTGCATTGCCGCTTCCCAGCCCAGCGTGACGGCGTACCGCCCCCGGACGGGAAAAATCTTTGGGTTCACGTCGTGGGCATCGACCATCACCGATTCGCCACGCGCCCCCGTTTGCCTGTAGATCAGCACCGGTACGCCCTGCTCGCCGGCCTGCTGCTGCGCCTGACGCCACCATGCGGGCAAGCAGAGCATGTTGGCGTGCTTGCATTCGATGCTGATGCGCGCGAAGGCCGGATCGTCCGCCACCACGTCGCTATCACCGACCGCGTTGCGCACGCGCCGCCGCCAAACCTTGCCGGTTGCCTCGGTCAGCATGTTGGCCACCTTCCGCTCAAACGCTGCACCCTTGTTGCGTGCCATTGCGCCGCTCATGGTTGCGCCCCCTGCCCCGCGTCCAGGCGCAGCGCGTTCCGCGCCATCGCAACGATGCCCGGCGAGTAGCGTTTGCCTTTGGGGTCATGGGTTTCAGCGATGATCCGCTTCCACCCCCGCAACGGATCGCGACCAGACTGGTTCATGATCCCCGTCGCACCGATCTTGCGCATTTGCTCTTCCGCCTGGGCACGACTGAGCGACGTCTTGGGCGGCGGCGGCAAAGCCTTGGCGATGACGGGAATTGGCTTCCATTCGCCACGGGCCAGCACTTCATTCAACGTTCGTTCCCACCGCGCCTTCATCGTCGTGTACGGGCAATGCTGAAGGTCGTGCGCCCCCACTTCGACCGCCGCCCAGAAGATGGCCGCATGGGGCCAGGTGCCCGGCTCGCCGTTGTGTCGTGCCGCCATTCCCGCAACCGCCGTGTAAAACGCGACCTCGGGTTCCAATGCCGGACGGCAGGCGCGGATGAATTCGCCCACGCTCGGAGGCCAGTCTGGTGACATGCGGCGGCAGGCGCGCAGCCCTGCGGCCACGTCCTGCGGCGTCAGGTTCTCTTCGTCAAAGGCTTCGGCCCACGCCGCCTTCCAGTTCTCGATGCTCTGCATGTCCGGAAAGTCCTTCAGCCAGCGGCCGCCATACGTGCCGGACATGCGGTTCCACAGGTGATCGATCAGGGAAATGCCTTCCAGCTTCGCCAGGGGCACAGCCCAGCGCGAGCGCTCAGACGTTGATTGTGCGACCGTCGTCATAGTCGTTGCCTCCTTGGGTGCGATTGCGGTTCACGTAGTCGGTTGGGTTGAACTTGCCGGGACGCGGCGCGCCCCCTGGTGCGGCGCCGCTGGGCGCAAACAGGCCCTGCCAGCTTTTGCCGATGGCGTGCGCGATGACAGCCTCGGGCGTGTGGCCCTCCTGATTGAACCCGGCCAGGTCCCTGAGCTGCTGCTTGGCGGCCTCTTCGGTCAACGGCTTGCGGATCTGCACGCGGTGACGCACCCAGCGACCCCACAGGTCCGCGTCCAGCCAGTCCGGCAATTCCAAGCACATCGGGTCGAACCCCGGCGAGCGCTTGCGCGCGCCTGTGACGGTTCTTGATGGTTCTGACGGTTCTATGACGGTTATATGCGGGTGCAACGCGTTGCACCCTTTCGTGTCGCCGTTTGCACCCTTTGCGTCGTCAGTTGCACCCTTTGTGGCGTGGATTGCACCCTTTTCGGGCGTTCGGGATGGTGCAATTTCTGCACCCTTTTCTTGCTCAGAGCCTACCGGTTTGAGGGATGCAAAATCTGCACCCTTTATCCAGGCCTCAGAAATGCGGTACTCGCGGCGCTGATTGCGGCCACCGTTGCCCGAATTCACCAGGATCAACCAGCCAGCCTGCTCCATGCCGCGCAGTTGGTATTGCACGGCACGCACTGACTGGCGCGTCTTCTCGGCCAGGGACGCGATGGACGGATAGATGCCCGTGCCCTGGTCACTCGAATGATCGGCGAGCGCCAGCGCGAGGATCATTTCGCCGCCGCCGTTCGGATAGCGGTCGAACACCATCCCCATGACTTTCACGCTCATGGCGATTCTCCATACAAAAGTTGAAACCCGCGCTCGGCCTCATCGGGCCATTTGCCCATGGCGATGATTCGCTCACGCGTCAGGCGCAAGCCGGGAATGAAATAAAGGAGCTTCTGTTCCAGCGGGGCCGAAGACTGATCAATGAACCAGTGGCAAGGGCCACAGCCGAATGCGATACACCAGTCATGCGCTTTGATTCCTTTGCCCTTGCCGTCGCGCAGCAAGTTGGAATGGCAGGCCACAGTGGTATCCGTGCCGCCCTGGCAATACCTGGGCACGCGAAGCAAACATTCCTCGCCTTCGGCAAGGTCCAGCAGCGACTGGTTGCGATAGATCGTCTTGGGCGGCTTCTTGCCCTTCTTGCGCGCCTTCATGGCGGCACGGGGCGGCGGCATTGGAGTGGTCCGAATCGGCGCAGCCAGCATCATCGGCGTGCTGCGCTTCATCGGCGTCTTGTTCTTGAGGGGGGTGCGGCGCATCAACGACATTCCGCCCCCGATGCAGCTTTGACCCGCCACCAGTACGGAAACTTCCAGCCATTTGTGTGGCGCTTGACCAGGCCGGCCTGGGTCGCATCGAACAGGAACGACTCAACCGCGCGGGCCGCAGCAACAGCGCGCGACGTGCTGGGCCACGGGTCCACCGGCACCAGAGCGGGCTGGACGATTTCCTGTAGCGCCTTGATATCGACCCGGCGCGGGGTGTCGATGATGGCTTGCTTGACCGCTTCCACCGTCTCAGGCGGCACGCGGTAGCCTCGGAACATGTGCAGGCAGTCAGCCATAGATGCCGCTCCACTCCACAAACGGCTTGCGTACGGCTT
>Ga0308165_1001808_pt1 | contig 28218 bp, 29 predicted proteins | sample PhyWR2_FD_201032 | JGI IMG/M metagenome (GOLD analysis project Ga0308165, IMG submission 201032) | Phyllosphere microbial communities from UC Gill Tract Community Farm, Albany, California, United States - DLSLW.R2 | ecosystem: Host-associated > Plants > Phyllosphere > Unclassified | place: USA... | reverse complement strand
GATTTTCAGGTAATTCTAAAATACGACATCGCGAATTGGAAGAGTTATGCGAAACGTTTAACACAGGAAAATCTGCATCATTCTGGCCCTAAAAAACCGATGGAGAAATACTTTGTGGAAACCGGAAGCACACGTTATGGAATCCAAAATCTGGAATTTGATGCTTTTACCGGAAATTTGTTCGCCGCTGTGTATAAAGGCGCAAAACCGGAGTTTCCCAACTACGATTTATTTGTAATTGACCTAAAAAAACCGCCTTTATCGGCTAAAATCTCATCGGGCGAAGAAGTTATCAAAGTTAAAACATTGTCTTTGCTCAATGTTGAGCCTGGCAAAAGCAGTTCTGAAATTACGGGCTGGCACTTTAAATGGGGAGCAACAGGATTGGTTTCATTAGGCAACGGCCGCTTTTACATTTCACACAATGAAAAAACAAAAGACGGCAGGCAACAAACCACGCTTTATAAATACAGATGGACCGCTGATAACCGCAATCCATTTGTACTGACTGCCGAAGGAAAGTAGCATTTAACAGAGAAACAACAGACGCTTAACGTTGGCTAAATGTGAAAGGGCTAAATTAGTAAATAGCTTTATTATACACTTTGGCGTTAGCTCCTGGCGATTGGCTGTGGCTACCGCTGCAATACCATGATGGGCATTTTGTATAGAAAGGCTTTAACTTATTAAGCAAAAAAGACCAATGCATCAACAGATCTCTACCGGCTTAATGTTTCACAGGGATGGCTATTTTGAGCTTGACTTTACAGGCAATTATTTTTTCGAGGTAAAAAAGGCGTCTCAATGTTCTATCGCCGAGATTCATAACTTTTATTTAAAACTGCGGAAGGGCAACAAAGTATCACCGATAAACCTTCACGAGCGGATTTTTAGCACTAAATACCTCGGCTTTTGCTACCACCGCGGAAACCTTGTTGGCATTTCTGCCATTAAGAAACCTGCTGCTAGCTATGTAGAGATGGTGCATAAAAAAGCCGGAGTTGTACATGCAAGTGCAGAACCAATTTTAGAGGTCGGCTTTTCATTTACCGAAGAAAGCTTTAGGCAGAAGGGAATTAGCACCAGGCTGAAAACCATGTTGCTAAGTAAGATTGCCGATCATCGAGGCACTCTGTTTTCAACCACTGCTACGCCGAGTAGTCAGCGGTTTCTGTTGGCCAATGGCTTTATTGCCTGCGGACATCCTTATCAGGGGCTGTTTGATGATCACATCATCTATTTCGAACGGCGCTAACATCACAGCGGCTGACTTAATAAATTGGTTCGGCTAAGGTTTATATTCCAACACCGACAATACGGGCAAGTGGTCTGATGCGTAGCGCTCGGGAATTGCTTTGTGAGAAACCACCTTAAATGAGTTTGCAGGCTTGTAGCCAATGTAATCGATCGTTTTTGTTGGGTTGATAACTGGAATAGTAAAATCGCAATCTCGACAGGTACGTGTAAAAAGCGAATCGAAGGTTTTTATCGATTCAGACTCGGCAGTTGCGTTTAAATCGCCACCTAAAATTACGGGCAGGGTTTCGTTGCTGAGTAAACGGTTTATCTCTTTTGCCTGCATCATTCTATTTTCGTTTGTTCTTTCGGCATCGAGGTGCGTGGAGGCGAAACGGATAAATTTATTTTTATCAATTTCTACTTTTGCAATCGCCAGAACACGCTGTTCGGCCTTAACATCATTGTTTTTAGGGAGCATAAATGTTTTGGCGTCTGATAGCGGAAACCGGGAAAGAATGGCTACTCCATAATCACCTCCATCATGCGCTATTGCCTTGGCGAAATAAAAGTTCATCTTAAGTTTTTGGGCCAGGATGACGGCCTCATTTATCCCTCCAGATCGCTTCGTATTCACATCAACTTCTTGAAGTGCGACCAAATCCGGCGATTGTAGTTTAATTGCTGCTGCAACGGCATCAAGGTCGATAGTGCCCTCGTTTGCTTTGGAAGGAGGATTAGCGTGGTGAATGTTATAACTCATTACACGTAAGTTGGCCAAAGCTGCACTGCTAGCAGAATTATGGGTTTTTGGCGAGCAACCAAGCATAATTATCGCCGAGAGGAACAGAACAAGAGGTTTTGTTTTCATATTTAAATGTATAATAAATTCAGCGTGTCCCGCATCTTTTGGCTTCTCATATTTTGAAACTGCAAAATATTCGCAGATTTATTTTCATACCGATTCAAATATAACGGCTGCCGGGCTTTATACGAAATCAATACCGCTTATTTTACTGAAAAAGGTTTGCGAAGTTCAAAATCTGGTACTGTTTAACGAATTCGGTTAAATGAAAGCCTGATTCGGTTAAACATTTGCAGTTCAGGTTAATCACCTTTGCTATTGTTCGTCAGGTAATACCAACCAGCTTTAAATGGATTGATTTAAATACTCGACAGGATTATTAACATATAACATTAAAACTATGAGAATTTTTGTAACAGGCGCCACAGGATTTGTAGGCGCCGCAGTGGTGGCTGACTTACTAAAAGAAGGGCATCAGGTAGTGGGCCTTGCCAGAAATGAACAGGCCAGAGAAACGATACTTTCTTTGGGTGCCGAGGTACACAATGGTGATCTTGAAGATTTGGAAAGCTTAATTGAAGGCGCAAAATCGGCAGATGCAGTTATCCATACCGGGTTTATCCACGATTTTTCGAGGTTCAAAGAAGTGTGCGAAATTGATCGTAAAGCGATAGCGGCAATGGGAAATGCATTGATCGGAAGCAATCGCCCTTTCATTGTAACTTCGGGAACATTATTGATCAGCGGAAAACAGATGATAACAGAAGATATGCTGCCGGATTATGAACACGCGGTAAACCCAAGGATAGCATCTGAACAAGCTGTTGATTTATTGGTTGAAAAGGGAGTTAACGTGTCGGTAGTTCGCCTCTCGCCTTCAGTACATGGCAATGGCGACAGCCGCGGCTTTATTCCTATGCTGATCGATCTGGCGAAGAAAAGCGGCGTATCTGCTTACATCGGCGAGGGCCAAAACAGGTGGACGGCAGTACATCGGCTGGATGCGGCCGTTCTGTTTAGGCTTACGCTGCAAAACACCATTCCCGGCGCCCGTTTTCATGGCGTAGCAGAAAGTTCCATCACTTTAAAAGCGATAGCCGAAGCCATAGCAGCCAAACTCGGAGTGCCGGTGGTTTCTAAATCGGGCAAAGAAGCAACTGAGCATTTTGCCTGGTTTGAGCACTTTGCAAGCGTTGACGGCCCCGCCTCGGCCGACAGCACCAGACAACGATTGAACTGGAACCCAAACCAGCCGACGTTGATGGAGGATTTGCAAGGAAACGTATATTTTTAATACCTTGTCTCAATGGAAAATCCACGCAGATACCACTTCAAAACCATTTCGGAATACCACAAACTGGCGGGCCTACCCAAACCGGGGCACCCGCTGGTTAGTGTTGTTAATATGGAGGATGTAAAAATGCCCATGGTGAGCGGACAAGCAAGCATGATCTTCGATTTTTATTCGATTGCGCTGAAAAGGGTGCCCGACGCAACCATCAAATATGGCCAGCAGATTTGCGATTTTGACGACGGCATACTCTTTTTTATGGCTCCGGGACAGGTGTTCACAGTTGAGGTGGCGCAACGCGGAGAACATCATTCTACAGGATGGATGATTCTTTTTCATGCCGATTTGCTTTGGGGAACACACCTGGCCAAAACTGTAAAGCAATACGATTTCTTCGATTATTCGTTGTACGAGGCGCTCCACGTATCAGAAGTTGAAGAAAATACGCTTAACGCCATTGCCGCACACATTACCGCAGAGGCAAATACCAATATTGATGGTTTTACCCAACAGATAATTATTGCACAGCTCGAACTATTGCTCAGCTATTCGGAACGGTTTTATCAGCGGCAATTCATCACCAGAAAAACGGTTAGCCACGAAATCTTAAACCGACTGGAAGATTTAATTGCCCGGTACTTTCGAAGTGGCGACCTGGTAAACAAGGGGTTACCTACCGTAAATTCTATTGCAAATAAATTAAATGTATCTGCGGGTTACCTCACCGCCATGCTTAAATCGCTCATTGGACAGAGCACCAAACAATACCTGCACGAAAAATTGATCGAGTTGGCAAAAGAGAAACTGTCTACCACCAGCAGATCGGTAAGCGAAATTTCTTATGAATTGGGCTTTGAGCATTTACAGTCTTTCAGCAGGCTTTTTAAAACCAAAACAAATCTTTCTCCCAAAGAGTTCAGGGAGTCGTTTAACTAGTATAAACCCGAAATGACTAATGGTACTTTGTCAGGCTGAGCGGAGTCGAAGCCTTGTGAATTTGCCCTTCGACTCCGCTCAGGGTGACATTTATTGCGGCATCGTATTTTGTCACCTCTCGACCACAGCGTTTTACGATCAGTAATTATCGGAACGGCGACCAAATTTTATGGCGTTTTCTAAGAACGGTCGTCATCCTGCCCGAAGCTTCGGGAGGGATCCTAATGCGCAAAAAATTGGGCGCCCAGCATTAATTCCGAAGTTTCGGGACCGCCTGCGCGGGATCCGATAGCTATCGGATGACGAACGGGTGAAACGAGATGTGTCCACACGATAGGAGAAGTCGGTACAGGCCGTGTATTATAATAATATCCTTATAATACACTTATAATCAATGTTTTAATTTTTCATCTATGAGAAGTAAACGTTAAATTTATCAATGGCTTTCCGGAGAGCGCATCTGACCTAGCAGATGATTTTAAGAAAAAACGTTGAAACCGTTTCTCCTTGCTTTCAATACTGAACAAAAGAATTTGCAGTCTGAGCGATGCGATGTGTGTAAAGGCAAAGACCTCAAATTATTTTCAATAACGGTTTGACGAGTTTTTCCAAAATCAGGTGCAAGTCTTGATTTATTCATCTGTGTTTATTGTTTTTAATTGTATTCATGAGCTCGCTGAAAAGCTCGGTTTTTGTTTGCTTTTTTATCAAGAGAAAAGAAAGAGCCATTCCGGCGGCGAGGAAATAAAAGAACACCCCGCCTGCTACGCATCCACCTCCCGATTCTCGGGAGGAATTGTAAATCGCCTATCAAACGTCATCACCATTTTTTTCAGGACAAGGCCCTGATTGATACTCGTTGCAAAGTACCCCCTTTGGGGCAATGCCGATTGTTCATATCGTCGCCTTCCGTAGCTTGTAGCAGCAGCAATTGTGCGAAACACCGTCGAGGTATAAAAGCAATAAGTAGAAATATTTTTAATGGTGGGCGTAGGCTTTTTCCAGCTCTGCAACCTCTACTTCGCCATCGGCAGTAATCTCCAAAAGCTTAACCGCTTTTAGTTCATTTACCATCACTGGATCGTATTTGGCACGTACTTTTACATAGTTTTTGGTAAACCCATGCATGTAGCCCATTTTTTGGTCGGCCTCAAAAAGAACTTCGGCCTCGCTGCCCACTTGCGATTGGTAAAAAGCCCTTCTTTTTTTATCAGATAAGCTGTGCAGCATTTTACTGCGTTCGTTACGTTCGCTACCCGGCACAACACCATTCATTTCTGCGGCAACGGTTTGCTCGCGCTCCGAATAAGTAAATACATGCAGGTAGGATATATCGAGCTGATTTAAAAATTGGTAAGTATCTAAAAAGTCGTCTTTTGTTTCGCCCGGAAAGCCAACAATTACATCAACACCGATGCAGCAATGCGGCATCACCTCTTTAATTTTGGCTACACGCTCAACATAGAGGTCTCGGCGGTAACGACGGCGCATTAAACCGAGGATTTTATCTGATCCAGACTGCAGCGGAATATGGAAATGCGGCACAAAACGCTTCGAAGTTGAAACAAACTCAATAATTTCATTGCTCAATAAGTTGGGCTCAATTGATGAAATCCTGATTCGTTCAATACCTTCTACTTCATCCAATGCTTTCACCAAATCAAAAAACTTGTCTTCGCGTTCGCCGTTACGGATACCGAAATCGCCCAGGTTAACCCCGGTAAGCACAATTTCCTTAACGCCACTTTCGGCAATCATTTTGGCACGATTTACCACGTTTTCGATGGTATCACTCCTGCTTGCGCCACGAGCTAGCGGAATGGTACAATAAGTGCAAGGATAATCGCAGCCATCCTGAACCTTCAAAAATGTTCGCGTTCTATCGCCAATAGAATAAGAAGCAATAAAGTTATGGTTTACCTTCTCAATATTCTGCTGATGAATAACCGCCTTGGGCTTCTTTGTTAAATCGGTAATGTATTCAACAATCCTGAATTTCTCTGCAGCGCCCAAAACCATGTCTACCCCCTCAATATCAGAGATTTCTTGCGGTTTTAGCTGTGCATAACATCCTACAATGGTTACAAAAGCGTTTGGAGAATATTTTAACGCCTCTTTAACTACCTTGCGGCATTTTTTATCAGCGTGGTCGGTAACAGAACAAGTGTTGATCACGTAAACATCGGCCTGATCCTGAAACTCTACAACAGCATAACCTGCATCGGTAAATAATCGACCAATTGTAGACGTTTCGGAAAAGTTTAATTTACAACCTAATGTATAAAATGCGACCTTTTTCATTGAGCCTGCAAAGATATGAAATTTGTTCGGAGTTGTTAGGTATGAGATTGGAGATGTGACAAATTCGAGAGAAATAACATGCAGGTTCGATTAACAGTTTTCAATTGGCAGTATCTCAGCTTGCAGCTCAAAACTGACAATTATTTTTCCTGCCAACGATAACTCTCCGTCTCGAAACCGGCCAAATCAAGTACCCTGCTAATTACCGTGCCCGCAACTTCCTCAATGGTTTTTGGCAAGCTGTAAAATGATGGATTTGCGGGGCAGATAATTCCGCCTGCCTCGGTAACGGCTTTCATATTATTGATATGAATGAGGCTGAACGGCGTATCTCGAACCACTGCAATCAGTTTCCGTCGTTCTTTTAACACCACATCGGCCGCCCGCGAGATTAAATCGTTCGAAATGCCATTGGCAATGCGACCCAAAGTCCCCATTGAGCACGGTACAATAATCATGGTATCGTACTTCGCCGAGCCTGATGCAAAGGGCGCATTGAAATCGTTTTTATTATAGAAAGTAAAGTTGGGATAATCGTTGTAGTTGCGATTGGCCAGCTCAAACTGCCAAACCTCTTTTGCATTATCGCTCATTACCACACCCACTGCCGCGAGTTGATCGGACAACTTCACAAGTTGATCAAATAAAACTTTCGCATACACCGAACCACTCGCACCGGTAACCGCAACAATCACTTTCTTTTTAGTCATAAACAAAAATAGGCTTTATCTGCAGATTTTAAACAAAAAAGGGCCAGAACAAAGTTCTGACCCTACATCTACCTATGAAAAACATACCCTCGAAAGGGTAAGAACAAATATATATATTTTTTTAAAAAAAGATAATTGTGAAGTGTTAAATACTTGAATTGCACAATAATATTTCACAACTAATCACAACATGCTGATTTTCAGGAATATAATTTAACAAAAAATTAAAACAATTTTAACAAAAATATACAGGAAAAACCTTTTGTAATTAAAAACGCAATCCGCCTTGTATTATTAATAAGTAAAATCTAATCATTAAAGAACAAATCCGGGCGACAATGTTTCTTTTTTTAATTTTTTAGAGCGTGTTAAACTCAGTTCAGTTTGTACATGCCCACACTAAGGCAGGCCAATGATTTGCTCGTCTGTTACCTTAACAGGAACACCAAAATTTGGCGAGCCATCTTTGTTCCAGGTAAATTTCTGAGCTCTCGGCGATCGCTTGCCACCACAACCTTGCCCGGGTGCAGAATTTGCATGGTAAAGAATCCAGTCTTCCTTTCCGTCAGGCGATTTAAAAAACGAATTATGACCAGGAGCATAAACGCCATTTTCGGGCGATTGCTTAAAAACAGGCCTATCACTTTTAACCCATGAATTTGGGTCTAAAAGATCTTTCCCTTTAAAAGTTAACATCCCGAGCGCATAAAAATCGGTCCAGCAACCGCTTGCCGAATAAATGAGGAATACTTTATCTTTATTGATCAGGATTTGCGGTCCTTCGTTCACATCTACATGCGGAGGATTGCTGTTTTTACCTAAATCGCCATGTTTCTCCCAGTCGAGTTCAGGGCTCGAAATCTTATGTCTCTCTCCAGCTATCGTCCATGGATTTTTCATCTTGGCGATATAAATTTCCTGTTTCTGGTTAACATCGCCTTCCCAACCTGCCCAAATCATATACAACTGTTTTTTGTAAACGAACACCGATCCATCAATGGCCCATTTGTCTGTGGCGTCGGCCACTTTGCCTTTAAACACCCACTCGCCTTGCAACGGGTCGCGGTTGGCATTTTCGATAACGTACATTCTATGATTATTGTTATCGCCGTCGTCGGCAGCAAAGTACATGTACCATTTATTATTGAGGAAATGAATTTCGGGCGCCCAGAGTTCCTTAGAATAAGCCTGGCCTTTTTCTGGCACAAATACAGTTTTCTTTTCGGCTGTTCGTAAGTTGGCCAGGCTTTTGGTCTTCCAAATCACTAACCTATTTCCCGACGAATTGGTATAATAGTAATAACCATCCTTATAAATACTCCACGGATCGGCGCCTGATGGCAGCAAAGGGTTGGTAAAAGTTTGGGCCAGCGCCATTTTTGCGATTAATGCAAAAACCAATAAGAAGGTACTCGATTTTATTGTCATGAGATGATTTGGTGTAGAAACCCTAAATATCTCAAAAAAAAGCATTTTATAGTAATCCTAAATCGATTTGTTACGCAACAAGTTTATGCAGTTAGCTTAGATCTTATTCTGCTCAGCGTTTCCAGTCTCATACTTAAAAACGCGGCGATATACTTTAGCGGAACCCGGTCTATCAGGTGCGGATAGCTTTTGATAAAGCGCAGATACCGCTTTTCGGCCGATTGAAGTCTGGATATGTAAGCCCTTTCACACGCCGAGAGATAATGTAACTGAGTCATTTTTCTCCCCACATAATTGGCGATATCGAAGTTTAGGTAAAGCTGACGCGACATTTCATGCGGAACAGCAATTGCTGTCACATCCTCCAACGCCTGAACGTATTCGTCGGTCGAGCCGTCTTCGTTCCAAAGGCTTCTGATATTACCTACCAGCTCGTTTTCAGAGGCAATCCAGGTAGTTATTTCTTTGTTGTCTTCTTTCATGTAGCCGCGGGCCACCCCTTTAACCAGTAAAAAAATATACCGGTTATGGTGTAATGGCGAAGAAATAAACTTGTGCTTTTTAAACGCTACAGGGAACGTTTGGTTATTGATAATGTGCTCGATCTCGGGCGAAAGTTGATGAAAGTTCTTAAAAACGGAAATCAGTGGCGAAAAACCATTAAAAGAACCCCATTTATTGGGCTCATTTATTTTTTCGGGGTTCATAGCAATTACAATTTAAGTTTAATACTAAAGCGGTATTAAACATTAAGGACAACGCAAATATATTCGATTAATAAATGAACAGGCCGCACCCTTAAAATGTTTGAGAAAGTTATGTATAGCAAACTGTATAAAAGTGTGCAATTGCTATACCTTTGATGTTATTTAAAAATTATAAACAGTGACAACAAAGCGTGATAAAGTGGATAAATGGCAATCAAATATCTCAAAATGCGGTACCCGATTGAGCGTCGGACCCCATCAACGCTATATTTACTTGCTCTTGAAGATGGTGTGCCAATGGTAAGTGCGTTGTTTGCACAAACTGGCACACCGCTTAAACTTACAAGGACTTGGTTTACAAGTGGATAGACGAAGATTAAATCCATTTAATACCTTTTTTCAGGAATTGCTGCGTTTTATATTCATCTGTTCCTATTTCTGGGCGAATATTGTAACCCCAATTTGCCTGTGGCGGCAAACTCATCAAGATAGATTCGATTCGCCCATTTGTTTCTAAACCAAACTTTGTGCCCGAATCATATACCAGATTAAACTCAACATAGCGGCTTCTGCGGAGGTATTGCCATTCTTTTTGTGCTTCAGTGAATTCTCTGTCTCTATTTCTGTCAATCAACTCGGTATAAATTGGCAGAAAGGTTTCGCCAATGCCAACAGAAAAATCCAAAATCTGCTCCCAGGATAAGTTCGTATTGTCAGGTTTTAAACGGTCGTAAAAGATCCCACCAATACCGCGGGTTTCCTCACGATGTTTGATGAAAAAATAATCATCTGCATGGTTTTTAAACTTCGGATAAAAGTCTTTATTAAATTCATCGCACGATTGTTTAAGCTTATGGTGAAAAAACCGGGCATCGTTCTCAAAAACATAATGCGGCGTTAAATCAATTCCACCACCAAACCACCGCGTTTCTTCATTCAACTCAAAATAGCGAATATTCATGTGGATAATAGGTACCAAGGGGTGGTTCGGATGAATAACAATAGACACCCCGGTAGCAAAAAAATCATCCTCTACCACGTTAAATGCCTTTTTTACGGCATCGGGCAACTTTCCATGTACAGAAGAAAAATTAACGCCCCCTTTTTCAATAACAGCTCCGTTTTGCATTACACGCGTACGGCCGCCTCCTCCCCCGTCTCTTTCCCAAATCTCTTCCACAAACTTGCCCTTACCATCTGCAATTTCCAAACCGCGGCAAATCTCATCCTGTATTACCTTGTACCGTTCTGCTACTTCTTCTTTAAACATGTTAGCTATTATTTTAACACAAATTTAAAGCTATTAAGGCATCATCGCCGAATTAAGTTTATATAGTACATTTTATTGACATTGCCACAAAAAATCAGGCCTTGCCAGATGAGAAAAGGTGAATTGACGATGCTCGAAACGCAACATTTGCCCCCCTTTTTAACTTCCATCAAAAATCAAATTTTCGCCTTTCTCAATAGCTCTTAATTTCCATTAAAAAGCATATCTTTGCGCAAAGATGAAGCATATACGTAATTTTTGCATTATTGCACATATCGACCACGGCAAGAGCACGTTGGCCGATAGGTTATTAGAATATACAGCGACGATTTCGCAGCGTGAAGCGCAGGCGCAATTGCTCGATAATATGGATTTGGAGCGTGAGAGAGGCATAACCATTAAAAGTCATGCCATACAAATGAACTACAAAGTTGGAGATACCGAATATAACTTCAATTTAATTGATACACCGGGACACGTCGATTTTTCTTACGAAGTTTCGCGTTCTATTGCCGCTTGCGAAGGCGCTTTGCTCATCGTTGATGCATCGCAAGGCATTCAGGCTCAAACCATATCCAACTTGTATCTTGCTTTAGAGCACGACCTTGAAATTATACCGATTTTAAATAAAATGGATTTGCCTGGTGCAATGCCAGAGGAAGTAAAAGACCAGATTATCGATTTAATCGGCTGCAAACGCGAAGACATCATTCCGGCATCGGGCAAAACGGGCATGGGCATACCTGATATTATTCAGGCCATTGTAGACCGTGTTCCTGCTCCTGTTGGCGACCCTGAAGCACCGTTACAAGCCTTAATTTTCGACTCGGTTTTTAACTCTTTCAGAGGAATTATTGCTTACTATAAAGTAGTAAACGGCGAGATTAAAAAGGGCGATAAGGTAAAATTTATTAATACGGGCAAAGAATATCTGGCCGATGAGGTTGGAATTTTGAAACTGGATATGGCGCCGCGTAACGTGGTAAAAACGGGCGACGTAGGCTACATTATTTCCGGCATCAAAGAAGCCAGAGAAGTAAAGGTTGGTGATACAATTACAACAGTGGCAAGGCCATCGCTCGACGCTATTCAAGGTTTTGAAGAGGTAAAGCCAATGGTTTTTGCTGGTATTTACCCGGTTGATACCGACGAATTTGAAGAGCTTAGAGAAGCAATGCACAAGCTGCAGCTAAACGATGCCTCTATTGTTTTCGAGCCAGAAAGCTCTGCCGCTCTGGGTTTTGGTTTCCGTTGCGGGTTTTTGGGAATGCTGCACATGGAAATTATTCAAGAGCGTTTAGAGCGTGAATTCGACATGACGGTAATTACCACCGTACCCAACGTATCGTACATTGCGCATACCACAAAAGGTGATGAAATTACCGTTAACAATCCTTCTGACTTGCCCGATCCGAGCAAACTGGATTCGGTTGAAGAACCCTATATTAAAGCCAATATTATTACAAAGGCCGAATTCGTTGGCCCGGTAATGTCGCTTTGTATTCAAAAACGCGGAATTATCGTCAATCAATCGTACTTAACATCCGACAGGGTAGAGCTGGTTTTCGAAATGCCAATGGGCGAGATTGTATTCGATTTTTATGATAAATTAAAAACGATTTCAAAAGGTTATGCTTCTTTCGATTATCATCAAACAGGCTACCGAAAATCTGACCTTGTTCGTTTGGATATGTTATTAAACGATGAACCGGTCGACGCTTTGTCTTCGTTAATTCACCGTAGCAATGCTTATGACTTCGGAAAAAAGATTTGCGAAAAACTGAGGGAATTAATTCCCCGCCAGCAGTTTGAAATCAAGATACAGGCATCAATCGGCGCCAAAGTAATCGCCCGCGAAACGCTTAGCGCCTTGCGTAAAGATGTTACTGCAAAATGTTATGGTGGCGATATCTCCCGGAAGCGTAAATTATTGGAAAAACAGAAAAAAGGTAAAAAACGCATGCGCCAGGTTGGAAACGTAGAAATTCCACAAACGGCATTTATGGCGGTTTTAAAATTAGACTAGAAAATAGATTTGAGATATTAGATTTGAGATGGGAGATGCCAGCCATCCAATCTCAAATCTAATATCTAGTATCTCATATCTCAAAAGAATGGAAATACTCGACGGTAAATACGTATCAGAAAAGGTTAAAATTCAGATTGCTGAGGAAGCTGCAGAATTTTTAACCAAAAGCGGCCGTAAGCCACATTTGGTTGCAATTTTAGTTGGCAATGATGGTGGAAGCGAAACCTATGTAGCCAGTAAAATGAAAAACTGCGAAAAAGTAGGTTTTAAATCTTCGCTCTACAGATACGATAATTCGGTTACTGAAGCAGAGCTGTTAGCCAAAGTTGAAGAGATTAATCAGGACAATGACGTTGACGGACTAATTGTACAATTGCCATTACCCAAGCACATCGACCCTGAAAAAGTTACGGAGAAAATCGACCATAGAAAAGATGTTGATGGCTTCCACCCGGTAAACCTTGGCCGGATGATGCGCAACCTCCCTTGCTTTATTCCTGCTACGCCTTACGGCATTTTATTGATGCTGCAAGAGTACAATATCGACACAACCGGAATGCACTGCGTGGTAGTTGGCAGAAGCAATATCGTTGGTAGCCCAATGAGTATTTTAATGGCCCGAAATGCGAACCCAGGCAACTGTACTGTAACGCTTACGCACTCGCGAACAAAAGATTTAAAAGAGCAGGTTTTACAAGCAGATATTATCATCGCTGCAATTGGTAAAAAGAATTTTATTACCGCCGACATGGTTAAACCCGGGGCAATAATCATTGATGTCGGTATCAATCGCGAATCTTCGACAGAAACAAAATCGGGCTTTAAGTTATATGGCGATGTTGATTTTGAAAACGTTGCTCCGAAAGCATCGTATATTACACCGGTACCGGGCGGAGTGGGTTTAATGACGATTGTCGGTTTGCTGAAAAACACGCTGGCATCGGCTAGAAAAGAGATTTATTCTTAGCTGAAGGAGTTTCGGGGAGTCCGAAGTCCGAAGTTTGTCATTCTGAGGAACAGCCTGTCCCGACTCTCGGGAAAGAATCCCTACCCTAAAAACTCAGAAACCTGCTCCAGCCACCGCCGTTCATTTGTTGGCATTTACTTAATTGACGCTTAGCCTTTCATCGCTTGCAGATCCTTCGCTATACTCAGGATGACAGCGATATTTAAAAGATTGTCATTCTGAGGAACGAAGAATCCCTACCCTAAAAACTCAGAAACCTGCTCCACCCACCGCCGTTCATTTGTTGGCATGTACTTAATTGACGCTCAGCCTTTCATCGCTTGCAGATCCTCCGCTATGCTCAGGATGACAGCGATATTTAAAATATTGTCATTCTGAGGAACAGCCTGTCCCGACTCTCGGGAAAGAATCCCTACCCTAAAAACTCAGAAACCTGCTCCACCCACGGCCGTTCATTTGTTGGCATGTACTTAATTGACGCTCAGCCTTTCATCGCTTGCAGATCCTTCGCTATACTCAGGATGACAACCGTTGGCTACAAAAAGCATACGAATTGTTTTAAACCGTCGGCACCTCCTCCACCACCAGTTCGTTTCCCTCGGCATCTAAATAGGTACAGGTCATTTCATTTAAATCGGTAATCCATTTCTCTACCCCAGCATCTGCAGCCTGCTTGCAAAACGTAAAATAATCGCTTCCCCCCTGCTGATGTACTTTTAGAGCATGTTGAAGTTTCTCTTTAGACGACTCTTCGTTAATTACCAATACCGGGTAATTTTCAGGGCTATCTTGCTGAACATTGTCTTCATTATCAAAGTAAATCGACAGACCATTACTCACATACACATCATTTCGCACCACGCCCAATTTCTTTATCTCATCAATAAACGTCGGAAAATCTGCGCCCGTTTCTACTTTCGATTCTGCTTTTTTAATATCCTCTATAGTAAACATAATTACCTGCTTAATGAAACTTTATAAATTGTTGTTTGCGTGTACAACTCATCAGGGCGCAATATCGTAGTCGGAAATTCGGGGATGTTAATTGCGTTGGGGTGATGCTGTGTTTCAACACAAAAAGCGCCAAATGCACTGTAATCAACGCCACCTTTACCGTTTTTCACTTTCAAATATTTTGCTGTATACAAATGGGCTACTGGCTCTGTTGTATAAACGCTTAGTGATAACCCACTTTCGGCTTCAGTTGTTTTGCTCGCCATTGATAAGTCGCCATAAATCTTATCCAGAACAAACGTCTGGTCGTAGCCTTCTTCAGAATCCCAATCTTTGCCAATAGCTTTCATGCTTGTAAAATCGAGTGGCGTTTGTGCAACGGGAATAACTTTTCCGGTTACACAATAGTTTTCGTCTTGCTCGAGGTAATTGGAGGCAAAAATCTGTTGCTCGTGGCCACCTACATTTCCGCCTTTTGGCGCTAAATTAAAATAGCCGTGGTGCGTAAGGTTAATTGCCGTGGCCTGATCCGTTTCAGCCTCGTAACTTAAAATTAGCTCATCGTTTTCGGTAAGCTCAAATGTTAAATTAACAATCAAATTACCCGGGAACCCCTCCTCTCCATCTAGGCTTTCGTATTCTAACGCGACCACGTTACCATCCTCATCGAGCTCCACAATTTCCCAAACTTTCTTATCAAAACCTACAATCCCGCCGTGCAAGGTATCATTGCCATTGTTCTTGGCCAAATTGTATGTTTCGCCATCGATTTCAAACTGGCCATTTTTAATCCGGTTAGCATAACGACCAACAACAGCACCTAAATAAACACCTTCAGCAATATACTCAGGGTCAAGGTATTGCTCAAAATTATCGAACCCCAAAACAATGTCTTGATGCTCGCCTTTGGCATTTTTTACAATAAATTTGTTGATAATGGCGCCATAATTAAAGATTTTAACATAGGTGCCTTTACTATTGGTTAGTTCGATTGCGATTACCTCTTCGCCATCAATAAATTTTCCTGTTGCTGTTTGCTGAACGCTCATAAATTGTAACTTAGGGCTTTTGTTCCCTAAACAAACATACCATTATTAGTTGCTTTTAATAAATATTTTTAACCAAATGAAATTTAAACTAGAAGAGAAATTTATCGAACAATACCATCAAAGCGCTCAAGCTGTGTATTTTACACCCGGCAGAGTAAACTTGATTGGCGAACATATTGATTACAACGGAGGCCTTGTAATGCCATGCGCAATTACCCTGGGTACCTGGGTAGCGCTCGCCACCAATAAAGACAATAAATTTCGATTCAGAAGCTTAAATTTCGATACATACATTGAAGTAGAAAGTGGCAGGTACTATGAAAAAGCCGATTTTGCATGGGCCAATTATCCTATCGGCATCATCAATGAGTTTATTAAGGATGGGAAAGAAATAACGGGTTTCGACTTTTTATTTTACGGAGATATTCCGATTGGCGCAGGTTTGTCTTCCTCAGCATCGATAGAAATTGCAACTGCATTCGCCTTAAACGACTACTTAAGCCTTGGTTACGACAACCTCGAATTGGTAAAGATGGCTAAACGCGTAGAAAACGATTTCATTGGTCTTAATTCGGGGATAATGGATCAATTTGCTGTTGCCTTTGGCGAAAAAAACAAAGCACTCGTTTTAGATTGCGAAACACTTAAATACAAAACTGTTGATATTGATTTAGGCAATTACATTTTGGCGATAATCAATACGAATAAAACACGCGAACTGGCAGATTCGAAATATAATGAACGTGTTGCCGAATGTCAGGCTGCACTGAAGTTATTAAATGCAGAAATTACGCTGAACAACTTATGCGAACTAACAGCAGAAAAATTTGCATTGCACAGTCATTTAATTTCAGATGAAACCCTGTTAAACCGGGCAACACATGTAATAAAGGAAAACGACCGGGTCCATTTGGCTGCAAAAGCTTTAAACAATGGAACCTTAGAAGATTTTGGACGACTCATGTACGCCTCGCACCAATCGCTGAAAGAACTTTATGAAGTTTCGGGTGATGAATTAGATGCCGTTGTCGACTTTTGCCTTGGCTACGAACACGTTATTGGGGCACGAATGACGGGCGCTGGCTTTGGGGGCTGTGCTATTGCACTTTTAGAAAAAGGGTTTGAGGAAGATTTCGCGAAGCATTTAACCGATTATTACGTAGAAAGGGTCGGGTATCCGGCTGCGATATATGTAAGTGAAATTGGTAACGGCGCCAGCAAGTTATAGTAACAGGTTAAGAATGTGATGGGCCAGAATGATTAAAAACCGTTAAATGAGAAAATTAAAATTGGATGAATTAAATCGTCCTGATATTGCAGAATTTAAAACACAAGAAAAACTTCCCGTTGTAGCCGTATTGGATAATGTTCGTAGTATGCACAACGTTGGCTCAATCTTTCGTACAGCAGACGGGTTCGCCTTAGAAAAAGTGGTGTTATGTGGCATTACAGCGCAACCTCCTCACCGCGAAATAGAAAAAACGGCATTGGGTGCTACACAATCTGTTGAATGGGTGCATTATGCAGATACCGTTGCTGCAGTGGATGACTTGAGAGCGCAAGGGTATGAAATTATAGCGATTGAACAAGCGGAAAACAGTACCATGCTCCACACCTATGAACCCAATACAGACAAAAAATATGCATTGATTTTTGGCAACGAGGTAGATGGCGTAAGTAACGAAGTGATGGCAAAGATTGATGAATGCATCGAAATACCACAGTTCGGCACCAAACACTCCTTTAATATTGTAATTTCTGCCGGAATAGTTTTCTGGGACTTCTTTGCGAAGCTAAGACTGTAACCACGGCTCGCATCGCCTTGAGAGATCATCCTAACAGCACGATTTCATACGCCTGTTTGAAGTAAGAAAAAGCCTTCCATTATAACTGCGAAATATTGCAGGCTAAGCCACTGTACAGTAAACTATACAAAAATGTGGCCAGGCAACAGGCTTGCGTAACTTTTTTGCGAGACAACCAGCCCGAGTTAATAGACTGGTAATGGGTGCGTTGCGCACAAAGGCACGGGTTTGGCAAGGTTTTTTCTTAATGGAGTGTAAACAGTGATACAACTGTAAATACACACATAATAAATATGAATATGAAATTTACAAAATCAGCGATGGTTGTAGCCTTATTAGGTTTATCATCGCAATTATTTGCCCAGGAAAGCTCAACTGCCTCTGGTAGATTTGGCCAACAATCATTTAGAACATGGAGCATCGGTGCGCACGGTGGTATTTTAAGCCAAAACACCTTTCTAGGTGGTGGGAGTGTTGACGCTAAAGAATTCAACAGCATTGGATATGGTGGATTTATTAAAAAGCAAATCTTACCAGCTTTAGGTTTACAAGCTGATTATTTACGCGGAAACCTGAAAACAGCAGATTTTCAAGGAAGTGGTATTGAGCAAAAAACCAGCATCAACTGGTCAGGATCGTTAACCGCGGTATTAAACATTGCGAACTTCAGCTTCAACAGAGAAAATGCCGTTTTAATCCCTTACATTAAAGCTGGTGCAGGTTATATGGAGTCGGACGCGGAAGTTGCAGTTACAGATGGTAAATATATAAACAATGCAGAAGGTTGGTACATTCCTACTGGAGTTGGTTTTAAATTCGGTGTGTCTAAAGGAATCAACATCGATTTAGGTTACGATATCAACTTCGTTAAATCTAACGGAGACGCTAAAGATGCATACAATGAAAGCAGATTCTCCTACTCACATATCGGTCTTGAATTCGCATTGGGCGACAAAGATAAATCGCAGTTACAAAACTACAGCGCTATTGCAGATTTACGCAAAAGAAGTGCAGAGGAGAGTGCCGAATTACGCAGAGCGCTATCAACTGCTGAGCAAAATGCTGAAAGAGACAGAGCACAATATGCAAAAGACTTAGGCGATGATGACAGCGATGGTGTAGCGAACAAATTCGATAAATGCCCTGGAACTGCATCTGGTACTGTTGTAGATGGTTCTGGTTGTCCATTAGCAGCTCCAAAACCACAAATTATCAGAGAAACTAAAACTATTGTTACTGAAGCAGATCGTAAAGTAGTTAAAGATGCAATCTCTAACCTGGAGTTTGATTTAGGTAAATCGACTATCCGTTCTAAATCGTACGCCACATTAAATCGTGTAGCTGCATTATTAGTAGAGAAAAACTTCAGCTTAAAATTAGCAGGTCATACTGATGACAGCGGTTCTGATGAGTTAAACTTACGTTTATCTAAAGACAGAGCAGAATCTGTTAAAGCTTATTTAGTTTCGCAAGGTGCAAATGCATCAAGAATCGAAGCGATAGGTTACGGAGAATCTCAGCCAATTGCAAGTAACAAAACTGCACAAGGTCGTCAAGAAAACCGTCGTGTAGAATTTACATTATACTAATCGATAATTAACGAGTATAAAAAAAGCCTTCCGATGAAAATCGGAAGGCTTTTTTTGTTTAAAAGAGTTTTCGAAAAAACAAGTGCTATTGGTGTCAGTCTGAGCGGAGTCAAAGACTTTTCTTATAAGATAAGTTTATTAACATCTGCCCTTCAACTCCGCTCAGGATGACAATGTTTATTGGTTATCCTTAGCTAACCACATTAGAACGGGTCTATTTTAAGTTAGCCCCTTTTTGTTTTTGTAAGTCATTTTGGCTTTCATACCAGCGCTATAATTGTAGTTTTTTAAATTACTGGCTTTCTTTTCATGAAAAGCGGCACCGCGTTCTTCTTCATCCTCGGCGGCGTCTTTACTTTTCTTCTTTGCTTTTGGAGCAACATCTGCAATTTTCAATTCGTCGGGCAATTCCATCACTTCCATGCGCTGACCAATGGCTTGCTCAATCTTCCGCACTTCAATTAACTCAATATCCGTTGAAAAGGTAATGGCGATAGCCTCCTCGTTATCTTTCCTTACAATCCGTTGAATTAGGGTTTCCTTTTGTTCGGGCAGCTCAAAATGAAGAATGAACGAAATTCCATCAATGTTCAACGCGTCAAGATTCTCATTGGCAACAATCAATACTCTCGATTCGGGATTCTGCTTGAAATCTTCAATGTCATCATAACCTTTATCATCAAAAAACAACGAGCGGTAGATGCTGATTTCTCCTTCTTTCGAATGATTAAAATTCTTATAAACAGTTTGCGCAGTTAATCGGGTATTTACGAAGACGACAACCTTGTCAAAAACCTCTGCATCACTTAGCAACAAGGTTAACAAATTGAGCTTTGTGCGGAAATTAGGAACCTGATACAACATTTGCGGATAAACCTCAGCTTGTTTTTCGCCAATTTCATCTACTTCGATCGTGGCCGCCGAATCTTTCATAAACGGCGAAATCATATGATTTAGTTTCTCGTGCAATACCTCGGTAAACACCACATGTTGCGATTTATAGGCGCTATTTGCCAGTTCGACAACGGGCAGTTGCAACCCTTGTTTAACAATCAACTCTGCATTATCGACAATAAACAACTGTATTTTATTGGTATTCAACGCAAGTTTCAAATAAAGGGCACGAGCCCGGTCGGGCACAGCCACAATGATGTCGCAACCATCAGTAATCTCATTCATTTGTGTTTCAACAGCGCCGCGGCTGTCAATGCCCAAAATTCTGAATGTACTGTTCCGGTTTAGGAGCTTAAATTGTTCTAAAACATGATCGACGTGTTCGATATCGGGCACCAGAATCAACGCCCGCGGCGCCTCCTCGAACGCATATTTCAGCTTCATTAAAGTGGCTAAAACGTAAGTTGTTGTTTTTCCTGCTCCTTCCGGCCCTACCGCAATAACATCTTGACCTCCCAAAATACGCGACATTGTTTTGGCCTGAATCTCTTTTGGAGCAAGAAATCCGGCATCTGTCATGGCGGCAATAAGTGGTTTGCTAAGTTTTAATTTATCTAATGACACGTTTTGATCTTTTAATGTTTAAAATGCAAATATCCTTAAAATAATTAGCTTTTTGGAAATTGAATTTATGGCTCGTAATTAAGGAACTAATCTTAATTAATGGCTCATCGTCGGTATTCGTTTTGCAGACCTCTCTCGTATCTTGTATTACAAACATCTTAGCGCTTCAAGTAAAAAATAATAATTTGATAATCAACGCGTTAAATAAAAATACGCTTATTAACTATAAAGTCTATAGATTTTATATACTATTTATATATATTTGTCCAGTTGATCATTTATCACCCTATCAAATAAAAATAAAAATTATGTCTGTCTACTTTCAATATCCAACCATAAACGATTACCCAAACGTTGCCGAGCCGACTAAGACAATTGAAGTCGAAAAGATTCCAGATGAAGTCGATCACTTGTCGAAAAAGCAATTACAAAAATGAAAGGGTTAACCCCTTTATACGTATGGCCAGTTGACCGATTGGGAGGTTGAAGTTTCATAAACTTTTACATAATGGTTCGAATCCATTACTAGGCCGCTAAGTGTTTCTCATGCACTTTATCTCTGGTTTCTTGCTCGAAACCGGGGAAGATTTGGTTATCATATATTTGTTTTGTTGTTAGCGAAGGCTACCCGCGATGGGTAGCCTTAACTCTTGAGTAGCGATTTTGACGTTTCGCATGTGGCTATCGTGCAAATCATTTAAACTAAAACCTCAATCAAAACGTTTTACTAAAACATCAACCGCATTTCTACCGTTAATGAGAGTTTTCTATCTTCTTTTATTTGTACTTTTTGCAAAAGGCAGTTTCGCCCAAAAAGCTTTTTTGTTTCCTAAATTAAAGTCGCAAGGATCTTCCATTGAGCAGCTTACTCCCTCCCATTGGACTTTAATTGAGAATGCAAGCGGCGATTTAAACAATGATGGACTGGAAGATTTGGCCGTAGTTTTTGAATCGGATAAAATTACCGATGAAACCAGAACTTATGGCGACAATAATTCGGATATTATAAAGGAAACGCAAAAACCACGAATTTTGGCTGTTTTTTTTAAAGATAGGGAATCGAATAATTATCGTCTATCTGTTCAAAACAACGATTTTATTTTGCGCTCGGAAGAAGGCGGCAAACTTGGCGATCCGCTTAGCCAGATTGCAATAAAAGATCAGCAATTGTACCTCCGATTTAAAGGCGGTGCTGAATGGCGTTGGGAACTGGGCTACACGTTTAAATATGAAAATAAAGACTGGTTTTTAACAAGCGCCATAAACCTTTATTTTAACCAAAATACGGGCGACATGACAGAAAGGGTTTATGATTTTAAAACTCGTGAATTATTTACAACGGTAGGCAACTTGCACCGACGAGACATTGCAAACCGCAAAACAAGTGAGGTGCTTTACTTTTCTCAACTACGAACTTTTAAAACTTTTAAGAAGCCCTGGGCCTGGGAAATTTTGCCGAATGTTTATTTGTAGGTAGGTTTTGCCATGAAAAGGGAAAAGGACTGCAGAGATAATATCGTGTAAAGAATTCATATCTTATCAAATCAGAAAGCTACTGAAATCATCTTTTTTTAGTCGCCAATTATCTGCACTTCCATGAACAATAATTTTATCTTACAAATTCTGCGCTATGACAAATCCGCTTGCCCATGCCCATTGAAAATTGTAACCGCCCAGCCAGCCTGTAACATCCACACATTCTCCCCCAAAAAACAAACCGGGGATTTTCTTGCATTCGAGGGTTTTCGACGAAACCTCGTTCGTATCAATTCCGCCACGCATAACTTCGGCCTTGTCGTAGCCCTTATCGCCCGCTGGCTTCACCTTAAACTGGTGAATGGTTTGTTCAATAAAGTCAACTTCTGCTTTTGTTAGCGACGCAACCGGTTTATTCAAGGGCAAGAACTTGCCTAAAGCATCGGTAAATTTTCTGGTATAAAAGCGGTTCAGCAAAGTCGATAAAAGTGTTTTGCCATTCGATTTGCGTTCTTCATCTAAAAGCGAAACAATATTCTGGTGCGGCAACAGGTTGATGTTAATTACCTCTCCCCTTCTCCAAAATGATGAGATTTGCAAAATTGCGGGTCCGCTTAAGCCCCAGTGTGTAAAGAGAATGTTTTCCTCGAAAGACATTTGGTTGTTACTTACCTCGCAAAAAACCGAATTACCCGAAAGCTGGGAAAACCATTCCTCATCTTTCCCGGTAATGGTTAACGGTACCAGGGCAGGTGCCGTTTCAACAATTTTTAGCTGATGTTTACGGGCAAAGCGCAAGGCAAAATCGGTGGCGCCCATTTTTGGAATCGGCAGTCCGCCGGTGGCAATAACCAGCTTTTCGGCTGTTAAATCAATTTTTTTGCCATTCTTTTGATAAGTAACCTTGAAGCCCTGGGGCAGAACTTCAATCGTTGTAACATCTGCATTGCACCTGATTTCCTGCCCAAAATCGTTACAAACCGACGTAAACACCTGAACCACATCTTTAGCGTTTTTATCGATGGGAAACAGTTGCCCCAAAGTTTTTTCGCCGCCTTCGATGCCGTAGGTCTCAAAGAACCCAATAGTGTCTTCAACCGTCCATTGACTAAGCGACGATTTTACAAAATGTGGGTTTTCGGAGATAAATTGCTCTGCTGAAGCAAATTGATTAGTATAATTGCATCTCCCTCCTCCAGAAATCAAAATTTTGGCCCCCGGCTTTTCATTTCGTTCGAGCACAATTACCTTTTTGCCCAGGTAGCCCGCCTGCACCGCACACATGAGCCCACAGGCGCCTGCACCAATAATTATTGCATCAGCATTCATCAATAAAATTTATTATGGTTACTTTTGTGCAAAAATAGTATTATTTAAAGTCCATGGCAAAACAGATCAGCGAATTAAAATTGGGTATTTTAGGTGGTGGACAATTGGGTCGGATGCTCATTCAACAGGCAATTAACTACAATGTAACTTCCCTGGTTTTAGATCCAGACCCGGATGCGCCTTGTAAACACATTGCGAATTATTTCGAAAATGGTTCGATTACCGATTTTGATACGGTTTATAACTTCGGCAAAAAAGCAGATATCATTACCATCGAAATTGAAAAGGTAAATATCGAAGCGCTTGAGCAGCTCGAAAAAGAGGGCAAACAAGTGTTTCCTCAATCGAGGGTAATTCGTTTGATTCAGGATAAGGGTGTTCAAAAGCAATTTTTCAAAGAAAACGACATCCCAACTTCTCCATTCCAAATCGTAAATACAAAAGAGGACATGGAGAACAGCAATATCCCCTTTCCTTACATTTTGAAACTAAGAAAAGACGGTTATGATGGCAAAGGCGTAATGAGAATTGAAAGCGCCGATGATCTGGAAAAGGCATTCGATGCACCTTGCATTATCGAGAAACTGGTCGATTTCGATAAGGAAATTGCCGTAATTGTTGCCCGCAATTCAAATGGCGACATGAAAACCTTTCCTATGGTAGAAATGGAATTTAATCCCGAAGCCAACCTTGTTGAGTTTTTGATTTCTCCATCTACCTACGCCGAAAGCCTGCAACAAAAAGCCGAAAGCATTGCAAAAAGTATTGCATCGGCAATGAATATTACGGGCTTGTTGGCTGTTGAAATGTTTGTTTGCAGCGATGGCGAACTGCTTGTAAATGAGGTGGCTCCCCGTCCGCATAATAGCGGACACCAAACAATCGAAGGCAACTATGTTTCGCAGTTTGAACAGCACTTACGTTCTATTTATAATTTGCCGCTTGGCGATACAACGAGCATTTCTAATGCGGTAATGATCAATTTGCTGGGCGAAAAAGGCTCGGAAGGCGTGGCTAAATATGAAAACCTCGAAAAAATACTAGCTGTTGAAGGCGTGTTCGTTCATCTATACGGCAAAAAATATACCAAGCCTTTCCGCAAAATGGGGCATGTTACCATTGTTGATATCGACAGGGAAAAAGCAATTGAAAAGGCCCGTTATGTACAAAAAACGCTAAGGGTAATCGCATAGCCCCCTAGCCTCCTGAAGGGGGAATTACAGACGAGGTGACAAATCCCCCGGCCTTAAAGGGGAGTTAAAACGAATTAAAAAAAGATAAAAGATTATACATTATATATGAGTACTGAAAATTCAAATTTCCCTTCGGGAGATGCAAAAGTTGGAATTATTATGGGCAGTAAATCTGATTTGCCTGTAATGCAAGATGCTGCTGATGTTTTAAAGGAATTTGGTATTGATTATGAAATAACAGTTGTTTCAGCGCACAGAACGCCAGAGCGGATGTTCAATTATGCGAAAGAAGCGCAAAACAGGGGTTTAAAAGTAATTATTGCTGGTGCCGGTGGTGCAGCTCATCTGCCTGGTATGGTGGCCTCAATTACTACATTGCCCGTTATTGGCGTTCCGGTAAAATCATCAAATTCTATTGATGGTTGGGATAGCATTTTATCCATATTGCAGATGCCAAACGGTATTCCTGTTGCTACAGTGGCTTTAAATGCGGCAAAAAATGCGGGTTTATTGGCTGCGCAAATTTTAGCTACCGCCGATGGCTCGTTAACGGAGAAAATGCAGGCTTACAAAGATGAACTGAGACGCAAAGTAGAGGAAAGCGCTGATTTTAGTCGTGAGTAGTGGGTAGTGAGTGCTGAGTCGAAAGCAACAGAAAGAACTGATTTTATTTATGGCGAATGGAAAAGCTACTTACGAAAAACGAAATTATTCAACAGCTTAAATCTAGTAAAAAGGACTTATTGAACTTCGGAGTAAAAGAGATTGGGCTATTTGGTTCTTTTTTATCAAATAGTGCCCATTCAGGTAGTGATATCGATTTGCTGGTTGATATCAAACCCGAACACAAAACCTTCAAAAATTTCATGTCGCTGAATTATTTTTTGGAGGGGATTTTCGATAGAAAGGTCGATCTAATCACTAAGCAATCCCTCAGTCCTTATATTGGTCCTCACATTTTAAAGTCTGTTGAATATGTTTCGCTCGCAGGTTGAATTTTTGAAGCACATTTCAAAGGAGTGTGAATATTTGCTCAAGGAGACTCAAGCTAACGCTTACGAAGTACTGCTGCACCTTATTGGTGCTAATCGGCAGTACCAGTGGGCCAGAGATATCTCGACTGATGAAAAATCAGTCTTCGATATGACGGGTTTATTTATGTGTCCTTTCTACCTTCAGGCTTTTCGGCGTATAAGATTCAGTTATCTGAATTTATCTTAACCCAGACGGCTAAGACGCTATATCATCGGACTTTCCGACTTCCCGACTTCTCACTATCCTTTAATCCTTAAATCAAAAACAAACGCTATAGCCTGAACGATCTCTATTTGAGCTAATTTAGGTGAATTAGGGTTTATTAAATAATTATACTCATTAGGAACAATGGTTGAGGGTACCTTAATGCCCAATACATCGCGATTTTTTAAATAGCTTGAACCAAAATCTTTTGTTGACTGCGGGCCTGGCATTTCTTTCCAATTTTCGGGAAACTGAGTTTCTTCAAAAGTTAGAAAATCCTGTTCCGGAATTTCGTATTCAGTAATGTGCAGATCTCTCGGCATAGCGTCAAAATCAACGTTGGCCGCAAATTCTAAAATGGCTAAAGAACGGCTTTCGGAAGTGTAAACGCATGCTACTCCAGCTTTATTCCATCTCCCCCCAGCCATTTTTGCACCAATTCCCTCCAGATCGTTTTTATACTTACTTTTTGATAAACGATACACCCTCATTGTTATGAATAAACACCGTGCTCAATTCTTGTAATGATATTTTTCACCTCGTCGATTCCAAATATCGTATCCATAACTTCTAATGGAACTCGATTTCCGAGCGCACGATTGCTACTCTGAATCCATCGGTTAAACTTTTCCCTGTCCTCAAAAACTTCATAACCGTAATTATACACCTCCATTAAAGCAATCGCTTTTTCACTAATCGAGGTATTAAACACCTCGTTATCTTGCTTTTTATGCAGCGTGGTTTTGGTTGTTCCCAAAATATTGGCAAAATGATCGTAATCTAAATTAATGGCCTTTTTAAACGTGACCAGAGCCGCCTTGCTGATTCCTCGTTTAACAGCGTCTATTTTATCAAAGTTGGTGCCCGTTAAAACGGATGCTTTAATATCAAATATCAGGTCGTGGTTTTTTAGACTTGAACTTTCCTTAACGCCCATAGTGTTTTTTCTTACTAAGCTAAGTAAAAAAACTGACTTTTTTTTGATCTGTTAGCGATTTAATATCATGGCAATTAATACTATTTTATCGAAATGATGTGTTTATAAATCAGAATTATTCAGGTCTGCACATGAAGTTAAGACACTATATCATCAATCTTTTCGACTTCCCTGCCCTCCGCTTTAACTCAATTCAAGCTCGGATCTACCGGAAAATTGCTTACATGCGCATATTTTGGTCCCAAATTTACGATTACATCCCGCCAAAGCTTTTCCTCATCATTGCCAAAAATAATATCCGGATGCGAAATATCACTCACCATCCACGCATTCAGCTTAATTTCTTGCGCCAACTGTCCGTAGTCCCAGCCAGAATAGCCCATAAAAAACTTAATCTCGCTTTCATCAATTGCATTGCTGTTAATCAATATCTTGAGTGTTTCAAAATCGCCTCCCCAATAAATCCCATCACCAATTTCCTCTCCACTTTGCAGCCTATCGTAAGCGCGATGAATAAAGTGCAAGGTATCTGTAGCAACCGGACCGCCGAAATAAATTTGATTGTCAGCAAGCCATAAATCCTGAATAACATCCTTTAAAAGCAGGTTTCCAGCTTGATTTAAGATGTAGCCCACCGTTCCTTCTTCACCGTGTTCGGTTACCAAAACCACCGAGCGCTTAAAATTTGGGTCGGCCATAAACGGTTCAGAGATCAATAATCGGCCTGTTTTTGGTTTTATATTGTTAAGCATGACGATAATCATTTGTGGCACCGCAAAAGATGCCTATTTTTGTTTTATGCAAGTTACTAATGAATTTCTACAAAACCTGCGCCAAGATTACAAAAGCGCCACTTTAGATGAGTCTGAAGTAGATAATAATCCGATCATCCAGTTTAAAAAATGGTTCGACGACGCGGTTGACGCACAGGTTTACGAGCCCAATGTGATGACACTGGCTACGGTTGATAAAGCAGGCAGACCCGACGCCAGAATTGTACTTTTAAAGGGGGTAGATGAAGACGGTTTCCGATTTTTTACCAACTATTTAAGTGCAAAAGGAAAAGAGTTGAAACGAAACCCTTATGCAGCGTTGGTGTTCTTTTGGCCCGATTTAGAACGGCAGGTGCGAATTGAAGGAACAGTAACAAAGCTGGACAAAGAGACTTCTGAAGAATATTTTTTTACTCGCCCCAAGGCGAGCCAAATTGGTGCAGTAGCTTCTCCGCAAAGCCAGATTATTCCGAACAGGGCCTTTTTAGAAGAAAAATTTGAAGAATTAAGCTCGAAAAGCGAGGACAGAGAAATCGCAAAGCCGGCACATTGGGGCGGATATATAGTTAAGCCAACGAGGATCGAGTTTTGGCAAGGAAGACGGAGCAGGCTGCACGACAGAATCAACTTCGAACTTGTTAAAGGAAGCTGGGTTAAAACCAGATTGGCGCCTTAA